>Ga0055476_10000294_pt1 | contig 12747 bp, 13 predicted proteins | sample Muzzi_CordC_D2_FD_57682 | JGI IMG/M metagenome (GOLD analysis project Ga0055476, IMG submission 57682) | Wetland microbial communities from San Francisco Bay, California, USA, that impact long-term carbon sequestration - Muzzi_CordC_D2 | ecosystem: Environmental > Aquatic > Marine > Wetlands ... | reverse complement strand
AACCCCACGTACTTGTCGATCATCAGCCGGGCGGGGTTAAGGATGAGAAAACCCAAATTCATCAGATCACCGGGCATATTGCCGAAGGCGTCCACCATCCGGTTCACATCCAAGGCCTTCATCCAGATGTGCAACAGCCCCTGGTCCGTGTCGAAGTTGGTGGGCGTTACGGTGGTCAGCAGGTTTTTAATTTTTTGCGGATGAAGGGCCGAGTACATGACGCTAAAGGAGCCGCCCATACAAATTCCCATTAGATTGATTTTCGGCGTATCACACCGTTGGCGTATAAAATCAACAATATTGTCCATATAGCCGTTGACATGATCGTCGATGGTGAGATACCTGTCCTTGCGCGTCGGATAACCCCAATCGATCATGTAAAGATCGATCCCCTTATCCAAAAAATTTTGAACTACGCTTCTGCCGGGCTGCAGGTCCAGCATGGTTTCGCGGTTGATTAAGGCATAAACTACCAATAGCGGTGTTTTTACCTGAGGCTCGGTTGTCGGACGATAATGCTTTAACTTGACTCGATCTTCTTCATATACCACCTCGTATGGTGTTGTGGCAATTTCCGTATCCAGTGGTTCCAGCAGCACATTGGAGGCTTTTTGAATCCGTTCGCGTGACTTTTCGGCATCCTCGGCCAATTTAGAAAGAATGAGATCAACGGCTATTTTGGACTGCGCCATAAGATCACCCCCCTAGTTGGTTCTGGTTAAGTGGTTGGTTATTTGATGGGTTAATTGGTTGGTCCCTATCCCGATAAACCGAAAGAGTGAATCGTTATCGATTACTCCCTCCGATTCAAGGCGTTAACGATCAAACTTTTTCTTTTTCCAAAGCTTTTACTTTCTTTTTTAACAGATAAATCTCCCTGTATAGCTCATCCATATCCTTTTGGGTCGGTACGGGAAACATCTCCAGTATATCCTCAACGACCTTTTCTGAAGTCATTTTGTAATCTTCCAATGCATTCAGGGTCTGGCTCATGACGTCGGCGTACTCCGGCGATTTGAATAGGGTCATATAGTGGCCTTCAAGGATTTTGATCCACATCTGATAATAGGTTTTAGAGTCGTCGGGAAGTTCCCCGGCTTCCGCCATTTCCGTTAGCTTGGCCTGCATAACTTTGTTTGACTTTTCCATGGGTAGGAAGAAAATATGCAGAAATTCAGCTATTTTGGCCTGGAATATGTTGAATTCGTCTACTGCCCGGCCGGCTCTTTCCTGATAAAAGCGGGTTAGTCCCAGCTGGGGTAGGTGCAAAAACTGACGGAATTCCTTTTCGTAAAGCTCATTCCACAACGTAAAGATATTTTGGTCGAGCTTTTCAAATTTATAGGCCTCGGTGGTTTTTCCAATCCGCTCCGCCCTTTGAAACCACTGTTGCTGCAGCTGAAAATAACCGTTCCATCCGGATTGCACCAGCCTGGTCAAAACTTCCGGCAGACCCTGGACGCCTTTGAGCTGGGCATCAAGGGTCCCCGGATCGCTCATGACCGAAGACAAGGCCAGCCACGTCTTTAAAGCGCTTTGCAGCGATTCTTGGGCCCGCTGCGCGGCGTCTTTTTCAGATCTAACGTCTTTATCAGCTTTATCAGAGGTCTCGGAAGGATCCGACACATTGGCCCACGTGCGGGCCATCGATCCCCAAAACTCTGTCGCTGTTTTCAGCCAGGCCGAAAGTAAGGTCTCGGTGCCTGCATTTTCCTGTTTTGTTTCATTCATAATTCGACTTACCCCCTTGCACTGGATTGGTTCACACTCAATGAGAAAATTGTAAACACCTTACGCTCACGTTTCAATGATATTTGTGTTACTGACAATATTGATCATCTCGCGAAAAGTCAAGATTTTCAAAATTTGATTTCATATCCTGTTTGATTTCATATCCTGATCGATGGGGTGAGACGGAGGAGCGAATTCAGTACCGCAATAAAAGCGTCAATGGATATCGGGCGTCAGCGGACGTGGTGCGGAGTAGACTTACGAAAAGAAACCGTGAGTTCGCAGGTTGTTAAGCTAAGAAGACGGGCCTATACCCAGCTTCTTTTGGGACGCGTGAGTACAAATCCGCTATCACCAGCAGAGCACGGCAGCGGACCCTTCGAAGGACTTTCCGCATACCTCCAGCGTTGATGGTGGTCGCGGAGTCAATCTTTATTCTTTGTCTTTATCAGCCGAAATACTTTGCATCAATGTCTCAAATGCCTCGGCCTGTCTGTTGACCAGATCCTGAAACACCTTGGTGGTCTCACCCTGATAGGTGCCCTTCTCGGCCAGCAGGTTTCTCAGAATCTTGATGGTGTCTTCCAGTTCGGTGACCTTATTTTGCAGTGCGGCATATTTTTGCTCCAGCGCCCGGTATTTTTCCTGCGGGATCAACCCCATCAGCGTTAAGTAGGAATTGAGGGAGTGTTGAAAATCGGCCGCTGCATTTTGCCAGGCATTGGTTGAATCCGCGTCATTGTCACGGGTGGGCTCGATACCGTAAAACTTTTTCAACATGGCGGTCAGTTCTTCAAATCCGCTAAATCCCTGACGGATCCATTGATTCAGGTCTTCCAGCTGCTTCTGTCCTTTTGCGGCTGCCAGCAGGTAATTCCCCCAGAATTCTAAAAATTGGCTGTCCATCCGGTTATCTTTCCACATCGAGAATCCGGTTTCTTTGGTTAAGACTAAAGAGATTGCGCAGTGCCGTGGTAATTAAAAACCTTTATGCCGATGGCGCCTTAGCAGATATCTCGATCCTTTTGGTGCGGCATCAAGACTTGGCCTTCTTGGTCCCGATTTTCTGCTTTTTCTCCTGATCCTTTTCAAGGTCCAAATGGAAGCGGACCGGACCGCGGTAGTTGTCGCCAAATCGGGTGTGCAGGGCACAGGCGGAATCAGGACGCGACCAGGAGGTTGCAATCGCGCCATGGCCTTTCGGAAAACAGGTGACCTCCGCCGGAATATAATCCAGCGGTGCCAGGGCGGCGTCTTTGTCCACCAGGTCGTCTTTTTCCGCATAGCAAATCAGAAACGAGATGTTTTTTTCCTGCAGACGCTTGAAATTCAGCTTGCGATCAAACAGTTTGAAAGGCAGGTTGCCCTGGTCATCCACCGGAACGGTGTAAGAATCAAAGCTCATTTTGGTTATCGCTTCGGGCAGGTCATTGCGATCGAAAATTAACCAATGGTTGATGGCGGCGGCTGTTTTGCTGATTTTTGCCGGGCCCCGGTTACCGTTGTCAAAAATTTTCAAATCGCGATACAGCGTATACAAGGGCGCTTCATTTTCCATACTTTTCAGCTTGTATACCCAACTCATGACCTTGCCGTCCACAACGCGGTTACCGTTGGGCAATGGTTTAACGGCATAGCCAAGATCTCTGAAGCGTGGCGGCAGGTGCTGCATATACTCGACCAGAGCTTTGCTGCGGGTGCCGTCCATCGGCGCGACACAGTTAATCAAGGTATCCACCAGGCCGTCCAGTTTTCCGGATAGCAGGCCGGTCATGGCCACAAATCCGCCCTGACAGAAGCCGTTCAGGGTGACGGGCTGCCCGTGCTTTTTTTTAATGATTTCACAAAAGGTGCGGGTATCCAGTGCATCCTGCTCCCCTGTTAAGGTTTGAACGGCCGGTGTCACATCGATATCTTTGAGAATGCGAATGTAGGTGGGGATGCCCTGGTTAGCGTAGGCATGAACGTAGCTTTTATTTTCGCCGGGTAAAAAGGCCAGAATGTTGGGTCCCAGAACATAGGGCGGTAGGATCAGAACCGGCTTGCCGTGCTCTCTGACACTCTCGGAGTTGGACGGCAACACCTGATATATCAAAAAGCGATCCGTTTCACCGGCTTTGACATAGCCGCTCTCTTCAAAATGGAATCCGTATTCGGGTTTTATGGCGCGAATGGCCTTCGGATACGCGTAAAGAAGGGTTTCCAGCAACCGGGCTTCATTTTCGGTAAAATCGACAATGGTTTCGCCGTCACGCTTGTAAACGGTATTCAGCCATGCCTGAACGGCATCATTGGCCTTGGCACCGTGGTACTCGAGCATGGCGTTCATACCGCTATGGAAACCTTTCTCGCCTACTTGCAGGTTGAATTGCAAAAGTTCAAAATAATCCCGCATACTATCGGCCGTAGGATGACGCAGGAGTTTTTCTTGTTCCGTGGATAAGAATGCCTCCAGTGCAGTCCAAAAGGGCTGCATGAATTCCTGGTGATACTTGGCAAGGATTCCGCTGTAGGCCACAACGCTGCGCATTTGCGCTGCGGCGAGTTGAAGGGCCGTGCGATTGCACTCCGGAAGGTCGTGCCAAAATTTATACGTCGTATCGGCTTCTTGCGCGCTCATTAGTTGTCTCCTGCGTCATTCTGGTTGCGATCTTCTTGGTATTACTCGGATTTTGTCTTTGCAAAAAATTCATCCACCTTTTTATAATTTTCATCGGCGGTTTTTTTGAAGTCTTCGCATCCTTTTTTATAAGCACTAACCCAGTCCCGAATAAGTTTTTTACCTTCTTCCGGCATCCAGGTAGCCTGCTCTAAAAAAGTATTAACCATCTTCGCATTTTGTTCCTGAATAGTCAACATGGCACTAAAACTGTTGTCATAGGCGGTCTTATTAAAGTCCAGCATTTGTTTGAGCATAAAATTGGGGTCCATTTTTTGTCTCCTTTAATTTGTTTTGCAATTGTTTCTGTGAACATGCTATGAATATAATTTTTAAAGTGAATCCGGCCGAATCCGAACTTGAGTGTAATATAATCGATTTCAAAGTCGTGTCAAGTAAAAATTTTGCATTGCACAAAAAGCAATGGATTCAGCGGATAGGAGGACGGTCCTAGAATTTTATCAACTTATTATAAATATTAATAAAATTTATTATATTCGCTAACTAAAAAGGTTCTTTTTTTATGTTGCAGAGAGACAAGGTAGTGAATAAATCACGAGCAGGATGACAACATGATCGTATTGAAAAAATATGCCAATCGGCGGTTGTACGACACCCAAAAGAGTACCTATGTGACCTTAAGCGAGGTGGCCGATACCATCCGTCAAGGGGAGACGATTAAAGCCATCGACGCCAAAACCAAAGAGGACGTTACGGCCTTGGTACTGACTCAGATTATTTTAGATAAGGCCAAAAACAATGACGCCTTGCTACCGGTTCGCCTGTTGCACATGATCATTCGCTATGGCGAAAATGTGCTGCATGATTTTTTTGAGAACTACCTCGAGCTGACTTTCAATGCCTACCTGGCATACAAAAGCAAGGTGGATGAGCAGTTTAAAACTTGGCTGGAAGTCGGGGTGGATTTTTCGGATATGACACAGAAATCGATGCGCCAGCTCAACCCTTTTCAGGCGTTTTTTGACCAATTTCCCAAATCGAAACCGCCGTCAGAGGAGAGTGAAGATTGAAGATTGAATATTGAATATTTGCGGTATTCTATCGATTTGATTTTGATATGGACACAAAAAGGCAAAAAAGACATACAATTTTAGATGCCGTTTGTTTATGACCATCGCAAAACCAGCAAGGAGGATCATTCATGATTGGTAAGACCATTGAAGAAATAAAAGTGGGAGACACGGCCAAATTTTCCAAAACGGTTTCTGAGTCCGATGTTTATTTATTTGCCGGGGTTACCGGTGATCTCAACCCGGCCCATGTCAGTGAGGAATATGCCAAAGATACTTTTTTCAAGACCCGCATCGCACACGGTATGTTGTCGGCCAGCTTTATATCCACTGTCATCGGCACGATGCTGCCGGGGCCGGGATCGGTGTATATGCGCCAGGAAGCCAATTTCCTGGCGCCGGTTAAATTCGGTGATACCATCACTGCGGTTGTCGAGGTGGCGGAAATAATTGTCGACAAAAAAAGAGTTCGTCTCAAAACCTACTGCATCAATCAAGAGAAAACCATTGTCGTCGACGGTGAGGCCCTGGTGAGCCCGCCGAGGGCGCCAAAGAAGTAGACTTTTCAGATTTGAATAATAAGCGGATTTATTCCAATCGCTCAATCACAGCCAGCAGCTATCATTAAAGCAAGGCATACTTTCGCCATCATCCGCTCATCAAGTGAACCGATATAGCGGTTGAGTTTGGTTGCAGATACGGTCTGTATATGATCAAGGTTCACCGCCGAGTCATGCTTTAATCCCTGATCGATACCGACGATCACTTCGCTGGGAACGCCATAAATAGTTGTTGTTACAGGGGCCACAATAACTGTATCGATGAGTCCGATCACATCCTGGCGGCTTAAAATAAGAACAGGGCGTAATTTATCAGGTTTCTTAAATTTGTACATCCATATACTGCCTCTTTTCAGGTCGGTGGCCATACTTGTTCATCCTCCCAGATGCTTAGATCATCGTCTTTTACCAATCCCTTCGTATAACCTGATCGATATTTTTCGGAAATTGATTTTAGCCTTTTTTGTTCCAAATAATATCGGACCGCCTGCCGCAAGAATGCTGATCTGCCCTTTTCCATGGATTCTTCATCATTGTCAATTAAATGAAGCAATTCCGGATCGATAGTTATTTGAATGGTCTTCATAAGAAGGATCCTCCTGTTTATTTTATATGTATAATAATTTGTTTATAGTTTGTCAACATAATCAATAAAGGTATCAATAGAGTAAAGTGATTCTCAAATTGATGGTTTTGAGGAAGCTTTTGATGAGAAGGCAAGGTTTTAATTATTAGGTTAGAACAGAGCGATACAACAAATCCGTAATCCAATCTCCAAAATTTAAAATTGTCCCAATTAATTGATTAAACCGACAAAAATGGAATGAAAGCCAAAAGCCAGGCCATGGGTAATTTACCTCACCCGAGTTCCCTAATCTTCGTGTCCAAGTGAAATATTATATTTTTTCATTTTTTTATACAAAAGTGTCCGGTGGATACCCAGTATTTTGGCCGCCTTGACCTTGTTGTGGTTGGCTTCCTTCAGTGCATAGCGGATAGCCTCTTTTTCCGCCATAGCCTGCACTTCTCTGATAGAGGTTTGATTTTTTTGGGGAGGCATTTTTTGAGTACGATGCAAATAAAAGGGCAGATCCACCAATCGTACGGTGTCGGTCTCAATGGACGATAGGGTTCTCTCCAGTACGTTTAAAAGTTCCCTTACATTTCCGGGCCAGTCGTGGCGCTTGAGCGCCTTTTCAGCCTCTGGACCTATATTAATTTCCGGAAATGCGGCTTCCTGGGCCATTTGTTGCATAAAATGCCGGGCCAGAGGAATTATATCGTTTCTGCGTTCCCGCAACGGTGGAATATTCAGCGGTATAACATTCAGACGGTAAAAGAGATCTTTGCGGAACCGTCCGTCAGACAACATTTTTTCTAGATTCTGATTGGTGGCGGCAATCACTCGAAAATCAGATCGAATTACCCGGGTTCCACCCACTCGCTCAAGCTCCTTCTCTTCGACCACCCGCAGTAATTTCGGCTGCATTTCCAGGGGCAGGTCTCCGATTTCATCTAAAAATACGGTCCCATGATTGGCAATCTCAAATTTACCGGGTTTACCCTCCGCTTTCGCACCGGTAAATGCCCCTTATCATATCCAAAAAGCTCCGATTCAAGCAAATCCTTGGGGATCGCCGAGCAATTAATTCGCACGAAAGGATACAGTTTTCGAGGGCTGGCATGATGGATGGCCTGGGCAAAGAGTTCTTTACCGGTGCCGCTGTCACCAGTGATCAATACGGGGAATTGATTGGAAGCAGCATTCAGCGCCTCCTTCTTTAATATTGTAATCGCCTGGCTATTACCGATGATACTGTCGAAGGTATAGCGGGTTGAACGCAGATTAATCAGTTCTTCCTCGTACAGTTTCACTTTTGATTCCAGCATCGTTAGCTTATTGGCCAGTTTGGAAACATCCTTAATATCTTTAAACATGACCTGCCCGAAAACAGCGATGACCTTTCCGTCCTTCCAAATGGGTATCCGCTGGACCACCATGTTCTGGCCTTTGATGCGATGGCTCTGGTTTATCTCGGGCTTTCCGGTTTCCGCCACGATATGCATACGGGTATTTTCGATAACATCTGTGCAGTGCTTTCCAATCTGTGCTTCGGGATCAAGGCCGAGAAATTGGCCGTAAGGTTTGTTAAAATGGGTAACATACCCTTCAGCATCCGTTACCATAATCCCATTGTAAATGCTCTCCAGGATTAACTCATACATTTCTAATTGCCGGTAAATTTGCGATTTATCCGGATATCGCTTATTATTTTTTTGCTTTAGCATTTTGTCGGGTTTCACACCAAACCAATCTGTCCTTTCCACAATCGTCCTCCGTATCAGTATGGAAACATGTATATCATTTGATACATTTTTCTGTATACAGACTAGAGCGGACAATGTCGAGGGAAAAATACATCTAAATCACTAACTAGTGGTCCTTATTGAAAATTAACACAATTAAATCGGATACGGCTGGTGGCGAAGCTCTTGAATTTTCGTGAAAATGCCATGGTCTGAAAATTGCAAAGTTTTTTTTGCTGATACATATTATTCCTACAACATGTTGTCAGAAAAAAGGGACTAAGGGTCGAATAGCCGTTCATTCTTTCAAAGATCAGGGTTTGTTACAGTATTAGGAGGAATAGGATGGACATCAGGGAGCCGGCGATAAAGCGTGAAGATATTCTGATTTTGGAGGACGATCATTTTAATACCAACAACGTCTGTATAGTTACCGGTTCGGGGACCGGCATCGGCCGGGCTACGGCCATTGCTGCTGCTGCCAATAAATTGATGACCGTGGGGTTGGACTTCAATGAAGAAGAAGGGGTTAAAACTCAAAAATTGGCCCGTGAGATGGGCGGACAAATGATTTTTGTCAAAACCGATCTCTGTAGGGATGCGGATATCGAACATGCTGTCGCAGAAGCGGCGAAACTGGGCACCATCAAGTATGTGGCCAACATTGCCGGAATCCAGCATATTGACCCCGTCGAAAACTTTCCCATGGAAAAATATGACCACATGCAAAAGTTAATGCTGCGCGCTCCGTTTTATCTTTCCAGACTGACGTTTCCTCACATGAGAAAAAGCAGTGATGGAACCGGCGCTATTGGCAATATGGCGTCTATTCACGCCCATATCAGCACCCTCAACAAGCCGGTTTACAATATCACAAAATTCGGGCTGCGTGCCCTGACCCAGTCCCTAGCGGCCGAGGGAGACGGCAAGATTCGTTCCTTCACGGTCAGCACCGGTTTTGTTAAAACGGCATTGACACTAAACCAGGTCCCGGCCCAGGCGCAGCAAAGGGGGATCACCCCTGAGGAAGTCGTACGGGATGTCATGCTGGGGCAGTCCCGTATCAAGGAAATGATGTCGCCGATTGAAGTCGGTAATCTCTTTATTTTTGGGTTTTCGCGCTTTGCAAAATATCTCATCGGAGGGGATTTGTTGTTTGACGGGGGGGTGGTTTTGACGTATTAGAATTCGGAAGTCGGAAATGAGTTCCGACGACATCCGAAGCGGTGGGAATAGGGGGCTGGACGTCGGTACAGACGGCTGTCTGATAACAAAGAACCGCTAGAACTTCTGAATTTTAGAAAATCAGATCATCCAGACCGATACAATACCATACGGTGTGGATTATCTTGTCTGATGAGATTTAAATAATTTCGTCGGAGGAAACAATGAATCTTGGCTCGCTTTTTTCGCGGCATGCACGCTATCGTCCCAATCACTTAGCCTTCGTCTTTGGCGATCAGCGTTTGACCTGGCTTGAATTTAACAGAAGTATCAATCGGCTGGCCAATGCACTCTTGGGCATGGGCATTCGCAAAGGGGACAAAGTTGCAACGATGTTACCCAATTGTCTGGAATTGCTTGAAGTATATTGGGCGGTGGCAAAAATCGGAGCAGTGGTGGTTCCGCTGAGCGTCCTGCTTCTTGAAAAAGCCATGCAAAGTTTGCTCAAAGATTCAGATTCGGTTTTGCTCATTACCAACTCCAGTTTTGCAAATCAGATTAATACCATCAAGTCCGAGCTCACGGAAATCTCCGAGGATCGCTATCTGATCACCGACAGCTCCGATACGATGGGCTTTCAGGATTATCATGCTCTGAAGGCGGCTGCCAGCGAACAGGAACCGGAGGGTATTGTGATTCAACCGGATGACCCTTTTAACATCATGTATAGCAGCGGTACGACCGGTCTGCCCAAAGGTATCGTTCACACCCACCGTATTAGAGCTGCTTACGCGACCACTTTTGCAGCGTCCTATCGCATGACACCGGAAACCATTAACCTGCACGCCGGCGCAATTGTGTTTAACGGCGCATTTGTGGATCTGATGCCCACGATATTTCTCGGGGCGACCTATGTCCTACTGGATCAGTTTGAACCGGTTTCCTTTATCGAAACCATCGCCCGGGAGCAGGTCACTCATATTATGGTGGTACCAGCTCAGATCATCGCGATGCTGAATTCACCCAATTTTTCCTTTGAAGCGTTAAAGTCGCTGGAGATGATTTTGTCTCTGGGAGCCCCGTTACACCGAGAACACAAAGATGAACTGAATCGGCGACTTCCAGGACGCTTTTACGAACTCTATGGATTAACCGAGGGATTTGTAACCGTTTTGGACAAATTGGATTATTCCGCTAAACCCGATTCTGTTGGCGTTCCGCCATCGTTTTTTGAAATGCGAATTTTAGATGAGAGTGGAAACGATCTCGCCCCTGGCGAGGTCGGAGAAATCTGCGGTCGTGGTCCGATACTGATGCCCGGCTACTACAAAAGACCGGATTTGACTGCCGAGGCCATTAAAGGCGGTTGGCTGCATTCGGGGGATATGGGCTATGTTGACGCAGACGGCTATCTCTATCTGGTCGATCGTAAGAAGGATATGATCATATCCGGTGGCGTCAACGTCTATCCCCGGGACATCGAGGAAATAGTGGTGCAGCATCCAGCAGTCCAGGAAGCGGCTGTATTCGGCATACCCCATGACAAATGGGGCGAGACCCCGCTGGCGGCGGTGGTATTGCATCAATTTGGTGAAGTCACATCGCAGCAGCTTCGCGATTGGGTCAACGCGCGGGTCGGCGCCAAGTTTCAGCGGCTGCATGATGTCGTCTTCATGGAAGAGTTTCCCCGCAACGTGGCCGGCAAAACACTGAAGCGGATGATGCGGGAGGCATACTGGCAGGATAAGGACGTCAAACTTTGAAAAGAGGGCCACCAAACAGTTACGGGGGATAAACCAAGTTAAGCGACATTAAGTCTTTGTTCATTGGGTATCTCTCCGAACTCACAGAGTAGACCGAGTCTTATTTTTTGTGGTAAGTCCATGAAGGCGGACGAGGTGGGTGAGAGAATAATCTTTCTCACCTGTCAATTCTCTAAGGTGCCAGTTTCTCTATTTGAAAATTACTTTTAGCTGACAGAGGCTGGCAAAAAATCAAATCACCATTACCGAGTCTGGAAGCAACAAGCTATCTAAACTGAGAAAGGAGGATTAAAATGAAAGGAAAGTCTTTAACCATCTTAAGTGCTGTTTTGGCGGTGTTTTTACTTGCCGCCATGGCCTATGGGCAGGACACGATCCGTATCGGCTGGACAGCGGACATGCCGGGTATCGGAGCGACGTTCTATTCATCGCAGAAAAATGCCATCGAACTTTTTATTGAGGAGGTAAATGCCAACGGCGGGGTTCTGGGCAAAAAACTGGAGCTGGTCATCCGGGATTCCAAGCTCAAGCCCGATGTGGGCGCGACAGTCGCCCGGGAGTTGATTCTCAGCGAAAAATGCGATTTTCTGATCGGACCCACCAGCAGCGCTGTAGCCAAGGCCGTGACCAATGTCGCCAAGGAGTTTAAGAAAATCATATATTTTCATACTTCCAACACCGAGGACTTGACAACCAAGGATTTTCAACCCTACATGTTCCAGGTGGTGCCGAATACGGGCATCGAAGGACGAGGCATTACGGTGTTTCTCGCCAAGAAGCCTTACAAGCGCTACAGCTATATCGGGGCTGACTACGCCTATGCACATACCCAATGGGATGCCTTTAAAGGAAGCCTCAAGAAACTCAACCCTGAAGCTGAGATTCTGGATGCGGTCTGGACCAAGCTCGGTGAAACCAACTATGCCACCTATATTCCGACCCTGATGGCCAAGAATCCGGAAATCATTTACTCCAGTCTGTGGGGCGGTGCACTGAGCAGCTTTATCAAACAGGCAAAACCTTACGGGCTGTTCAAAAAAGCGAGCATTACCTCGCTCTACGATCTGGATATGCTGCGTGCGACTGGCATGGATATGCCCGAAGGAATGCTGGGATACGCCCGCTGTCCGTATTATGCCATCAATACCCCTGAGATGAAGCAGTTTGTCGAAAAATACCGTGCCAAATACAATGAATGGCCTGCGGATTGGGCCTGTATGGCCTACGACGGATTGATCGCCCTGACCACCGCCATTAAAAAGGCCAATTCCATCGATTCGGATGAAGTCGTCAAGGCCCTGGAAGGGATGCATTTCGCATCGCTGCGGGGTGACAGGTATATCCGGGCCGAGGATCACATGGCCAATGTCGGGATCTATGTCGGCTATACGGTCAAGGATCCAAGATACGAAGGTTTTCTCGTCATGAAAGATGTCGTGGAAGTTCCGGCTGAAGATGTATGGTTGTCGGTCGAAGAGGCCAAGGCACTGCAGCCGAAATAGTGGACCGGGATGTGGATTCGTTTTTCGAAG
>Ga0055476_10000293_pt1 | contig 12757 bp, 8 predicted proteins | sample Muzzi_CordC_D2_FD_57682 | JGI IMG/M metagenome (GOLD analysis project Ga0055476, IMG submission 57682) | Wetland microbial communities from San Francisco Bay, California, USA, that impact long-term carbon sequestration - Muzzi_CordC_D2 | ecosystem: Environmental > Aquatic > Marine > Wetlands ... | reverse complement strand
GTTTGCCAAGACATCTCGCAAGTGCCCGCCTTTCTGTATTCAGCCCATGAGCGTGGCTCCCGGTGTGGCAACGGTTGGCGAAGCAGAGATCTTTCGATTCATGGAGCGCCAGCATGCGGCCGGTACCGGTATGATCGTGGATGCACGGACTCCTTCATGGCATGCAAAAGGCACGATACCGGGTTCCGTGAATATCCCGTTCACACAGTTTGCCGGCAGCGATGAGGATCCTGAGACGATAGCTGCACTGGAAAAGGTCGGGGGCGTCCGTCGCGGTGAAGTCGGATGGCTGACGCGCAGCCTGGAAAAGCTGCTGGCTGCGCTGGGCCTTTTCGATGCCCATATGAAAACCGACAAGTGGGACTTTTCAAATGCGAGGGACCTGGTTTTCTGGTGCAATGGACCCTGGTGTGAACAGTCTCCGCGCGCAATCAAGGCATTGCTTGGACACGGGTTTCCTGCGGAAAAGGTGGCGTATTACCGGGGCGGGATGCAAATGTGGAAGATTCTTGGCCTGACGGTCATAGTGCCGCAGGAAGCGGACTCTGTCGCAATGAAATAATGACAGCCGGAAGTTGCAAACAAGGGGGGTAGAATCCCCCCTTTTCTATTTCCGACAGGGAGTCTTCCCTGACCAGGTTAGATGCAATCTTCCGTCTTCGGGTATTTTTCCTTGACCTTACGTATACGCGCGTCTATTTCGATCTGTTTGGCATCATTCCCCTGGCGTGCCTGATAGGCAGCATCGAGTTGCTCTCCAACGCTGGGGTATTCCGACCGTCTCATGGCGGCATACTTGGCTTCATGGTTGACGTCCGAGATTTCAGCCAGGGCGTTTCTGATCTGGTCGGCTGTTGGCTGCGAGAAATCAGACATCCACTCTGCGATATAGGGTTGCTGGTCCTGGCTGTCGTGTCTGATAACGTAGTCAATACCGGTCGTTAGCTTGGGGTTCAACAGGTGCAGGGCGCGGCAGAGGGTGCGGGCGCTGTCATCATTCCGGATGAGGCTGTGCTGCTGGGCCACCATGTTGATGTCCTCGTGCAGCCTGCGGGAATTTTTCCAAAGTATGAATACCCAGAAACAAACGGCTATCAGAATCACAATGAGAACGTTTAGTGCCCCGTTAGTCAGCATTTGGTTATCCTCCACTGGTTAATATGCTTTGCGTAGTTTAGCAAGCAAATCGTTACACGGCATATTTTTCCGGTCCTCAGCGGGCAGGATTGCCGGAATCTTCCGGTCATTCATGCATTCGGGTTACGGGGTTCCGGGTTCATCGGGCTTCAAGTCGCGCAGCTATCGCATCCATGATCCGGCTTGCAATATCGGCGTCATACAGGCTGTCGAGTTCGCGGATACAGGTCGGACTGGTGACATTGATTTCCGTTAGATACCGGCCTATGACGTCAAGGCCGACAAATACAAGGCCCTGCTCCCTGAGTGATGGGCCGATTTGCGAGCAGATCCAGTGGTCGTTCTCGGTAAGTTCGACCCCCTTTCCCGTGCCTCCCGCAGCGAGATTGCCGCGGGTTTCACCGGCAGCCGGAATGCGTGCAAGTGCATATGGAAACGGTTCCCCGTCAATCATCAATATTCGCTTGTCGCCTTCAGTGATTTCCGGGATATAACGCTGTGCCATAACTGTTTGGCAGCCATTGCTGGTGATGGTTTCCGTTATGACGTTGACATTGGGGTCGCCAAGCCTGACTCGAAATACCGAGGCGCCGCCCATGCCGTTCAGTGGTTTCAGGATGATGTCCCGATGTTTGTCCAGAAATTCCTTCAGCAATTTCTGGTCACGGCTCACACAGGTGGGCGGGCAGCATTGCTGGAACCACGCGGTATAGAGCTTTTCACTGGCATTGCGTATGGCAGAGGCCTTGTTGACCACCAGTACGCCGTTCGCTTCGGCTCGTTCAAGCAGGAAGGTTGTATACATGAATTCCATGTCAACAGGCGGGTCCTTCCGCATGAGGATGACGTCCAGATCATCAAGCGGCGCTGTTTGCGGGTCATGTAATGTGAACCAACCGGTTTCGTCTGCGTGAACCTCCAGCAGCCTGCGGGAGGCATGGCAGCGACCATCCTGCAGGAAAAGGTCGCCCTGCTCCATGTAGTGCAGTTGCCAGCCGCGGTTCTGGGCAGCCAGAAGCATGGCAAGAGTACTGTCCTTGTGGAACTTGATGTCGCCGATGGGATCCATCACGACGCCGAGCTTGATAGTCATGCTTTTCCTCCCTGTGGTGTAGGAGATCCGGGGGCCGTGTCATCCGGTCCGCGACATAAAGTTTGCCGTGCCAATGACGATAATTCGATGTAGCTGATTACCAACACTTAATCAGGTTTGCCGCGAGAAAATCCGCCTGCTACAAAAAGGTCCTGACATGTGTCATGGGCAAGACCAAAGGGTATCAAATATATCATGCGAAACATAGAGATACAGTCTGACGCCGAGGTTGCCGTGGCGGCAGGTGGGAACCCCGATCGCGGGCACGGTGAAGTCAAAGTCATGGTTATTGATGACAGCAGGACGATTCGCCGCACAGCCGAAACCCTGCTGCAAAAGGAAGGGTACCGGGTAATCTCTGCAACAGACGGGTTTGAAGCGCTCAGCATGATTGCCGACAACAAGCCTGATCTCATTTTTCTGGACGTGATGATGCCGCGTCTTGACGGTTACCAGACGTGTGCATTGCTAAAGCATCACCAGGTGTTCAGGCATACGCCGGTAGTTATGTTGTCCAGCAAGGATGGCCTGTTTGACCGCGCGCGAGGCAGGGTGGTCGGTTCTGATGACTACATGACCAAGCCCTTTACCAGGGATGAGTTGCTCGGTGTTATTGAACAGTACTGTGGAAATGACGACTAAACACATACAGGCGCCAGCAGGGTGTTGATTATCACATGAGGCTATTCCGATGAGACAAATAATGATTGTTGATGATTCTCCGACTGATTCACACCTGTTACAGAAGATGCTGGAACGCAACGGCTTCAATACACTGACTGCGGCAGATGCCGGTGAGGGGATGGAGGTTGCGCTGCGTGAAAAGCCGGATCTGATCCTTATGGATGTTGTCATGCCCGGATTGAATGGCTTCCAGGCTACGCGTGAACTCTCGACAAATCCCGAGACGGCTGCAATCCCTGTCATCATCGTTACGCGGAAAGATCAGCGAGTTGATCGTATGTGGGGGCTGCGTCAGGGGGCACGAGATTACCTCACCAAGCCGGTAAAGGAAGGGGCATTGATGAGTCTTATCAATGAGACGCTTTCAGTCTGATTCCTATGGGCGAGAAGACTATAACCGAACCTGTTCTGATTCTCAGGGAAATCGAGGAAGCCTGCCGTGTCTGCAACACTGCGGATCTCCAGCAATCCGCAGAGACCTTCAGCGAATGGTCGGGGATTGCCTTTCGTGTGGGTAAAAACTACCTGCTGGCACCACTGGATGAGGTGGTTGAAATTCTTGATATGCCGAAACTTGCGCGTGTTCCGCTTGCACAGCCATGGGTTCGTGGAATAGCCAATATTCGTGGCAACCTCCTGCCTGTCGTTGATTTCTCTGGATTTCTGAGTGGCGAGATGACGACGGCAAGCGAGAAATCCAGGGTGATGGTGATCGATCACAACGGAGTCTATTCGGGGCTGATTGTAGATGAAGTCTACGGGCTGAAGCATTTCATGGAGAGCGAATATACCGATGCGGAGCCAGAGGTTGATGAGTTTTTGCTTCCCTATGTTCGCATGGGCTATCACAGGGATGGGAAAGTATGGCGTGAGGTCAGGCTGTTTGCGCTTGCTGAAACACCACAGTTCATGATGGCGGCTGTCTGATGGCTGCCGGCACAGCTGCATGTATTTTTGTAACCAGAAATGATCGGTCAGGAGACAGGCCATGAAAACGATGTTTGATGTCAAGATGCTGGGCGCCAGTAAAAGGATAAAAGTCCTCACATTCCTTATGCTGTGCGCCATTTGGGCAATGGTCTGGACTTTCGTTCAGGTAGGGAAGCAGGCGGAGAACGCCCAGTCGAGGCTGGCTGACGTCGGTGAGCAGATGGTGCTCTCGCAGCGGGTCGCGAAATATGCGCTCGCGGCTTCTGCAGGTGACGTCGAGGCATTTGGCAAGATGGAATCCTTCAAGAACGAATTTACCCGTATTATCGACAGGCAGATATCCGAGTACGGAACAGGTTCTGTCCCGGCAGACACGGCAGACACTGCGGAAAGCCGGTCGTTGACGGAGCTCGATAATCGCTGGACCGGGTTCCGTCACAACATTGATGAGGTCCTGCAGGGGCAGTACCTGATCATGGCGATGACCGAAGCGACCAACCTTCTGAATGAAGTTATGCCGCAGTTGATGGGCCATACACAGGATGTTGTTGACATACTTGTCAAGAATGGCGCCAGTGTCGAGCAGGTACGACTGGCCAGCCGGCAGACGGTGCTGGTGCAGCGTATTGTTAACAGTCTTAACTCGGTTATGACTGGCGTGGATACGGAGTCTGCAGCGCTTTCTTTCGGTGCGGACACTAAGGAGTTCGGGCGTGTGCTTGACGGATTCATGCGGGGAACCGGAGATATTGAACCGCTCAAGGGAAATACCCTGCGGTCAAAAATCCAGGAAATCGCGCTGCTGTTCAGCCGTGTCAGCGACAACGTAGGTTCAATTGTGGAAAATGCCGAGGAACTGGTTGGCATACAGGCTGCGGTTGCAGAAATCACCGGCCAGAGCGAGGTTCTGTTTGAAGCGGCTGATAACCTCAGGGGTGTGCTGGTTGGTGCCAGTGAGGGTAGCCTTGTCAGCAATGAACTTGCATATTTCCTGGGGGCCGTAGCACTGTTCATTCTGTTATGGATGGCATTCGAAACACTGCGTGCCCAGCGGGCACGCAGTCGCCTGGTTGAGCAGGAAAATGCCGAAAACCAGGAAGCCATTATGCGGCTTATTGATGAAATGGGGGATCTCGCAGAAGGTGATCTCACGGTAAGGGCGACAGTAACCGAGGATTTTACCGGTGCAATTGCAGACTCCATAAACGTTACGGTTGATTCGCTTCGTGGCCTCGTCAAGACGATTAATGACACATCCACCCGTATTTCTGGAGCAGTGCAGGAGACAGAGGAGATTGCCACGAATCTCTCGCTTGAGAGCAAGCAGCAGGCACAGGATATTTCAGTTGCAACGGCTTCAATCAGCGAGATGTCGGCCTCAATGGAGGATGTATCCAGGCACGCAAACGAATCATCCAAGGTCGCAATGCGTTCCGTGGAAATTGCCAAAAATGGCGGTGAAGCGGTGCAGAGAACCATGAATGGCATGGATACCATTCGCGAGCATATTCAGGAAACTTCCAAGCGCATCAAGCGCCTTGGTGAGAGTTCGCAGGAAATCGGAGATATTGTTGAACTGATTAACGATATTGCTGAGCAGACGAATATCCTGGCTCTTAATGCATCTATCCAGGCTGCCATGGCAGGTGAGGCCGGGAGAGGCTTTGCTGTTGTTGCTGATGAGGTGCAGCGCCTTGCCGAAAGGTCCGCAAATGCAACCAAGCAGATTGATGCGCTGGTGAAAACCATTCAGGCGGATACCAACGAAGCGGTGATCTCGATGGAAAAGAGTACCTCTGGTGTCGTCAGGGGTGCACAACTTACCGAAAATGCGAGTGAGGCGCTGGGAGAGATCGAGAATGTCTCTGACCAGATGGCTGAGCTGATTCAGAACATCTCCGGGGCTGCCAGCAAGCAGGCCGGTGTCGCAGCGAAACTTGCAACGACGATGAACGGTATTCAGGAAGTTACGAGCCGCGCAACATCCGGTGCTGACAAGACATCGAGATCGATTGGTACTCTGGCAAGGCTTGCGCAGGATCTTGATACGTCCGTAACCGGCTTCAAGCTGCCAAATTAGGCTGGCGGCCATTGGCGGAAACAACTCGAGTCCTTGCAGACAGGGATATCTGACGCAGCTGTATGGACCGGTAAATGAATTTTGTCGCACCCTACATCATGCGGTAATACACCGCGAGTGATGGACTTACAGGAAATGTCAATGATGCATGAAGCTGTAGACTACAATGCCTTGAGCTGGGTCCGGCAGGAAATTGATGTAACCCTCAGGCAGGCACGTGCAGTACTTGTGGAGTATTCCGGCGATCAGGAGCGCGCCGGACTGTTGCATGACTGCGCTGAACTTCTACACCAGGTGCGTGGGCCACTGCAGATTGCGGACCTGGCAGGTGCCGACCTGCTTGTCGCAGAAATGGAAACCGTGGTTGCCGGGTTGCATGGCAATGAAACAATCCAGCAGAAGAGTTCGCTGGAGGTTCTCCTGCAATCCATGCAGATATTGCCTGCATATCTTGTGCGCTTGCAGTCGAGCGCCGATGATTCGCCTGAGCTGCTGCTCCCGCAAGTGAATCTGCTGCATTCGCTTGCACATCCTCTGGACGGCAAGGCAGGCGAGCCGGTAACGACCCGGGATGGCGCGTTGCCGGAAGGCGTGTTTTCCGGAAGGGAAGCTGGCAGTGCCGATGAGGTTGCAGCCAGGGCGCATTCGGCGCGAGTGCAGTTTCAGAGTGCGTTGCTGAATTGGTATCGCGGCAATCCGGGCAGCAAAGGTACCGTTGCCCTGGCAGATATTCTTGGGCAGCTCCAGGAGGATGCCGGATCGGAGTCCGAGGCGCGTCTCTGGTGGGTGGGTGCCGGTGTCGCTGATGCGCTGGGTACGGGGTTGCTGGAAGACTCCAGGGAAGTAAAACAGCTGTTCGGTCGACTGGACCGGCAAATCAAGCGCCTTGTAGAAGGCGATGATGTTGACTTTGCCGATGACCAGGCGCGATCACTGGTGATTGACTTGCTGAACTGTATTTCAGGTGTCGAGGCAGGTGAAGGCAGGCTCGCGGCAATTCTTTCGACCTGCTGCGCTGGCGAGTCCGATGCGCACCGGGAAGTCAGTACAGAGTCAAGGATGCCACTGCAGATAATTGCAGAAATGGATCCGGGCACTATTGCTGATTACGATGATTCTGTTGTGAGCATGACAGATGCTGACCCGGTATCAAGGGAAGATAACAGCAATGCTGCCGCTGACCCGGAAGCCGGTGAACGATTTCAGGATATGCTCAGGGGCATATCACTGTGCAAGGAAGCGATTGAGGATTACCTGAACCTGCCAGGCAAAGATGCTTCATTGCAGTCCGTCCCTGCCATTCTGGACGAGGTATACAACGGGCTCGGGAATGCCGGTCTGGTCCGTGAAGCGGGTGTCATTGCAAGCGTGCAGGCATATATCAACAGAGAAATGCTGGAACCTGCGCAAGTACCGGATGATGAACAGCTGAGAGGTCTCGCAGATGCGATTTGCGGTGTTGAATTTTATCTGGAGTGTCTAAGGGACGGCCGGATATTTGGAAACAGGATTATAGAGCTGGCCGAGAGCCACGTTGCGGCTCTCGGCTACCCGGTGTCCCGGGAGGGTCTTCCTGCTCCTGTAGAGTCTGCCTCAGTCAATGAGGCGGCACCGGACAGTGCTGCACAGGACGATGCCGGCATGAGCAGTCATGTATCGACAGCAATTTCGTCAATGCAGATCATTGACCTGGACGCAGACGAGGAAATCCTCGGAATATTCCTGGATGAAAGTCATACAGGCTTGCAATCACTGCGTCAACTTGTCCCCGGCCCGGACGCCGGTAATGTGCCCCGGGAATTGCTTGAAGAAATCAGTCGTGCCTTTCATACGCTCAAGGGCAACGGCCGCATGCTGGGTGCGAATGCACTGGGCGAGTTTGCGTATGTCTGTGAGAGTCTTGTTAACAGTGCGTTGAACGGCGGTGTCCCTGCCGACTCTGGATTCACCTGCCTGCTGGAACAGGCATGTGATGCAACGGCACAACTTCTGGAACAGGTTAAAGACGCCGGATACAAGCCTGAAATGGATATTGATGCGCTGTCCTCTGGGATGCTGCGCATGATTCATGCCGTCGAAACCGGAATGTCCGTCTCTTCCGGGGCTCTTGATTCTTCTGAAGAGAGGCCCTGCGACGAAGCGCAAGATGTATCCGTTGGTATTCCTGATGAACTACCTGTGCTTGCAGCTGATGTCGATCCGGAAATTGTTGATATATACATCGAAGAGGCTGGTGAAGAAGTGGCCCGGCTGGCCGAGATTATCCCGGCCTGGATAGCTGCTTCCGAACAGAGTGATCACGTTACAGAAATCAGGCGGAGTCTGCATACGCTTAAAGGCAGCGGCCGGATGGCTGGTGCCATGTTCATGGGTGAGTTCGCATGGGTGATGGAGGACCTGCTAAATCGTGTTATCGACGGGTCTGTCATGCCAGATAATGCATTGTTTTCTCTTGTCGAGAAACTCCCGTCGGTGCTTAAACAATTAACAGTCCAGATCACGGATGGTATACCGCCGACTGAGAATATAAGTGGCCTGATGGCCGAGGCAGTGGAGCTTCGCAGTGGTGCAGGGGAGGCCTCGACTTCATCCGAGACTGACTCGAATAATGGTGAGGAGTCTGATACCGGCTCAGGGTGTGAGCCTTCTGCCCCGCAGCAGGAAGCTGTTCCGGATCTGGACTTGCCGGAGGCGGAATGTACGCTGCTGCAAATATACACCAGAGAAGCCCGTGAAATTCTCGACACTGTCCGGCAGTACCTTGGCAATGACTCGGAAAACGGCAGAGTCACTGAGCCACTCTACCGCGGCCTTCATACCCTTGCCGGGATATCGGAGTCAGCAGAAGTTGGATGCATCGGGCGGCTCGCATCGGAACTTGACAGGTATTTCAGTAACCTCTATCACATGCAGTGCTCCATACCATCCGTTGCACTTGCTGCGTTGCGAGACAGTTGTGATGCAATAGCACACCTGATCGATAAACTGCCTGAAGTGTCCAATGAAAAAGGGGCGGCAGATGCCCTGTGTGACCGGATTGCAGCTCTTTATCAGGAGAGTCGGAGCACCATAGATGAGGACTCTGCAGAGCACGATGTCAGCCTGGCGGACGCACAGGATATGCCGAAGAGTGAGGCGCCTGTGTCTGTTGCTGGCAGTGACAATGATGAGGGGCATCAGGATGATTATTTTGCCAGCGTAGACCAGGAACTGTTCGAGGTCTTCGAGGAAGAGGCTGTCGAGATCCTGGATGCCAGCGAGCGAGTCCTGCATGCATGGGCAGCCGATCCTGCTGATCGTGATGGCTTGGTCGAATACCAGCGACACCTGCATACGCTGAAAGGAAGCGCGAGAATGATGAATATCACCGCCATTGGTGATCTGAGTCATTTGCTTGAAACCGTTCTGACACGCGTTGTTGAGAATACCCTTGATCCTTCAGACAGCCTGTTCTCCGCTTTGTTTATAGCGCAGGACCAGCTCGGTGAAATGCTGGAACAGGTCAGGCAGCACCGTATGCCGGAATCCTGCACTGATCTCGAATCAGCACTGGAACAACTGATTGATATTCAGCCTGCTGGTCCGGATGCTGATGTTGATTCCACATCAAACGGCGCTGACGAAAATACCGGGGATGCGTGCGGTGCTGATGACAGTGTCACCATTGATGCCTGTGAGGATGCAGGGGAGTCTGCTGATGCCGGGACAGAAGAACCGGTTTCAGAGGTGATTGAGTCCTGCCCCGTAATTGAAACGATACATGAATTGCCTGCCCATAATGTTCCGGAACGGATGGCATGTGAGGATGAGTCGCAGAATGCAGCCGCGATTGCTCCAAATGTTGTCCCGGATACGGTGCAGGCATCCGCTATGAGGGAAGCATGTCCCATTCCGCTAAGACCCTCAATGGAAGCATGGCCGGCAAGGAAGCAGAAGCAGGAGCGCAAGCGCGGCGAGCAGGTGAAGGTGCAGGCAGAATTGCTGGATGACCTCGTGAACTACTCGGGTGAGATCAATATCTACCGGTCGCGGATGGAGGCGCAGATTGGTGATTACAGGTTCAACCTCGGTGAACTTGAACAGACAATAAACCGTCTGCGAGAACAGATCCGCAAGCTTGAAATGGAAACGGAAGCACAGGTGTTGTACCGGTTTGCACAGGATGCAGACAGACAAAACCAGGATTTCGATCCGCTGGAGCTTGACAGGTATTCAGTCCTGCAGGAATCGTCGAGATCCCTGATGGAGAGTATCAGCGATTTGTATAGCCTGCTTGCACTGATGGAAAATACCACGCGTGATTCTGAAACACTGCTTCTGCAACAATCACGGGTCAGTACCGATCTGCATGAGGGATTGATGCACACGAGAATGACTCCATTTGCAGGCCTGGAGACAAGACTGAAGCGAATCGTGCGCCAGTCAGCGAGGCAGCTGGACAAAAAGGCGGAACTCGAGTTGCAGGGTGCAGACGGTGAAATGGACCGCGCCGTCATCGAACGCATTATTGCTCCACTCGAGCATATGCTGAGAAATTCAGTTGCGCATGGCATTGAACCGCCCGGTGATCGTCTTGGCAAGGGCAAGGAAGAATCTGGCAGTATCGTTATTGCATTCAGCAGGGAAGGCCCGGACATCGTCCTCAGGGTTTCGGACGACGGGGCAGGAATGAATGTGAATGCAATTCGTGCAAAGGCTGTTGAGAAAGGCCTGCTGGATCCCGATATCGGGATCTCTGACGGTGACGTGATGCAATTTGTATTGCAAACGGGTTTTACCACAGCCAGTGAAGTGACCCAGATATCCGGCCGCGGTGTCGGGCTTGATGTTGTCAATAGCGAGGTCAAGCAACTCGGGGGGGCGCTGCATATTGAATCGGTACAGGGTGCGGGCACTGTCTTCACGATTCGCCTGCCATATACCATGGCAATCAACCAGGCGCTGCTTGTGAAGGCTGGTACAGACACCTATTGCGTGCCGCTTGGTAATGTGGAAGGTGTTGTCCGGGTCCTTCCCGAGGAACTCCTGGCATGCTATGCGGCAGATGAATCGGTGTATCAATATGCAGGCAATCAGTATCAGCTGAAGCATCTGGGATCATTGCTGAATACAGACCAGCTGGATGCTAGTCAGATGACTGCGCGTGTCCCGATATTACTGATGCATGTCGCAGACAAACGTATTGCCCTGCATGTTGAATCACTGCTTGGAAGTCGTGAAATAGTTGTCAAGCCTCTCGGCATGCAGCTCAGCAGCATAGATTGCATATCCGGCGCCACGATCCTGGGGGACGGCGGTGTTGCCATGATACTCGATGTATTTGCATTGTTGCGGAGCAATATCCGGGCACAGCTTCCGGTGATGCGGCTGGTATCCCCGGACGAGAAACGTCTTGTGGTGATGGTGGTCGATGACTCGATAACCGTGCGCAAGGTGACGACACGCCTGCTCGAGCGTAACGGTTACAAGGTGCTGACAGCGAAAGACGGCGTGGATGCCACCGGGCAGCTGCAGGTTTGTACGCCTGACATCATGTTGCTGGATATTGAAATGCCACGCATGGATGGTTTCGAGCTTGCTACGCATATACGCAATGATGAGCGTCTCAGGCACGTTCCTCTCGTCATGATAACCTCCCGAACCGGTGACAAGCATCGTGAACGGGCACAGCAAATCGGCATCAACTATTATCTCGGGAAACCCTATCAGGAAAATGATCTGCTGGGCACTATCGATCAGATTGTCCGGGGTGACCCGGAAAGTTCTGCAGTGAACAGTGCGGGAGAATAATCGAGGCAATATGTATGAGTTCACATAATGACAAGGTGCGCAGCCTTTGGGTTCCACTGCGGGATGCCAATCTGTTGTTGCCGAATGTGGCTGTTGCAGAAATAAGCAGTTATCGTATTCCTTCCCCTCTGGAGGGAATGCCTGAGTGGTGTCTGGGGACGGTAAAGTGGTCTGGTGAGGATATCCCGGTTATCTCTATCGAGGCGGTCTGCGGACTTTCCTTGCAGTCAAACCCGGTATTTTCGCGGTTGATGATTGTAAATTCCGTCAGGCAGGACAGCCCGGTTGGTCATTATGCCATTGTGACCGCAGGCTTGCCCGGGTTGATCCAGTTTGGCCCTGATACTGCGGATCAGGTGGTGCCCTGCGTAAACGACGGCTTGAAGTGTATCGTGCGAATTGGTAATGAAGAGGCAATTATTCCTGACCTTGACTACCTGCAGGCATTACTCGAGAACGAACTTGCAACTGCGGCATAGACTTGCTGCGAGTCACTGGCAGGAGACGGCCCTGCGGGTCAGTGCCGCATTCTGACCGGATGCCGCTAGGACCGGGATTGATTGCCGTGGTGCTGGAAGTCTCCCCAGAGTGCGTGAATGCTGGCTAGGGCCGAGAGTGCCGCCGTTTCTGTTCTCAGGATTCGCTGCCCAAGTCTTATCCCCCTGAAACCCGAAGCTGCCGCGAGCCGCTGTTCCTCCCGGTTGAGTCCTCCTTCGGGACCGACGAGGATGACAATGTCTCCTTCTGGAGCCGGCAGGTCATTGAGGACCTGTGTGCTGTCTGGCTGCAGCATCAGTCCAAGGGGCGAGGTACCCTGCCTGCCAATCCAGGCCGTGAAATCCTCCGGGTAGCAAAGCTCTGGCAGGGTGCTTCTGCCGCACTGTTCGCAGGCGCTGATAATCACTCCCTGCCAGTGCCTCAGGCGTTTCTCGAGGCGCTCGCTCCTGATGTGTGCCTGGCACCGCTGCATCCAGAGCGGCTGTATCCTGCTGACGCCAAGTTCCACTGATTTTTGCAGTATGAAGTCCATGCGGTCATTGCGT
>Ga0055476_10000292_pt1 | contig 12811 bp, 9 predicted proteins | sample Muzzi_CordC_D2_FD_57682 | JGI IMG/M metagenome (GOLD analysis project Ga0055476, IMG submission 57682) | Wetland microbial communities from San Francisco Bay, California, USA, that impact long-term carbon sequestration - Muzzi_CordC_D2 | ecosystem: Environmental > Aquatic > Marine > Wetlands ... | reverse complement strand
GATCCGCTCGGCTTCGGCCTTCGATCGCGCGTAGGCGTCCGTGGGGTGCTTGACCGCCTCATCCGGCTCCAATCGGTCACCCGCGGGTGGAAACAGCGCCGCGACGCTCGACACGTGAACGATCGGATCGAGCTTCGCGCGCAGGGCTGCGTCGAAGACGATCTCGCTGCCACGAACGTTGACGTGCATCATCTCTTCGTCGCGCCGCCGATCGAGAGTGAAGACCCCGGCCGCATGGATGAGCGAGTCACAGCCCGACACGGCCCGTTCGACGGCATCCGGATCCGTGACGTCACCCACGATCTGCTCGAGGTCCCGAACGCCGAGCGGGCCGAGCGCGCGTTCCACCCGATCGGGGTTCCGAACCAACAGACGCACGTCGTGGCCGGCCGCCGTGAGAGCCGCCACGGCGTGACAACCCACCATTCCAGTCGCTCCGGTCACCAGGATTCGCATCGCGCCCCCGCGGCCGTCGCCAGCTACTTCCGCTCCGCGCACTGGATCGCGCGCGCGACATCCACCCAGCGCTCCGCCTCCGGAGCATAGACCGCGACCAGACTCACCCGATCGGCGAACCAGCCGCAGCGATCGAGCAGTTTTCCCGCGATTTCACGGGGCTCGCCCACCACCGCGATCGTCTCGAGCACTTCGTCGTCGATCAACCCCGCCATTTCGAGCCAACGTCCGGTCTTCGACAATCGGTTCAGCTCGAGATGCAGATCGCCCCAACCGTGACGATCGAGCACGGGGCGATAGGCGGGCGTCGAGCCGTAGAAGGAAAGCTGTGCGCGAGCCATGTTCTTCGCGTTCTCGAATTCCTCCTCGCTTTCGCCCGAAGCGACGATGATCTGGCATGAAATCGTGAAATCATCGCGGGTCCGCCCCGACGTCGCGAAGCCCCGCTCGAGCGCCGGCAAGGTCGCCTCTTCGACGAATTTCGCCGTGTGGAACGGGTGGACGAAGAATCCATCCGCCACCTCGCCGACGACCTCGGTCATCTTCGGACCGATGCCCGCGACGAAGATCGGCGGTAGCCCGTGGGGATGCGGGCCGGGATCGAAAACCGGTGTCATCAACGTGTGCGTGTAGAACTCGCCGCGAAAATCGAGCTTCGTTTCGTCGTGCCAGCTGCTCCAGATCGCGCGAATCGCGAGCACCATCTCCCGCATCCGATCCGCCGGACGCGACCAGACGGCGCTGAAGCGCCGTTCGATATGGGGCCGGATCTGGGAACCCAGGCCGAGGATGAAACGCCCGCCGGACTGCAGCTGGAGGTCGTAGCCCAGGTTTGCGAGCAGCATCGGATTGCGCGCGAACGCGATTGCGACCGCGGTCGCGAGAGTGAGCGACTGCGTGCGTTCCGCTGCAACCGAAAGCGGCAGGAAGGGATCGTGCCGCCCCTCGAACGTGAAGCCTCCATCGTAACCGAGTTCCTCCAGGCTCTGCGCGACCGCCCCCGCATCGTGCGGATTCGAAACCAGGATGGAACTGTCGACCTTCATTCCCACGACACCGACTCCGCATTCGAATTCGACGCTCTCAAAAGAGCGAAGTCTGACGCCCGGCGCCGTGCCCCTTCGAGGCTTCGGCGGTTTCGCCGCTCGCTCCCTTCTTCGCCGTGGCCTTCGACCGCGGCGTCTTCTTCGGCAGCAGCCGGAGCTTGCCCACCGGCTTCGGCGCCAACCGCACCCCGCGCGCCGAAACGCCCATCCGTGCCAGTTTCGCGAGATCGAACTTCCCGCTGCGCACCCGCTGCCGCGGCGCAGCCACGTAGTCGAGCAACAACGTGCCGGTCTCACCATCGGTCAACAGCAGATCGACCCTTCCGGCCTTGTCCTTGATCAATTGATACTCACGATTCCGGATGAACTTGTGGACGTGCACGCGTTTGCCGAATGCGTTCTTCTGCAGATCGCGATAGACGACCGTGAACTCGAGCCCGACCTCCGGGTCGAAGACGTCCAGATGGAGCAGTTTGCCCGACAACAGCAGCTTTTCGGGCGGAGTCACGATCCGATAGACACCGTCGTCGGTGATCGCGAGGATCAGGTCGAACTCACTGACCCTCAACTCGCGACTCCCGCTCTTCACGGCCGTGCCGAAGAAGCCCGACTCGCGGTCGTACACCAGCTTGATCGTCTGCTGTGCGACGGCCTTCTTCTCGATCGCCTCGAAGCTCGTGTGCTGCGTACGACGCGGGTACTCGCTTCCGAAACGTTCGATCAGGCCCTCGAGGTAGTCGATCGTCGTACCCGTCAGATCGGAGAGCAGCTCGTCGATCGCGGCCAGGCGGACATCGCACTCCTCGATTTCACCGCGATTCTTCTCGATGTCGAACAACGAGATCCGACGGATCCGCAGCTCGAGCAGGCGCTTGATGTCCCCGTCGACCATGGGCCGGACGAACAGCGCCGAATGCTCCTTCATTCCGGTTGCGACCCCGCTCTTCACGGCCTTCTCGGTCCTGGCCGTTTCGATCTTCTTGTAGACGCGTTTTTCGACGAAGATCTGCTCGAGCGTGAGCCAGTGTTTGCGATCCGTGATGCGACGCTGTTCCAGCTCCAGCTCCAGGCGGATCTGCTCGCGCAGCTGCGCCGTGTGCCCGGCCAACACCTCCGTGACCGTCGCCTGGACCGGTCGGCCGTCGCGAATGACCACCAGATTCGAAGAGACCGACAGGCTGCAATCGGTGTACGCGTAGAGTTGCGGAACCACCTCGTCGGAAGTCACCCCACGCGGAAGCCGCAGCTCGATCTCGACCGAGTCGGTGGTGAAGTCGTCGATCGATGCAACCTTCACCCTGCCCTTCTGGACCGCGGCCTCGATCGAGGCAATCAGGCTTTCCGTCGTCGTTCCGTACGGAGTCTCGCGAATCACGACGCGCTTCTCACCGACGGCCTCGATCTTCGCCCGGATCTCGACCTTTCCGAAACCGTCCGCATATTCCGAAGCGTCCATCCAGCCGCCTTGCGGAAAATCCGGATACAGGCTGAACGGCTCGTCACGCAGGCACGCGATCTGCGCATTCCACAGCTCGACGAGGTTGTGCGGCAGGATCCGGGTCGCCATCCCGACTGCGATCCCCTCGGTGCCGAGCATCAGCGCCACGGGCAGCTTCGCGGGCAGGAAGACCGGCTCGCGGCTGCGCCCGTCGTAGCTGTCGACGAATTCCGTCAGTTCGGTGTTGAAGAGCGTCGCGAGTGCGAGCGGGGTGAGCCGGCATTCGATGTAGCGAGACGCCGCGGCGGGATGCCCGGTCAGCACGCTGCCGTAATTGCCCTGTTTGTCGATGAAGTAGTCCTTGTTCGCGAGCACCACCAATGCGCTGCCGATCGAAGCGTCACCGTGCGGGTGCAGCTTCATCGTTTCACCGATCGTGTTGGCGACCTTGTGGTAACGGCCGTCGTGCATCTCGAACAGCGTGTGGAGAATGCGCCGCTGAACCGGCTTCAACCCGTCGCGAACGTCCGGAATCGCGCGATCCAGGATCGAATAGCTCGCATAGTCGATGAAGTTCTGGCGCATCAGGGAGTCGAGCTGTGCCATCCCGCCTCCCCTAGACGACGCTCGTCACGAGATTGTCGATGATGAAGGCCTTGCGCTCGGGTGTATTCTTGCCCATGAAGAAATCGAGACAGTGGCTCACTTCACTGATGTTCTGGATGCTCACGGGAGACAGTCGACCATCGTCGCCGATGAACTGACCGAATTCGTTCGGGCTGATCTCTCCGAGCCCCTTGAAGCGTGTGACTTCGGCTCCACGGATCTCCGCTTCCGCCGCCGCTCTTTCCGCATCCGAGTAGCAATATCTCGACAGCTGCTTGTTCCGCACCCGAAACAGCGGCGTTTCGAGGATGTAGACGTGCCCCTTGATGACGAGGTCTTCGAAGTAGCGGAGGAAGTAGGTGAGCAGCAGATTGCGGATGTGCATGCCGTCGACGTCCGCGTCGGTCGCGATCACGATCTTGTTGTACCGCAAGCCCTCGACACCCTCCTCGATGCCGAGCGCGCGCATCAGGTTGTAGAGTTCTTCGTTCTTGTAGATCGCATCGCGTTTCAGCCCGTGGCAGTTGAGCGGTTTCCCCTTGAGCGCGAAGATCGCCTGTGTGTAGACGTCTCGACACTGCACCATCACACCGCCGGCGGAATCTCCCTCGGTGATGAAGAGCGACGTTTCGGAGCGGCGCTTCGCTTTCGCGTCGTCGAAGTGGAACTTGCAGTCGGTCAGCTTCGGAATCCGGATCGCGACCTTCTTGGCACGCTCCCGCGCCTCCTTCTTGATCGACGCCAACTCCTTCCGGATCCGCTCGTTGGTCTTGATCTTTCCGACCAGCCGCTCCGCCGCCTCGGGGTTCTTGTGCAGCCACAGCACGACCTCGTCCTTGACGAGCGGCACGATCCAGGCGCGGACCTCGGTCGAGCCCAATTTGTTCTTCGTCTGACTGTCGAAGACCGGATCCTGCAGCTTCACCGCAATCGCGCCGATGATGCCGTCTCGGACGTCCTCGCCGGCGAAGTTCTGCTTCGCGAACTCGTTGACCCCCTTCAGGAAGCCCTCGCGGAACGCGCTCTGGTGCGTGCCGCCGTCGTTCGTGTACTGGCCGTTCACGAAGCTGTAGTACGTCTCGCCGTAGCTGTGGGCGTGGGTGATCGCGAATTCGATCCGATCGAGGCGGCAATGGATCGGATCGTAGAGCGGCGGGTCGTCGCCGATCTCCTGGGCGAGCAGGTCGGCGAGCCCGCCCTTGCTGTGGAAGCGCGTACCGTTGTAACGCAGCGTCAGACCCGCGTTCAGGAACGCGTAATAGTTCAAGCGATGCGCGATGAATTCCTCGTTCCAGGAATAATCGGAAAAGATCTCGCGGTCCGGGGTGAAACGCACTTCGGTTCCGTTCGCCGCGTCGGCGTCGCGGCCCGACTCTTCGGTCTTCAACCGCCCGCGCTCGAAGGTCGCGGTCCGGCTCTTCCCATCCCGCCGGCTCGTCACCTCGAAGTCGGCCGAAAGCGCATTCACGGCCTTGGTCCCGATGCCGTTCAGACCGACCGAGAATTGGAATACGTCGTCGTTGTATTTGCCGCCCGTGTTGATCCGACTGACGCATTCGACGAGCTTGCCCAGCGGGATGCCCCGGCCGTAGTCGCGCACGGTGATCGAATCCCCGTCCCGTTCGATGTCGACGCGCTTGCCGCAGCCCATGATGAACTCATCGACTGCGTTGTCGATCACCTCCTTCAACATCACGTAGATGCCGTCGAGCGGGTGACTGCCGTCGCCCAGACGCCCGATGTACATCCCGCTGCGCAGTCGGATGTGCTCGAGCGCGTCCAGGGTCTGGATCGCCTTCTCGTCGTACGCGACCTTGCTTCGCGCCATGAACCTCTTCCCCCCTCCCGAGCGGAGAGATGCCGCGTAATCGCCCCACATGCAAGCGGCCGGCCCGTCGTCCGCTCGATCGGCCGAACGAGACGGCGTTTGGAAGCGCAGCGCGAAGCGAAGCGCTCGCTCCCGATGGGCGCCTGCCGCCGGCTACCGGCGACGGCGCGATCCGGGAAGCTCGAACACCGGGCTCGGCCCCGTACCGCTCCGGGCTCGCTCGACAGGCGGATCCGGACCCGGGAGCTGGTACCCTTCGCGAGCGGTTGCGATCGGACACGGGCGAACTTCCGCTTCGTCGCAGCCCGGATTCGGAGGCGAGGTGGGAACGATCGGCCCGTCGCGGGCGCAGCGCGAAATCCTGCTCGGCCTGCTCGCGCTGATCGGTTCGGTCGCCTGCGGGCCGCCGCCGCCACCCAACGTCCTGCTCGTCTCGATCGACACGCTTCGAGCCGATGCGGTCGGAGCCTACGGCGGGGCGGTCGCGACGCCCTGGCTCGACCGCCTCGCGAGTGAAGGCGCCCTCTTCGAGCAGGCCATCGCGCCCGCGTCGCAGACCGCACCGAGCCACGCGACGCTGTTTACGGGCCTGGAAGTGCTGCACCACGGTTCGCTCCGCAACGGCATTCCGCTGGCGGATACCGCCGAAACCCTCGCCGAGGTGTTCCAGCGCGGCGGCTATGCCACCGCCGCCTTCGCCTCCAGCTTCGTGCTCGACCCGCGCTTCGGCTGGACGCAGGGATTCGACCACTACGACGCCGAATTCCCACGCGCGGGCGAAACGCTGCACAACCGAGCGGGCCAGTGGCGCCGGTACGAATTCGACGGTTTCGACCGCCGCGCGAGCGCGACCAACTCCCGCGCCGTGCCCTGGCTGGAATCGGCCGAGGAACCGTTCTTCCTGTTCGTCCACTACTTCGACCCCCATGCACCCTACGCGGCACATCCCGCTCGCGTCGCACGGCTGCCGAGCGACTTCGCTCGGGCGGAGGCGGCCGAGCGAATCGCGGGATTGAGGAAGACACTGCCGGGCCTGAGGTCCGATGAACTCGTTCTCGCACTCCGAAACTACCAGGCCGAGGTGCTCGCGGTGGACGCAGCGGTCGGGCGACTGCTCGCAGCCCTCGCCGCGCGCGGGCTCGCGGACCGCACCCTCGTCGTCGTGACTGCGGATCACGGCGAGGGACTCGGCCAACACGGAACCCTCGACCACGCTCCGAACATCTACGAAGAGCAACTCCGAGTGCCGTGGTTGATTCGCTGGCCGAAACACGTTCCCGCGGGCCGGCGGATTTCCCAGCCGGTCGGGCTGGTCGATCTGGCTCCGACCCTCGCGGCGGCGGCTTCGCTCGAATTCGAGGGCCGATGCGACGGACGGTCGCTGTTGTCCGCGCTCGAGAGCGGAAGCGTGGCGGCTCCCAGACCGATCTTCGGCCGCCGCCGCAACTATCCCCGACCCTATCAGGGGCACCGCGGGACGCTCTACTTCGTGCGCGACCGCAACTGGAAGCTGATCCGAGGCACCGAGAGCGAGGACGAGCTCTACGATCTCAGCGCGGACCCGGGCGAACGCAGCAATCTCCTCGACGAGCGATCCGACGTCCGCGAGCGACTCTCGGCCCTGCTCGACGAGTCGCTCGCACGCCATCCGGACCGCGCGGTCGAGATCGCACCGGATGTCGAAGTGCGGCGCGGACTCGAAGCCCTCGGCTACGTCGAGTAACGGTTCCCGGCGGCGCCGCGTCCGCCGTGGCGTCGTGCTACCCATCCAGTAGAGCAACAGGCTCTGCCGGGGAGTTCGCCGTGACTGCAGACGCTACCGCCCACCCGCCCTACATCACCATCACCGCCGATACCCATGCCGGCGCGTCCATCGACGCCTACCGTGACTACCTGGAGCCCGGCGAACGCAGCGCATTCGACGAATGGCGAGGCGGCTACCGGAACCCGTCGAAGAAACATCTCGGCGGCAAGAAGATCAAGAACTGGGATTCCGCGGTGCGCAGCGCCGATCTCGAAGGAGACGGCGTCGTCGCCGAGGTGATCTTTCCGAACACGATTCCGCCCTTCTACGACAAGGCCTTTCACGTGTCTCCGCCGCCTTCGCCCGAGCGCTACTCGCGCTGGCTCGCGGGCACGCGCGCCCACAACCGCTGGCTCGCGGAATTCTGCTCGGAATCGCCGGCACGTCGAGCCGGGATCGGGCTGATCCACCTGAACGATGTCGACGACGCGATCGAGGACATCGCCTGGATCGCGAAGAACGGCCTCCGGGGCGGGGTGCTGCTGCCGCTGCCCTCCCCTTCCGACGCGCATCTGAAGCCGCTGAACGCCCCCGAATACGACCGCGTCTGGGCCGCAATCCAGGATCACGATCTCGTGATCAACCAGCACTCCGGCCAGGGTTCCCCCGATTACGGCACGGACAAGGGAGCCGCCGCGCTCTGGGTGCTCGAGATGCCCTTCTACATCCAGCGCGGCTTCTGCCAGCTGATCATGGGCGGCGTCTTCGAGCGATTCCCGAAGCTCCGCTACATCCTGACGGAATCCGGTTGCTCGTGGGCGCCCGGCTTGATGCGCCGCCTCGATGGTCTCCACGTCGGCATGAAGATGGGCATGATGGGCGAAGTCGACTACTCGCAGACCGAGACACTGAAGGAACCACCGAGCTTCTACGCCAAGCGCAACTGCTGGTATGGAGCGAGCTTCCCCTCGCATCAGGACATCGAGGGCCGCGAGGTCGTCGGCGTCGATCGCATCCTCTGGGGCAACGACTACCCGCACTACGAGGGCTGCTACCCCTATTCACGTGAAAACATGCGGCTCGCGTTCTCGGACATCGATCCGAGCGAGGTGCGGATGATGCTCGGCGAGAATGCCGCATCGCTCTACGGTTTCGACCTCGAGGCACTGCGCCCGTACGCCGAGTCTCTCGGCATCACGCCCGAACTCGTCGCGACACCGCTCGAGGAGATCCCCGCCGACTCCGCCTGCCCGACCTTCCAGCGCGCCCGCTACCAACGCGGGCGCCGAAAATAGTCCGGCGACCGCGCAACGAAACTGCTCGTTCCGCTAACAAACCAGCACGTGGAAGCGGCGATTGGTGCGCAGCTTCCGCCAGCCGACACCCAGTGCGACCCGTAGCGAATTGTGGTTGTCGATCGGAATCGTGCAGTAGTTGGCGAGCTTCTCGGAGGCCGAAAAGTCGCACGTCTGTCGCAGGCACAGCTGTGCCAGCCCGAGATTGTGCGTTTCGGGCAGCGTCCAGATCCCCGTGACGACACGCCACGGAAAGAACAGGCGAAGCAGCAGGTATCCCACCATCCGGTCGCCGATGAAGATGCCGAACGGCAGGTAGGACCGTCGCCGCAGCGCCCGAGCGGCCGTATCCCGATCGCGCGCGTGGGGGGGCATGTATCGCGCGGTCAACGACGCGAGCAGGAATACGAGCGCGTCCTCGTCGTCGGGGGTCAGGAATCGAACGCGCGCGAGCGAACCATCGCTGCATTCCACCACCCGGTCCAGCCGCGAACCGCGCGCGCGAATCCCGCGCATGAAGAGCGAGGCGTGCAGCTCGTTGAACCGATCGTAGATCCGAAAGATCCAGTGATCGCGCTCGTTGAGCCGGTAGATCCACTCTTCCGCGGCATCGACGCCGCGAGCGAACAGGCTGCGCCTCTCGGGCGTCGCCGGAGCTTGCGAGGGTTCCGTGGGCACCTTCATTGAATCGGCCCTCCGCTCGCCACTGTCAAGCGCAACTCTTCCGGGCGGGAGCTCGGGAACGACCTCGGGTATCCTGCCGCGCCTGCACCACGAGCGGGACGAATGACGATCTTCCATTGCGAGCGATCATGAGCGACCGGCCTCTCGACGAGCGACGCCGAGCCGCCCAGCGCGTGCGGGAGCTGACTTTCGAGATCACCACGGCCGACGCGGACGACACCGAATTCGCGGCGGTCGCCGCGGCGCTCGAACCTCTGTGCGCTCGGCTCGCGAACAACCCGCGCATCGCGCTTGCGGTCGACGGACTGCACACCAAGGAGCATGCCGCGGTCCGCTCGGGCCGCGAACCCGCCTACGACCGCGATCCCCTGATCGGTCTCTCGAATCCGCTCGCACCGCCGCTCGCGCGGAGTGGCGGGCTCGAGTCGAACGAATGGGAAGTCACGTTCGGAGATGCCTACGGCGGTCACCCCGGCCTGGTGCACGGAGGCTACGTCGCCGCGGTGCTCGATCACGTGCTCGGTGTCGCTGCGTCGAGCAGCGGCTTCGCATCCATGACGGGCACCCTCACCACCCGCTTCTGCCGCCCGACGCCGGTGAACGTTCGACTGACCTGCGTCGGTCGCGTCGATCGCGTCGAAGGTCGCAAGGTGTTCTGCAGCGCGGAACTCGACGCGTCGGGTACGGTCGTCGCGGAGGCCCACGGCGTCTACCTGCGGGTCGAGCCCGACCGTTACCGAACCCGCGACGCCCGCGAGCGGGCTCCCGCGGGATCGCCGAGCCCCGCCGCCAAAACCCCGCACTCTCGACACGCGAGCGCGTCAGCGTGCGCCGCACGCCGACATCGAGTACGCGCGAGGATTCCCCGACACCGGACGACCTCGCGTCGCCACCTTCCCTGCATGAAGAACCTCTGCGCATGGTGCGGCAAGACGATCCGGATCGGCGGCGGACGGCTGCGGGGCGGAATCGAATGCAACTACGGCATGTGCGGCGCCTGCTTCCCGGCGAAGCTCGCCCGTGACGCGAACCCGATGAGTCGACGGGAAATCGCACGAGCCCGCCGCATGCACCGCTGCGGCAGGAGCCTGGTGCATATCGGGCACATTCTCGGCGCACCGCAGCCCGTCGTCGTCGCCGCACTCGAAGCCGCCTAGCGCCGGCCCGACCGCGTCGCGGTCCCGGCGCAACGGCATCTAGACTCCGTTCTCGATCCGACGCACGAGCACACGCAAGGCTTCGCTCGCGCGAATCGACCCCAGCGCCGACTCGACCGTCTCCCCGAGTGGCTGAAATTCGCGAACCGGCGGCGCGGGCGCGAGCTCCACGATCTGCTCGGGGTCGAGCCGCGACAGCCCGAGGGAGCCGTCGCCGGTCACGTCCACGACCCAGCGCCCCTCGCCGAGCGCGCGATAGGCGGCTTTGCCGAAGCTCTCGTCGCCCGTATCCCAGTCGACGTCGACGATGCGCGGATCGATCGACAGGCCCTCGCCGGGCGGCGTGCGATCGTCGAATATCCGGCGGATCCACAGCCGCCCGTCGCGAACGACGTAGTCGACGTAGATTTCGCGACTGGGGTCGAAGGCGGACTCGAACGACTTCAATTCCCCTTCGGCGGTCCGGATGACGACCGCCAGTCTTCCGTCGGCGACGACGAGTTCGGTCACCGCCGTTCGTCGCACGGCTTCGTTGTAGCGGTCGCGAAGCTCCTGGTAATCGGCGGAGACCTGCTCCAGCCGTTCGCGATAGACCTCTGCGGCCAGGCTCGCCTCGATCAGCCGATATGCGGCAAAGCCCGCCAGCGCGACGAGCATCAGCAGGGTGAGAGAGAGTGCGCGGATCATCGACGTGGATCTCCCGGGTCAGGGAGGGGGGCCGATCCAGGGTAGGCGATTTCTCGCGTCGCGCCCGACCGAGGCGTCGCGTCTCGGGCTAGGGGCGATCGCCGGCGAGATCGAACCGACGCTCCGCCTCCAGCGTCGTCTGCGCAACTCCGTCCCGAACCACCCAGGGTCGATTGTCGTAGATCTCGCCCGTCACCTCGTTGCGTTGCCCACTTCGGCAGTACTGGATCACCCAGGCGCGTCGGTTGCGGTCGGCGGTGCGGTTTCCGACCGTCTGATGGATCAGCAGCGACGAAAAGACCAGCAGCTCACCCGCGCGCGCGTCGAGTGCGACGGCGCGATCGCCGACCACTTCCGGAATCACCGCGTGGACGCCCTGCCATTCGTGTTCGCGCTGCCCCCGGCGATGCGAGCCGGGGATCACCATCAACCCGCCGTTTTCCAGATCGGAGTCGTCGAGTGCGAGCCAGCACGTCAGGTATTCGCCGATGCGCCCGTGGGTATAACCGTTGTCCTGATGCCAGGCGATCGCGCTGCCCGCGCCCGGCGCCTTGTTGATGCCCTGGTCCCACCAGAAGCGGACGTTCGGACCGAGCAGTTGTGCGACCAGCTCGAGCAGTGCGGGCTCGGTGATGCAACGCGCGAGCAGCTCGCTGCGAAAATTCAACATCGCCCGATACGGAAAGACTCCGTCGCGGGCATTCCCGAGAACCTGGGACTCATGGTTCACCAGGCGATCGTATTCGCGTTCGACCGACTCGATCCGAGAGGCCGGAAAGATCGGGCCGACGTTCACGAAGCCGTCGCGCCGAAATCCTTCGAGCTGATCGTCGTTGAGCCGCATCGACGCTAACTCGCCGGGGCGTCGAAGCGGCCCCGTGGAAATCTCGGCTCGAGAACCGGCTCGAAATCCGGCGGCGCTTCGAAGCGCGCGCCGAGCGGAGCAACGCCCGCGCCGACGCGGATCGGATTCGGGGTGGATCGTCGTCTGGGCCTCACGTGTGCCCCTCCATGCGGCTGATCGCGCTGGTTCCACGCGGTTCGCCGAGTGTGCCGTATGCGAATCGCCGCGTCGAAACCACCTTCGACCGCCCAGCCGTTGACGCGGGCCCGCGGGTATCGTAATCAGGAGTCATGGATCGCTTGCAGAATCTCCGTCTCGAGTCGTTCGTCGACGTCACCGTCGTCCACGCCATTTGGCGCGACGGAAGAGCCGGAGAGCTGTAGACCGATTCCACGGAATCCAGACCGCAACCCTCTCCCGCCGAACCGATGGAGAGGGTTTTCGCGTTCTGGGCCCCGATCAGAAGCGATTCCGACTCCGCGGGCGGCGAAGCGGAGCCCGACATGTCGGAACGAATCATTCCCCTGCCCCCCGTGTCCGCGGCGCGCGAACGACCGCCGCCCGGCGGGCCGCGACGCGAACGACCGCCCCTGATGACCCCGCGCTTCGCGCGGGTGCTGGTGTGCCAGGGCTGCTTCGGGTTCGCGTTCTCGGCGTTCTTCCTGCTGCCGACTTTTCTCGCCACGCAACTTTCCGTCGGAGCGGCCCAGATCGGCACACTCGCCACCACCACGAGCTTCGCGACCGCGCTGCTGATGATCGGAATGGGAATCGCGGTCGATCGCTGTGCGGAAAGGCGTCTCATCGTCGTGGGCGGCCTGCTCATGGCCGTCGCGTCGATCGCGTTCGCCGCGGTGGAATCCATGGGCCCGTTCGTCTACGCGCTGCGAGTCGTGCAGGCCGTCGCCTTCGCGATGGTGTTCGTCACCGGCTCGGCGATGACGGTCGATCTCGCCCCCGACGAGCGTCTCGGCGAAGCACTCGGCTATTTCGGACTCACCGGCCTCGCCGCCAATGCAATCGCAC
>Ga0055476_10000290_pt1 | contig 12874 bp, 7 predicted proteins | sample Muzzi_CordC_D2_FD_57682 | JGI IMG/M metagenome (GOLD analysis project Ga0055476, IMG submission 57682) | Wetland microbial communities from San Francisco Bay, California, USA, that impact long-term carbon sequestration - Muzzi_CordC_D2 | ecosystem: Environmental > Aquatic > Marine > Wetlands ... | reverse complement strand
CCACCGCATACGGGACATTCCGACATTTCCGTTTCCTCCTCCATCAAAATGGCTTTGTTCGTGCGGGCGCGAGCAAGACGGCTCCCGCGATTTCTCGGCAATTCTAGCCCGGCAATTCTAGTGACCGTGGAGACCTCTGGCGAGAGCTATCGGAGCTTAGGGGGGCAACGTCCTATGCAACTTCTTGAAGACCTTGAAGCCGGGTTTTCGCTTGCCGTCGATGGTGATTGAGCCAACGGTATTCAAATCGGCGTCGAAGACCTCCAATCCCACATCGTGCAGCAGGGCCCAGGCCAGCACGGAGACATTCACACCCTTGAGCATCTTGGGCTGCTTGCGAGTGAATTGACGTTGTTCTTTCTCGTTGCCGCTGCCCCTGGCGGGCCAACCCACCTCCAAATCATCAGGACCTCGCCGCCGGGTACTGTGTAGTGGGACTCAGGCCGATGATGGGTGTGCGATCACCCTGACGGGATTTCTCCACCATCAGCCGTGGAGCCTGCATATCCAGCTCGCGCCATTGATAGATGAATACGGCGTAGTGGCTGATTCGCTTCGCCACTTTGAACGATGCGTCCACGTCCTCGATGGTGAAGTTCGAATAGTTTCTCGGCGTTACGCCGACACCGCAGGCTCTGGGACCCTGGGCCCGGGCCTGCATGGGCCACAGCGTGGTGGGGCCGGCGGCAAGCGCCAGGAGCATGAAGAACAAGAGAATGGCCGTGGCCGAGCGGGGCGTGCCCCGGCGATCCATGGTGGATGAGGCTCGCATCAGCACACACATGGTGCTTCCTTTTTCGGGGGCTTCTCTCGAGGGGCCATTCTACATGAACCTCCCGGGCCTCTCGCGGACCTCCACCACTCCGCAATGCGGGCAATAATTATGCTTTAAATCAATCGCTTATCGCACTTCTCCGGTGGCTGTCAGAGTTGCGACCCCGGTCTGCGCCGGCGCCTAAAGTTCCTGCTGCCATGGCCGATGTTTCTAGTGTCCGGGCCGGAATCCGGCGCTCCGGCAGCGCATCAGTCTTCCAGTCATATCAGTGGCGACCCCGGGTGCCGGCATTTCACCTGTACCGCGCGGTTCACAGCGGGATAAAGCCAACAGTGAATTGGTCCATTCTTTCAAGCCACCGCGTTCTGGTGTTGGCAGTGGCAGGCGTGTTCATTGCCGGCTCTTACTTCCACGGCTTTCAATCCCCCGAACGGCGACTCTACGATCTCTTCAGCAAGGCGCTTCCCGCCGGCACCGTGTCCTCGGCAGTGGCGGTGGTTGCCATAGACAACGCGGCCATCAAAGGTATCGGTACATGGCCCTGGCCCCGGGACCGTGTCGCCGCCACCGTCGATCGCTTGCGCCGTCTGGGCGTGCGCGCCATCGGCATCATGCTGCCCCTGTCCGAGGCCCAAACCCCCCCGGCTCTCGCCGATCTTGTGGCCGGCGCGACGAAGTCCGGTCGAAAGCTCTCGCGCACCCTCGAACGATGGGCAACACAGCTCGACAGCGACGGTGATTTGGCCCGGGCCATAGCAAGGCAGGGGCGGGTTGTTCTGTCTGCGGACTTCACACAAGGCGAAGCGGCTGCCTTCGCCGGCGGCAAGGGATCCGAAGCCGGCTTCCACCGCTTGAAGCCCGCAACGAGCCAGAAGCCTGGCTTTTTCACCTTCGCTGTTGCTCCACCGGCGCCGCCCCGATTAGCGGTGCGAGCACCATTGGTGGAATTCGTCGATGCTGCCGCCGGGGTGGGGGGTTACCCGGAGGCGCAAAGCATCGCTTCGACCGCCGCCATACCCCTGGCGGTACGCCAGGACGGCAAGGTCTACCCCGGATTCATTACGCTGTTGTCAGCGCTTGCCCGGCGTATTCCCGCCGATGCCATCACCGTGATGCCGCGCAAGGGTGTGCGCATCGGAAAGAAAACCATCATCGTCGCGCCGGACCTCGATTACAGGCCCCTGCCTCCGGCCAGTGGCAAGAATGCCGACAGGGTTCCGGTTATTTCCCTGGCGAAGCTGTGGGAACCGGACTTCTCCGGCCGCGGATTGAAGAACAAGACTGTCTTAATCGGATTAACCAGCCCGGATCTGACGCCCTTCGTGCAGGGAAGCGGTGGCGTCCAGGTGGCTCCGGTGGAGTGGGCGGCCCACGCCGTCGCCAGTTTGCTCGAACTCAGCCAGGTTCGCATGCCGGTCGCCTTCTACGGACTGCAGCGCCTGCTGATTCTGACCCTGGCGGTCGTGCTGCTGCTCATGCCGCGGCGTCGGCATGGGCGCGCCGGGCTGATTATTGCCGGAGTAGTATGTCTTGTAATGCTGAACACAGAATTGGTGATGCTGATTGCCAGTCAGCTGTGGCTGCCCATGGCGCTGCCGGTACTGTTTCTGCTGAGCGCCCAAGCGGTGCTATTTGTGCGGCGGGCATTTCTCACCAGCGCCGGGCAACAATTGAAAGAGCTCGCCGAGGTCCGCCGCGACTATGCCGGTACGCTGAAAAGTCAGGGACGCCTCGATGACGCATTCACTCAATATCGCAAGAGTCCCAAGTATCGGGGTTTGCTCGAACCGCTGTACGAACTCGGTCTTGCGTTCGAGAGCCGCAGGCAGTTCGCCAAGGCGATGGCCGTATTTGCCTATGCAGCGCAAATAAAACCGTCGTTCAGGGACATCCGCGGACGCATCAAGCGGCTCAAGAAGGTTGAGGCCGGACTGGGCACCAAACCGCTGGCCGGCGCCTCGCCGGGTACCAAGACGGTGATTTTGAATGATTCGGGGATCGAGAACCCGATGCTCGGGCACTACCGGCTGGAGCGCGAGCTTGGCCGTGGCGCCATGGCGGTTGTCTACCTCGCGACCGATGAAAAGCTCGGTCGCAAGGTGGCGGTAAAGGCAATGTCGCTCACCGATGAATTTCAGGGCGATGCGTTGCAGGAAGCTCAGGAGCGGTTCCGGCGTGAAGCAGAAGCCGCCGCTCGCCTCAGTCACCCCAATATTGTCACCGTGTACGAAACCGGCATCGATCACGATCTCGAGTACATCGTGATGGATTATGCCGAGGGCGAGAGCCTCGAAGACTATACGGATTCAGACGACCTGCTGACGGTCTGGGAAGTGCTCGACGCTGGTGCTCAAGTTGCCGACGCGCTCGACTATGCCCACGAACGTCAAGTCGTGCACCGCGACGTAAAACCCAGCAACATCATCTATGATCGCGAGACCGGCATGATCAAGGTCACGGATTTCGGCATTGCCTGCCTCACCGACAGCAGCCGTACGCGCACCGGCACCGTGCTTGGTACGCCGTCATATATGTCACCGGAGCAAGCTGCCGGGAAGAAGCTGGATGGCCGCTCGGATCTATTCTCACTCGGCGTCACCTTGTATCAGCTGTTCACCGGGCGGCTACCCTTCGTGGGTGACTCATTCGCCAATCTCATTTATCGCATTACCACCCAAAAACATCCGGCGATCAAAAAAATCCGACCGAGCCTTAATGCCAGCATCAGTCGCATTATAAATCGGACCTTACAGAAGGATCCGGAGCAACGTTATGCCAACGGCGCGGAACTCGCCGAAGCGTTGCTCAGGTGCCAGGATAAAGTGAGACGAACGCGCAAAGTCGCCAGCCGCGCTTAATCGGGCAAGATAAACTGCAAGAGGAACTATTTGATGGGCAAATTAGTACATGTTGTTGATGGCGCCTATATGCGCGAATATGAACTCAATGAAGGTGTTTTCAAGATCGGGCGAAATGTGGACAACAACATTCAGCTCGATGACGATTCAGTCAGCGGCTACAACACCGAGATCGCCGTCAAGCCGAGTCAGTACATGGAAGGATTGCACGATTTCTGGTTGAAAGATCTGCAAAGCACCAACGGTACGAAGGTGAACGGTAAGCGCACGAAAAAGTGCATGCTGAAGCATGATGATCTGGTAAAAGTCGGGATGCACGAGTTCAAGTTTGTCGACGAGCACCAGGTCGCGCGAACGAGGACGAGAATCCTTATCAACGAGTAATGTGAAATGCCGGCCCTTTACCGGCCCAGGCATTCGACCAGTGCGTCGGCGTTGGTGTTCATGAGCATGATGTAGGCGTTCGGTCCCGCCGCTTCGTCGCTACCCAGCGGATCGAGCACACCTGCGCGCGCGTCCGAGCCTTCCAACAAGACCTGCACCAGGGCGGATTCGAACTGTGGCTCGTGGAAAACGCAACGCACACGGGATCGCGCAATCTCATACTTCAGCCCTTGGATGCGCCGCGCGCTGGGTATGTGATCCGGACTCACGGTCAACGACCCGACGGCATTGAGTCCATAGCTTTCCTCAAAATATCGAAAGGCGTCGTGAAACACGACGAAGGGCACGCCGGCGACCGGGGCGAGACGCGAGGCGATGCGGGTGTTCATGTTGTCGATCCGTTCGCTCAGGCGGCGCGCGTTGTTCTGGTAGGTTTCGGCATTGTCCGGATCGAGCGCGACCAAGGCCTCAGCGATGGCACTCGCCATCAACTTGGCGTTGTGGGGACTCAGCCATATGTGCGGATCGTATGAGCCGGTTTCGTCATCGGCATGGCCATGCGCGTCGTGCACGCCGCCACTTCGATTCGCGAACAGGGTCAAGCCGGGGAGCGCCGACAAGGTCACCACGCGGGTGGCGTCACCGCGTGCCGCCAGCGGGCGTTGCAGGAATGTTTCCAGCGAGGGCCCGATCCATAGAACCAGATCCGCGTCACGCAGATTGGCGGCGTCCGACGGCCGCATCTGGTAGGCATGGGGTGATCCGTAACCGCGCACGATTTGCACCGGCATACCCAGATCGCCCATGACAGCAGCCGCGAGGGAGTTCACGGGCGCGATACTGGCCACCACCCTGGGAGCGGCCGGGAGGGGCGCGGACCACGCCACGTGGGTGAGCATGGCTATTACGAGCCACCAGCAAGTGCCGCGCTTGCCCCTGCGCTGATCGAACATCGTCACTATCAGGGTCATCGATGGAAAATGTTACATTATAACGTTTTCCATGCCCGAACAGGGAGATTTCCCGGTCGCTTCAAGATTGGCCCCCTGACTGCCGACTAGTATTAGCGTAAAGCCGCCAATCGGGCTTTCAGGCAAGGGGCCCTGACCGATGGTTGCCCCACCCGTAGACAAGGCAGTCGCCGTAGCGGCGACAGACTAAGGAGATAGTGCTCATGTATCCGAGAAAAACCCTGCTGACTTTCGCCACCGCCATTCTTTTCGCGTTGCCCGCGCTGGTGTGGGCGGCGTCCTTGCAAGTTGAAGACGTCGCCATCGGCACCGGTGTGCACGCCCGTGTAGCGACCGGCATTGGTACAAATTTTGACTCCTCCGTTGGCAAGCTCTTTGCCTTTACCCGAATCATGGGCGCGGAGGGGGACACCCGTGTCTATCACAAGTGGTACCACGGAGACGCGTTGGTGGCCGATGTACCCCTTACGGTGCGCAGCGGAGACTGGCGCACTTGGAGCACCAAGACCATTCTGCCCGAATGGACTGGCGATTGGCGTCTGGTCGTCGTGGGCGAGGACGGATCGGTGCTGAAGACGGTGAAATTCGAAGTCAATTAATCGCTCGAGAAGACCACCTAGAAGGGATGGCGGCTTCGCCATCCCTTTTTTGTTGCGTTTTCGCCTACAGCCCACAAAACCCAGCCCCCTCGTAGGAGCGAGCCCGCTCGGGAACCGGCGGGCAGCGGCGCGGAAGATTCACGAGCCAGCCCTCACGCACATCCCTGTGCTTCGCGGCACGAGCACATCCATGTGCACGCCCGCCTAGTGGCGTCGGCTCTTAACCGCGCCTTTTCGTTTGCGAAAAAATGCTGCCAGCGCTTTTGCCGTGTGCGACTTCTTCTGCCTGCCCGCAATGTCCATCGGCGTACCCTGAGCAACAATCCTGCCGCCATCCTTGCCGCCCTCGGGCCCCATGTCGATCAACCAGTCGGCTTCGGCAATCACATCCAGATTGTGCTCGATCACGATTACGGTATTCCCAGCGTCGACCAGACGATGCAGTACGCCAATCAGTCTCTCCACGTCGGCCATGTGCAGACCGATGGTCGGTTCATCCAGAATGTAAAGCGATTGCGAGCCGTCGCCGCGCCGCGGCCGCCCGGCAGGAACATCCGCCGGCTTTGCTTTGGCGAGTTCGGTGACCAGCTTGATACGTTGGGCTTCACCGCCGCTCAAGGTCGGACTCTGCTGGCCGAGCGTAAGATAGCCCAATCCCACTTCACGCAGCAGCTCGAGGGCGCGATGCACGGAAGTGTGGGCTTTGAAGAACTCGCTGGCTTCATCGACGCTCATGGTGAGCACTTGCGCAATGCTCTTGCCGCGGTAGTGCACGGCCAGGGTCTCTTCGGCGAAGCGGGCCCCCGCGCACACATCACAGGGTACTCTTACATCGGGTAGAAAACTCATCTCGATCTTCATCATCCCCTGGCCGTCACAGGCGCCGCATCGCCCGCCATGCACATTGAATGAAAACCGGCCCGGGGTGTAGCCGCGGATTCGGGCTTCGCCGGTATCGGCATACAAGCGGCGAATACTGTCCCAGAAACCAACGTAGGTGGCAGGACAGGAACGCGGGGTTTTGCCAATAGGCGTTTGGTCGACTTCGAGTACACGCCCAACGTCCTCGGATCCTCGAATTTCGTCGCAGCCGATGAGAGGCACCGTTCTCCGGCGCTTCGGACCCTTTCGGCCCGCTCGGCTTTCGTGGATCAGGCGTTTCAAGTTGTCGTGCAGGACGTCTCGCACCAGCGTGCTTTTGCCGCTGCCACTCACACCGCTCACGCAGATCAGACGGCCGAGAGGAAATTTCGCATTCACCCGGCGCAAGTTGTGCAGGTGCGCGCCGGCAACCTCGAGTTTCGCGTCTGCCGTCGCGCACTCGCGCACGCCACTGAGAGAATGGGGCAGCGGGTTGGCGAGAAAACGTCCGGTTACGGAATTCGGATTGGCGATGAGTTCTTCGAAAGTGCCCTCGGCGACTACTTGTCCGCCGTGGATGCCGGCGCCAGGGCCCAGATCGATTACGTGCTCGGCGTGCCGAATCGTGTCCTCATCGTGCTCGACGACGACGATGGTGTTGCCCTTCTTCTCGAGCTTGGCGAGGGTCCTCAACAGCATGCGCGTGTCTCTGACATGCAGCCCGATGGTGGGCTCGTCGAGGATGTAGCATACGCCCCTCAGGTTGGAGCCCAGCTGCGAGGCGAGCCGGATACGTTGGGCCTCGCCGCCGCTCAATGAGGGCGCGGAGCGGCCCAGTGATAAATAGCCCAAGCCTACCTGTTTGAGAAACGAAAGGCGGGATTGCAGCTCGGCAAGAATGTCTCTGGCGATCTGGGCCTCGCGGCCCTTGAGCCGTAGCCGGGCGAACAGTGTGCCGGCAGCCTCGACTGTTAAGGCGGTGAGCGTACCGATGTCGCGGTTGTTGAAGCGTACCGCCAGCGCTTCGGAGCGAAGGCGGCGGCCGTCGCAGCCGCTGCAGCTTACTTCGGTTTCACCGGCATCTTCGATCCATTCCTTTTCTTCACCGCTGTGCTCGGCATCGAAGCCCTCGAGTTGCACGCCGGTCCCGAAGCATTGCCGGCACCAACCGTGCTGGGAGTTGAACGAGAACAAGCGCGGATCGAGCTCGGCGAAACTGCGTCCACACGAAGCGCAGGCGCGTTTTACCGAGAATATGCTGTCCGCATGGCCGCTGCGGGCGATGCGAATCAGCCCTTTGCCAAAATCCAATGCCCGGTCGACGAGTGCAACCAGCGCCTGTTCGGTCTTTGCCGATACCGTTACTTGTCCCACGGGCAGATCGATGTCGTGCTCTTTGAAACGATCCAGCCGCGGCCACGCATCGGTTTGAGTATCGACCCCGTCGACCCTGAGGATGCCGTAGTCCTTGCCCGCGGCCCACTTGGCCAGATCCGTGTAGTAGCCTTTGCGCGCCACGACGAGCGGCGCGAGTACGGTTACCCGGCGCCCGCGGAACTCGCGCATGATTTTCGCGGCAATCGCTTCACGGGATTGATTTTCGATGGGAATGTCGCAGTCGGGGCAATGCTGAACGCCTAGCTTGACGAACAGCAGGCGGAGAAAATGATAAATCTCCGTCATGGTGGCGACGGTGCTCTTGCGCCCGCCGCGGCTGGTGCGTTGCTCGATAGCCACCGTCGGCGGGATGCCGAAGATGGCGTCGACATCCGGGCGCGCCGCCGGTTGCACAAACTGCCGCGCATAGGCGTTCAGAGATTCGAGGTATCTGCGTTGTCCTTCCGCGAACAGAATGTCGAATGCGACGGTACTCTTGCCGCTGCCACTGATCCCCGTGATGACGGTAAAACGGTTGTGCGGGATCGCGATGTCGATGTTTTTGAGGTTATGTTCGCGCGCGTTGCGCACCGAGATGGCGTTGCGCCGGATACCGTCACCTGCCGGTCCCCGCTGCAACGCCGCTGTGGATTCGGCCTTTTTCGCGCGCAGGCTTCGAGGACGGCGCTGCCGGGACTGGGCGTGCAGCGCCAATCCCGTCAGGCTGCTCTCGGCTTTGGCAACTTCTCCGGGATGTCCGGTACATACGATTTCGCCGCCGCCGTCCCCGCCTTCGGGACCCAAATCGATGACCCAATCGCAGGCTTCGATGACGTCCAGATTGTGCTCGATGACAATCAAGGAGTGCCCGTCGGCAAGCAGGCGCCGGAATGCCCCGATGAGCGTCGACACATCGTCGAAATGCAAGCCGGTGGTCGGCTCGTCGAACAGCAACAGCTTTGGACTGTTACTGGCTTTTGCCAAATGACCGGCCAGCTTGAGGCGCTGGGCTTCGCCACCACTGAGCGTTGGCACCGGTTGACCGAGTTGCAGGTAATCGAGGCCGACCGCGGATAACGGTTCGAGGGCCTTAAGAACCCTCGCTTTGTCGGCGAAGAACTCCAAAGCCTGGGCAATGGTCATGTCGAGAACGTCGGCCATGGATTTGGCCTTCTCGCGCCGTGCGCGGGGTGTTTCGGCCGTGGATGCGAGTTTCACCTCGAGCACTTCGGGACGGTAGCGCCGGCCGTCACAATCAGTGCAGCGCAAATACACGTCACTCAAAAACTGCATCTCGACGTGCTCGAATCCGTTGCCGCCGCAGGCCGGGCAGCGGCCCGCTCCCGAGTTGAAACTGAAGGTGCCCGGTGTGTAGCCACGCTCCCTGGCCAACGGCTCGTCGGCAAACAGTTTGCGGATGGTATCCAGGGCTCCCACATAACTGGCGGGGTTGGATCGCGTCGTCTTGCCGATGGGAGACTGGTCGACCAGTAGCACATCGTCGATGTGCTCGGAACCGTGAATGGCGCCATGGCGTCCCGGGGCATCGACGGGCCGGCCTTTGAGTTTACGCAAACCCCGATAGCAGATGTCTTCCACCAATGTGGACTTGCCGGAGCCGCTAACACCCGTTACGCACACGAAGCGATTCAGCGGCAGGCGCACATCGATGCCTTTGAGATTGTGCTCGGCGGCCCCGAGGATTTCCAGGTAGCGCTCTGGTGCCGAGATAAGCCCGGCGGGTTTTTCCGGAGGCGGTACGATGCGCTTTTTGCCGCTCAAATACTGAGCCGTGAGGGAGCGCGGCGCACGCAGGAGCTCATCGGTTGATCCGTAAAAGACCACCTTCCCGCCGCGTTCTCCGGGGCCAGGGCCCAGATCCAGCACGCGGTCCGCCGCCAGCATGATTTGCGCGTCGTGTTCGACGACGATTAATGAGTTTCCGGCATCGCGCAGCCGGTGCAGCACCCCGATGACGCGCTGCATGTCCCGGGCATGCAGGCCTATACTGGGCTCGTCGAGCACGAACAATGTATTGACCAGCGACGTTCCGAGCGCCGTGGTCAAATTGATGCGTTGCACCTCTCCGCCGCTCAATGTCCGTGACTGCCGGTCCAGGGTGAGGTATCCCAGTCCGACCTCCACGAGATAGCGCAGGCGCGATCGAATCTCGCCGAGCAACAGATCCGTGGCTTCGTCCAGGGGTTTTCGCAGCTGCAATCGGGAGAAAAACGCGTTGCACCGGTCCAATGGCAGCAGAAGAACATCGTGCACGCTCAAGCCCGGAAGCGCCGCGTGTGCCGAGGCGCTGAGATGCGTTGCCGGCGAGCGGAACCGTTCTGCGGACTGAAACGCCGCCTGCGCATCGGACTTCGAGCCCAACCGCCAGTCCAGGGATTCCGCTTTCAAGCGCGCGCCGTTACATTGCGCGCAAACAACGTAAGAGCGGTATCTGGAAAGCAGAACGCGAACGTGCATGCGATAGCTCTTGCTTTCAAGCCACTTGAAAAATCCCTTGACCCCATACCAGTGGCGTGAGCGGCCCTTCTCCTCACCGTCCAGCACCCAGCGTTTGTGGGACGCGCTCAATCGACGCCAGGGAATATCCACCGGTACTTTTTTGGCGGCAGCGAATCGCAGAAGATCCCGTTGGCACTGACGGTTGCTCTTGGTTTGCCAGGGTTTTACGGCGCCGTCTTTCAGGCTTTTGCCTTCATCCGGGATCACCAGTGAATAGTCGATTCCCATGGTACGGCCGAAGCCGCGACAGGACTCACACGCCCCCAGGGGCGAGTTGAAGGAAAAGCTGCTGGGGGTGGGTTCCTTGTACCTGATGTTGCAGTCCGGGCAGCGATAGTCGGAGGAGAACTGCCAGGATTGAGCAACTATGTTGTTTGCATCGAGCAGGTGTGCGTGGACGCCGCCGCGGCCCCGATCCAGCGCAACCTCCAGCGCTTCGATGATGCGCGCGCGCCGCCCCGATTGAAATCTAATCCGATCCTGAATCACTTCGATGTTGTGGCGGTCCTTTTTGTGAATTCTCGTATAGCCCTGCCGATCGAGAAACCCCGTGACCTCTGCTTGACTGAAATTGTCGGGAACTGCAATTCGGAAAGTGATCATCAGCCGCGGTGTTTCGGGATTTCGCCGCGCCGCTTTCGTGTCATCGAGAAGCGTTGCGTAAATGCTTTCCGGTGAATCCCGCTTGATCGGTTTTCCGCAACCTCTGCAATAGAGATGTGCCGCGCGCGCGAACAGCAGTTTGAGGTGGTCATTGAGTTCCGTCATCGTGCCGACAGTGGAACGCGAGGTGCGCACTGGATTCGTTTGATCGATGGCGATCGCAGGTGGAATCCCTTCGATGCTGTCCGTCTGGGCTTTGTCCATGCGATCGAGGAACTGACGCGCGTAAGGAGAAAAGGTCTCCACGTAGCGGCGCTGGCCCTCGGAGTAGATGGTGTCGAAGGCCAAGGATGATTTCCCCGAGCCGCTGACGCCGGTGACGACAATCAGCTCGTTCAAAGGCAGACGAAGATTGAGCCCCTTGAGATTATTCTGGCGAGCGCCTTTGATGAGAATGTATTCCGAGGACATATGCTTTGCCTCCTGTAGGAGCGGCCTTGCTCGCGAACAAGGCCCGCGGGAAAAACTCGGCGCAGGCAAGGCCGCCCCTACAGGAATCGATAAGGAGACTGAAAAGGGGACAGATTGAAAAGGGGGACTCTACCCCGTCGCTCTACGAGCATCAAACGTCGGGAATGCGTCGCCAGTCGTCTTGAAATTCTCCAATTCTAACGAAAACGGGGGACAGATCTATTTTTTTCTATGGCAATCTCGACTTCGTCCCGAGGGACAAGAAAAATAGATCTGTCCCCCTTTTTCGTTCAAGGACAATTCCCGTACCATTGCTATCCCAGCCGCAGTCGGTGACGGAAAATGCCGGCAGCGTCGCGTTGCGAGGAGCGCCGAGTCATGGATTTCTCATTGAATGATGAACAGCTGGCCATCCGCGAGGCGGTGGAGCGGATCTGCGCGTCATTTAATGATGATTACTGGTATCAGTGTGATCGTTCGGGACGCTTTCCCGAGGAATTTCGCGCGGCGCTCATCGAGGGCGGTTGGCTCGGCATCGCCATGCCGCGGGAATACGGTGGCTCGGGCCTCGGTATCACTGAAGCCGCCATTCTCATGCACACTATTGCGCGCTCCGCGGGTGCCATGAGCGCCGCATCCAGCGTGCACATCAACATCTTCGGGCCCCACCCCATCGTCATCTTTGGCAGCAAGGAGCAAAAGCAGCGTTGGTTGCCGGAGGTCATCGCCGGGCGAAGCACGGTTTGCTTTGGCGTCACCGAGTCGGATTCAGGGCTCGATACCGGCAGCATTCGCACCATGGCGGAAAGAAGCGGCGATGGTTATGTCATCAACGGGAAAAAGATCTGGACCAGTACCGCGGCGCGCGCGGACAAGATTCTGTTGCTGGCGAGAACTACGCCATATGGTAAAGCCGCCGGCCATACCAATGGCTTGTCGCTCTTTTATACCGACCTCAATCGCGACTACGTCGACATCCGTGAAATCGACAAGATGGGCCGTGCGGCGGTCGACTCCAACGAAGTCTTCATCGATGGCCTGCCGGTTCCTGTCGACGATCGTATCGGAGAGGAGGGTAAGGGTTTCGAGTACCTTCTTCATGGACTCAATCCGGAGCGCGTTCTGGTGAGCGCGGAAGCCGTCGGCATCGGAGAGCGGGCTGTTGAGCTGGCCAGCCGGTACGCACGGGATCGCACCGTATTCGGCAGAGCCATTGGCCAGAATCAGGCGATTCAGCATCCGCTGGCCGATAGTTGGATGGCCTTGCGGGCGGCATGGCTTGCCTGCATGCAGGCGGCGTGGGCATACGACAGCGGATCCGCCTGCGGTGCCGAAGCCAATACCGCCAAGTATCTGGGCGCAGAGGCCTGCTACAAAGCCTGCGAGCGAGCGCTCATGACCCATGGCGGCATGGGCTATGCGCGAGAATTTCATGTGGAGCGTCTATGGCGCGAG
>Ga0055476_10000286_pt1 | contig 12988 bp, 12 predicted proteins | sample Muzzi_CordC_D2_FD_57682 | JGI IMG/M metagenome (GOLD analysis project Ga0055476, IMG submission 57682) | Wetland microbial communities from San Francisco Bay, California, USA, that impact long-term carbon sequestration - Muzzi_CordC_D2 | ecosystem: Environmental > Aquatic > Marine > Wetlands ... | reverse complement strand
CGCTGTCCCTGGCGGTGAGAAAGATAATCGGCAGTCCATTGGAGATGCCGCGCAGCTGCCGGCACAGGTCGAAGCCACCCTCGACCTCGTCACCCAGCCCTACATCGACGATGGCGAGGTCCGGTAAGCGTTCCTCGAAAGCGTTCAGCGCCCCTGGCCGATCGGCGTAGGTCAATACGTCGTAGCCTTGGCGCCGGAAGGCCATGGCGTAGTTCTCCCGGATGGCTTCTTCATCTTCGACGATGGCAATTTTTCTACCCATGTCACTCTCTCTTGACCTGCGCCGGCCGTTTCCCTCAAGGAAATGGAAAAACGGACGAACTAATGATTAGTTGCATCTTCGGACAAATTTACCGTAATCCCTATAGCCAGAAAGCGCGCTGACCCGATTTCCATGATTTCGCCACAATTGCACCCCGAGTCCTCCACATCCTGCCCGCCCGGCGCCCCGCCAGAGCCGCTCAATGTCAGCCTGGAACATCCGCTGGCAGCCCGCGAGCAACCGCGGCTGGCAGTGGTCATGGGAGCAGACATGGATTCGCGCGCCAATACCGACGCCGTCATCACCGGACTCTGGCATTGCCTGCTGGGCAGCCTGGCCGCCGGGTTAGGGGTGTCCACAGTGCTCGGCGTGCTGGTCCTGGCGTTGAATCTAATAAATTGAGCCTCCCTGACTGATTCCCCGGGGCGCTGTCGCCGCCCATCCTCCCAACAACAACTGTACGCGCTATCTCCGTGCCGGCATGATGTTGGCATGAATGCCGCCGACATCCGGGCCGCCCACGCCGCCAACAGCGACTGGCGCCTGGCGGCTCAGGCTTGTCTGGATGACCTGGACCTTGGCCCAGGCAATGCCAACCTCGGATTTGTCTACGCCACGGATTACTTTGCCCCCCATTTTGGTGAAATCGCGGCATTTTTGCGCGACGCCACGGACATCGAGCACTGGCTGGGCAGCGTCGGCCTCGGGATTTGTGCCACCGGGATCGAATATTTCGATCAACCGGCCATTTGTTTGCTGACGGGAGGCTTCCCCGAGCAGGCCTTTCGCGTATTTGCGACCATCGAGGAGGACCTGGAGGCTTTCCAGCACGCCCACGGGGCCTGGTGCGACCGCACGGCAGCCCGTTTCGCCATGGTCCACGGCGACCCCCATAACCCGCGCATCGGTGCACTGGTTGAGGCGCTGTGCCAACGCCTGGACGGCGGCTTCGTCGTTGGTGGGCTGACGAGTTCCCGGGGTGCGCATCCCCAGGTCGCCAACACCCTCACCTGTGGCGGGTTGTCGGGCGTACTCTTCGACCCCCGGGTGCGTGTCGCCACGCGCCTGTCCCAGGGCTGCTCACCGCTCGGGGCCCGGCACCAGATCACCCGCTGCCGGGACAACCTGCTCATGCAACTCGACGGCCGCCCGGCTCTGGACGTTTTTTACGAAGACATCGGTGAGGTGCTTACCCGACAGCCGGCGCACCTGGGCGATCGGGTATTCGCGGGTCTGCCGGTCAGGCGATCGGATACGGGTGATTATCTCGTGCGCAATCTGCTTGGCCTCGACGAGGCGAACCGGACTCTGGCTATTGCCGAACAAGTGGAGGAGGGTGACCAGGTAATGTTCTGTCGCCGGGATGCGGCGGCCGCCGAACAAGACATGCGCCGCATGCTGGCGGACATTGCACGGGGTTTGCAGAGCCCACCGCGCGGTGGCATCTACTACAGCTGCCTGGCTAGAGGGCCGAATCTATTCGGCACCGAATCCGAGGAGCTCAAACTCATCGAAGAAGCCCTGGGCAGTTTTCCGCTGGTGGGTTTTTTCGGTAACGGCGAAATCTCACACGACCGCCTCTACGGCTACACGGGCGTGCTCACCCTGTTCGTGTAACGCGCGGCACAAGGCCTCGGCAATCCCTCTCGGCGATGCAGCGACGCTTGCAGGGTGGCGAGAAATCAGTCGGCTAAGCGCCGCTGTCGTCAGACTTGTCCGCCTCAATGCGCGCATAGGCCGAATGGTTGTGGATGGATTCGAAATTTTCCGATTCAACCACATAGGCGAGAACGCGTTCGTCATCGTTCAAACGCTGTGCCACATCGCGCACCATGTCTTCGACGAACTTCGGGTTATCGTAGGCACGCTCGGTCACGTACTTCTCGTCGGGCCGCTTCAGAAGGCCGTAGAGCTCGCACGAGGCTTCGGACTCGACAATGTCGATCAACTCCTCGACCCAAACGAAGGCCTCGGTTTTCGCCTCCACGGTGACGTGGGAGCGTTGGTTGTGGGCACCGTAATCGGATATCGCTTTGGAGCATGGGCATAGACTGGTGACCGGCACCACCACTTTTACGTGCATCGCACTGCCCTGTTCATTCATGGTGCCCGTCAAAGTCACCTCGTAATCCATGAGGCTCTTCACACCACTTACAGGCGCCGCCTTGTTGACGAAATACGGAAAGCGCATCTGGATGAAGCCGGCCTTTGCCTCGAGAAGATCCGTCATTTCCTTGAGCATGACGCGGAAAGACTCTACGGTAATTTCGTACTCGTGGTCATTGAGGACTTCCACGAAGCGCGACATGTGCGTGCCTTTGAAATCATGGGGCAGGGTGACGAACATATCGAAGGTGGCGATGGTGTGTTGCTCACCGCCGGATCGATCGCGCACCCGCACCGGATGGCGAATACCCTTAATACCCACCTTGTCGATGGGAAGGCGCCGGGTATCGGCCCGCGCCTGGACATCCTCGATGGAATGCGCACCGGCCAAATCAGCAACATTGGCTACGGCTCCGGTAGGTCGGTTCATGCGAACATCATCCTCGCGTCGTTTAAGGTGCGACAGTGCGCCAGTGGCAGAGGTTCCCGGAGTTGCCGCAACGCCTTCATACTACCCGCTTACCCCGGGGGCGTGCCAGAGCGCGGGTACTCCGGCCATGGGCCTTGCGACCCCACAAGCCGTAATTCCCGGCGCCGGGCAGCGAATCGCTCCCATCAATGGGAGCGGTTGACGATGAATTCCGACAATTGCCGCAGTCCATCGGCACGCGCATCGAAACCGGCCAACTCGGCGATAGCGCCCTCGTGCAACTCTTCGGCCTTATTCTTGGCCGCGGCAAGGCCGAGCAGCGCCGGATAAGTGGGCTTGTTCAGCGCGATGTCGGCGCCCTGGGTTTTACCCAGAGTCTCGGTGTCGGACTCCACGTCGAGAATATCGTCGCGCACCTGAAAGGCGAGGCCGATGCAGCCGGCATAGGCGTCGAGCTGCTCGAGCTGCCGGGTGCTGACCTCGGTGGCGCACAATGCGCCCAGGCGCACACTGGCGCGGATCAACGCGCCGGTTTTGAGGCGGTGCATACTCTCCAGCGCCTCGAGGCTCAGCGCCGTGCCAACCGCAGCCAAATCGATGGCCTGGCCTCCAGCCATACCGAGCGAGCCGCTGGCGCGTGCCAGCGTCGCCATCATCTCCATCCCACGTTGCAGGTTGGAGGCGCCCTCGGACAGCACTTGGAAGGCGTAACTTTGCAAGGCGTCGCCAGCTAGTAAGGCATTGGCCTCACCAAAGGCCCGATGGCAGGTGGGCTTGCCGCGGCGCAAATCGTCGTCGTCCATGGCCGGAAGGTCGTCGTGCACCAGCGAATAAGCATGGATAAGTTCGACTGCACAGGCCGGCGCGTCGAGCAGGGCCGAGTCGGCACTCAATGCTTCGCCAGTGACGTAAACGAGCGTCGCACGTACGCGCTTGCCGCCGTTCAAAACGGCGTAGCGCATCACTTCATGCAGACGCTCCGGGGTCAGTTCCGCACCCGGCAAGCATGCTTCCAGGGCACGGTTGGCGCGCGTGCGATAGCGGCTCAGATCGAATACTGGGGTTGTTGTGCTCTCGGCCTGCATCTTGAATCCGTGTGCTATGACATTCATCGCCACTGGCTGGCGTCAGTTCGAATCGACAGCACACATCGCGGGCGCCGGATCAATCGGCTTGTGGTTCAAAATCTTCCATCTCGGTGGTGCCGTCCTTTTCGGTCAGAATCTGGATGCGCTGCTCGGCGGCATCCAGGGATTTCTGACATACGCGGCTCAGCTCAATGCCGCGCTCATAGCTTTTTAGGGATTCCTCCAGACTCATCTCACCCTCTTCCATGCGTTCCACCAGGCCCTCGAGTTCCTCGAGAGCGGCTTCGAAATCGATGCCCTGTTTTTTGCGCGCCACTCTTTGCCCCCGCGTGAGGGCGCTAAGCTACCGCGTCTCCCAAAGACGGTCAATTGACGCTGAACGGCCTCCAATTGACCTGTATGGTTGACACTCTGGCGCCGGAAGCGATACATTTCCGCTTAGTTTAGACTGAGTCTAAGTAGCTCTCGAACGATGGCCACGACAACAGGCCGTCCGGACATACCCGCCACACGATTAATGGAGTCAGACGATGGATCTCAAAGGCAGTAAGACTGAGCAAAACTTGAAAGATGCTTTCGCAGGTGAGTCACAGGCCAACCGCCGCTATCTGTACTTTGCGAGCAAAGCCGATGTAGAAGGCTACAATGACGTTTCCGCCGTTTTCCGCTCCACCGCGGAAGGCGAGACCGGCCACGCCCACGGCCACCTGGAGTACCTTGAAGCCGTCGGTGATCCCGCCACCGGGCTGCCCATCGGCTCCACCGGTAATAACTTGAAAGCTGCAATCGCCGGCGAGACCCACGAGTACACCGATATGTATCCGGGTATGGCCAAATCCGCCCGCGACGAAGGTTTCGACGAGATTGCCGATTGGTTCGAGACTCTGGCCAAGGCCGAGCGCTCCCATGCCAACCGGTTCCAGAAAGCCCTGGACGGCCTCGACGCCTGATTCATCGAGGTTGCAGGACGGCGCGCAGTGACGCGCCGTCCTGCGTTCGACCCCATGGCCGACATCAATACACCCACCGCTCGCGAGGGCAGCCTGGACGCACCGGGACGCCATCCCCTGGAATGGCGCAATCCCGAGTTCTTCGACGAGCAGGCGTTGTTCGCGGAGCTGCAGCGGGTGTTCGATATTTGTCACGGTTGCCGGCGCTGTTTCAATCTTTGTAACGCCTTCCCGACGCTGTTCGATCTCATCGACGAGTCCAAATCCATGGAACTCGACGGCGTCGCGAAGGGTGATTATTGGAAGGTGGTCGAGCACTGTTATTTGTGCGACATGTGCTTCATGACCAAGTGTCCCTACGTTCCTCCCCACGAATGGAATGTGGATTTCCCCCACCTCATGCTCCGGGCCAAGGCCGTGGCCAACCGCAATGGCAAGGTGCGTGCCCGCGACCGCGTGCTCAGCGCAACGGACACCGTCGGCGGCCTCGCCAGCATCCCGGTGGCCGCGCCCATCGTCAACGCCGCCAACAAACTGCGCCCGGCTCGCGTGGTGCTCGAAAAAACCCTCGGCGTGCACCGCGATGCCAGGGTGCCCGAGTACCATGGCAATACGCTGCGAAAGCGCCTGGACGGGCGTCGAAGCCCGCTGATCGAAGCCGCGCCGACCGACGCCACCAAAGGCAAGGTTGCGTTATTCGCCACTTGTTATGGGAACTTCAATGAGCCCGCCTTGGGCGAGGATCTGGTCTCGGTTTTCGAGCACAACGGGGTCCCCGTGGTGCTCTGCGACCACGCGAGCTGCTGTGGAATGCCCAAGCTCGAACTCGGCGATCTGGAAGCGGTGGAGCGTGCCAAGAAGCACAATATCCCCATGCTCGCCGAATTCATCGACAGGGGCTTCGACATCGTCGCGCCGATTCCCTCCTGTGTGCTCATGTTCAAACAAGAGCTGCCGCTGATGTTTCCCGACGACGCGCAAGTCGCCAAAGTGCGCAGCGGCATATTCGATCCTTTCGAGTACCTGATGCTGCGCCACCGCGCGGGCAAGCTGCGCACGGACTTCAGCACGTCATTGGGAACCGTTGCCTATCACGTGGCTTGCCATCAACGGGTGCAGAATATCGGTTTGAAAACAAAGGATGTGCTGGAGTTGGTGCCGGACACGCAGGTGATTGCCATCGAACGCTGCTCGGGTCACGACGGCACCTACGCGGTCAAGGCGGAGTTTTATGCCACCGCCATGAAGCTCGTGCGCCCCGTGGCAAAGCGCGTCGCCGACGCCAAGCCGGATCACTACACCAGCGACTGCGCCATGGCCGGGCGTCATATCGAGCACTCTCTGGCGGATGGCTCCAAAGCCGAGCCACCGTTAAGCTTGCTGCGCAAGGCGTACGGCATTTAAGCAACGCCCGTCCGGAGGGCGCCTGTTCTGATATTCTCACGGAGTATTTCCCTGCCATGCAGCCTCTTACTCGAAACGATCTGTATTCACTGGAAGAATACGCCGAGCGGCGCGCGAGCTATCGGGCCGAGATCCTCGCTCACAAGCGAAATCGCAAACTTGCCATCGGGCCCCACGCCACCCTGGCTTTCGAGGACCGGCGCACGATTCAATACCAGATTCAGGAAATGCTGCGCATCGAGCGAATATTCGAGGCCAGCAGCATCGAGGAAGAGCTGAGCGCCTACAACCCCCTGATCCCCGACGGCCGGAATCTCAAAGCCACCTTTATGCTCGAGTACACCGATGTGGAAGAGCGTCGCGCGGCCTTGCAGGCACTGCTCGGCATCGAGGATCGGGTGTGGCTGCGCGCCGGCGGCGAAGCGCGCATCTGGGCGATGGCCGATGAGGATATGGAACGCAGCACCGAAGACAAGACCTCAGCGGTGCACTTTTTGCGATTCGAACTCGATGCCGCGTCCTGTGGAGCGGTCAAATCCGGGGCTGCGCTGGCCATCGGTATTGATCACGACCAATACCGTTATGAGATTGATCCGCTGGACGAGGATCTCCGCGCAGCACTTGCATTGGACATCGAGTAAGATAAAACATGATATAAGCACTGTAACCTATTGATAAATCGATTGTTTGTTCACCAATTCAATGTGGTGGATTCAGAGCCTGAAATAATTAATTTCGGCTCCGATAGTGCTCACCTGAGGCTCAATGCAGGTTACACTTGAGCGCTAATGGATGCCCCACGACGCTTCCCGTTTGTCTTTGTCACCAAGCTACGTCCATGGTCGGCGGTTCTTCTCGCGCTGCTGGCCTACGTCTGCACGGCGACGGCGAGAGACGATGCAGACAATCCGTTTCGGCCGGATGATCTGACGCCCTCGGAGCTTGCCGAGCCCGAAGCCGCCGAGAAACCGTGGCAGGAGACCGTGGTGTTGCTGCCGCCCTTTCCACGTGCCGAGGACTTGCTGCCGATTCGCGCCGACACCGGGGGCGCGGGCTACAAATACTATATTGATGTCAACTCGGTGACGCTTACACCCGATGAGGTGTTGCGCTACACCATCGTAATCCAAACGCCGGAGGGTGCCAGTAACATCGTATACGAAGGCATTCGCTGCGCCACCAGCGAGATCAGAACCCTCGCCTATGGCACCCGAGATGGACGCTTCAGACGAATGGAGGAAGCCCCATGGACCTACGTCCACACTCAGGGACCTATGGGTTACCGCACGACACTGGTCGAGCTTTACGTGTGTGACGAGAATGGATGGGCAGTTGACAGCGATACCGTGCTCGAACGCCTCGTCATGCACGACCCGCGACGAACACGCGTCGCGCCCAAGGAAGCGCCTTCCAGTGATTAGCCCGCATGCGGACTAGGTGGCAATGAGTCAGGGCTACGACGCTTCCGACATCGAAGTACTGACGGGGTTGGAGCCGGTGCGCAAGCGTCCCGGCATGTACACCGACACTGCCCGCCCCAATCACCTCGCGCTCGAAGTCATCGACAATGGCGTCGACGAAGCCATCGCGGGATTTGCCAGTCGCATTGATGTCATCTTGCACAAGGACAACTCCTTGAGCGTCGCCGACGATGGCCGCGGCATGCCGGTGGATGTGCATCCCGAGGAAAAGGTATCGGGCGTCGAGCTCGTCCTCACACGCTTGCACGCGGGCGGTAAATTCTCCGATAAGAATTATCGCTTCTCCGGCGGCCTGCACGGCGTCGGTGTGTCGGTGGTCAACGCACTATCGAAAAATCTCGAGGTCTGGATAAAACGCGGCGGCCGGGAATACAACATGGCCTTTGCCGGCGGTGAGAAAAAGAGTGAGCTCGAGGTGGTGGGGAGTGTCGGCAAGCGTAATACCGGTACGACCATTCGCTTCTGGCCGGATCCGCGCTATTTCGACTCGGCGAAAATCTCCGTGCCCCGGCTCAAGCACGCCTTGCGCGCCAAGGCCGTACTGTGCCCCGGTCTAAAAGTGCGTTTCGACGATGAAGCGAGCGGCGAGAGCGAGGAGTGGTTCTACGAAGACGGCCTGTCCGATTACCTTATCGACGCTCTGGAGGGTGTGGCGCGTATTCCCGAAGAACCTTTTCTCGGCAGCTTCGAAGCCAACAGCGAGGCGGCGAAATGGTCGGCCGTGTGGCTGCCCGATGGAGGCGACGGGCCCCAGGAGAGTTACGTCAATTTGATTCCCACCGTACAGGGCGGCACTCACGTGAACGGATTTCGCGCCGGGTTGTTGGAGGCGTTGCGCGAGTATTGCGAGTTTCGCAACCTGCTGCCGCGGGGCGTGAAGCTCGCCCCCGACGACGTCTGGGATCGGTTGAGCTTCGTCCTATCGGTGATGGTGACCGAGCCGCAATTCACCGGCCAGACCAAGGACCGGCTGTCATCCCGGGAATGCGCGGCGTTCGTCTCCGGCGTGACCAAGGATGCTTTTAGCTTGTGGCTGAACCAGCATCCGGAGTCCGGCGATCGCATCGCGGATCTCGCCATCAGCAACGCGCAGCTGCGTTTACGTAACAGCAAGAAGGTGGTGCGCAAAAAGATCACCAGCGGTCCGGCGCTTCCGGGAAAGCTCTCCGACTGCACCTCCCAGGATGGCTCGCGCACCGAGCTGTTTCTGGTCGAGGGCGACTCCGCCGGAGGATCGGCCAAGCAGGCCCGGGATAGAGAGTTCCAGGCGGTCATGCCGCTGCGCGGCAAAATTCTCAATACCTGGGAAGTGGACGCCACCGAGGTATTGGGCTCTCAGGAGGTGCACGATATCTCCGTCGCCATCGGCGTCGATCCCGGAAGCGCCAATCTCGAGGGCCTGCGCTATGGGAAGATCTGCATCCTCGCGGACGCGGATTCCGACGGCGCCCATATCGGCGCACTGCTGTGCGCGCTGTTCATGCGCCACTTCGCACCGCTGGTTCAAAGTGGCCACGTTTACGCGGCCATGCCGCCGCTTTATCGCATCGATGTCGGCAAGGAAGTCTTCTACGCTCTGGACGATGCCGAGAAAAAGGGTACGTTGGATCGCATTACCGCGGAGAAGCGCAAGGGCAAGGTGAGCGTGCAACGCTTCAAGGGGCTGGGCGAGATGAACCCGCTGCAGCTTCGCGAAACGACCATCGCGCCGGCCACGCGCCGTCTGGTTCAGCTCACCGCGGAAGCTGGCGACGATACTCACAAGACCATGGACATGCTGCTTGCCAAGAAACGCGCATCCGATCGCAAGAGCTGGCTCGAGAGTAAGGGTGATTTAGCGGAGCTTTGAGTGATTTGCCATGACTGAGTCATTTCAGGAATCCGTCGAGCGTATTCCGCTCAAGGATTTCACCGAGAAAGCGTATCTGGATTACTCCATGTACGTCATTCTCGATCGCGCCTTGCCGCATATCGGCGACGGCCTCAAGCCCGTGCAACGGCGCATCATCTATGCGATGTCCGAACTCGGCCTGAACGCGGGCGCCAAATACAAAAAGTCGGCGCGCACCGTGGGCGATGTACTCGGCAAGTTTCACCCCCACGGTGAGAGTGCCTGCTACGAAGCCATGGTGCTGATGGCGCAAGAGTTCTCGTTTCGCTATCCACTCATCGACGGGCAGGGAAATTGGGGCTCGGTGGACGACCCGAAATCTTTCGCCGCCATGCGCTACACCGAATCGCGCCTGACGAAATTTGCCGCGGTGTTGCTGGCAGAGCTCGGCGAGGGCACCGTGGATTGGATGCCGAATTTCGACGGCACCCTGGACGAGCCCACCATGTTGCCGGCGCGCCTGCCCCACGTGCTGCTCAATGGCGCCGCCGGTATTGCCGTCGGCATGGCCACCGACGTGCCGCCGCACAATCTACGCGAGGTGGCTGCCGCCTGTGTGCGCCTGCTGGAGGAACCAAAGGCGACCCTCACCGATCTTTGCAAGCACATCAAGGGGCCGGATTTTCCCACCGAGGCGGAGATCATTACCTCGCCAAGCGACATCAAAGCCATGTACACGAACGGCGTGGGCTCGCTTCGCATGCGCGCCTGCTACGAGCGAGAGGAGGGCGCCATCATTATTACGGCATTGCCCTACCAGGTCAGCGCTGGAAAAGTCCTGGAGCAAATCGCCGCTCAGATGCTGGCGAAGAAGTTGCCCCTGGTGGAGGACTTGCGCGACGAATCGGACCACGAGAGTCCCACCCGTCTTGTCATCGTGCCGCGGTCCAACCGGGTCGATGCGGATCAGGTGATGTCGCATCTCTTTTCCACCACGGATCTGGAACGCAGCTACCGGGTCAACATGAACGTCATCGGTATCAACGGCCGCCCGCAGCTCAAGAACTTGCGGGATTTGCTGGCCGAGTGGCTGGTGTTTCGAACAACAACGGTGCGCAGACGCCTGGAGCACCGTTTGGAGAAGGTTGAAGCCCGCATACACGTGCTCGAAGGCTACCTCACCGCCTTCCTGAACATCGATGAGGTCATCGCCATCATCCGCACTGAAGACAAGCCCAAGCCGGTGCTCATGAAACGCTTCGCCCTCAGTGACATTCAGGCCGATGCCATTCTCGATTTGAAGCTGCGTCATCTGGCCAGGCTGGAGGAGATGCGGATCCGGGGTGAGCAGGAGGAGTTGAGCACCGAACAACAGCAGCTTCAGAAAACACTGAAAGACAATCGGCGGCTCAAACGCCTGGTGCGCGACGAGATCATCGCCGATGCCGAGCTTTACGGTGATGAACGCCGCTCCCCCATCGTCGTGCGCGAGGCGGCCCAGGCCATGGACCAGACGGCGCTAATACCGGCTGAAGCGGTTACCGTCGTACTCTCGGATCGCGGCTGGGTGCGGGCGGCCAAGGGACACGACATCGATCCCATGACCCTCAGCTACAAGTCCGGCGACGCATTCAAAGCCTCCGATCGCGGCCGCACCAATCAATCGGCGGTGTTTCTGGACTCCACCGGCCGCACCTATACGCTACCGGCTCATAGCCTGCCCTCGGCACGTGGACAGGGCGAGCCCTTGTCCGGGCGCGTCAAACCCCCGGCAGGCGCGACCTTCGCTGGTGTCATGATCGGCGACAGTGACGACCGCTATTTGTTGGCCTCGGATGCCGGTTACGGTTTCGTCGCCCGGCTGGGAGATCTGTATTCGAAGAATAAGGCGGGAAAGGCGGTGCTCACCCGGCCCAATAACGCCGGAGTGCTCATTCCTCGGGCGGTGCGCGACAATGACGATGGTTGGGTGGCGGCCGTCACCTCCGAAGGGCATCTATTGGTGACAGAGCTCGAAGAGCTACCCTTGCTCGGCCGCGGCAAGGGCCTCAAGATCATTCAGATCCCACCGGCGCGCCTCAAGGCGCGCGAAGAGTTCGTCGTCGATATCGCCGTAATACCCGACGGTGGAACCCTGACGGTGCATGCGGGAAAACGCCACGTAACACTCAAAGCGGCCGACCTGGCTCATTATCAGATCGGGCGCGGGCGACGCGGCAGAAAACTGCCCCGCGGTCTGCAACGGGTGGAGCGGTTGGTAGCTGGCGACTGACAAAAAAATGCCGAGGCCATGGGTCTCGGCATAAGGAACGGACTAGGGAGGAGGAGGAGGGGGGGTAAATCCGTTCAGGTGGTATATCGGCGGCTCCGGGCAGGAACTTTAGCCAGCGACTCCCTTTTCTGATGTTTTACCTGTGGTTTACGTTGTAACTATATGAGTTAGCGAAGTAATTTATGGCAAGCTATTATACGAGTGAATTCAAGAGCGGGCTCAAAATCATGATCGACAATGACCCCTGCGCAATCATTGAGAACGAGTTCGTCAAACCCGGAAAGGGCCAGGCCTTCAGCCGCGTCAAGTTCCGAAATCTGAGGACCGGGCGCGTCATCGAGCGGACCTTCAAATCCGGAGAGAGCGTCGAGGCGGCGGACGTGGTCGAAGCGTCACTGCAGTATTTGTACAACGACGGCGCCGAATGGCACTTCATGGACGAGGCCACCTACGAGCAATTCACCGCCGCCAGGGAAACCGTCGGCGATGCCGCCAACTGGTTGAAAGAGCAGGATACCTGCACCGTCACCCTGTGGGACGGCGCGCCCATTCTGGTGGTGCCGGCGAACTTCGTGAATCTCAGCGTTACTGACACGGATCCGGGCCTGCGCGGCGATACCGCCAGCGGCGCGACCAAGCCGGCGGTGGTCGAGACCGGCGCCACCATCAAAGTGCCGCTATTCGTCGAAGAGGGCGAACTCATCAAGATCGATACGCGCACCGGCGATTACGTGTCACGCGTCAAGGAGTGAGCGTCGGCGCCCCAGGGCAGGCCGGTTCGGATTGGCCGCCAAGGGCAAGCATTGACCGCTTACGCCTGCGCGCACGTCTGCTGGTGCAGATCCGCGCCTTTTTTCTCGAGCGCAACGTGCTCGAAGTCGAAACCCCGTGCATGGCGTCTTGCGGGGCCAGCGATGTGCATATTGCCAGTCTCGTAACACGCTGCCAGGCCACTGGCGGCGATAGTCGGCTGTTTTTGCAAACGTCGCCGGAATTCGCCATGAAACGCCTGTTGGCCGCCGGAAGCGGCCCCATCTATCAGGTGTGCCGAGCTTTTCGCGACGGCGAACGCGGCCGTCTGCACAACCCGGAATTCACGCTGCTGGAATGGTACCGGCCCGGCTTCGACCATTACGCGCTGATGGACGAACTGGAGAGCCTGGT
>Ga0055476_10000283_pt1 | contig 13019 bp, 9 predicted proteins | sample Muzzi_CordC_D2_FD_57682 | JGI IMG/M metagenome (GOLD analysis project Ga0055476, IMG submission 57682) | Wetland microbial communities from San Francisco Bay, California, USA, that impact long-term carbon sequestration - Muzzi_CordC_D2 | ecosystem: Environmental > Aquatic > Marine > Wetlands ... | reverse complement strand
TCGACGCAAATAGGGGAATCGTGAGATGCTGAGAAGCGGACGAAGAAGTATCTCCAGGAACCTGCTCGTGGTGTTGATTCTGTGCCACGCCGGAACGGCCGCTGCGGGAATCCATACCTGGGACGTCAACGGAGTCTTCAGCAATGCCGACGGCACGATCCAGTGAGCCGATTCCTGGATGCAGACTCGCTCTGCATTTCAACGTCGCCGAGGGTCCGACGGCACGCTGGGTCATTCAGCAGCTGCGCGAAAATCGAGAACCGACCGGCTGCTCCCCCTATTTGATGATCACGCAGGACGATGCCGGGCGCCCGAACAGGACATAATGGACATCCGAGATCGTTCCCGCGCCCGGCGGCGGAACGCTGTTGCGTCCGTAGCCGAAGGCCGTGAACAGATTTCCGGGATCCTCGGGCGAGTACGGCGCCTGCCGGATCGTCACGTAATCGCCGAAACGGGTCGAGCCCACGTCGCTCGCCGTCGTGACGTAGGCCACGAAGTCGCCCCAGAACCCGACGACGTGGTTCTCGTAGTTGCCGCCACCGCCGTACTCGAACGACATCCCGATCTCGTTCGTACAGACGTTCCGCGACAACGCGGGGTAGGCGAATGCGTAGTCGGGATTCCAAACCTGGACCTGTTGGATCTTGTTGAAGTCGTTCCCCCGGTCGAGGTTCACCATCTGGATGTGCGCTTCCGGGAAGTTGTCGTCGGTGCCGGCACTCCACGCGAACCACAGCGAATTGCCGACCCGTGTGGCACCGAGGATGGAGCCCTTGGGAAACCCGCCACCGGGGTTCTGCGTCGTGGGATTGTGCAGGAAGTTGACCCAGTTCTGGCCGTCGGGGCTGAGCGATGTCACCGGAGTGTTGTTCGCCCAGCTCGAGATCCCGACGTTTCGCCAGAAGTACGTGTTGGAATCTTCTCGTAGCGAGAACACGCGCATGCTGGTGGTGCTGTTGTGTCCGGCCCAGAAGATCTCGTCGCCGGTGTTTTGCATCAGATGGCTTCCCCAGGCCATCGGGCCGTTGGCCGGATCGGTGAACCCGAGGGTGATGGTGCCACCGGCCTGAAGGCCGGTGAAGGAGGTCCGCACCACCTGCAATCCGCCGCTGCCGCTACAACCTCCGGCATCCCAGCTCATGTACAGGAAGCCGTTCCCAAGCGACATATCCGGATAGTCGAAGGCCGTGCACGAGCCGAACAGAGCCGCCGGCAGGTTCCAGTAGGTCCAGGCGGTTCCGCTGCTGGCGATGATCTGCGCCGGGCTCGCGACCGCGAGGCGATATCCGCTGAGCCCACCCCCCTGGAGCAGCCAGACGAAGCGATCGATGCTCGGGATGTACTGAACGATCTGATCGCAGCAGAACCCGATGGCGTCGGCCGGGAAGATCGTGGTCGGATTCAGCGAGTTGAAGCTGCTTCCGCCATCCGTCGAATAGGCGGCCCGCCAGTTTGCCGATGCGAAGACCACGTCGCCGCTGCTGGCGCCGCTGGGCTCGGCGGTGCCGCTGATGCCGGCAGTGACGCCCAGGCTCTGATTCGCCTTGAAGACGACGACGGGCGCCAAGGACTCCGCGCCGTCGCCGGGCGCCCTGGCCTCGGACGCCGCGGGTGAGGGTGCGGCACCGACCTGGGTGCTTGCCGACGGTGGTCCACCCGGCACGAACGGCGCCGTGGGAACGGTCCAGTTCGGGTTGTTGACCAGCGGTCCGGAATCCGGCGGCCGAGGCGGGAACGGGGCGTCACTGACGAAGTTGGACGGGACCATCAACGTGGAAAGCGGGGCGGAACCGGGCGCTGCGGGCGGAACGGTGAGGTCGCTGTCCAGCTCGAAACAGTACAAAGCGCCATTCGAGGTGTAGGTGCCTTCCAACGCGAGGGGATAGGTCTCGGTCGGCGCGAACGTCCCCGTGTGCGTGGAATCGAGCACGACGCCGCCGTTCGCCTCGATCGTGTCGAGGTCGATGGGCAACGGGACCGGGTACACCAGAGTGGCGTCGTCGAGCGAGATCGAGGTCAGCTCGACGTCCTCTGCGTCGGCCGTTCCGGTGTTGCCGATCGGAACCGCCGACAACAGGGTCGCCGGATCCACGAGATCGACTCCCGGCGCGCCCGTGAACAGCTCGACTCCGGAGTCCTCGCATTCGATCGAAACGCTCAGGACGCCACCCGGCTTCGAGGCCAACCGGGTCGTGATCTCGTTCTGCTCCGCGACGTCCACCCAGCGGACGATGCGGTCGACCCGCTGGTTGAGGTCGCGGGAGCGGACGACGGGTACGCCGTTCAGAACGACGGAAGCGCTGCTGATCCGCTGCGTTCCATCGGGATTCCCGTTGGTCACCACGATCTGGCAGGCGGCGGTACCGCAACGCTCGAAGGTCTCGGTGAAGACCTGTGGCTTCTTGGTCGCCCGGGTGTACGACTTGGGGCCGAAGACCGGCGTCGTCGACGCCGCGCTCGCGGACGAGAGAACGCACGCCAGCAGGGCCGCTGCCAAGACGGTCGGGTAGAGATATCGAACGCGCATGGTTTCCTCCTGATTTCCCGGACCGGGGCGATCCCGCGGTCTCGGACGCTCGAATCGGACGGAGGTGAGCAGCGCGATGGAGAGATGGCCGGTTGGTGACTGCCCCCTCTCGGTTCGATTACACAGAGCAGCATGCGCCTCCGAACTCGGCCCTGTCAAGACCGACGTTCGCCCGAACCACCGACGGACCTTCGCTCGTCGAGCGGCGCCGAGAGGGTCGTGCGTTCTCGACATTCGTCATGTTTGGAATCGTTCAGCTTTTTCGCCGTTCCAGGCCACCTTGTCGTCGTTCGCCCAAAGACCGCGATGCGCTGGCATCGACACGGCTTTCGCCGGCACTGGCGATTCCTTTCGACTCGTGGCCCGGGGCGAGAGTCCTCGCATTTCCGCGTGTCACATTCCTCCTGCAGAATTCGAAGCGATGTACTACGCAACAGAGTCGAGCCCGACCATGGGGTCGGGCTCGACGAAACGAGTCTCCGGGGTTCCCGGAAGGACTCAGCAGCCTCCGGTGTGAGGACGTTGGAAGATGGAGCGCAACAACGGCCGCAACGATGAAGCGATCTCGAATGAAGTCGAGGCGCTGAAACGGAAGGCCGTGGAAAAGACAGGTCTCGGTGATTTTGGCGACCCCTGCTTCGAAGCCCCGCTCGCTGCATGGATCCACGACCTGAACACTCAGAACGTCAGTGAGTTCGGCCAGGGCCTGCTGCGGAAGTTCATGCTCGGCGATCTGATTCGACGGCTCAAAGTGATCGATTACATCAATCGGCACTCCGAGATCCTCGAAGTCGAAGTCCCTCCCATCCTCATGATCATGGGAGCTCCGCGTACCGGCACGACACTTCTGCACAACCTGGCGGCAATTCACCCGCAAGCCCGCCCGCTGTTGCGGTGGGAGCTGATGGAACCGCTGCCTGCGCCGGCGTCGGCGACCTACGCCACGGATCCGCGTATCGCACAGGTCCAGGCCCTGTCCGAACTGATGCGTGGGTCGGTGTATGAACAGATGCACTGGGTCAACGCCGACGACCCCGAAGAGAATACCTGGGGATTCATCAGTGGCACCGGATTGCTTGGTCGTGGGATCGCGTCACTCATGTTGAACTGGAATCATTGCCTTGGTGAAATCGACCACCGACCGGTCTTCCGGGAATTCCGAAATCTGCTTCAACTCCTGATTTGGAGGTGCCCCCCGCCCACCGGTGGCCACCTCGTTCTCAAGTGTCCCATGACCTCGGTCAACATCCAGGCATTTGCGGATGTATTTCCCGAAGCCCGCTTCGCCCTTACGCATCGAGATCCATTCCGCGTTCTACTCTCGAGCTGCACGATTTCGGAGGGGATCAGCGAGGTCTTCCTCGCAGAGCAACCGGGCCCCATGCGCGACGTAGAGCGGGTACGGGAATTGTTCGAGTGGGTCAAGACGACATTCGCCGCGCTCATGGAGTTTGCGAAGACCGAACCCGCAAGAGTGTCGAGCATCCGATACTCGGACTTGATGGACGACGCCGTCTCGGCCACCAATGCCGTCCACGATTCCTTCGGAATCGATGCACCGGACGATTTCGAGAAGAACATCCTGCGCTATCTCGAGCAGCAGCGGAAGGGAGCCAGGATCTCACCACCAAAGAGCTATGATGCTTTCGGCTTCGACCATGATGCTGTCTGGTCGGATTCGGTTGTTGCCGAGTATTGTGAGTTCTTCGATGTACCGCGGGAACGATCGCGAATCGCGGATACCAGGACGGGTACCTAGGGTCCGCTACGTTCCCCTCTGCTTGCCGGCCAAGCCGTACGACCTAGCGAGGTTCCATCCAGTGGCCCCCAAGAAAGATGAACCCACCCAAACCATTGGTTCCGATGGAGGCGCAAGCTCGATGGACGATGTCAGTGTGGCCTTCGCCAAGACGACGAGCGGCGAGTTGCAGGAAGTGTCCGACGGCATCTATCTGCTGCCTGGATTCGGCAACTCCTCGATCATCGTGGGGGAGAGCGGCGCGGTCGTGGTGGACCCGGGAATGTTTCGCAACGGTCCCCGTGTCGTCGGGGCCCTGCGCAGCTTGACGGGCCTGCCCGTGCGCTATGTGATCTACACCCACGGGCACTATGACCACGCCTTCGGCACGCCCGCCATCATGGAAGATGCGAAGGAGCGCGGATTCGCCCCCCCGACCATCGTGGGCCATGTGAATGTGGCCAGGCGCTTCAGCCGCTATCGAAAGACCGCCGGGCATCTCGCCGAGACCTACACGATGCAATTCGCCAGCTGGGCGAAGGGCGGAGTCATGGGAGGTGGATCGGGCGGTGATGTCGTTCGAAAAGCCGTCTACATCCCCCCGACCCTCGAGTACGAGGATCGCATCGTGCTCGGGCTCGGCGAACTGACGCTCCACTGCCGGCACGGCCTCGGCGAGACGGACGATCACACCTGGGTGTGGATTCCCGAGCGCAAGGTCATCGTGGGAGGCGACATGATCGTCTCCTCCCTCCCGAATGCGGGTACTCCTTTTCGAGTCCAGCGCTATGTCGCGGAGTGGGCTGAAGCCCTCGAAGAGATGGCGGGCCTCGAACCTGCAGCCATCGTGAGCGGTCACGGAGGCATCTTCCGTGACGAGGGGGCGATGGACATGTTGAACGTCACGGCCGAAGCCCTGCGCTTCCTGGAAGATGAAGTGGTGCGCCGCTTGAATGAGGGGCAGTGGTACGAGGAGATCCTGCACGCAGTCGAGCTACCGAAGGAGCTCGCCGAGAATCCACTTCTGCAGCCGGTCTACGGCTGCACGGAATTCGCCGTGCACTCGATCCTGCGCCGATATACCGGCTGGTACGATGGCAACCCTTCCCATCTCTTCTCGAGCCGAAGCGCCGATGTTGCGGCCGAGGTCGTCGCCCTTTCGAGTGGGGCCGACGCGATCCTGGCGCGTGCGAACGAGCTGGCAGCCAAAGGCGAGCGCGATTCGATACAACGCGCGCTCCACCTGCTGGACTTCGTGATCGAGGGAGCCGCGCCCGAATCCAAGGAGGTGAAGCAGGCCAGACGCTTGAAGGCCGATTATCTCGAAGCCCGAGCCGAGCACGAACCTTCCTTCATCGCGCGCAACATTCTCTCTTCGGCGGCGGTGCTCGAAAGGGGCGAGTGAGGGTGCGCTGCAGCCGTCGTCTCGAGTGATCTTCGTTCACACCTGGTCGTCGGATGTCGCAAACGAATATTGCGAACGGACAATGATCGAACGACTCAGGAAGCAAGAAGCAGGCCTATTTCGACCGTCCGTGGAAAAGCGGTAGCACCCAACCCACCAGTAGACCAAACAGCCCAACCAACATCGCATGGCCAACGCCATCGCCAACGCTTGGATACAGCGTATCGACCGACCCGATGGGGGTCGCTCGATTCTGGATTCCCGAAAAGCCAGCGGCATTCTCTTCGAACGCATCCACACGATTGATCGTACGCCCGTAGGGGTCCGCCACCAACGAGACGCCCTGCCCGGTCTGGCGAAAGAGGGTCATGCCGTTTTCCACCGCGCGGAAGACGGCCATACCGGCGTGAATATCCTTCACTTCCAGCCAATCATTGGACGGGACCAGGAGCAAACCGACATTTTGCGCGCCCGCTTGCTTGATCACATTCGGAAAATCCGCGTCCCAACAGATGACAGCGCTCAATTTGCCGTGAGGCGTATCAATCGTTCGCAGCACGCCGTCGCCCTTGAGCGACCCCTCGAACTGATTGCCGCCATATTTGACATGGGTCAACGCCACCGCGCCGGTGGGATCGATGATGCGCACCACGTTCTCGGGTGGCGTCTTGCCGAGATCGAAGGTCGGCAACACGACGTAGCTGTCGTTCTCGTTCGCAATCGCGGATGCGCCACGGATCAATGATTCGATCTGGTCGCCAAAGCCCACGCCGGCGCCTTCCTGCAACACGATGATCCTTGCGCCGCCATCAGCCAACTTGCGGATTTGATCCAACTCCTCGGCATGAAGCTCGTCCACTGCTCTCCGAAAATCTGCTTCGTCGCCCGCGTGTAGTTGAATCAACGCCTGCAGCTTCCCGTTCGGAAGTGAAAAGCCCGCAATGGAGGCACTCTGCCCCGGACGGTCGGCCAGCAGCGCCCGCCCGAATCCGATGCCGAGGATCAGGACGAGCAGGCCGGCAAAGACGACGCCGAAGCGACTGGAGCCGGCTCGGCCTTCCCAGATGTGATTTACGCCGGCGGCGAACCATCCCATCACGAACGGAATCCCCCACAAGCCGGTCACGGATGCGATCTGCATGGCGGCAACGAACCCGCGCTGGGTGTAAGCGCCGGCTCCAAAAGTGCCAAAAGGGCTGTTGCTGACCGTGAGGAAATCTACGGCGGCGACGCTGACGGGAAAGACGAGCGTGAGCCAAGCCGACGAACCAAACCGGCGGTAGTAGCGCCGGTCGACGACATAGGGGATCAGGGTAATCGGCGTGGTGAGCGCGAAGAAGACCGGCTCGATCATCGGGCTGCCGAAATTCATCGCGGTTGCGCCGCGCCATGAAATGATGGTGGGGACGGCAGAGGCTGCCCACAGCAAGAAGAAGTTGCGCCAGCCGTCTTCGCTGTCGCGAAAGAAGCGAATGAAGAAGACCGGCGCGATCCACGCAGCGAGCGAGATGTTCCATTTGCCGCCGACGAACAGGCCAAGCAATGCGGCAATGACGAGCCAGAGGTAACGATGATTCTCTTCGTTCATGGCTTCCCCTCAGCCTGACCGACATGGGGCTCGGGCGGCGCAGTCGAGCTACCATCGCGCCATGGCAGACAATACCCAGGTCATCCTCGTCGAAAAGCCCGCCGGAAAGCTCGAAGAATCCCACTTCGAGGTTCGGCGGTCCCCCCTCCCCACTCCCGGCGACGGGCAGCTGCTCGTGCGCAACGTGCTGCTCTCCCAGGACGCGGCCAACCGTGCCTGGATGCAGGGCCCCACCTACCGCGCCGCGGTGAATCCCGGCGACGTGATGCACGGCTACGCCATCGGCGAAGTCCTCGAGTCGCGCGCAGCGGACTTTGCTGTCGGGGATGTCGTCGCCGGCGAAATCGGGTGGCAGGAATTCGCAGCTCTCGACGCCGCGGGCGTGCGACACTGCAGCGACCATCGGCCGCTCTCGCACCTGCACTCGGTGCTCGGCATAGCCGGCAAGACCGCCTACCACGGCCTCCTCAACGTGCCGGGAATCGCCGCGGGAGAGACCCTCCTCGTCTCGGCGGCGGCGGGTTCGGTGGGATCGATCGTCGGGCAGATCGGCAAGATCAAGGGCGCCCACGTCGTCGGCATCGCCGGCGGCGCCGAGAAGTGCGCCTGGGTGCAGGACGAGCTCGGCTTCGACGCCTGTATCGACTACAAGGGCGACGACGTCTCGGCCAGGCTGCGAGAGCTCTGCCCGGGCGGCGTCGACGTCTATTTCGACAACGTCGGCGGCGCCATCCTGCAGGCCGCGCTGTTCGCCATGAAGGGACGCGGGCGCATCTCCTGCTGCGGTGCGGTCTCGCAGTACGACGGCGGCACGCCGACGAGCCCCGCGGGCATCCCCGGCCTGCTGGTGGTGAAGCGCCTCCGCATGGAGGGCTTCATCGTGATGGACTTCCTCGACCGCGACGCCGAAGCCGAGCGCGACCTCTCGCAGTGGACGCAAAGCGGGCAGCTGAAGGTGGTCGAAGACATCATCGACGGCCTCGAGAACGCGCCGCGGGGCCTGATCGGCCTGCTCGCCGGCGAGAACCGCGGCAAGCGCATGATCCGCGTCGGGCCCGATCCCGCCTGAAGCGCAGACGCGACGCTCAGAAAGCGGCGAAGAGCTCCTCGAAGGCCTTCGGCGAGCTGCCCGCGGCCGAGGACGGCACGAGGGTGGACGAAACGAGCTGCGAGCTGTTGTCGTCCACGATCCGGACGCCACTGCTCGCGGTTGAATACCGAGAGCAGACAGGCGTTCAATCGTCGTCGGGGATGTCGTCGTCCGCGCCGGGCGGGCGGCCGGAGTCGACGCTCGTGGCGAATCCCTGATAGCTGGGCGCGTTTCGGACCTGTTCGTTCTCAATATTCTTCCACGTCGAAATTGCTCGACTTTTCCGCCCTGCGCTCTTTGCCCATCCGCCGATGATACAAGCGACCGATTCCTGGATTCAGACTCGCGTGGCTCCGCACGGTCGAGCAGAATCGCCTCCCCATGCGGACGCTGGTCAACCTCTCGGTCGCTCTCCTCACCCGCGCCCTCGCGCCCTTCCGGAGTCGCGAGGACCAGGCCATCGTCGAGCTTGCCTCACGGCAGCAACTCTCCCTCGACGCCCAAAATCGGCCTCGGCCCCGGTCGGCCACCGACCTCGGAGGCAACGAAGTCCCTCATCATTCAGATGGCCACCGAGAACTGTTGGCGTGCACGCAAGATTCAGGCTGAGCTGATGAAGCTCGGTATCCGGGTCGGTCTGGCGACCGTCTCGCGTCACCTCCCCAAGAACGCACGTGATCCCACTCAACAGCAACGCCGGATGATTCAGCAGCTGCGTGAAACCTTGCCGGACGAACCGATCCATCGCTACTTGATCGACGACAACGAAGAACGAGTCCACGCATCAACCGCCGATACGCCGATCGGTCGACTCGTGGAATCTCGACCCTCGAACCGCCGCCAACAGTCATCGGATTCCCGCGTGTCGGTGGCCTTCGCCACCGATATCGCTGGCGCGAAGCTGCTTGATGGACACGCTTCTCGTGGTCGTTCAGCTCAACGGACGTCGCGGATGAATTTTGAGAACAGACAACGGAAGGCGTTACCCTATCGCGATGCTCTCGACGCCGTACCAATCGAGTCGAGTTCGCCGGAGAATCCATGGATCTGATCACGCACGTGGCCGTCATCGCGGCCTGCCTCGTTGCATCCGCCTTCTTCTCGAGCAGTGAGACCGCCCTGCTCCGTCTGCGAGAGGAGGAGGTCGACCAGGATGTTCGCGAAGACGGGGGTCCCGCCGTAACGGCGACGCAGCGCCTCCTCGCTTCGACTTCGCGTCTCCTCGTCACGATTCTGCTCGGGAACAACGTCGTCAACATTCTTGCAGCATCGGTCGCGTCGGCGATGGCCATCTACTACCTGGGGGAAGGAGTCGGGATCGCCGTCTCGACCGTTTCTCTCACGATCGTCATCCTCGTCTTCTGCGAAGTGCTCCCAAAGGCCCTCGCAGCGCGCAACCCGCGAGGGATCTCCTACCTCGTAGCGCTCCCCCTCTATCTGATCCACCAGGGTTTGCGCCCCGTCCATGCGGTATTCGATCGCGTCGTCGACCCCTTCGTCGAGCGGATCACGGGAGGACACGTCAGCGAAGACCAGGGAGCGGCACTGAGCGAGGAGGTCCTCCGAATGGCCGAACGCCTGCGCGACGGGGATCCACAGGGCTCACCGCTATCGATCATTCGCGCCGCCGCGGACGCCGTCGACACGACTGCGGAGGAGGTCATGGTGCCGCGCGCCCAGATCATCGCTTTCGACGAGCAGGTTTCGCCAAACGAGCTGCTCGAAAAGATGCTCAACGATCGCTTCACGCGGGTACCGATCTATCGCAATTCGATCGATGACGTCGTCGGGAAGGTCCACATGAAGGATCTCGTTGGTCTCGTTCGATCGAGCGAGTCGAACATCGCGTCGATCGTGCGCCCGGTACTTCGCGTCCCCCCGCGCAAGCCGATTCTGCGCCTGCTCTCCGACATGCAGCGGGCGTTCATTCACATGGCCATCGTGAAGGACGAGTTCGGCGGCACACTCGGGCTCGTCACCCAGGAGGACGTGCTCGAAGAGCTGGTTGGGGAGATTCGAGACGAGTTCGACCGCGAGGAGCTGCTGACGGTCCGCCGAATCGACGACGAGCAGTACCATGCACTCGGGCGGGTGAAAGTAACCGACTTCAATCGGCAAACGGGATGGGATGTCCCGGCCGAACCCGGAGATTCGCTCTCGGGCCTGGTCTTCAATGCCCTGGGGCACCCCGCTCGGACCGGCGAATTCGTCGATCTCGCCGGCTACAAGCTGACCGTGCTGTCGGTCTCGGGAACGCGCATCGGCGAGGTTTCGGTGCGCTGCCCCAGAGGCCAGGGGGCTCCGCCACCGTCAGCGCAGTCCTCCCTTCCGTAATTTCGCGAGTGCGTCGGTCCAGTCGCTGATCGGGCGCCCGGCGCGCGCGCCGTCCGGGCCCTCGAACGTGTGGTTGCGCGACCATCTTGATTGCCGACGATGACTCGCGGGGCCCACGATCGGCTAGAGAGCAGGAGGAACGATCCGCGTTTCCGCTCGAAGTCCGAGCAGGGGCGTCATGTCAAGGTCCCGCTGGGCCGAAGAGCCCGATGAAATCAAGCCGGGCGAATATCGACAACGCAGTGGCCGCCTCGGCGGCGGTCGACCCCACCAACGGAGGACGACCAGGTCGCGGGAGCGTCCGCAGAATCCACGCCGGGGAGTTCGGGCCATGAGTGCAGCGAGATCGACGAGTCGGCGCGTCGCCACTTTCGCCACCGCGGCGGCGGTCTTCCTCGCGACCGCCGCCGTCGCGGGCGCCTTCGCGATCGGCCTGCTCGGCTGGGAGCGCTACACCGGGTTCTTCGCGCCGGTTTGGGACCCCGATGGGCGCCACGTCTATTTCCTCGAGCGCGAGACGCGGGGATTCGTCTGGGGCGCCGGGTGGTCGGGCTTCTCGCCGCCGGCCAACGCCTACGTGTACGCCGATTCGTTGACCCTGCAACGGCTCGACTCCGAGACCCGCAGGATCGATTCCCTCGAACGCTTCGAAGGCAGCCCGACACAGGGACGCACCACGGAGAACTACCGCGGATACATCTTCAACCACGTGTCCGCGCGGCTGATCCCGGTGGACGGCGGCGTCGAGGTGCTCGCCGAGATGAGCATCCCCCGCGTACCAACGTCGGAACAGTGGGCGCTCAAAGGGACCTGGGCGCCCGCGGCGCCCTGCAACGCGCAGTGGACCGAAGGTTACGGCGGCAACACCGCCGCCGACGAGTCCGCGCTGCACCACGGCGTCGAATTGATCTCGGCGCCCGGCGAGGAAGGCTTTCCCGCGGCGGTGATCGCCGTCGATGCCGGCGGAGACGTCCGCGTGTTCGTCGGCGGAGATCGCTACGCCGACCTCTACCCGGACGGACTCCCGGTCGAGAAGCTCGCCGAACTCTCCCAACGCGAGCGCATCGAACGCAGCCGCGAGTTGCGCACCGTCAACGCCGAACTGATCGAACGCTTCGAAGCCGAGGGCGCGACGGAGGTCGAAGCGCATCTGCGCGCCATCGACGAGATGGAGGAGCGCGGCTACTTCCCGAAGCGTCCGAAGCTCGTCGCGACGCGGATCGACGAGGCGCCCGCCGACGCGGTCGTCTTCGAAATTCCCGCCGAGTACTTCCGCGTCGGCCTCTTCCAGGACATCTTCGCCGCCATCGCCGCACCGGGAGCCCAGGTCGACACGGGAACCGGGACCTATCTCGCGTACTACGACGACGACCTGGGCCCGAGACTCCGCAAACACCGCGAGTCCGGCCACGACCGCTTCGCGATCCGGACGCAGGACCGGCTCTACCTGCTCGAAGTCCGCCGCTTCGATCGCTGATCCGCGGCGGCGACCAATACACTCCCTGCGCCACCCCTGTGCGCTCTCGATATTCGTCGGACTTGATTTCATTGGGCTCTTCGGCCCTTGCCACTTTCTCGATCGCTCTTCAACCTTGCCGAGAATTCGACCGCACGATGGGCGATCCGGCAGCGGTGCGAGACCATCGATATTGCTGGCGCGAAGCCGCTTGATCGGCTGGTTTGCGGCTGTCGCTCAGCTCGACGGGCATTGCGGATCAATCATGAGAACGGACAGCTGCGATGGATGGCGTGTCGATCCCCCAAGGAGCCGGCGCGAGGGGCCGTCCCAGGACACGGAACGAGATCGGCGACCGCCGGGTGGGATTTCGAGAGAGGTTCGCGTCCGTCTGCCCTGAAAAACGGATTGCCATCGCGACAGACGTATGAGACAGTGGCCGTGCAATTCATCGGGCCGATTGCGGTCCTGAATCGGCGTGGCCAATCCGCGCAATTCGTGGATATCCACGAACGACACTGCATCGCGTTTCTCTTCGTCGGGAGGGGCATCATGCCGCTGTTGCAGCGAACCGCGAGCTTTCTCGGAGCAGCTGGCTCGACACTGAGCTTGCTGCTCTTCTCGACCGCCTCCGAGCCGGCTTTGGCACAGGGGGTTCCATCCGAACCCGTAGCGCCTTTCCAGTTCGTCGAAGAGGTGGAGTTCCCCGACGGGAGCAGTCCCCCCACCGAGTACGCCGGACTGTCGCTCGACTTCGAGCTTCTGGTCGCCACGCTCGAGAACGCGCCGAGAGAGCAGCTGGGTGTGGTCAATCCCACCGTTCGCATCCTCGTGCCGCTGCCCGATATGAGCTCGTCCGAAGTGGGAGTCGTTCTCAC
>Ga0055476_10000281_pt1 | contig 13035 bp, 12 predicted proteins | sample Muzzi_CordC_D2_FD_57682 | JGI IMG/M metagenome (GOLD analysis project Ga0055476, IMG submission 57682) | Wetland microbial communities from San Francisco Bay, California, USA, that impact long-term carbon sequestration - Muzzi_CordC_D2 | ecosystem: Environmental > Aquatic > Marine > Wetlands ... | reverse complement strand
ATACATTGAATCTAAATAGTATTATATCACCATCTTTTACAATATATTCCTTACCCTCAGATCTCATTTTTCCAGCGTCTTTCAGCGCTGCTTCTGATCCCACACTGATGAAGTCATCATAACTTGCTGTTTCAGCCCTGATAAAACCTCTCTCAAAATCAGAGTGTATCACACCTGCCGCCTGAGGTGCTTTGGCGTTTTTTCTTACGGTCCAGGCTCTGACTTCAGTCGGGCCTTGTGTAAAGTAGGTAATGAGACCGAGCTTACCATATGCCTCTTTTATTAGTCTGTCGAGTCCGGAGTTTTCAAGACCAAGCTCTTCCAGAAACATTTTCTTCTCATCCAAAGGAAGTTCAGCTATCTCCGCCTCTATTTTGGCTGATAGCACAATAACATCCGAGCCTTCTTTTTCGGCGTATTCCCTTACTTTCTGAACTTCAGGATTATTAGAAGAATCCGAAATGTCATCTTCTGAAACATTACACACATACATTACAGGAATTGAGCTAAGCAAGAACATTTCCCTTATAACTTCATAGGATTGATCGTCTATTTCAAAGTTTCTTGCTTTATTACCCTCTTCAACAAATTTTCTAAGTCTGGTTACAACTTCTAATTTATCTTTGGTAGCCTTGTCTCCGCTCTTGGCCTGAGAGCTTAATCTTTGCTCCCTTTTTTCAATAGTCTCAAGGTCTTTTAAAAGAAGCTCATCTTCAATGATGTGAATGTCCCTCATTGCGTCGGTTGAGCCTTCCACATGCATTACGTTATCATCTTCAAAGCATCTAACAGCATGAAGTATGAGGTCCACTTCTCTGATGCTTGCCAGAAATGCATTGCCCCTGCCTTTACCTTCGGATGCTCCCTTAACCAAGCCCGCTATGTCTACAACTTCAAGAAATGTAGGAGTAATTTTTGCCGGTTTAACTAACTCAGCAAGTTTGTAGAGTCGTTCATCGGCAATCGGAACAATCCCGACGTTATCGTCAATTGTGCAAAAAGGGAAGTTACCAACCTCGGCTCCGGCATTTGTGAGAGCATTAAAAAGTGTAGACTTTCCAACATTGGGAAGCCCTACTATACCGCATTTTAGTCCCATAGTGTCTGTTTATCCTGTATCTGCTGATATAAATTTAGATTGTAGATAGCTGGTTTATGCTACCCAAAAGGCGGTCTCAGTCAAGCATGTTTAGTCTTATGAACTATAGTTTATATGTGATATTTGAAAAAGCGCCATTCCTATTTTCCAGATAACATTTCGTAGAATTTGCTGTTTCCGTTTTGTTTTTGCAACTGGTTCCATCTCTCAATCAAATAGTACTTAGTCTCTTCAAAACGACGGGATCGGTCTTCCAGATATAACTCAGTCTCTGCATCATCCATACTGGACACCCTGTTAACAAAAGAAAGAGTGCATGAATAGTAAAGCGGTATTAAAGCTTCAAGCAACTTCTCATGCGGTATTTCTTTGTTGAAGATTGAAGCGAGCGCAAAATCGAACAGCACTCTCACCCATTCGTCATCCTCGTAGTGAAATTTCTCAATGTCAGATTCTGCAAGCCGGTTAATTACCTGGAGATTTGAGGGCATTAAAACTTGCTGCCAAATATTTCCGTAATCTTCAAAACCCTGGAGAAACGATTTGTGCAGTAGCTCGGTATTGACTTTGACTTCCTCACTGACCCCGGATTGACCCAAACCAAATCCATAAATGACGCTAGGATGGGATTCTTCCACATATTTCCATACATAGGCAAATTTTTTAATCATTTTGAATATAGTCCCAACCACTTGAGAAAACATTGGACCGAGATCGCTTGCCGGGTCTTTGGGCCTGTGAGTTTTGGTGGATCCTAAAAAAGCCTGACACACTTTAAAATTTCGTGAGATTGCAACTGTTGTCATCCAGATGTCGATACCAAAATTATACGTATCTTCATCCCATGTCGATTCCTGTAGCAAACATTCGGCAAGCCGTCCCGAAATAGCAAAGTCACCTGCTATAGGCTGACGTATCCTTAGACCAAAAAGTGTCCTTAGCATTGGGTATGCAATATTATTTGTTATAGTTCCATCATATTTGTGTCTCATGTAAATCGGCACTACAAAATCGTATCCGTCTTTTAATGGTTCCATGAAGTATTTTATCCACATGGGAGTAAGACTCTTGAGGTCTGCATCAAGCAATATGATTGACTTAGCTCCAAGCCCTGTTGCTATTTCAAATAGATTGCGGAGATTTCTTCCTTTACCCCTAACACCTTCCGCTGTCGAAGCATAAATTTTAGGAACTTTTGTAGGAGTATTGAAAAAAGCATCTTTTGTTCCATCATCGGAACAATTATCGACATTAACAATTACGGATGATTTATCCGGGAAATATATACTCAGTCCTTTACTTGCCTGCTCAACAGGAAAGAATATTGAATCGGCCTCATTCAAGGAAGGTATTCCAACAACAATGTCTGCGGATTTTATCTTAGAGGGGTTAGATATTTCTGCAATCATGCTCATTTAAATTATCTCCTTATAGTACTTATTATAAATTATTGGTACATCAGTAATTTTATTGTTTAGTTAAAAATATCAGGACTTGCGCTTAACAGAACTAAGGGCTTCAACACATTAATACTATTATATCATGCAATTTCAATGCCATTTTTATATTGCCTAAATATGACGAATATAGCTTTAATTCATGAAGTACATATCTGATCCGTTTATTATTCAGCTTATAAAATGAGCAACTCAAGTCAAAAAATTAATCAAAAATTAACACAAGCATGTTAATTTTTCGTGAATTTCAGAGATATGTTGACCAGTTAGTGTTATTGTTAAAAAAATATATATACAAACTAGGAGGAGGTATTCCAATGTCAATTTTATTCAATAGAAATTATATATTTTCTGCTCTTAGTATTATGATGCTATCACTGTTAATATTATGCTCAGTTCACATACAGAGAGCTCAAGCTCAAAAAGCTTCATTGTCGCAAACAGTTTATCTGCAACAGCTTTACTCAATCATGACAGAACTTTCCCAGGTTGGGCATGACGTGAGCAAAAACGCAGTGAAACTTCAATCCGCACCTATGGAAAAGTGTGAAAACGAATTTGGATTTTACCAGGAATAGTAAGCTCACTAAGAAGCAAGCTCAGTATCACAATCCCGCCGCAAAGACTCCAGTCGCTGCATGTCAAATCTATGGATGGATTGAGCGATTATCTGACCGGTCTCAATCTCTACAGCTCAGCCTGTGTTGATGAAGACTACGCTATGAAAGCAAAATTGTTTGACCGGGGTACAAGCTACATCTCCAAAGCTGACCGTCAGGTAGCAGAGGTCAACTCACTGATAGCAAACCCTGCACTTGTCCCTCAGCACGCATCTGCTGCAGACAGTATTAATGAATGGTGCATAACTAGATGGGCAAACAATATGCAGATGCAGGAATACTGCGTTGCCACCCAAACTGAAGCAAGAGCTAAACTTGCTCATATACTTGAGATGAACCCTAAAGGCAACCCGGGAAGAAATATAATTTCCAAGTGTACTCAAATCTGGACTGACAGGAGCGGAGCATATAATTATAGGATGATCGTATTTTGTGCTGAAAATCAGATACCTAGATAATATAGCCAAGCGCAGAAATATGAATCCGGAGGCAAATAGTTTTTTTTGAATGAAGGTTTCTGCAATTTAGAGGCGTATTAAAAAAATTGAAACCAACTGTTAGGATATATTGTCTTCATAATGTTGACTGGCAATAATCCTTCAAAATACAATAGTCAATTTTAAGCCATTGCATTCGCTGTCCTATTTTCTTACATGATACAAATTGAATAGATTGTACTATGTCAAAGTGGATATATAAGCAGGAGTAAATACTGATTTATTTTTATTGGCATCTATCTTGTATTAATTCACATCAAATAGTAGTAGAAAAATAATTTTAATTACAGGTAGGTTCAGACATGACAGGCCAATTAAACTGGTTTTGGGGTGGGATAGCATTGGGAATAGTTTTTTTATTAGCGGTATGGGTGGTTAAGCCGATTGGAGTTTCAACACAGTTTGTAATTTTAGATGGAATAGCATGGAACGCGGTATCGCCTGACTTGGTAACAAAGGATCCAGAGTCTAAAACCGGCTATGCAAGTTCAAATGCCTACTTAAATAAGAGCGGCGGTAAATATGCAAAGAATGTGGCAAATCCTGACAACTACAGTTTTATTTTTGTAATAGCAATTATATTCGGCGCCTTAATCTCAGCTATTACAAAGGGTCCTGCAGCAAACAAAGATGAAAGAGTTATGCCTCAAGTCTGGCGTGACAGGTTTGGAAGTGATCCTACAAAACGATATTTGGCGGCATTTATTGGAGGAGCACTTGTGCTCTTTGGAGCCAGGCTGGCCGGAGGGTGCACTAGCGGCCATATGATGAGCGGGATGATGCAGACCTCAGTTAGCGGGTACCTGTTTGCAATAGCAGCTTTTGCGATAGCAGTTCCAGCAGCAATTATAATGTACGGAAGAAAATAAGGAGAAAATATTATGCAAATCATCTTAGCGATAATACTTGGAATATTATTCGGTTTTGTGCTACACAGAGTCGGGGCTTCAAATCCGCAAAGAATAATTGACATGCTCAGATTAACGGATTTTCACTTAATGAAAGCTATATTATTAGGGATCGCTGTTGCAAGTGGTCTTTTGTTTATCGGTATGTCGATTGATATTATCGAACCGTCTCATTTGTCTATTAAAGCAAGCTACTGGGGAGTTATAATTGGCGGGCTAATCCTAGGTCTTGGTTGGGCGATAGCCGCTTACTGCCCTGGTACTGGTGTTGCAGCTCTCGGAGACGGGAGGAAAGATGCAATATTTTTTGTTTTAGGTGGATTATTTGGCGCTCTCATTTACATGTTTGCGTATGTTAACGTAAAATCAACCGGCCTACTAACTGATATTCTTGAGGGCAAATCTACACTTGCAATGACAAAAACTTCCCATCCTTATTTGTTGGAAGGCATCCCAGGAGTGGTTGTTGCACTGGTGATTGCAATAATTTTTGGAATGATAGCATGGGCTCTTCCAAAAAGCTCAAATTAATAACACCTTGATTCATCCTTAATTTCATTTCATAATAGAAAACATCTTAAAGGAAGATCGGCAATCTAACTGTATTTTCTTAAAGGTTGTCTATCGTATCAACAATTCAGATTTTTCACCCTTTTTAGGGTTAAGAGTTTCTATATGAAATTTAGTTTCCGAATATTTATAACATTCCTCCTTGGTTCTTTCATTCTTTGTCATTATGCAATGGCACAGGAAAATGAAACTATAAATGTCGGAATGTCTGCCGCGTTCAGCGGACCTGCAAAACAGCTCGGCATAAACATGAGAAAAGGGGTTGAAGCCTATTTTACTAAAATTAATGATAAAGGTGGAATAAATGGTAAAAAACTGAAACTGATTTCGATCGATGACAGCTATGAGCCTACTTACGCCGCGTCAAACGTCTATAAAATGATAAATAATTACGGTGTAGTATCCTTTATCGGCAATGTAGGAACTCCTACGGCCAAAGCTGCCACTCCGCTTACTTTGGAAAACAAAATTTTATATTATGCCCCTTTCAGCGGCTCGTCCATTTTAAGACCGTTTGACGACAAGGACTTTCTTATAAAATCCCGGAATTCTAGAGAGTATGAAACGAACAGATACATAATAAATTTCAGAGCTAGCTATGCGCAGGAAACAGAAAAGATTATAGAGAATCTCCTGCAAAGCGGCATTAACCCATATGAAATTGCTATTTTCACACAAGACGACAGTTATGGATTCGAGGGCTATAGAGGAGCGGTAAACGCACTAGAGAGCAGAGGTTATGTAAACACCAAGGACATACCTTACGGAACTTATCAGAGGAACTCTCTTGACATCGAGGATGGACTGGTCGAAATACTGAATTCAAGAAGAAATATCAGGGCCGTGGTTATTGTGGGGTCGTATAAGCCGGTTGCTAAATTTATAAAATTTGCCAAAAAACTTATACCGAATGCGGTATTTATTAATGTATCATTTGTAGGATGCCTTCCACTCGCAGCTTTACTTGATGGATCTACTAATGAAGTTTTCGTAAGCCAGGTTGTGCCGCATTTCGATTCAGACCTGCCTATAGTTAAGGAATATAAAGCGGACTTAACGAAGTATTTCCCCGATTCAAAACCCGACTTTGTCTCACTTGAAGGCTATATTTCGGCTTATATCTTTGTAGAAGGATTAAAAAATTCAGGTGGCGACTTTACATCCGACGGAATTATAAACGGCATACAAAAAATAGATTTTGACAACTTGGATCTTGGGTTTGATTTATCAATCGACGAATTCGATCATCAGCTAAGTGATAACGTTTGGATTACCAGAATAGAAGGCGATACATGCAAAGAAATAAGCTGGGAAGAGTTCAGAGAAGAAACTGAGAATATGACAGCAACCGGGAGTAATACTAAATAATGTTCCCGAAGATAAAAGTTTCAAACCATTTCCTTATTTCAATACTCGTAATACTGTTTTTTATACTTTTATATTTTGTATTCAATCTGTTTTTATACAACTATCTCAACTCAAACAAAATCATTCGCGATGGTGAGCTGGCTGCAAACGAATTAAACATTAATACAGAGATATTTTTTAAAGAAATTGAGGATAAGGCAGAGGAACTCGCCAATAGTATTACGAACGGAGTAATTGATAAAGACCATCTCATTTACAATTTGGAGCAGACGCTTAAATTTGAACACAACATTTCGAGCGTAGGCGCAATATTCAAACCATATTCTTATGACAACAAATTACGGCTCTATTCCCCCTATATTATCAGAGAGGGAAATACTACAAAAGAGTACAGTTTTGATTCGTATTATGACTATACGACCGGCAGCGTACCCTGGTTCAGTGAATCAATTGAGAAGGAAGAAAACTGGACTCTGCCTTTTTACGATGAAATCAGTCAGAAGGAATATATATATTTTACGAAAAAATTTCTCATGCCTGCATCCGACGGAGATGACAGCGAGGGGATTATTTTTATCGGAGTCTCGACCGATAATATCAGACAGAGGCTATCTGAGCTAAATCTCAATTTCCCTGGTCAGGCTTATTTGGTTACACCCGAAGGGTTTTATGTTATTCCACCAGGGGACAGCGGTATAAACACTGCCAAGAGGCTTGAGCATATAGAGTCATCCGCTGGCACAAGATATTCCAAAATAAAGGACCCTGCTACTAACGAAAGCATTTACCAGTTTTATACATCAATAAAATCCAATGACTGGATTATTGTTTTTGAAATAGTTGAGAGCAGGATAATTGAAAACTTCTCATTATACAGAAAGAATGCACTTAACATAATTATCGCGCTCAACATACTATTAACAGCCCTTGCCTTTTTCTATATAAGAAGAATTACCAAAAACTATCAATCCGTTTATTTGTATTGGTATTTCTCCATGCCGCTTTTTTTGATTTATATATTTAGCTCTGTCTACATATGCCACTTGGGACTGAACTACCAGGATAAATCTGAGAAAGAGCAAAATGCAATTTTAAATGACGCCATTCTTGAGGATTTTAGCATTGATTATATCAAGGAATCTCTGGATAAGAAGGAGGAGCCTCCGGTATTTGTTCCCACAGGCGTTTTTATAGAATCAATAGATTTCAGCACGGCAGGAACAGTAAACCTGAAAGGAATTATATGGCAAAAATATTATAAAACTGTTCACGATGATGTATCAAGGCACGTTTCAATAGCAAATGCCAACGAGCAGAACCTGACTAAGTTCTTTGAAAAATCATTTGGGGATTACACTCTGATAGAGTGGGTGTTCAATGTAAGTCTCACTTCAAATTTTGACTACAAAAAATACCCTTTTAATAATCAGAATCTGTGGCTGCTTTTAAAACATCAGGATTTTGACAAGAACATTGTACTTGTACCGGACCTTGACTCCTATAATCTGAATTCAGCCAGATATAGGCCGGGACTTGATAAAAACATAAGAATACGCAACTGGGAAATCCAGAATTCCTATTTTAGTTATACTTTTGATACTTATGATACTAATTTCGGCATAAAAGATTTCATAGGACAGTCCAATTTTCCTGAGATTTATTTTAATATTATATTGAAGCCCAATATTTTGAATGTGTTTATATCCAATTTCTTGCCGATAATTATTGCCCTATTCCTTTTGTACGGCATTTTCAAAACAGCAACAGGGCACTATGTTATAAGACCGTATGCAACATTATTCTTAGCGTTAATTTTTCTACAGATTAGTCTAAGAAACAATCTGGGAGCCAATGAAATTGTTTACATAGAATACTATTATTTCCTTATTTACTTCATAATGGTTGGAGTCAGTTTAAATGTAGTACTGGTTGAAAACTCCAAGCTTGAAATCGTGAAATATAAAAACAATCTGATTCCAAAGCTACTTTTCTGGCCATTCACAGGATTGGCAATTTTAATATTAAATATAATAGTATTTTATGATTAGGCCATAATTTATTTCCTAGTCGTTAATCTAATTTAAAGGATGAATATCCACATAAAATTTAGAAAAATCCGGGATGGTGAAGAAATAAAGGTCTGCAACCTGGTAGCAAGATCGTTTAATGAATTCATTGCTCCCGATTTTCCAGAACAGGGTGTTGAAGAGTTTTTCCTCTACTCAAATCCACTCTCGCTAAAGAGGCGTTTGGAAAAAGACTACTTCGCAATGGTTGCCGAACATGACGGCAGGATTGTGGGAATGATTGAAATAAAAGGAGACAATCACATATCGATGCTTTATGTGGATAAAGACTTTCACCATAAAGGAATTGCAAGTAGTCTCGTCAAAAAAGCGCTTGAAGAAATTTCCGGAACCAACAAGAGTATTAAAGATATAACTGTTAATTCCTCAAGATACGCTGTACCCTTTTATGAAAGTTTAGGATTTATTCAGTACGAGGATGAGAAATCGATCTATGGTGTAATTCATACACCTATGTTGCTCTCGGGAGAAAAGGGAAGAAAATACGACAAATGAAAAGACCTATAGATAAAAAATCTACAGTTGAAGAAATCAGGCAACGTTTTGATAAAGACGTAGATCGGTTCTCGAACCTTGAAACAGGACAGATGGCTGTTATCGACGCGCCCCTGATTCTCGAGCTAATTTCAAAGCTGGCTGTAAGCGTTAAACCAGACGCTCAGAATTTGCTCGATATCGGTTCAGGCGCTGGGAACAACACTATTGCCATACTGAGAGAAAAATCCGGATTAAATTGTGACCTTGTGGATATCAGCTTGCCAATGCTGGACAGGGCTAAAGAGAGATTAACTCATGAGCAGGCAGCAGAGGTAAAAATTTATCATGGAGACTTCAGAGAGGTCGCCCTACCCTCGGATCATTATGATATTGTTGTCGCAGCCGCAGTGCTACATCATTTACGCGATGACAAGGACTGGGAGACAAGTTTTCAAAAAGTCTACAATCTATTAAAACCAGGCGGGGCATTTTTCGTAAGCGACCTGGTACATCATCAGCACAACAGTGTACATGATGCTATGTGGGAGAGATACGGGGATTATCTCGAATTGGCAGGCGGCCCTGCATATAAAGCAAAAGTAATCAACTATATCGACGTTGAAGACTCACCGAGAAGCCTGTCATATCAAATGGATCTTATGAAAAAAGTGGGATTCAAAACTGTCGATTTGCTTCATAAAAATTCGTGCTTTGCCGCTTTTGTTGGAATCAAATAATCAAAATAGGTTAAAAATAAAAGTTTTATTCTTGCGGTGTCATGTACAAAATGGTAAATATTGGTAATAATTAAGTTTAACAGGAGGTAATTATGAGCGATCAACAAAGTGCCGGTGCAGTATTATTTGTATTAGCCATTGCAGTATTTGCAATTCTATCCATATATCTTATATTTAGTTAAGCAAATCAGACTATTATGAATTAAAGAGGTCTCCTACTGCTTCTTTATTCCTGATAACTGTAAAACTTTTATCTTCCCCCAAAATTACCGCTGGCTGAGCATAAATGAATGTGCTTGACTGTGAAATATTATACGCCCCTACATTTTTAACTTTAAGAAGATCACCCGGTTTTAACTCCGGAAGCTTGGTTTTAGAGATTATATCCGTCTGAAGGCATAGTGGACCATAAACTATGGTTTCTTCTAGGTTTTCAGAACTCTCCGACAAACTCTCCACATCCTGATGCTTCCAGAATGAAGTTGGGAGAATATTCACCCCCGCATCCACTATTACGGCTCTTTGTCTTCCAGACAACACCTTCACAGTCGCAACAGTTGTTATCAAATCTATTGCATCACTAACTATGGCTCTACCAGGTTCTAAAATGAGTTTAGGGAGAATATTTTGATTAAATTCTGACAGTATTGGCTCTGTTATTGCATCGACATAGGGTCCAATGCCGTCTACATTTGGAAATCCTCCCCCCATATCCAGATACTCAAGCTCAATTTCGAATTTCTCTTCAATTTCTTTTGCGAATCTGCTGATTTTCTCCGTTGCCTTTCTGTATGCATTGTGATCCTTGGGCCAGATAAGCTTTATACCCTTGGCGGGAATATTGTCTTCACTTTTCTTTTCTATGATGTAGCTCGTAAGATGGACATGCAAGCCTTTAATATTTAGCAACCCTTTACTATTACATCTTTCAACAATGTGCAACGCTTCGCCCGACTCGAGATTAAACCCGAACCTGTCAGGTAACTGATCGATACCGACTTCCATATTGACCCTTATTCCGATATCAATTTTTTCTCCTTTTTCAGTGGCAATATTTTCAAGCAGCTCCAATTCATCCATATGATCGACATTAATTAATGATTTTTGTTGAACCGCCCGCTCTAGCTCCGCCTTAGTTTTAAAAGGTCCGTTAAACACTATATTATTGCCTGGAATTTCAAGTTTTCTGGCAATCTCATACTCAAATCCGGAAGCAACTTCAGCCCAGGCACCCTGATTATGTATCACTCTCAACACTTCAGGTAAATAGTTAACTTTATAGGAATAAGCCACTATAATATCAGGATATTTATCTTTAAACGCTCTCTTGAATGTTTCCACATTACTAATTAATTTTTCATATGAAACTATGAATAAAGGTGAGCCGTAGTTTTGGATCAGTTGATTGATATTTGCATTGCTTATCGGAGTCATTTGTTTTACCTATCTATGATTGAACTATAGGGATTATAATCCGTTAATGTATTTTTGGGAATTAAGAGGTTAATCTGAAGCAGAAAATTTTGATAGATATTTGAATCCGGTATCCGGAAGAATTACCACTATATTTTCATTGTCCTTAGATTTGCTTGCATATTTAAGTGCCGCCGCTACTGCGGCGCCGCTTGACCCCCCGGCCAGTATTCCCTCACATCTAACAAGAATATCGACCATGTCGGAAGCCTCTTTCTCTTCTACCTGTATTATTTCATCTATATATTCAAAATTTAAAACTCCCGGTATAAAGTTTTTACCAATGCCTTCTATGTCAAACTCAGAAGCTTCTCCCAACTGACCAGTTTCCAGATACTCTTTAAATACAGAGCCTACGGGTTCTACGCCTATTACTTTAATTTGAGGATTTTTTTCTTTCAGATATCGACCTACACCACTAATAGTCCCCCCTGTCCCAATTCCACAAATAAATGTGTCGATTTGACCCTCTGCATCATTCCATATTTCAGGACCAGTTAATTTATAATGGGCTTCGGGGTTTAAAGGGTTGAAGTATTGATTTACATAAAACGCGTTTTTTTCATCGGCTATTTTATGGGCTACCTTATAACAGCTCCTTTCATCCTGCGGCGGAAGCCCCTTTGGAGTTAAGACAACTTCAGATCCAAAAATTTTCAAAGCCTGTATCTTTTCCATAGTAATGGATTCAGGGAGCGTAAATATGCACTTGTACTTTTTCACAGCGCTCAAAAGCGCAAATGCTACCCCCATGTTTCCAGATGTGGCCTCTACAATTGTGTCGCCGGGCTTTAGTAATCCTTTGCATTCAGCATCTCTAATAATATATTGTGCGACCCTGTCCTTGACACTTCCTCCTGGGTTGTAGTACTCGAGCTTTGCAAATATGTTGCTGCCCGCCTCCCCCGACAAGTTGTTAAGCTTAACTAACGGGGTATTGCCTATAAGTTTTAACAGATCTGATGATGTTTTCATGAGCTTCTTTTTATTTCTTCCAAAATTCTTCTTGCTCGTTCTGTATTTCTTTCTTCAAAAAACCTGATAATGCTATCCCTGTAAATTCCACTTTTGGCTTCTTCAATCGCAAGCGGTAGCGATTTTTCAAGATGTTCAAATGCCCATTGATCAGGCCTTGAAATATTTAGCCTAATATTACTGGTGGCACCTATATTGCCCAGTCCGTCTCCAGGATAAACCGCAATATTATGCTTGAATAAAGCAACTGTTAATTCCTGCGCTGTAACACCTGTACCTGAGACATCCATCACCATAGAAAATCCGTATTTAGGCTCTACCGGAATAGTTATGCCCTCTGTTTTATCTACAATTGATTTAATATGAGAATAATTTCTTCTGATAATATCCTCTGACTTTTCCACATAATTCTTATCCTTAAGCGCTGCTAATGCTCCATACTGTGCAACAAGATTTGTATTTAGTCTGGTTAGTGAAGTTTTAGTAATAAGACAAGCTCGTATTAATTCAGTATGACCACCAAGAAAACCAATCCTAACCCCAGCCATACCAAAACCATGAGAGACACTGAAGGTTGAAATTACGTTGTCGGTATTAGTATCAGTATGTAGCGAACTCATACAATAATGCTGTGACTCAGGATCAATTCTTTGCGTGTCATGTGTAATGTCATTTATCACAAGTATGTCATTTCTTCTAGCAAGCTCAATGATTTCTATCAACTCTGCTTTTGTTTGCACTGTGCCGAATGGGTTAAGAGGATCGCA
>Ga0055476_10000280_pt1 | contig 13038 bp, 4 predicted proteins | sample Muzzi_CordC_D2_FD_57682 | JGI IMG/M metagenome (GOLD analysis project Ga0055476, IMG submission 57682) | Wetland microbial communities from San Francisco Bay, California, USA, that impact long-term carbon sequestration - Muzzi_CordC_D2 | ecosystem: Environmental > Aquatic > Marine > Wetlands ... | reverse complement strand
GATGCCCTCGGGCTGGAAGATGGGTACCGCGCCCGAGGGGATGCCGCCGCCGAGGGTATAGGTGCGGTCGGTGGCGGCCAGGCTCACGGCGCTGCCTACGCCGTCCCAGTTGAACACCGCCGCGCCATTCAGTACGTTGATGGCGTAGAGCAGCCCGGCGCCTTCGGCCAGTGAGCAGCTGGTGGAAGAAATCACGCCGTCGGGCAGGTAACTGGTGAAATACACGGTGCCGGCGATGACGACGGGCGCGGCCAGGCCCTTCTCACCGTTGCCGGTGAGGTTCAGGTGAAAGCCCTTGGCCGTCTGCAGGCTGGTCAAATCGGTGCCGCTTGGGTTATTGACGGTGGTGACGTCGAAGAGATCGCCTGTCAACGCCACGGTCTCACCCTGAATCGTGGTATAGCCGTCGGCAAGGCCGTCGTCGTCGGTGAGATCCAGCGGCAGGCCGTCCACCAGCCGCGCTACGTGCACGTCGCGCATGGCGAAGAGGCGATTTTGCACGCTGGTCTCCAGGGGATGGGAGCGATCTCCGGAAACGATGGTCACCATGTCGTAGCGCCCGGTGGAGGAATATACGTTGTCGGTGACCTGCACGATATCCGGCGGGTAGAAGAATTTGCGCTGGTCACTGGGGTCGGCGGCATCGGAGACCGTGGCAAATTTGCCCACCACCGCCTTCATGCCGGCGGTTACCGTGGTGTCCGGCGCGAAATCCACTCGCCAGACCTGGCCGCCGGTGTCGCCCACGTAGAGCCGATCCGTCGTGCCATCGCCATCGGAGTCGAACATGGCTACGTCGGACGGGATCGGGTAGGTCATGTCCGGCACTACCACGCCCTGATTGCCGCCGTGATCGGTGGCGCTTATCCAGAACAGCCGCGCGCCGGTTTCCGCATCCACCACGTAGATGGCGTTGCCGAGACCGTTTGGCGTGAAGGCCGAATCCTGCACGTCGTCGTAGCCGCCCCCGAAGACCAACACCGTGCGCATTTCGCTCACGCCGGGAACGATGGTGCCCATGCGCAACTGGGTAACCTTCGGCTTTGACCAGGTCTGGCCAAGGCGCGGGAACTGCGTACTGTTGCCCTCGATGCGCCACAGCAGGGTCGGCGAGACATCGGTGGTTTGTTGCGGATTGGTCAAAGGGCCGGTGATCTCCGGCTGCGTTGCGTTCAGGGCGTAGTAGTTGTCACCGCCGCGGCGCATGCCGACGAAGACTTTGACGAACTCCTTCACACCGTCGCTGTTCACATCCAGGGCCGGGTCGACGATGCCATCGAGATTTTCGTCGTTCATCCAGACACTGGGGGTGCCGTCGATGCCATACATGTGATCGCCCGTTGGATTTGCACGCAAGGTGGCTTGGTTGGGCATGACCACCTGTGGATAAAAGATCCATTCCTCGATCCCGTTGATGGCATTGAGCATGCGCAAGCCGCCATCGTTAGTGCCGACGAACAGCTTGATCACCGGATCGATGGCGGTGCCGCCGTAGGTGACAGCGACCGGGCTCGAGTGCAGAGGATCGTGGAAGGCGTAGCGGTTCTCGACGACGTTGGCGTCGCCGTCCTCGTCGTCCACGTCCCGGCCGCGGATCCATTCTATGAGGGCGGTGCGGTCGGCATCGGACATGAGCGGATCACCGAGCAGCCCCTTGGTAATGGCCGGGTTGGCATCGGTGACCTCGTTAACCGCCTGAATGAGGCTCTCGTTGAGCGGCGGGGCCGTAGTGTCGGAGTAGGTGAAGACGCGCCGGGTCGTGTTGGGCGGGATCTCGTTGCCGGCGCCGCCGACCTCGACTTCATTTCCGTCGGCGAGACCGCTCCAGAAGCTTTCCGCCAGGTCCAGGATGCGATTGTCGGCGCCAATGGCCGGCTGGTCGTTGGCATCCAGAATCTCGCCAAGCACGCAGCCGTTGGAGGCGCTTTCGCAAAGCTTGTATTTCTTCGTATTACCTGACCAGAGTGCGCGCGCGTTCGGCTTGAAAAGTGAGAAATACACTTCGTTGCGATGGAACAGCCGGTTGAAGGCGTTCACCGACAGCGATGGCGTTGCGAATGATGTGGTGCGCGCGAGGATATCGGTGATGATGGCTTTGAAAACATTGGCGAGCTCGTTCGAGGTGCTGGCCTCGTAGAACTTGCCGCCGCCCAAGGTCGCCATGTCGCGCAGCAAGGCGCCGCTGAAGTTGAAGCCGATGGTGTAAGTGTTGATGGTCTGATCACCACTGAAGGGCACGCTCATGTCGCTCGTGTGCATCCAGTCCACGAGATCCCGGGCACAGGCCTCATCGCCATTGGAGCTTGCGCAGGTGGGTGTTGGGATATAGCTCTTGATGAGCGCTTCCGAGTCGTTGTGATTGGCCAGACCGTCGGTGAGCAGCACGATGTTGTTGCCCTGGCATATATCGCTGATAGGGCTCCTGTATTGGGCCGCGCCCAATATCTGCTCGGTGATGCATTCGGGCGCGTTCAAGTTCGCATCCGTGCAACCTGGATCCCGGACCACGATGCCGCCGGTATAGGAGGCGGGGTTGCTTACGCGCGTATTCCGGCGAACACCGTCGTTGGTGTTCGAAGCGTTGAAATTGCCAAGCGATCGATCGAAGCCACGGGTCAGTCCCCAGTACACCGGATCGCCGCGGTAGTAACGCGCAGCCTCGTAGAGCGTGTCGACGATGGGCGTATGACCCAGGTGGTCGAGGTCGTTGACGATCTCTTTGAGCCGCGTGCGCACGGTCTTGAAGCCGCTGCCACCGGTTACCAACGCCCCGTTCACCTTGATGCGCAGCGTCGGCGCGGCGGCGGCATTGCCGTTGTAGCTCTGTGCGTAGCGTTCTCCACCCGAGTCGTGGGATTGAATGATGGAGAGGCTGTTGCCGGCGTTCCAGCCGGGCCGGTTGATGACCTCTTGCACGAGCGCTGTCAGATCGCTGCTGACGTGTTGCTCGTTGACGATATCCCAATCGCCCGGCGTCCACGTCGCCGAAGCGGTGGTGGTGGTGCGCGCCGAGATATCGGATACGCTGCTGCTGAAGCCCACGGAGTCGTCGGCATCGTCGGCATGAAAACGCATGGTGGCGGGGCCGATGCTCGTGCTTCTGGTGGTGAAAACCAATTTCGCTTCGAGAATCTGGGTGCCCTGCGCCAGGGGAATATTCTGGAAGCGCAGGCCGTTCACCTGGCTTGCGCGCATGTCGAAACTGGATCCGCCAATGGAAACGCTACCCGAACTGATGGTCTCCTCGGCGTCGTCGTCGCTCAACTCGACCTGCCGTTGCACCCATTGATTGATGCAGGCCCCCGGCACGACACTGTTCTCGTCGTAGTTCACACGCAGAACCGGTGCCCGTGAGGGATCGTGATCGAAGCTCTCTGCAATGCGCGGTCCGCCGCCGGCGGCATTCAATTCGAGCATAAATGCCATGGCGTTGTTGCCGCACCATCCGCCGCGGTTGACGATTTCCTGTACCACGCCGGTCAGATCGGGCGATTGCTGTACGATATTCGTGTCCGTCCACGGGGGAATATTGTTCCAGTCGGCACTGGCGGTGGTTTTTGTCCGCGTGCTGATGTTGTTTGCGGTTTGCGCGAACGAAGCCGCGTCGTCGGAATCGTTACCGTGAATTCGGATATTGGTGACGCCGCTGGTGACGGCGGCCGGCCAGAATTCGATGACCGCGCTGGTGACGGTAGCGCCTTGTGGAATGCCGATGCCCTCGAATCGCAGGCCCACCACCTGATCATCACTGGTAACGCTGGTGGCATAAGTGATCTCGAGCTTGGCCGCCCGCGAGCTGCTGCCGTTGTAGGTGTATGCCCGGCGCTGTCCGGTGCCGCCGTTGGTCTGGATGAACGCCATGGAATTACCGGAAGCCCATCCCGGCTGATTGACGATCTCCTGGACGATGGGCGATAGATCATCGGTGGGGTACTCGTTGTTGGTGCTCCAGGCAGTCGGATTCCACGTGACGGAGGAGGCGGTCTTGGCGCGGGCCGAAACGTCGAAGCATGCATTGCAGGATGTCGAAAAGGCCGGCGCGTTGGGGTCGAGTTGTCCGTAGAAGGTCAGCGCTGTCGAGCTGCTGTCGCTGTTGCGCGCGGTGAATCTGATGCGCGCATCGAGAATCAGGGCGTTTGCAGGAATATTTACGCCGTTGAAGCGCACGGCGTTGCTTTGATTCGGGTTCAGGTCGATTTGGCTGGCGGTGATGATGTCACCGCTCGACAGATCCTCTTCGGCGTTACTCGACTGTCCCGAGACCTGGTGGGTCACTTGCGCATTGCCGACCGCCGCCGTGTCGGTCACCAAATCCAGTTCGTGGCCGAGTAAGTCGACCGTACCACCGGTCACCAGCTCTTCCGCGTCATCTACGCCGCTATTGACTTGAACGTTGATATCCGCGCCGCTGCCACCGCCGGCCTGGATGACGGAGACATCCTCATCGATGTAGGAAACCGGAAACAGAATGGGGCCACCCGGATCGGTGAAGCGCATCAATCCGACGTTGATGTTGTTGGCGCCGTCGAGGATCGTATTCAGGGCGCTTTTCATGCGGTCCAGCCGATCCTGACTCATACCATCCAGACCGGACATGCTGCCGGAGGTGTCGAGGACGAAAAGCACGTTGGGCCGCACCCCGGTGGTCACGTTGATGTTGCCGAGATAAATCTCAGTGTCATCGGCCTTTAACTGGACCGGAAGTCCGGCGATGCTGCCAAGCGCGATGGCGAGCAGCAGGTGGTACGAACGAACTCTGTTCATCTGCCAAGTCTCCTGTGCAGACAGGGATTTAATAGGGTCTGCGGTTGTTATGCGGGTACGGCACCCGGTTCACAGGTGCCGTACCCTTTTTTGTTACCCGACCTCAACGGACCCTGGTCGATGGGTCCTCACCCTGTTGCATTTTTTGAGTCAAGACGCGTATTGCCGCGTTCTGTGAGATTTATCGGACGGACTTCGCAGTTTGCTTATGAAAGTCGGACTTTGCGCCGACGAACGGTCGGGCAGTAGCGACCGGCGGCAGGTGCAGGAAGAGGCTTCGTCGGCGGTAGAATTGCGCTTCCCGGTGTGCGGGTGGAATGGGAATGAGAGGGTGGACGTGCGCCTGTTTGTAACGCTTTGTAGCTTGAGCTGAGCGCAGCGAAGCCCGACACGGCTCCGGGATGTTGGGCTTCGCTGCGCTCAGCCCAACCTGCGTTGCTTCAACTACGGTTGTGCAAGACCACAGAATCTCCCGCAAAGAGCAATGGGCCTTTCTTTCCTATATAATTCCCCGTTTACTTTCACTTCAAAACATGGGGTACCGAAACGGTGACAATGGAAATCCTGTTGGCTAATCCCCGCGGTTTTTGCGCCGGCGTCGATCGCGCCATCGAGATCGTCGAGCGGGCGCTCGACATCTTCGGCCGGCCCATTTACGTGCGCCACGAAGTGGTACACAACAAGTACGTGGTGGAGGATCTCGCCGGCAAGGGGGCCGTGTTCGTCGAGGAGCTCGATGAGGTGCCGGACGATGCGACGGTCATATTCAGTGCCCATGGCGTTTCCCGGGCGGTTAGACGAGAAGCGGAGCAGCGCGGGCTCAAGATCTTCGACGCGACCTGCCCGCTGGTAACCAAGGTCCACATGGAGGTGACCCACTATTTGCGCGACGGCCGCGAAACCATCCTCATCGGCCACGCGGGTCATCCGGAGGTGGAGGGCACCCTGGGTCAGTGGGAAGCGGGATCCAGCGATGGTGCCAAGATGTACCTGGTTGAGGGTCCCGAAGACGTGGCGCGGCTCGAGGTGGCAGATGCCGGGAATCTTGCCTTCGTCACTCAGACAACGCTTTCCATGGACGACACCGCGGAAGTCATCGACGCGTTGCGCAAGCGTTTCCCGGCCATCACGGGTCCCCGCAAGGACGACATTTGTTACGCCACCCAAAACCGCCAGGACGCAGTAAAGCAGCTGGCTCCGGAGTGCGATGTGTTCATCGTCGTCGGTTCGCCCTCCAGCTCCAATTCCAATCGCCTGCGGGAGCTTGCGAGCAAGCTCGGCACCCGGTCCTATCTGGTGGACAACGCCGATGAGCTGGACCGCGCCTGGTTCGAGGGTGTGACCAAAATCGGGCTGACTGCGGGGGCGTCGGCACCCGAGATTCTGGTGCAGGCGGTGCTGTCGCGCATCAAGGACTGGGGTGGGAGCCTGATCGAGGAGAAGGAGGGCAAGCGCGAGCGGGTGGTGTTTGCGTTGCCCAAGAGCCTCATGCGCGCCCAGGAGAGCCGGGGATCTTCCGTGTCCCCAAGCAGCGCCGAGGGCTGATTAGCCGCGCATAAAGGAGCGGCGCGGGCGAAGCAGCCTTGGTCCCCTCCCCCTCGTCTCGAGGGGGAGGGACAGGGTGGGGTGTGGAACAAGGAGCACTGATAGCTCGCTGACCCGATACTCAACAACGCCGCTGGACGAACTGGCCTCTCTGCCCGAAGGGCAGAGAGGGGTGTAGACAAGGAGCGCTCGACGCGAGGCGCATGCCTAACGGCGAACGAGGCGTTTGACGCCTACCAGCAGGTGGTAGGGCCTCTCATGCCCGCCCCCGTCAAGGTGATAGCAGGGCAAGCCGCGTCGGTATGACTACCGGCCGGCGCCGCCGTGAGCGTGAAGCCGGCCGGCGTAACGCCGGATATCGTCACCGCCCAGTAACCCTCGTTCGACGCCGCTGGATGCGCCGCATAACCGAGGGTGGTGGTGCTGGTGGCATAGGTATTGTTGTTGGAGAAGAACTTCTCCTCCATGGCCGCAATGCGCAACAAGGCCGAGTGGGCGTCGGAGCGTTTGGATTCGCGCGCGTGCTGTTGATACGCCGGGTAGGCGATGGCGGCCAGTACGCCAACGATCACCACCACGATCATGAGCTCGATCAGGGTGAAACCGCCGGGCGCGCGATGGCTGTTTGCGCAGGTGTTTCGCTTGAAAGCTGTCATCGGTCTATCTTCCACTGTTAGTTTCAGTTCTGACCCGACCGGTGCAGCAACGTACCGGTCGAATCTCAGCGTCCCGCCTCCTCGAACCAGAAGGTCCGCGAGCGCGGCAGTGCGAGGCCAGGATCCACCACTGTCGCGCCGCTACTGCCGCCAATCAGCAGCGAAATGCCGCCGGGCTGGAATATCGGCACCGCCGCCGACGGAATACCGCTACCCAGCGCCATTCTGCGATCCGCGATGGATAACGGATCGGTGGCCGGCGACTGATCCCAGTTGAACACCGCCGTGCCGTTGAGCACGTTGATGCCGTACAAAAGACCTGCGCCTTCTGCCAGGCTGCAGGAGGCTATATTGACCACCTTGTCGGGCAAGTAGGTCGTGAAGAACACGGTTCCTCCGAGCACGATGGGTGAGGATAGCCCCTTCTCACCCGGGTCGACGAAATCCACATAGTAGCCATTGGCATTCTGCAGATTGGCGAGATCGGCGCCCTGAAAGGCCACGATGTTCGTAACATCCAACAGATCGCCCGGATCCAGGGGACTGTCAAGCGCACCTTTCAGGGTTGTGAAGCCCACCGCATTTCCATCGCCCGTAGCATTAAATTGTATGCCGCCATCGGTCATGGTTCCGATGCCCACGTCACGGAACGCGAAAAAACGGTCCTGAACGGTAGTGCTGAGCGGGTTGGCCCGGTTGCCGCTGACGATGGTGACCAGATCGTAATTGGCCACGCTGGAAAATCCGGCTCCGCCACGCACCTGGACCACGTCCGGAGGCTCGAAGAACTTGCGCTGATCGGCCAATGTCTGGTCGCTGGAGACCGTGCCGAGGCGGCCGACGGTGGCGATAACCCGTTCTTCGGCGCTCGCCGTCGGGTCCGCAGGCGCCAGATCCACGCGCCACAGCTGGCCGCCGGTGTCCCCCACGTAAATGCGGTCGGTGTTGCCGTCGCCGTTAGAGTCCAGCAGGGCGAGATTCGAGGGGATGGGGAAGACCATCTTCGGCTCGTCTTGGATGGTCTTCAGCGGATCGCTGGTTATCACCACTCGGTCAGCCGTGCTCGGGCCGGGATCCTGGTTGCTGATGGACAGCCAGCGCTCTCCCGTCAGCGGGTTCGCCATGTAAATGGCATTGCCGAGCCCTCCCGGGCCGAATCCGCTGTCCTGGATATCGTCGTAGCCGCCGGCAAAGAGCAATGCCGTGGTCGGCGCGACGGTCTGGGTGACGGGATCGGCAAGCATGACAGTGGCGAGCTTCGCCCGTGACCAGGTTTGTCCCAGGCGCGGGTACTCGGTGCCGCCGCCGCGAATGCGCCAGTTATAGACGGGATTGATGTGGTTGATGGGATCCGGGTTGGCAAGCGCCGCTGCGCTGAGGCCCGCCTTGGGTGTGACATCGAGGGATATGATCTCGTTGCCGCCGCGGCGCTGGCCGATGATCACGTGGGCGAAATCACCGTCGGCTCTCTCGATGGTGCCGTCTTTGTTGACGTCGTTGAGCCAAATGGTGGCTGTGCCGTCCATGCCGTAACGATGCGGCCCGGCAGGATTGTCACGCAGGCCCGGCAGCCGGCGCAGCATGCTTTGCGGATAGAAAATAAACTCCTCGACTCCGTTGGAGCCGTTGATGAAACGAACGCCTCCATCGTTGGTGCCGACCACCACCTTGACCACCGGCGTAGCGCTGTCACCAGCCAGGGTGAAGGCGACGGCGCTGGAGTGCAGGGGATCGTTGAAGCTGTAACGGTCCTCGAAGGTGTCGCCGTCGCCATTCTCGTCATCCACGTCCTGGCCGCGGATCCATTGAATTTGATTATGGAGATCGGTCACGAGATCGGCCCGTTCCAAAGCGGTCAAAGTGTTCACCGGATTACCGGGCCAACCGAGCAAATCCTTCGTATCCTGCAGCCTTTTATCGGCCGTCCCGACGGTCAGACCATCGAGAATGCCGTCCGCATTGTCGTCTCTAACCTCCTGGGTGGCGTCCAGGGCAACCGGAGGCGCGCCAGCGAGATCGGTGAAGGTGAGCACACGGCGCCCCTGGTGGCGGGGAGGCGGGACCACGTTGTTAATGGCAGTGTTGCCGGCGCCACCTTCGAGCACCTCGGCGCCGTCATCGCCGGTCGGGTTGGCCGGGTCAACCCAGAAACTCTTGGCGGTTGCAAGAATGCGACCGTCCACGCCGATGGCGGGATTACCGTTTTCATCCAGTATCTCGCCGAGATTGCAGATGTTGGTATCCGCGCAAACCTTGTACTTCTTCACGTTGCCTGGCCACCCAACCTGATGCACCGGCTCGAAGAGCGAGAAATACACCTCGTCCAGATGCAGCAGCCTGTTGAAGGCGTTCACCGACAGCGACGGCGTTGCAAAAGATGCTGTCCGCTGCAAGATATTCGTCGTGATGTCGTTGAAGGTCTTGCGCAGCTCCTGGGTGCTGCCGGCCCGGTAGAACTTTCCACCACCGAGGGCGGCGATCTGTTTGAGCCATTCGTTGGATATATTCAATCCAATGGTGTAGGTCGTGATGTTGTTCGGTCCGGGAACGGCCTGGCTTTGATCGTTGGCCGGATCGCCCAAAAAGGCCGTCAGCTCGAGACCGCACTGCTCGGACGAGGATACCGAACCGCCGGATCCCAGTGGTGGCGCCGGTAGCGTCGAGGAACAGCTGCCGAGGCCCGTGGTCGTCTGGATGAGGCTCTTGGAGCTGTTGCGATTGGCGAGGCCGTCGGTGAGCAGAACGATGAAGTTCGCCTGGCATTCGGTGGTGATGGGTGAAATGTAGACCGGTGCGCCGATAATTTTTTCGGTCACGCATGCCTGGTCGTTGAGGTTGGTATCGGTGCAGCCGGGGTCACGTACAACGGTGCCGCCGGTGTAGCTTGCCGGGTGGCTGACCCGGGTCGAGCGGCGTACGGCGTCACCGCTGGTGCCGCGGTCGAGCCCCCACTTGACGGCTTCTCCCCTGAAATACGCCGCCGCCTCGTGGAGGTTGTCGACGATGGGCGTTGTGCCATTGTGATCGAGCTGGTTGACGATTTGCTTGAGCCGCTGGCGTACCGTGGTCACCGGCACGGAGGGCAAATCGCCGACCTTGGCGCGCATGGTGATGCGCAGCTGGGGTGAATCGCCGGGAGATACATCGTGGCTGGTGGCGTTGCGAGAGCCGGTGCCACTGGTGCTGATGAGAATGGCGAGATCGTTTCCGGACACCCATCCCGGCACGCCGTTGACGACCTCGTCGATGACCGACTTCAAATCGGGACTCGTCTGCGCATCGCCGACGGTCCACGCGGGGGGTGACCAGGAGACCGAAGCAACGGTGCGCGGGCGGCTGATGACGTCGGTGCCGGCGCCGGAGGTAAAGGCGCCGGCGGTATCCACCGCGTGGGCGGTGAAGGTGATGGTTGCCGGATTAGCGGGAGGATTGACGTTCGCGGAACCGGGACCGGCGGCCTCGAACACCAATCGCGCATCGGTGATGGTAACACCAGAGGGCACACTCAGATTTTGAAAGCGCAGCCCATTGGCTTTGGTAGCGTCCATCTGAATGATGGGATCGGCCGACCCCATGGCACTGTCCGACAGATTCTGGTTGGTATCGTCGGGTGCGATGGCCGGGCGCGCCGTCACCTCCTGGATGGTGCAACCCTCGCCAGGTCCGGGTGGCCGGGTAGTGTCGAAATCGATACGCAGTAGCGGCGCCCGGCCGGGGTCCCCGTCGAAGCTGGCGGCAATACGCGGCCCGCTGGGGCCCAGATCATCGATCCCGAAGGCCATGGCGTTGCCGCCGCACCAACCCGGGCGGTTGACGATCTCTTGAACGATGGCGGTGAGATCCGGCGATGTTTTCGCCACGCCTTCCTTCCAGTCAGCGGCGGCCACGTTCCATTGGACTTTGTTGAGCGTCGGCAGACGCGCGGAGATGTCGTTTACGGCAGTGGCGAAGGGGGCGCTGTCATCGACAGCCTCACCGTGAAATTCAAGGTTCACCGGACCGCTGCCATCCTCTACCGGCATGAACTCGATGACCGCGCTCTTGATGCCTTGCTTCTGCGGTACACGCACGTCGTTGAAGCGTAATCCGATGAGTTGCTTGCCCGTGTTGGTGGCCGGGTCGCCGTACTCCACGAACAGCTGGGCGGAGTTCATCGGACTGCCACTGTAGTCGTAGGTGCGCGCCTGACGGTCGCCAAGACCGTCGAACAGGATGCTGAGGGCATTGCCCGCGGCCCACGCGGGCCGGTCTACGATTTCCTGGATGATGCTTTTCAGATTCGGCGACTGAAAACGGTCTCCCGCCTGGGCCCATTCGGGCACGTTGTTCCAGGCCACGGTGGCCCCGGTCGTTGGGCGGCTGGTGAGGTCATTCACGGCGGTGGTGAAAGTGGGCGAATTGTCCGCGTCGTGTCCGTAAAAAGTCATTGTGGTGGTTGCGCTGCCGGCTGCGTTGGCAACGAACTCGATACGCGCATTCAGGATGGGTGCATTTTTCGGTATGGGCACACTTTGAAAGCGCAGTCCGTTGGTATTCGTGCAGCAATCCATGACCGTGCGGGTGGTATTGACAGCGCCCCCCGGTGACTCATCGGCGTCGTCGCTCGACTGCAGGTCAACCGCGATGACGGTGCTTTTCTCATTACCGAAGGAATCGGTTTTGGTCATCTCGAGCTGCGGGCTGTCGAGCACCACCACGCTACCAGCGCCGAGTTGTTCGGCATCGTTCTCACTGCCGACCAGGCGTTGATTAATCTCGGGAATCAGGCCGAGTTCGATGTTCTGGGCGTCTTCGTCGACGTAGGAGACAGGAAACAGAATCGGTCCGCCGGGGGTATGGAAGCGTGCCAGGCCGATGTTCATGTCGTTGACATCGTCGAGAATGGCGTTCAGGGCGACTTTAACGCGATCCAGCCGATCGAGCGCCTGGCCATCTAATGAGGCCATGCTGCCGGATGTGTCGAGCACAAGCAGCACGTTGGGCCGCACCGCGGCGGAAAACGAGCTGTTGCCGACGTAGATCTCGGTGTCGTCTGCGTGGATGGTGATCGGTAAACCGGTGATAACACCAGCCACCGCTGCGAATGCAAAACTAATCGCGCGAATGCGTTTCATACCCCGTGCCGGCACGACCCACGTGATGATCCCCGGGCCGTGTTATGCACGGTCCCGGGCACATAGGCCGGACCGATCCTCCTCAATTTGTAATGTTGTTCAGGTCCGACTATTCAGCTTTTGGCGCAATCTGATAGGCGCCTCCGTTCAAGATGATCGAAAGATTGGTCGCGCTGGTTCCGGTCGCCCGGAAATTAAAATGCGCGGCCTGGAAACTCGTGGCGCTGTAAAGCGACCCCGGCGGTGGCGGTGAAAAGCCCAGAAACGTGGGCGTGTAGCTGGCGCTGTCGGCGGATCCCGCGAAAGTGGCGGGCGTCGCGCCACCGGTATAGGTGCCGGAGATGTCGTAGGCGAGGCTGTCGGCGAAGGCTTGATTCAAGCCGGTTTCCGCTGCCTGGAAAGCGTGCACCTGCTCCTGAGTATTCGAGGCGATGCGTTCCTGTAACGAGGTCGTGTTCATGGCCGTGACGCCAAGCAGCGTCAGTATGACCAGAATAATCATGGCGACAATCAGCACGGCGCCGGATTGGTGGTTGCGGTTGGATTGGTTCATGGATCGCATTACAAATTCCTCACCATCGCGGTGGTGGTGAACACACGCCGCCGGCGCCGATCATCAACCGGATCGAACTGGGCTGCCAGGACGCCGTCGTGATCGTTGACGATGTAGGTGTTGGTGTCGATTTCCCGGCCAACCTGGTCGATGGTGCGTACGATCATCGCCAGACGCACGCTGACGACGTTCGCCCAACTGGCCGCCACATCGAGAGGTGCATCACCGGCGCGTACATAGCTGTTGGGCGCGCCGTCGGCGTCGGTATCAACACCGAATAGAATCTGCATGGTCTCCACCCCTTCGAAGAGTTCCTGAGGGGTCTCGGTCAATCCGCCGGGACCGACCACGGTGCGATAAAGCGAAGGGTAGGGATCGGTGGTGGGGTTGGGGCTGCGTCCATTGG
>Ga0055476_10000279_pt1 | contig 13070 bp, 11 predicted proteins | sample Muzzi_CordC_D2_FD_57682 | JGI IMG/M metagenome (GOLD analysis project Ga0055476, IMG submission 57682) | Wetland microbial communities from San Francisco Bay, California, USA, that impact long-term carbon sequestration - Muzzi_CordC_D2 | ecosystem: Environmental > Aquatic > Marine > Wetlands ... | reverse complement strand
CGACGCCCAGCAAGGCGCCAAACGGTGCCGGACCGCCTTGAGTGGAAGTAGTCATAAATGTCGGTATCTCTGGAATTACGCCGGCATTATATACTTATGCTCCAGTATTTCCGGTCGGCCATCTGCAGACGATAAACGCCCGTTTATCCGCTCGAGGGCATGAGCGTATACCTGTCCGCCCGAATGCAGAAATCGGCGAACATCCCTCGACGAGGTCTGGTAAAAAACTTACTCTTTGCTCCGTCGACCCCTTAAGCATCAGGGTCAGTCATGCTCTCGCCTTCCGGAGGCCCGTCGATGGACGTCCTGGTTCTCAGCAAACTATTTGCCGTTCTTGCACTGGTTGCAGGAAACGCGTTCTTTGTCGGTGCCGAAATCGCCATTACTTCGGCACGGCGAAGCCGTATCCAGCAACTTGCGGAGGAAGGCAGCCACGCGGCGGCTATGGTGCAGCTTCTGCACTCCGAACCGGAACGCTTCTACTCCGTCACCCAGGTCGGAATTACCTTGATGTCGCTGGCGCTCGGCGCCATCGGTATCGTCACGGTGACCGAAGTTCTGCAACCTCCCTTCCTGTTCCTCCTCGAGCAACTCGCCCTTGTCGTGCCGCTGCATGGCGTACCGGCCATTGCCAATACGGCGGCTCATATCGTCGCTTTCGTGTTCATCTCTGCAATTCACATCGTCGGTGGCGAACTGGCGCCGAAAGTCTACGCCTTTCACAAAGCTGACTCCTTGAGTCTTTTGGTGGCGGGTCCAGTGAATTTTTTGTTTCGAGCCTTTTACTTTGCCATCTGGTTTCTCAACCATGCATCGAATTTGCTTCTGCGGCTGTTCGGACAAAAAGACCTCGTCGGCCCTGGCGGAGGTCACTTTTCCATCTCGGAGGAAGAGCTGCGCATGATCGTCTCGGCGAGCGAGACTTCGGGTGTCCTCAGCACCAACGAATCCGCCATGATCCACGGAATCTTCGAACTCGGTGATCGCAAGGCGATCGACGTGATGGTCCCGCGCACCAATGTTATCGGCATGCCGAGCAGCACGACCATTCGCGAATTGCTGGCGAACTTTCGCGAGCAGCGGCACCACCGCTACCCGATTTTCGATGGCACCATCGACAACATCGTCGGAGTTCTGCCAATCAAGGAACTGCTCCACCGGATGGACCCCGATACCCTATCCGCCAACCTCGACCTTCCCGTCAGTGAAATTATGTTGCCGGCGTTCATGGTGCCCGGCCATATGCCGCTGGACGCGCTGTTGGCGGAGTTCAAGTCCCGCCACCAGCAGATGAGCATCGTAATCGATGAATTCGGTGGAACGGCAGGCGTGGTCACGCTTGAAGACGTGCTCGAGGAAATCGTCGGTGACTACAGCGACGAATTCTCGCCTGGCGGGACTCATCTGGATGAGCAGGGTTCCGAAGGCACTATGATGATTAACCCGAGCATCTCGCTGGTCGATCTGAAATCTCTGGTGCAGTTTGCGATTCCGCCTGGGCAATACAGCACCTTGAGTGGATACATTTATCATGAGCTGGGGCGGGTACCCGAGATTGGCGACTCGGTGGAGTCTCCCGACTGTAAGGTGGTTGTGGAAGCCATGGATGGCCACCGAATCACCCAGGTCAGCATCAAACTGACTCAGCCACCGGCCGATCCGGCCGCCACGACGCCGGAAAGCTGACGCTAACGTGCGCGCGGAGCAACTAAGCTGCCCACGTTCTGCCCCATCCACGTGATACGGCACAGCAAGAGCATCCTGTGATCGACCCGATCCCGAATCCACGAGACTGACGGCCGTGGCGATCCGACGCCACTGCGCGTTGGAGCAGGAATAATGCTCGAACCCGTTTGTTTATTTTGCATGCAATAATGAGACTGCTGTGGTTCTACGCATAGCAGCCATGAGGCGGAAGGAGGATCGAAATGCAGGTGTATCTGGAGCGGATCTGGCGATCCGGTGTTGTGGGGACCTTTTTGACTGGACTGTTCTTCATCCTCCCGGTGGTGTTGACGATTGCTATCGTCGGCTGGATTATCGGCAAACTTCAGGCAGCGCTCGGCCCGGGCACCTGGCTTGGCGATGCCTTTTCCTTCGGCGGCAGTGCCATCGGCGGACCACAAGGCAGCGCCGTCGCTTTCTGGCTCGGCGTTCTGCTCGCCCTTGGCGGCATCTGGCTGCTGGGTTTCTTCGTCCGCACGCGTGCGCGGGGCTTAATGGAGCGCACACTGAATGGCTTGTTGGATCGGCTTCCCCTGGTGCGAGCAATTTACGGTCCAGTATCTCAAGTCGTCACGCTGTTGCGCGGAGGCGGCAACAAAGACGTCGAGGGCATGTCCGTGGTCTTGTGCCGCTTCGGCGCAGGCAACGGCGCAACCATGCTCGGGCTGCTCACCAGTCCGACCGTCTACACCCTCGACGAAGGTCCCAGCCACCTCGTCTATCTGCCCACGTCTCCATTGCCCATGTCCGGCGGACTCACCTTTGTTCGCACCGATGCGGTGTCACCGGTCCCGGACCTGGATGCCGACGGGTTGATGCGCATTTTCTTCTCCCTGGGCGCATTGACCCGGCAGGTCATGCCGGCGCGCTTCATCGCCCCGCCGAAAACAGGCCCGGCCATATAAGCGCTCCCCTGGCAATACATAGGACTACAAAGCATTGCGCAAATACACTGCAACAGCGTATCAGCCTGAGTCCCCTCCTCCTCGCCTCGAGGGGGAGCGACAGGGTGGGGGTGTATACAAGAAGCGCGTGGCGAAGCCTCCTGACTCGGGCCATCTGTGAACTTCCAGACAAGGAGCGTGTGGCGAAGGCTATTGACTCGGGTCATCGGTAACCTTCCAGACAAGGAGCGCGTGGCGAAGCCGCTTTTGCCAGGGATTTAGGAGTCCTTTCTGGCAAACTTCTGCTCACCTATCTGAAAATGGAGGAACATCATGCCGATTGTTGAAAAGGATCCATGGCGCATGCAGTACTTCGAGGACATCGCGTGCCCGGACAATGTGACCATTCCAACCGATGACGAGCGTGCTTACGAACTGTTCCCCGACCACCGTTGGATCTATAACAAGCTGCTGATATGCGATACCCAGGGCGTTGCCGGGGCGCCCCATGGCATACCGCCGACATCGTTCCCCGTTTTCAGTAAACCCATTTACAACATGCATGGAATGGGCGTCGGCGGACGGATTATCGGCTCGGAGATGGAGCTTGCCGCCAATATCAACGCCGGTCACATGTGGATGGATTTGGCCGAAGGCGAGCATGTGAGCAGCGATGCGGTGGTCATCGGCGGCGAAGCACAGTGGTGGCGCCATACCATCGGCAATGCCCTCGGCGAAGGTGTATTCGACTACTGGACGATCTTGGCCGAAGAACGGCCTGCCATCGAAGAGTACTGCGGCGCCTGGCTGCGCAAGAACCTCAAGGGATACAGTGGTGCGGTCAATCTAGAAACCATCGGCGGTAATATCATCGAGGTACATTTACGATTCGCGGATCAGTGGCCGGATCTTTACGGTGACGGCTGGCTCGCTGCCATCGTCGAGCTTTATACGCGGCGGCGCTGGCGCTTCGCCGATACGGATCGGCGTGATGGATACAGCGTCGTATTATTCGGAGCCCACGGTGTGCCTTACCGTCACCCGAGCGCTACCATGGTGGATGAGATCCGTGCCCGTCCTGACGTCACCAGCGTGCAAATCACTTTTCACCAAGACCTGCCACCGGAGCAACACGCCATGCCTCCAGGGGGGTTCCGCCTGGCGATCGTCAACTGCCGGCGGCTCGAAGCAGGACTCAAGGCGCGCGAGGATCTCGCATTGGCTTTCTGGTCTACCCAGTCGCTGGGCCAACGGCTCCCCGCGCAGACAACGGGGCGCTGAGCTCCCATGTCATCAAAATACCGTGATCAATTACCCCGGCCGGTCCGCGAAATAGAAAACTTGTTCATTCCCCTCGCCGACGGCACGCAGCTGGCGGCGCGTATGTGGTTACCGGACGACGCGGAAGAACATCCGGTGCCTGCCATTCTCGAGTACATACCCTATCGCAAACGCGATTTCATGCGCCTGCGCGACGAACCCATGCACTATTACTACGCCGGGCACGGTTATGCCGCGGTGCGTGTGGATCTGCGCGGCTCCGGCGACTCCGACGGCGTGCTTGAGGACGAATATCTGCTGCTCGAACAGCTCGACGCGATCAATGTGATCGCCTGGCTCGCCGAGCAACCGTGGTGCGACGGCAACGTCGGCATGACGGGCATATCCTGGGGCGGCTTCAACGCGCTGCAGGTTGCAGCGCACCGCCCGCCGGCACTCAAGGCGATTATCACCTTGTGCGCCAGCGACGACCGCTACTCCGACGATGCCCACTACATGGGCGGGTGCCTGCTCAATGAGAATCAAATCTGGGGCACGGTGCTCTTTGGTCTTAATGCACTACCACCGGATCCGGCGCTGGTGGGCGAGCGATGGCGTGAGCTTTGGATGCAGCGCCTCGAAGACGACAAACCCTTCCCGGCCCACTGGCTGCGCCACCAGCGTCGCGACGAGTACTGGAAACAGGGCTCGGTGTGTGAGGACTTCTCGCGTATTCAATGCCCGGTGTACGCCGTCGGCGGCTGGGCCGATGGCTATTCCAACGCGGTGCCGCGCTTACTCGAAGGACTGGCGTCACCGCGCAAGGGCTTGATCGGTCCGTGGTCTCACAACTTTCCCCACAATGGCGTGCCGGGTCCCGCCATCGGCTATTTGCAGGAAGCCCTGCGTTGGTGGGATCGGTGGCTCAAGCAAATCGACACCGGGATCATGGAAGAGCCCATGCTGCGGGTGTGGATGCAGGATTACGCTTCTCCCGAGCCGTTCCACGCGCAACGCACCGGCCGCTGGGTCGCCGAGCACTCCTGGCCGAGCGCGCGCATCGCCAAGCGCCAATGGCACCTGAGTCCGGCATCGGCATTAACCGATACGGCCCAGACACCGGTAACCCTCAGTATAAGTTCTCCCCAGAGCACCGGGCTCGCGGGTGGCGACTGGTGCGGCTTCGGTAACGAGGGCGAGTCACCCCTGGATCAGCGGGGCGACGATGGACGCTCGCTGGTATTCGATACAATCCCCCTCGCCGAAGACCTGGAGATCCTCGGCACGCCCGAGGCCATACTGACGCTGCGCACCGATCGGCCGGTGTCCATGCTGGCCGTGCGCGTCAACGACGTAGCCCCGGACGGCAGCTCGGCCAGGGTTTGCTTCGGCATTCTCAATCTCACCCACCGCGCGAGCCACGAGCATCCCGAGCCGATGGTGCCCAATAAGACCATCGCGGTCACCGTCGAGCTCAACGCCATCGCGCACCGGTTCCCGGCGGGGCACGTGATTCGCCTGGCTGTCTCCACCGCCTACTGGCCGATGGTTTGGCCCGCGCCGCAGGCAGTAATCCTCGAGCTGGACACCGGTGACAGTGTGTTGCGCTTGCCGGTGCGGCCGCCGGATTCGAATGATGCGTTGTTGCCGGCATTCGCGCCGGTCGAGTCGGCGGGTTCGACGTCGATACGCACCGCCCTTGCTCCGCCACGCTTCGTGCGCTCCATCGAACGGGATCTGCTCACCAACGAGGTGATTTATCGGCTGATCAGCGAGGGTGGCGATCTGGGTACCGCTGCAGTGGTGCGCATCGAAGATATCGATCTCGAGCTCGGTCATACCGTGGAGCGACACTTTCGTATCGACGAGAAAGATCCGCTCAGCGCAAAAACCGAGATTATCGAGCGCATGATGCTGCGCCGCGGTCATTGGGAGGTGCGGGTGAGTGCGCGCTCCGTACTGACAGCAACGCGGGAGCATTTTCTTGCCGACGCCTGGCTGTCGGTTCATGAAGGCGGCGACGAGGTGTTTGCGCGGGAGTGGAAAGAGAAGATTGAAAGAGATCTCGTGTAGGTTGGGCTTCGCTGCGCTCAGCCCAACCTACACGAAAAGGGGACAAAGCTAAAAAGGGGGACAGATCTATTTTCCGGCGGAAAATAGATCTGTCCCCCTTTTTAGCTTTAGTCGTTCGGGAAGCAGCGTCTTCGAGCAGCTTCGACAATCATGCGCAACAGGCCGCTGTGGGGTTCGCCCATGAGTTCTGCCATGTGGGCAAGCTTTCCGTCCCAGCACCACGCGGGATTGGGATTGACCTCCATGAGCTTTATGGCGCCGTTTCTGTCGGTGCGAAAATCGAATCGTGCATAGTCGCGCAAACCCAGGCGCGCGAACAGCGCCTGGCACCAGCCACGAATGCGCGCTTGCGTTTCATCGTCGACGCGCGCCGATTCAAAGCGAATATCCGTCCAGTAAGGAGAGTCGGGATCGGTCTTGGAAGCATAATCGAGTAGCCGCGGCAGGTGAGGATCGAGCGCGCTGTAGTCGACCTCGAGCATTGGCAAGATCGTGAACCCATCGCCGGGATTACCGATGATGCCGACACCGTACTCATCGCCTGGTAGGAATTCCTGGATAATCAAGCTCTCGCCCGGCAACGCCGTGCGCAAGTGCTCGACGCAGATCGCCGCTTCGGAAGCGTCATGAACGACGCTTTCAGCGGTAATTCCGACGCTGCCGTCGCCGCGATTCGGCTTGATGAAGGCCGGGAACGGCATGGTCGGCGGCGCTTCACCGGGGCGAAGAAGCTGTTCTCGCGGCACAGGAACGTCAATAGACTGCGCCGCCGCCCGCACCAACGCTTTGTCGTAGCACAACCCAAGCGCAACCGGCCCGCAGCCACTGTAAGGGATCCCCAACATCTCGAGATAAGACGCCACGTGCAGCTCCAGCGCCGCCTGATTGCGAAAACCCGTATCACAGAAATTGAGCACAAAGGCGGGCGGCCGGTCGCGCAGATCATCGAGAAGCCGCTGGTGGTCATCGCAATACTCGAAGGTGTATTCGGAAAGCTCGGCAAGGGCCGATTTAAGGCGCGTGATCTGGTCGAAATCGTCGGGCGTAAAGCGGCCACCGGGTTTGCTGTGGTCGGGCAACCGGGGATCACCGAGCAATACCGAAACGAGGGGACCGATCATGCCTCCAATATTCCAATCTGCGGAATTGTGCCGACTATGCCATCGCTTCGACGGGCGCGCCAAAGTATTCTGCACCCCGAGCCGCCGAGCCCGGAAGCAGCCAATGAATATGACTGAGTACTATCCCTTTGCCTGGGTGCCGGTGTGCTTTTTGACCATGGTGTCGCTGATCGCCGCTGCTCCTACCGTCTACAGTCAGCCCGGTCAGGTGAGCGGTCATGCCGAACGCGTAATCATTCAACCCGGTGGCCTGGTGCTGGATGCCAGAATCGACACCGGCGCCGAGCATTCATCCCTGAATGCAAAGAACATCGAGAAATTCACTCGAGACGGGGGTGCGTGGTTGCGGTTCTCGGTGCTCCAGGATGGATATCGAAGCGTCGCCATTGAACGTCCAATTCACCGGGTTGCTCGCATTCGCCGGCATGAAAGGCAGATCCAGGAACGCGACGTCGTATTGCTCGGTATTTGCCTTGGAAAGGTTTTCAAAACCGTTGAGGTCAATCTCGTGGATCGTACGGGTTTCGATTACCAGATGCTGATAGGGCGCAGTTTTCTCAGTGGCGATTTTCTCGTCGACCCCGGCAGAAGCTTTTTGCTTGAGCCGCGCTGCGCAACTATTCCGCAATGAGAACTAAAATGGGGACAGATCTATTTTTCTTGTCCCACAGGGCGATTTTTAGCTTCTCGTGGAGAAAAATAGATCTGTCCCCATTTTAGTTCCGCCTGCGGCGCCGTCAAAACACACTACAATTTATCGGGAACAGTGTTCGAAGCATTGCACAGACAATGCCCGCAACCGAGGAGTTAAAATGACGACCGTTGCGCGATTCGAAATCGAATTCACCCGTATACTCGACGAGACCGGGCAGCTCGTCGCCGATTTGCCGGATTCTCTCGCCGATCCGGAATCAATACTGCCGCTTTACCGGCTGATGGTTCTTACCCGCGCCTTCGATACCAAGGCCATCGCGCTGCAACGCACTGGACAGCTCGGCACCTATGCCTCGTGCCTCGGCCAGGAAGCCATCGGCGCCGGCGTAGGCTCCGCGATGCGCAGCGAAGACGTGCTCATGCCCAGCTACCGGGAGCAACCGGCGCAGTTTGCCCGCGGCGTGACCATGACCGATCTGCTGGTGTACTGGGGCGGCGACGAACGGGGCAGTGATTTTCAAGGGCCGAGGGAAGATTTTCCTATCGCCGTGCCCATCGCGACCCAGTGCTGCCACGCCGCCGGCGTGGCCTTCGCCTTCAAGTTTCGAAAACAACCACGCGTGTGCGTGTGCATGCTCGGCGACGGCGCCACGTCGCGGGGCGATTTCTACGAGTCCATGAACGCGGCGGGCGTGTGGAAGCTGCCGGTGGTGTTCGTGGTAAGCAACAATCAATGGGCCATCTCCCTGCCCCGCGCCGAGCAGAGCGCCGCTGAAACCCTCGCCCAAAAAGCTATCGCGGCCGGGTTCGAGGGTCTGCAAGTGGACGGCAACGACGTCCTGGCGGTTCGCTGGGCAATGGAGCACGGCCTCGCCAAGGCACGCGCCGGCCACGGCCCGACGCTGGTGGAAGCCATTACCTATCGCTTGCACGACCACACCACCGCCGACAGTGCGGCCCGCTATCGTAGCGAGGACGAGGTGCAGGCGATGCGCAAGCGCGACCCCTTGACGCGCACGCGCGCCTACCTGGAGTCCATCCAGCTGTGGTCGGACGGCGACCAGCAACGCCTGGAGCAGGAATGCGCACAGGAAGTGGATGCCGCGGTGAGCGCTTACCAAGCCACCGGGGTCCAGGCACCCGAAGCAATGTTCGATTTCCTGTATGAAACCCTGCCGGCGCAGCTTGTTGCGCAACGCCAGGCGGCCATCGACGCGGAGCGTGACGATGGCTGAAATCACCCTGGTCGAAGCGGTTAATCTGGCCCTCGCTCGCGCCATGAGCGAAGACGAAAATGTCGTGGTATTCGGCGAGGATGTGAGTATTAACGGCGGCGTTTTCCGGGCCACCGTCGGACTGCACGAGAAGTTTGGAGGCGAGCGCGTCCTCGATACGCCGCTGTCGGAGACACTCATCGGCGGCATGGCCGTGGGAATGGCCGCTCAAGGGCTCAAGCCGGTCGCCGAAATTCAGTTCATGGGATTTATCTACCCGGCCCTCGATCATTTGATCAACCACGCATCACGCATGCGAACGCGCACCCGCGGCAGGTTGACTTGCCCGATGGTGCTGCGCACGCCCCACGGCGGCGGCATCCATGCGCCGGAGCATCATTCGGAGAGCACGGAAACGCTGCTCATCCACATTCCCGGCTTGCGGGTGGTTATCCCTTCATCGCCGGCGCGCGCCTATGGCCTGTTGCTGGCCTCGATTCGCGATCCGGATCCGGTGGTATTTTTGGAACCCACGCGCATATACCGGCTGGCCCGTCAGGAAGTGGCGGACGACGGCGAAGCCCTGCCCCTGGACGTGTGCTTCACGCTGCGCGAAGGCACGGATATCACCCTGGTCACCTGGGGGGCAATGGTCACGGAAACCCTGGAGGCGGCGGACGCCCTGGCCGAGCAGGGCATCAGCGCGGAAGTCATCGACGCCGCCACCCTCAAACCCCTGGACATGGGCACCATCCTCGCGTCGGTGGAGAAGACCGGGCGCTGTGTGGTGGTGCACGAAGCCGCGCGCACCCTGGGCCTCGGCGCCGAAATCGGCGCGGAGCTTGCCGAGAAAGGCCTGCTGTTTTTAATGGCACCGGTTAAACGGGTGACGGGCTACGACACCGTTATTCCTTTGCCGCGCACCGAAATGCGTTACCTGCCGAGCGTAGCGCGCATCTTGAAGGCAGTGCGCGAAGTGCTCGACTTTGCATGAATCGAGGTAAACAAACGCATGGCTGAAAGCAAAAGCACGTCGAAGCGCTTCAAGCTTCCCGATCTGGGAGAGGGACTACAGGAAGCCGAGATTGTCGAATGGCACGCCGCGACTGGCGACCATATCGCTGCCGATCAGGTGCTGATCTCCGTTGAAACCGACAAAGCCATCGTCGAAGTGCCGTCGCCGCGGGCCGGAACCATTGCCAAGCTGCTCGCCAAACCGGGCGACATCGTTGCCGTGGGCAGCGTGCTGGTGGAGTTCACCGATGGCGATGAAGCGCCGGCCACCGCCAAAACCGCGGGCGGCAAAGACTCAGGCACCGTTGTCGGCGCCGTCGAGTCCAGCGATGAGGTCATGGAAGAGCGCGCCAGCACCGTGGGGCGCACAGCGCTCGGTGTGAAAGCAACACCGGCGGTGCGTGCGCTCGCCAAGCGCCTGGACGTGGATCTCGCCGTAGTCACACCCAGCGGATCCGACGGCTTGGTGACCGCGGCAGATGTGCAGCGGGTGGCGAAAATATTCGCCGAGCTCGGGCCGCTCGAGCTTTTGCGCGGCCCGCGCCGCGCCATGGCGCGCAATATGACGATGGCGAATAACGAAGTAGTGCCGGTGACGCTTTGCGAAGATGCTGATGTGGAAGACTGGCAAGACGACGAGGACGTGATCCAACGGCTGATCCGCGCCATCGTAGCCGGCTGCCGCGCGGAACCGGCGCTCAACGCCTGGTACGACACCCACTCGGTGGGCCGGCGCTTGATCAAAAAAATTCATCTGGGCATTGCGGTCGACACCGACGACGGCCTGTTCGTGCCGGTATTGCACGATGTCGGCAATCGATCGGCGAGCGACCTGCATGAAGGCTTGGAGCGACTCAAAGCCGACGTCAAGGCGCGCACAATTCCGCCCGAGGAAATGCGTGGCTATACCTTCACCTTGTCGAATTTCGGAAGTATCTTCGGGCGTTATGCCAATCCCATCGTGCAGCCGCCGACGGTCGGGATACTCGGCGCCGGCAGCGTGCGCGCCGAGGTGCGGGCGCACAATGGCGCGGCTGTAATCCGCAAGGTCCTGCCAATTTCTCTGACATTCGATCACCGTGCGGCAACCGGCGGCGAAGCCGCTCGTTTTCTCAAAGCCTTGGCAGGGGATCTGGAAAAGCCCGAGTGAGACCTCAGCGCTTCCTCGCAACGAAGCCGGTGACATAAATTCCAGAGGCGACGATCAAGCCGCCGCCGGCAAGCGTCCATGCATCGGGGACGTGATTGAACACCAGCAATCCGATTCCAATGGCCCACACGAGCCGCACGTAGTGCAGCGGTGCCACCGCCGAGGCATCGGCGAGCACCATGGAACGTGCCATGGAAAAATGGGCAACGAATCCCAACAAGCCACTGACGGCGAACAACAACCACTGTGATGTACTCGGCGTCACCCATACTACCGGCATGGCGACGCTCACCAGCGCCGTGCTGACGACAAAAGTATAGAGCACGGTGGTCAGCGGTCTGTCGGTTCCGCCCAGCATGCGCGTGGCGATATTAAACAAAGCGAAAAAGAACGCGCCGAGAATCGTCAATAAGGCGGCCCACTGAAAAACATCGGTTCCAGGCCGCACCACCAGGGTAGCGCCAACCATTCCCACCAGCACCGCCACCCATCGGGCCGCGCCGACGCGCTCGCCCAGCATGGGACCGGATAGTGCCGCGATCATGAGCGGTGCGGTGAACGACACCGAGGTCGCAACCGCCAGAGGAAGATAACGAAGACTGACGAACAGTGCCGAGAGCGAACATACCAGCAACATGGCGCGCGCGACCTGTAACAAGGGCCGGCGTGTTCGCGCCAGGGACACGAGCGATTCGCCTCTCCCCAACATGACGGCGAGCAGAATAATCAACGACGCGCCGACGTAGCCCCAGACGACCTGTACACCATGGATCTGCGGCGAAAGATACTTGGCCATGGCATCGACGATGGCGATGCACGACGCGCCGAGCAGCATCCACGCGGCACCGGCCACATGGGCGCGCCCATGCGCCGTCGGCTCAACGGCGCGGCAGTCGCGGGATGCCGGCACGCGCGCTACTTGCCCTGCCAGACGGGCTGGCGCTTCTCGGCGAAAGCGCGCGGTCCCTCTTTGGCATCCCGGGAGGCGAGCATGGCCTCGAAGGCTGCGAGCTTTCCGCTTCGCATGAGCGCGTAGCACGCTTCATTGGTGAGGGTTTCGGTTTCGCGAACTACGGCCTTGATAGCCGCCAGCGCCAGGGGCGGACCGCTGGCGAGCAAGGCCGCCAGGTCCCTGGCGTGCGCCATCGCCGATGGCACTACGGCGTTGACCAATCCCCAGCGCGCGGCCTCTTCGGCGCCCATGCGCCGGCCGGTCATGAGCAGTTCCATGGCGATGTTGCGGGGCATGCGTTTGGGCAGGCGGAAGGTGGCGGCGTCGGCGAGCACACCAATCTTGATCTCCGGCAGGCAGAACTCAGCGTGCTCTGCGGCGACGATGAGATCACAAGCGAGCGCCAGCTCGAAGCCGCCACCGAATGCGAGGCCGTTGACCGCGGCGATGACCGGCTTGTCGAGATCGTGAAGCTCGGTGAGGCCACCGAATCCACCCGGACCGTAATCGGCGTCGTAGGACTCACCTTCGGCGGCCGCCTTGAGATCCCAGCCGGCACAGAAAAATTTCCCGCCACCACCTGTGAGTATTGCCACCCGCAGATCCGGATCGTCGCGGAATTCGACGAACACCTCGCCCATGGCGACGCTGGTGCGCACGTCGATGGCGTTGGCCTTGGGACGATCCAGAGTTACCTCGAGAATCGCTCCCACCCTCTGCACTTTTACTGCATCGTCCAATCGTCTGACTCCCGTTCTATTCGCATCAACGCATCCACGGCCACCGCACCCTGCCCGTCGGGCAGTACCAGCAACGGATTGATTTCGAGCTCGACGAAAGTCGAGTGACTCGTCGCCCAGTCGGCAGCGGACATGATGGCGCCTATGGCCGCTCGCCGGTCGCCACGCGGCTTGCCGCGATAGCCGTCCAGCAATTTCGAGACTTTGAGCCCATCCAGGGCTTTGGCCACCGACTGCTCGGTCACCGGAAACAACAACGTACGAGCGTCGCCCGCCAGCTCCA
>Ga0055476_10000278_pt1 | contig 13074 bp, 13 predicted proteins | sample Muzzi_CordC_D2_FD_57682 | JGI IMG/M metagenome (GOLD analysis project Ga0055476, IMG submission 57682) | Wetland microbial communities from San Francisco Bay, California, USA, that impact long-term carbon sequestration - Muzzi_CordC_D2 | ecosystem: Environmental > Aquatic > Marine > Wetlands ... | reverse complement strand
ACGCCGTAGTTGAAAAAAGCAATCTTGGTATCCGGCAAATAGGGTTCGCGGCAGAAGTATCCGTCTTCCCGCCACATTCCATCGAGCATAGCAAGACAACGCGGCTGCTGAATGCGGGCCCACGGCTCCGTCGGAAAGAAGTGTGTCATCCACAACATCATGCCAATACCAAGATCCTGGCTAATCACCAGCTGCGCTGCATTGCGCTCGATAAGTATCCGCATATCGGCGATTTCGCGGGCAAGAGCATCCTCGTCGAGAAGCCGATAGGAGACATAGCCATCGAATGCATCCAGAGCGCCCAGGCCGAATCCGGGATATGGCGCGCTCAAGTCTTCCCTCATCTTCCAGATGACGCCGTGGCCCGGCACCAGAAAAGCGTCATGAATCTGTCGGACGAGCTCGACACCCTTTTCGCGGTAGCGGTAATCATGCTCTGCCAGCACGGAAAGCGCATAAATCCACATGGCCAGGTAGTGGAAGTATTGGCCGTCACGATCGGGCTCCTCGCCGATGCGGATTCCCCGCGGGCGGCCGAGTACCCGTTCCACCTCTGCAACAATCCATTGCGCTTCGGCAAGGTACCTGTCTTCGTGCAATTTCCTGTACAACGACACGAGCAGGACCACGCCGAATGCGTCGGTCCACAAATAGCGCAAGCCGTTGGGCCAGATGCGTTGCTCGCGCATCCACGCAAGCTTGGCAAGCACGTAGCCAGTGTCAGCGCATGCGGCCATGGGGGTGCGTCTCAGACACCAAAGGGGTAAGTGTCGGGCAACCCTTCCACCTCGAGGGTCTCGAGGGGCGTGACCGCGGATGTCTCGTCGAACCAGATGTACTCATCGAACTGAGCCGGCAGAATGGCCTGGAAGTAATGGCTGGCGAGCTCCGTTTCCGGGCGGTAGATGACGCCGATGGCGCGTTCCAACCGCGGCACCAGCAGCGCCTTACCGAGCTCGGCGGGCAGTGAATCCCCGAGGGCGATCAAGAAGCTGCCGACGCCCGTCTCGTGGCACAACCTCTCGTAGCTTTCTTCCAGGGCCGGGCGCACCGACTTGATTTCCATGGGCTCATCCCAGTTGGACGCTGCCGCCACGGTTCCACTGTTGGTGCCGAAACCGATGGAGTACGCGCGAGCCCCGAAGTCCTTGCGGCAAAGCTGGCCGATATTGAATTCCCCTCGCAATGACATCTCCGTCGCCGCCGCGTCACCGATGTGGGAATTGTGCGCCCAGACGATTGCCTTGCTGTCGGGCCCGTGATGGTCGAGGAGGTTCAACAATGTCTCGTACATATGGCTGTCGCGCAGATTCCACGACGCGCGCGAACCGTAGTACATGATGCGGTAATAGCGCTCCGCATTGGTAATCAGCCGGGCGTTCTGCACCGCATCCATGAATCGCTCACCGTCACGCGGCGTATAGTCGGAGCGCTTCTCGAGAAGATCCATGAGCATGTTCGCCACGTCATCCTCGCAGGTACGGTAGTGACCCGTAAGCGCGGCCTGACCGTAGGTTGCCGGGTCCGCCTGCCAGGGCGTCAAGCACCCATAGCGCTCGCGTGCGATGCGCGCAACCTTCGGATCGACATCATCGAGATAGTCGAGAATGGCACGAATCGAGGTATAGAGGCTGTAAAGATCCAAGCCGTGGAACGCGGTGCGCTCTGCGGGGATCCTATGCGTGTTGTGCTCGCGCAGCCAGTCGACGAATCCCCGCACCTCGACGTTGCGCCACATCCACACCGGGAAACGGGCGAAGGCTTGCCATTCGGAAGCCGGGTATTCGAAATGCCGCACATAGTGATCGACTCGCGCGGCGTCCGGCCAGTCGCCTTCGATCGCCACGAAAGAGAAGTTCTTCTTCGAGATGAGCTCGCGCGAGATGCGCGCTCGCATGCGGTAGAATTCCGAGCTTCCATGGGATGCCTCGCCGAGCAACACCACCCGCGCATCACCTATGCGTTCGAGCAACGGCGCGAGGTCGACCGATTCGATGTCATCGAAAGGTTCACAGGCGGCGGCGATCGAATCTGCCACCGACTTGCCGCTCGTCCGGGACCGCTCTACGATTCGCCGCGACGGCTCTTCCTCGCCCGACGCCGGAGCCCACCCCTGTTCTCCTATAAGCGGCACGAAGCGCACATCGGCGATATCCTCGGTCTTGAATTTCTCCTCGGTTAATCGCGTCACACGCACAAGCTCCTGTATGCGCGGGTCCGACCCCACCGGAATCACCAGACGTCCGCCAATCGTCAGCTGCTCCTTCAGCGAATCCGGGATATCCGGTCCGCCCGCTGCGACGATAATGGCGTCATAGGGCGCGTGCTCTTTCCAGCCAAGCGTGCCGTCACCATGCAGAATGTGGACGTTGGCATAGCCCAAATTCGTGAGCACCGAGGCGGCCTTCTCCGCGAGCTGGCCGATACGTTCTACGGTATACACTTCACCGGCAATCTCACTTAGCACGGCCGCCGCATAGCCTGAACCGGCGCCAATTTCCAGGACTTTCTCACCGCCTTCCAGAGCCAGCGCGTCGATCATGAAGGCGACAATATAGGGCTGGGAAATGGTTTGCCCTTCAGCGATGGGCAATGGCCTGTCCTCATAGGCGAACTCGCGAAGATTCGGCGGCAGGAAGGCTTCGCGAGGAACGTTCGCCATGGCCTCGAGCACGGCGGGTGAACGCACTCCACGCGCGGCGATGTAATTTTCCACCATATCTCGGCGCAGCTGAGAAGCATTCGTTGGCACCCTGCACCTCCGAACTTGCAATGTCGAGCACCATCGCTCCGTCGACGACAGGGAATTGCGCTGAAACCAACCCAAGCCCCATAACCAGCGATTGGCTTTGGTTCTCTGAAAACAACCTATCTGTACTCAATTAAGATGCTATGCGCAGTAATTGCCGGTACAGATGACCCACATCAAGAGATGATGTGCTGGTCAGCACGCATAATTAAACGAAGCATGCCGAAGTTGATGCGACCGGGGCGTGCAAATGGCAATGACCGACGGGATACGGAGGGATCAGCGATGTTCAACAGTATTCTGTGTCCCCTCGACGGGTCCGATCACGCCAATAAAGCTCTGACCCTGGCCGTCGACTTGGCACAAAAATATGACGCACACCTGCACCTGCTCCATGTGCTGCTGCGCAACGTCGACGAGCCGGCACTTAAGCGGTTTGCGGAAATCGAAGGGTTGACCAAGACGGTGGCTTCCGAGATCAACCGTCTCATGGGGGTCGACAGCCGGGCCGAAATCGTGCGCCTTCGCGATTTGCAGACGGTCTCCACGGGCATTCTGGTGGACATCGCCGAGCACATTGTGGGGGCTGCCAAACTCGAAGCCGAGAGCAACGGTGTGGGCGAGGTTAGCACCACGGTGCTGGATGGCGATCCGGCGAAGCGCATCCTGGAGCATGCGAAGCAGGTGCACGCAGACTGCATCGTGATGGGTAGCCGAGGCTTGAGCGATATCAAAGCATTGCTGCTTGGCAGCGTTTCTCAAAAAGTCACCTGCCTGGCCCCATGTACCTGTATCGCCGTGAAGTAGCGGCAACGGTTCAACTGACCGAGACTGCAGGAATTGCTCTGTAAAATGTCATGAGGCATAAGTTCGCACGACCAGGTGCGTCGCCGAAAAAGGAATCGGGCCGCGCCCTGCGAATGGTGAAATGGCTCGCCTTAATCGTGTTGCTGGTGCTACTGCTGTTGGCGCTGTTCCTGCCGGATCGTGGTCTTGCTGCCGACGACACCCGCTTGCTTGGGGAAGGGATTTACGCCGGAGAAAATCTGCCTATCCGGCTTGAAATGCGCTTCTAGCTGTCGGACATGAACAATGCCGGCGCTCGTGGCTACCGGTTTCGGTTCTCGGCCATACATCGCCCAACCGCTTCCAGAATGCCCTCGGAAAAACGTATGCGCAATCGGTCGCCATCGATTTCGAAGGGGACGGCCATACGCGCGTCGTCGTGGTAATCCAATGCGCGTTCGAGTATCAATACGGTGTCCCCCGCGTCCAATTCGAAGGGTACGCCCCATTCCTGAGTACCGTGCATGAAACGAAAGGCGCGCTCCGCGGTGAAGTGCGTATCGAAGCGAAAGTCCTTCTCCTTCGGAAAGGGTTGATAGCTTGCAAACATCTCGTCTTGAATGGTACGTGGTACCGCTATCCCCGCACTCATTCTCCGCAGCAGGTCTACAGTCAGCGCAGCGCCCATCTCGGCCAATCTGGCATTGACTTCGGAAAAACGAGCACCAACCGATAGCGGCATCAGCGTCTGCGCAACTATATCCCCCGCATCAACACCTTCTTCGACCATGTGAAGCGTGACACCAGTCTCTGGCTCCCCCTCCCGAAACTGCCAGAACAGGGGCGTGGGGCCGCGGTATGAGGGAAGCACGGAGGGATGCAGATTCAAGCACATCTGCTTCGGCACCCCGAGCCACGCCGCGTTGAGGATCATCGGAAAACAACCGACCAGCAGAATATCCGATCCGAGAGATGTCACGCGATTGAGAGCATCTTCATCGTGCATGGAGCGAAGCTGGATCAAGGGCACGTTGCCCTCACTCGCAATCGCGGGTCCGGTGCCGGCGATGACCACCGGTATTTTTTCACCCAGCGGCTCGAAGGCTCTGGACGCTGGAGGTGATTCGTGTGCGACGAAAGCGCACACCTCGATGCCTTGCGCGAGCAAGTACCTCAATACGATGCCGGAAAAAGCGCTGTCGCTTCCGAGCATCAGCACCTTCAGTTTCGAGTTGTCATTGGTGTTCATAATCTTTTCACAACGCGATAAGCTTAGCGGGAGACTCGCGCCACGTCCGCCCAGTGTTCTTCCAGGGCACGTAGAAGATCGGCGCGGCTGATTTGACCGGTTATTCGGCCGTTTTTCATGACCGGGAAACGGCGAAAGGTGGAATCCATGAAAATGTCGGCGGCCTTGACAATATCCGTTCCCGAGTCGATGGTTGCTACCTCTTTGCTCATATAGTCTTGCACACGCCCACCCCAATCCTGGTGATAACTGGTGTTGTAGAGCACTTCGAGGCAGTCCTTTTTCGACAATACACCCACCAGTTGCCCTTTGCGATCGACGACGGGTGCTCCGGAGATGCCTGCGGCCAGCAGTATTTTCAGCGCTTTGTGTATGTCATCCCCAGGCAAGAAGGTGATCAGATCCCGGGCCATGTAGTCATCGACGACAGGTATTGAATGACTCATTGCCGATCCCTTGTACACAAACAATTCGTGCAACCGCCGCAACTGCCGGCGATGGGACGTCGACCGAAAATGATGCCGATCGCCAGTCCCGTTACCGCCAGCAGAAAAACGAGCATCGCCACCAGAACGGTGATCATTGATACACCCGCAACTTGTGCCAACACAATTCGTCGATGGAGGTCATTCGCGTTCGCCCGCGGAACTCGCTCCGCCGAAATCATCATAGTGAATGCTTTGCGCTTCCACTCCGAGATCGTCCAACATCGCGAGCACTGCTTTCACCATCAGCGGGGGCCCGCAAAGATAATACTCGCAGTCCTCCGGCGCGGGATGGCGGCTCAAATAGTTGTCGTGGACCACCTTGTGGATGAAGCCGGTTTGGCCCTGCCAATGATCTTCCGCCGCCGGGGCGGACAAGGCCACGTGCCAGGAGAAGTTGTCATGCTGCGTATCGAGGCGCTCGAAAATATCGCTATAGAAAAGCTCGCGCATGGACCGGGCGCCGTACCAGAAGCTCAACTTGCGCTTGGAATGACGTAGCTCCAGCAGATCCAGAATCTGCGCACGCAGAGGCGCCATCCCTGCACCACCGCCGATGAACACTGCCTCTTTTTCCGTATCCTCGACGAAAAAGTGCCCGAAGGGTCCGGTCACGTCCACCGCATCACCCGGCTTGAGTGAAAACAGCCAGCTCGATACGAGGCCGGGTGGAACCTCTCTGGCGTCGGGAGGCGGCAGGGCGATGCGCACATTGAGGATGATCGCGTGTTTCTCCCCGGGATGGTTCGCCATGGAATACGCGCGCGTCTGCGCTTGGCGGGCCCTTGCCTCCAGGCGCCACAGATCGCCTTTGTCCCAGGCGTCGCGATAAACGTCCCCGATGTCGAAGTCCGCGAAGGTGACGTGGAAGGACGGGCAGCTAATCTGCACGAAGCCTCCAGCCCGGAAATCCAGCGCCTCGCCCGCCGGCAGCTCGAGTACGATTTCCCGGATGAGCGTAGCGACGTTGTGTGTGCGTTGCACGGAACAGGTCCAGGTGCGAACGCCGAAATACATATCGTCGACCTCGACCGTCATGGGTGCAAGTACCGACACCTGACAGGCAAGACGCATGCCTCGCAGCGCCTGCGCGCGCGTCATATGGGCCAGCTCCTGGGGACCGGCCTCACCGCCACCGGCTACGATGCGCAGCTTGCACAAGCCGCAGGTGCCGGCACCCCCGCAGGCGCTCGGCAGGCGCACGCCGGCTTCGGCCAGTGCATCGAGAAGCCTGCGCCCGACGGCAGTGGTAATCGTCATGCGGTTGTTAATGCCTATGTCACATTCACCGGACGGCACGAACAGTTTTCTCGCCAGCAGCACGAATAGCCCCAGCACCAGAACGATGCCGGTAAAGGAAATAACACCGACGCCAATCTCCACCGCTTGCTACCCCAGGCCCGAAAAGGCCATGAACCCCAGGGACATCAGACCGACGACCATGAAACTCATGCCAAGGCCCTGGAGTCCGTCCGGAATGTCCGAATACTTCAGCCGTTCGCGAATGGCGGCGAGCATGACAATGGCCAGAGCCCAACCAGTTCCCGTGCCGAATCCATAAATCACACTCTCCCCAAACGTGTAATCGCGCTGCGCCATGAAAAGGGTGCCGCCGAGAATCGCGCAGTTGACGGTAATCAGCGGCAGAAAGATGCCGAGCGCCCGGTACAGCCTTGGTATACGAAATTCGAGAACCATTTCCAGGACCTGCACCATGGCTGCGATGACGCCGATGAAGGCAATTAGGCTCAAGAACGAGAGATCCAGGTCTCCCAGCCCCGCCCAAGCCAAGGCTCCCGGCGCAAGAATGTAGACGTAGATGAGGTTGTTGACCGGTACCGTCACGGTCTGCACGCAGATGATGGCCAACCCGACACCAAAAGCCGTATCCACGCGCTTGGATACGGCCAGAAAAGTGCACATGCCGAGAAAAAAGGAAAGCGCCAGGTTCTCGATGAATACCGAACGCAGAAAAAGATCGAATAACTCACTCACCGGCGTTCCTCCTGCAGCTCGTCGCGGATCTTGAATTCCGATCGGTCCACCTGCTCAGGTCTTTTCGCGCGGATAAACCAGATAATGCCGCCGATGATGAAGAAAGCGCTCGGAGGAAGAAGCATCAGTTGCAGCGGATCGAAAGCACCGCCCTGGGCAGTGGTCCAGAAAATCTGCACCCCCAGTAAACTGCCGTGTCCGAAAAGCTCGCGCACCGCACCCACCAGCAGAAGTATGAAGCTGTAGCCCAAACCGTTACCGATGCCATCGAGCGTGCTGGCGAGCACGCCGTGACGCATGGCAAATCCCTCTGCACGGCCGAGCACGATACAGTTCGTCACAATCAAACCCACGAATACGGACAGACGCCGGCTTATCTCGAAGGCGAAAGCCTTCAGCACTTGATCGACGATGATGACCAAGGAGGCAATGATGGTGATCTGCACGATGATGCGCACCGAGCGCGGCAGATAACGCCGGACCATGCTCACCGACGCGCCGGATAACGCCAATACGCAGGTCACGGCGCCGGACATGACCAGCGCCGTATCCAGTGCGGTCGTGACCGCCAATGCCGAGCAAATGCCGAGAATCTGCAGCGTTATCGGATTTTCACCGATCAGTGGCGTCGTGAGTGCGCTCCAGTATCGATTGGTCATCCTTTAACCCTCCCCGCGGCGCACACGCTCCAGATACGGTCCGAAGCCGAACTCACCGAGCCAGAAACGCAACAATCGATGCACCCCCTGGCTGGTACGGGTTGCGCCGGATATGCCGTCGACCATGTAGCTCGCCTCCATGGAGCCCGGTGTCACTTTGCCGCGGGCGACGCCAATCTTGAGCGCGCCGCCATCGTCGTAGACTTGTTTCCCCGGCCAAAGGGCTTCCCATGACGGACTCTGTATGCGAGCCCCCATTCCCGGCGTATCGCCCTGCTCGTAGAATTTGAGCGCCGCCACCGTCGAGGTGTCGCCCGCGAGAGCAAGATACCCGTAGAGCGGCGATTGATAGCCGCTGCCGCGCACCGGCAGGATGATCAGCTCGACGTCGCCGTTGGCATCGCGTGCCAGGAAAACCGTGGCATTCTTTTCGCGGCGCTTGATGCCGGCAATGTCGCGATGCGGGGGAATGAGCATGCTCTCATCCGGATTGGCCGCCGCCTTGCGCGCATCGAAAGTGGCCGCGTCGAGCCTCTCCGAATAGCGCCCGCTGTCGAGCTCGACGACACGGCTTTCGAGGTTGCCGGCGGCGGCAGCGTAGCGTGTGCCCGACAATGCACTGAGTATGGATTCGAGCTGTGCCTTCCGGTACGCCTCGAGATTGGCCAGATAGTGGGGTCGCAGCTTGACCGCCGAAACCGACACCAGCAGCGCGCACACCATCGCGACGCCGAGCACCATCATCAGCGCCTGGACAGGACGTTCACGGATGGTGCTTTCAGCCATGGCCTCTCGCCCGTTGCCGCACGTTGAACCAGATGACGACGTGGTCGATGAGGGGCGCCAGTATGGAACCCATGAGAATGGCGAGAATCACACCGTCAGGATGCGCCGGATTGGCGACCCGCATGGTCACCACGAGCGCGCCGATGATGAAACCCTGGACCCAACGACCGGCGTTGGTGGCGGCAGCGCTGGCCGGATCCGTGGCCAGGAACACAGCGCCGAAAGCGAAGCTGCCGAGCACCAGATGCCAGTGCCACGGCAGGGTTGCAATCCCCTGGGTGCCGCCGAACAGGTTGCACATACTGGCCACCAGGGTGACACCCAGCAGTTGAGCGAGCACCAGTCTCCAGGAAGCGATGCGCATCACGATTAACACCGCCCCGCCCAGGGCGATGGCGATCACCGAGGTCGTGCCCATCATTCCCTGCAGATTCCCGAACAGCGCGCTCCACCAGTCGACGCCTGCCGATGCGAGACCGTCAATGCCCATGGTGTGGTAAGAGGCCAGGGTTCTGGTGCCGCCGTACCCGGCAACACCCGTCCACAGCGCATGACCGGTGAGCGCGGTGGGAAAACCAATCATCATCACGGCGGCCCCGATCACAGCCGGGTTGACGAATGTCTTGCCCTCGCCGCCGAAGATGCTTTTGCCGAAGACGATAGCGAAGAACATACCGATCGCCAGATGCGCCAGCGAAACCCCGGGCGGCATGAGCAGCGTCATGAGCACGGCGATGAGGAGCAGGCCGCTTTCCCTTCGGCGGCGGCGATAGGTAGCGAACAACTGCTCGCAGACGCCGCCGATGAGTAGCGCCAGACCGAGTACCGGCAGCACGTGAACGAGACCGGCGGTGACTACATCGAGCATGCTCGGGTTCAAGTAATCCAAACCCAGACTGTTGACGACGCGATTACGCCAATCGCCTTCATCCATGCTGCCGGTCGCGTTCAACGCCGACAAATATTGGTGACCGGTGTTGATAACGGCGACCATCAGCACGGGCACCAGCGCGAGCACGCGGATCGCCTGAATGCGCGCGAGACTGATGGGCGCGTGCACATGCGGCGCCCCTGGCGTGCGCCGCGGCGGGTTTATGCCGCCTCCCCGTGCAATTGTTCGAGCACCTTTCTCAGCAGCGCGCCATAGTCCGTCTTCGATGGACAGGCGTATGACAGCAACATCACGTCTTCCTCCACAAGCTCCAGGGCACCGAGTTCCCGGGCGCGATCGACGTCACCCACCAGTAAAGCCCGCAACAGAGGGACGGGGAGAATGCCTGGCGGCGCCACCCGCTCGAAGTCGCCGGTGGGAATGAGCGGCCCGGGCTCGCCGCCGAGGGCGGTGTCGCAGACGCTTCGCTGCCAAGACCGGATAGATTGTTTCGCTTCCGGCAACGCAGTTATCTGGCGATGATGGCGCCCAAGATAGGACTCGGTACCGAAGGCCGTGTGCCCGGACAGCACCGAGCCCGAAATGACCCGTGCATCGTCGTCGTTGAGCTCGCCGGCCACTACATCATCGGTGGCGGCCCCCGTGGGAACGGCAAGCAGGCGCGGGTTCTCAACCGCCGGACCAGCGAGAGCAACAATTCTTTGCTGCCAGGTTTGCCCGGTCGCCATCAAGTACCCAAGCGCGATCACGTCCTGGTAACCCATGTGCCAGGCCTCGGCTCCATCAAAACCGATGGGACAGAGTTGGTGAATATGCGCACCCGGAAGCCCCGCCGGGTGCGGGCCGTCGAAGCGCGCAATCCGAAAGCGCGTCGATTCACCTGTTGGGATGTCGGCATTTGCGGCCTGACAGAGGTACAACGGTGAATCCGTGAGTCGCGACAGGGCATCCAACCCGCGGCAGAACTGCGCGGCGTACGCCGCGATAACGGGGGCCGGATCCGGTGCAAGGGGCTCGGTATCGATTGCCGTGACGAGCAGTGCTTTCGGCTCGCCGGTGGGGTCGGGAATATGCCCGAAAGGGCGCGTTCTCAGTGATGACCAGTGACCGGACTCCAGCATCAGACCGCGGATCTGGTCCCGGTCCGGCGCGTCCGGCACCACGAAGACGACGGCGTCATCCGCGCCATCGCCGATGACCGTCAGTGACACCAGCGCGCGTCGGGCGCCCCGGTTGATGCTGCCTAGCGTTCCACTGATCGGTGACGGGAATACGATGGCCGGGCGGTGGCGATCGCGCAACAGGGCTTCGCCCGCCTTGACGGGGCGGCCTTGCTCGGCCAGAAGCTCGAACTTAACGCCAGGGAAGTCGCGGCCGAGGATTGCCGCACTGGCCGCGGCTTTGCCATGGAAGCGATTGCCCGCAGGCGGGCCCGCAATGCTCAAATCCAGGCCTGTTTTGATTCCGATTCGCATATGCCGTATTCATTGTGACAAGTTTTAGTGTGCCAGGCATTACCCCCTCGAGCTATTCAGGATTCTCGCACCAGCTATTGGCCTCCGGGATGATAAGGATCAATGCTTGTGCCTTCCGCACACCGGGATGATTGTTATTCTATCCGTCCACTGAAGCCGGGCTCGAAATCAAACCCGCCGCGGTCATGTACATGCTGCGCTTTCTTATGGGGTGACTACAGAGTGAAAAGAACGCGATCCACTCGCTTGAGAAGATTCATAAAAGACGTGACCACCCATACGCCCATCGTGGGGATGATCTTTTTGTTGGTTTTGCTGTGGCTGGCCTTCGCGGCACTGCTCTATTTTGCCGAGCACGGTGTCGGAGAGGCGGCGATCAAGTCCTATGGAAGTGCCCTGTACTGGGGAATCGCCGCATTCTCTACCGCGGGCATAGCCGATACGCCGAAATCAGATATGGGACTGCTCGTCGGCGGCATCTGGATAGTCGTTGGTTCGATACTGTTCTTTGGAACTATCGTGGCAACCGTCACATCCTATTTCATGCGCCCGATGCAGCGGCCTGGAAAACGAATTATCGATACTATCGAGTACAACCTCGAGCAACTGGACGACCTCAGCGTCGAGGAGTTGGACCTGCTCAAGGAGACTGTCGACACGCTCATCAGCCATGTCGAAGGCCTGAAGCAAAAACAAAGACCGAATGAATGAGGTGGGGATCTCGGTTTTTCGGCGAGCGCAACGCCGCCAGTTACCAGGTGCGCACGCGGCCCGTATCCAGGTGTACGAAGTTCGACTTTCGATAATAGCCGACTCCACCCTGCCTCAACGTGAGCGCGGCATCGCGCAGCCTGGCCGTATCGATATCGGTCAACCTGACATCGATGGCTCTGCCTCGAGTGTGTAAGCTGCGTTTTGCAACACCGGTGCTTACGCGCCGAAGCATCGCGTTGCTGGCAGGAGAGCGGTAACCTGAGATGATCTCGAACACGCCTCGGCTTCCCGTCGCCCACTGCGCGGCGTACAGATAGTCGAACAGGTGCGGATCGATGGGATGAACATCGCCGGTGCGAAAATCACGCAGGAACCGTGTTGCCTTCGCCAACTCCGAGGACACGTAGCGGCCGTCCGCGTAATACACAAACGAGAGTTTCTCGTTGGTGTGCAGGTGATGAAAAGACAGTTGGCGCGGCTCAGCCGAAAGCGCCGTGGCCAGGCGAGGCATCAGCGCCGGCCCACTGGTTGCGAGCAGCAGGGCTGCGCGCAGCAACGAGCGCCGACTCCGGTTATGCTGGTTCTCACGGTTCATTTCACTGCGTTCCATCCCCTGCTCCCTAACCTAGGTGTAGCGGCTTAAGACGCACAGATCAAACCGGAATTGCTGACAACCCTCGCGCTTGATAGTTGCTCGACACGCATGCCGATGAGGAATTTTCTTCATAATTCTCATGCCACGAAAGTGGGCAGGAAGATTTCGATGCCGGATAGTCCACGAAGAGTACAGGCAGGCGCAATCGGGCTTGTTCTTCGAGTCTTTGTCATCCTGGCGGCCGGCGCTTTCCTCAGTTCGCCCGCCCTCGCCCAGGAACCCGAGCAGGAATTGATCCGAACGCGGCTCGGGGGCCTGCCGGCACAGCCGCTCGTCGATAACATTCATGTGGCCGATAGCCGCGTTCTCGACGCGCTCTACGCGCGGCGCGCTTTCCGGCCCCTCTGGCGCACGCGCTCGAGCGCCGAGGCCTTTGTCTCCCTGATCGCCCGCGCCGAGGAAGAAGGGCTCAATCCGGCTGATTACCATTGGCAGAAGCTTGCGCAGCTGCTGGCGGACCTCGACGGACCCATGCAACCGGACCTGCAGCGCGTCGACCTGGAACTGCTTCTGAGCGACAGCCTGCTGCGGTATGCCTATCACCTTCGCTTCGGCAAGGTGGATCCTGGTGGACTTGATCCACACGGGAACCTCCGCCGCACCATGCCGGGACCCGATGTTCTCGACCG
>Ga0055476_10000275_pt1 | contig 13124 bp, 3 predicted proteins | sample Muzzi_CordC_D2_FD_57682 | JGI IMG/M metagenome (GOLD analysis project Ga0055476, IMG submission 57682) | Wetland microbial communities from San Francisco Bay, California, USA, that impact long-term carbon sequestration - Muzzi_CordC_D2 | ecosystem: Environmental > Aquatic > Marine > Wetlands ... | reverse complement strand
ACCTCACCGGAGAGCATCGCGCCCACGGTACGGTTGATGTTGCGAATCGGCATTTCGATGCGCACCGGCCGGGCGTGCTCGAGGGCGGCCGCGGCGAGCTCGATGAGCCGGTGATCGAGAGCTTGTTCGAGCCCATGATTCTGGCTCTCACAGTTATACCTGGCAGTGCCGGGCTCGGTTTCGAGAGGTGCAAGCAGCGGTGATAGATCGATGCCGTGCGCCTTCCAGTGATCGATGGCCGGCCGCGTCTGCAACGCGTCCACCCGCCCGATCATCTCGTTTACGGTGCGAAAACCCATCGCGGCCATCAGTTGTCTCAATTCCTCGGCCACGAACTCGAAGTAGCGGACCACGTGCTCGGGCTTACCGATAAAACGCTTTCGAAGCTCGGGATCCTGCGTGGCGATCCCGGTCGGGCAAGTATTGAGGTGGCACTTGCGCATCATCAGACAGCCCTCTGCAACGAGCGCCGAGGTGGAGAAACCAAACTCGTCGGCACCCAACAATGCGGCGATGGCGACGTCGCGCCCGGTGCGGATGCCGCCGTCGGCCTGCACCGCGATGCGCCCGCGCAACCGGTTGCGCACGAGGGTTTGATGGGTATCGGCAACACCGAGCTCCCACGGGCCTCCCGCGTGCATCGTCGAGGTCAACGGGCTCGCGCCGGTGCCGCCATCAGCGCCGGATATGAGCACGTGATCGGCGTGAGCCTTGGATACACCGGCGGCGATGGTGCCGACGCCAATCTCGGAGACCAGCTTGACGCTGATTCGCGCCTCGGGGTTTACGTTCTTGAGATCGTGGATCAGCTGGGCGAGATCCTCGATGGAGTAAATATCGTGATGCGGCGGCGGCGAGATGAGACCAACCCCAGGCGTAGAATGGCGCACCCGCGCGATGGTCTTGTTGACCTTGTGTCCCGGAAGCTGACCGCCCTCCCCTGGCTTCGCCCCCTGGGCCATTTTGATCTGGATCTCGTCTGCATTGACCAGGTACTCAGCGCTGACTCCGAAACGCCCCGATGCCACCTGTTTGATCGCCGAACGCGGCAAGTCGCCATTGGCGAGCGGCACGAAGCGTTCGGACTCCTCGCCGCCCTCGCCGCTGTTGGAGCGCCCGCCGAGACGGTTCATGGCAATCGCGAGGGTGGTATGGGCCTCATAGGACAGTGCCCCGAAGGACATGGCGCCTGTTGCGAATCGCTTGACGATGGCGCTCACAGGCTCGACTTCTTCCATCGCCAGGGGCTCGTCCCGGAAACGCAGTTCGAGCAGTGCGCGCAAATTCATCGGAGTCGTGCCGCGCTCGTTGATGAGCCGCGCATACTCCAGATATTTTTCAAAGTCGTCGCCGCGCACCGCGTGCTGGAGAAGAGAGATGGTCTTCGATGTCCACACGTGCTCCTCGCCCCGTAGCCGCAACGCGAGTTCGCCGCCGACGTCGAGCGCGTCCATATGGATGCTGGAACTGCCGAAAGCGAGCCGATGCCGGCGCACCGTCTCCTCGGCGATTTCTGCAAGACCCACACCTTCGACGGGTGCTGGCGTGCCGGCGAAGTACTCGTCGACGAAAACCTTGTTCAAGCCCACGGCGTCGAAGATCTGTCCGCCGCAGTAAGACTGATAGGTAGAGATCCCCATCTTCGACATGACCTTGAGAATCCCTTTGTCCACGGCATTGATGTAGTTGCGGTGGATATCCTCCTCACTGAGGTCATCGAGGTCGGTTGCGCGTAGTGCGGAGATCGTTTCGAAGGCGAGATAAGGATTAATCGCTTCCGCGCCGTATCCGGCGAGCAGGCAGAAATCGTGAACCTGGCGCGCCTCGCCGGTCTCCACCACCAGTCCCACCTCGGTGCGCAGGCCGGCACCGATCAAGTGGTGATGAACCGCCGAGGTCGCGAGGAGTGACGGGATCGCCACATGGTCGGCATCGATGGCGCGATCGGAAAGAATGATGATGTTGAAGCCCTCCGCCACTTTAGCCTGCGCCTCCTGACACACGCGTTCGAGGGCCTGCACCATGCCCGACGCGCCCAGCTCGGCGACGAAGCAAATGTTCAGCGTGTGGGTGCGGAAGGCGTTGTCCACTTTCTCATGGATGTGTCGGATTTTCTCGAGATCAACGTTGCTGAGCACGGGTTGGCGGACTTCGAGACGCTTGTGCGACCCGCCGGTGTTGAGATCGAGAAGATTGGGCCGCGGTCCAATCAGCGAAACCAGTGACATCACGAGTTGCTCGCGAATGGGGTCGATCGGGGGGTTGGTGACCTGCGCGAAACACTGGGTAAAGTAGTCGTAGAGCAGCTTCGGCCGATTCGACAGCACCGCAATGGGAATATCGCGGCCCATGGAGCCCACGGGATCCTGCCCGCCCCGCGCCATGGGGCCGAGGAAAAACTTCAGGTCCTCCTGGGTGTAACCGAATGCCTGCTGACGATCGAGCAGCACGTCCGGGGAAGGCGCCATGGCGGCCACTTCGGGAGGCAGGCCCTCGAGTTTGATCTGGGTCTGGTTGAGCCACCGGCGGTATGGTCTCGCCTCCGCGAGCCCCCGTTTGAGTTCCTCGTCGTCGATAATGGCGCCCTGCTCGAGATCGATGAGAAACATCTTGCCCGGTTGCAAACGCCACTTGCTGCGAATGCGCTCCGGCGGGAAGTCGAGCACGCCCGCCTCGGAAGCCATGACCACGACGCCATCGTCGGTCACCAGGTAACGCGCGGGACGCAGGCCGTTCCGGTCAAGCGTCGCGCCAATCTGGCGGCCGTCGGTGAAGGCAACCGCGGCCGGACCGTCCCATGGCTCCATCAACGCGGCGTGGTACTCGTAGAAAGTACGCCGGCGCTTGTTCATGAGAGGATTCTTGTCCCAGGCTTCCGGAATCATCAGCATCATCGCGTGAGCGAGCGGATAGCCCGCAGCCACCAGCAGCTCCAGCGCGTTGTCGAATGTGGCCGAGTCGGACTGGCCGTCGCCGATGAGCGGCCAGAGCTTATCCAGATCATCTCCCAGCACTTCGGACACCATGTTCTCGCGCCGCGCCATCATCCAGTTGATATTGCCGCGCAGAGTGTTTATCTCGCCGTTGTGGCACAGAAAGCGGAAGGGTTGGGCGAGTTCCCAAGACGGAAAGGTATTGGTGGAGAAGCGTTGGTGAATCAGCGCAAGCGCGCTGGCCACGCGCTCGTCACCGAGATCGCCATAATAATGCTCGAGACGCGGAGCCAGCACCATCGCCTTGTAGCAGAGCGTGCGCGAGGACAGAGACACGAAATAAAAGCGCTGACTCCCGGCGCCGACGCGCTCGCTCTTCCAGACGGCGTGATGTGCCTGTTTGCGGATCACGTAGAGCTTGCGCTCGAATGCGTCCTGATCGGGACAGTTGGCGCCCCGGGCGATGAACAGCTGCCGGATCACCGGTTCCCCGGGCGCGACGCTCTCGCCTAGACAACTGCTGTCGCGCGGCACCTCGCGCCAACCGAGCAGGCTCTGCCCCTCCCTTGCCACCAGATCCGCGATGGCCGCTTCGCAGCGTGCCCTCGCTTGATCATCCGTGGGAAGAAAAACCAGGCCGGTTGCGTATGCACCAGGCACAGGCAGCACAATCCCGAGCCCGGCACACTCCTCGCGCAGGAAGGCATCCGGAATCTGGATGAGGATCCCGGCCCCATCGCCCGCGAGATGATCGGCCCCTACCGCGCCACGGTGATCCAGGTTGACGAGGATTTCGAGCCCCCAGCGAACGATCTGGTGACTCTTGCGATTCTGGATATCCGCAACGAAACCGACGCCGCAGGCATCGTGCTCGCGCCGCGGGTCATAAAGACCTTGTTGTGCGGGAGGACGGTGTCGGTTCATCAGTGTGTTGCAACCCCTTACACCGGCCACGGCGAGATGCACGTTGGAAGAATAGGATCAAGGTGGGAATCGGCGATTGATTCAGATCAATGCCTCACGATTGCGGACCTGGCTTGGAGCCGGGTGATCGCTGGATTCTGCGAATTCAACCCCTAACTCTGGACACCACCTAATTCTGGACACCCACTTTTCAGACGAATTCCGAATTCTCGCGAATTCTGGACGAATTCTGGACACCCACTTTCTATGAATAAAGGTGGGCGTCCAGATTTTGGAATTTGAAAATAATTACCCTAACAATTAACGAGTTATGGGTGTCCACATTTGCCATTTGCCTTTGCCGGGATTGTGGGTGTCCACATTTGCCGGGATTGTGGGTGTCCACATTTGCCTCTCACATTTGCCTCATTTGCCACATTTGCCGCCGTTTGGCGATGTTCTTACTTTGTTTCCGGTCGTTGAGTCCCTGCGATCAGCTTCTTCAAATCAGGCACGTCGTCGGGGTTACGCTTTGTGCGTATCTCAATGGCCTTTTCGGCTACCTTCTTGCATATGTCCTGTGTGCCGAACCAGCTCTTCCACAAACTCTTCGCCAAGATGCTCAATCCGAGCGTGGCTACTGCCACACCGCCTTCCACAACAGAATTTTTCGCATCAAACACTAAGTGCGGATCGCGCAGGGTCCCCCCCAACTTGGTAAATGGGGTGGCGTAGTCGCTGACGCTCACGCCGAGGCCCTTTACCGGTGTGGTTTCGAACGTGAAGTCGATTTTCTCGCTGGCGAGATCGACCCTCCCTTCCGCCAGAATGACGACATAGTCAGTCCGGATCACCAGCCCCGGTGCGGTTTCGATCGTTCCGTTCGTGATTTCCACGAACAGGCCCTGGCAATCGACTGCCGCATACTTCTGCTTTTCCACGGTAGGATTCACCGTGACAAACAGCTCTGTCAGAAAATCTCCGATAAGCGGACCGAGCTTTCTTCGCCGCGTAAGACCCTGGCCGCTGATGATCCATACGAATCCATCCAGCGATGCGGCGATCTCGTGCGGCGTGTTGCCTACGGCCGAAAGCTGTGCAGTCATTGCGTGGCGGGGCAGCTGGTCGAGTTCCTCGGGCGTCATATCGTAAAGCGCGACCATGGCGTCGGCCGCTGTGATTTCCACAACGATAGCGCGACCCTGAGGTGTCGGCTTCATAGTACCGCGCGCGTTCACCTTGCCTTTCGCCGCTTCGACCTCTGCTCGCCGGACCTCCAACACGCTCTTTTTGAGGGAGGCATCGACGGCCAGATCGCGCCAGCGATATCCGCGGGAGACCAGATCGTCAATCTTGACGTTGATCTCGGCATCAAAATCGTCGAGCCGCTCGAACGGCAGCGGCTCGTCGGAAAACAGCCGACCATTACCAGGTGCCGCGGTCTCGGCCGTGTCCGCCGGCGCGTCGGGCACCCGGATTTCATCGAGATTCAGCCTGCTCGATTCAAGGGTGATCTCCACTGCCGGAACCTTTGTGTAGCGCAGGCGCAACCGGCCATGGACATTGTTTTCACCCGACACGAAGTGCAATTCTTCGATGACCTGTTCACGCGCATCGCCGGCCATGGACGCACTCACCTGGAAGGGCCGGTCGGTGAGTTTCAGTTCCCCTACCTCGCCCAGATCCGACAATCGCACTCCCGACCCCTTCAGCCGGATACCCTTTGCCGCCAGAGCCGGCTTCAGCTGCATCTCGCCGGAGAACTCCAACTCGGCATCGCCCAGTTGTGCATGGAATCGATCGGCCGTGATGGTGGCGAGATTGGTTGTGCCTTTCGCGGCAATCGAGAATGGTACGTCTGCAGGACGATAAGCATCATTCTCCGGAATAAGGCTTCTTAAGCTCTCACCGCTCCCTTTCACATCGAATGCGATCTGTGAATAGCCGTCGCCGGACAAGACCACATTTGCTTCAATTGTCGCGCGCTCGGCTTTGAAGCTAAGCTGGTCGATGCGAATGGTTTCCCGCGATATCCCCAATCGGCTTTTCACGCTGAATGCCTTATCCGGTATGTAGCCAGTCCCGAGCCCACCCAGCAACTCGGAAAGACTATCGCCCCGTGCCGATAGCTCTCCTGTCAGCTTCGGGTCACGCTTTCCCGTGGCGACCTGTCCGCTGAATGTCAACTCACTTTTGCCTAGCTTGGCGCCGACCGTCGCGATTTCCAGGCTTCCAGGTGTCAGGCGCAGCTTGGTGTTCACAGTGAAAGGAAGCTGCGGCAGGAGCGACCGCGTAGACACGGGCAGCATCGGACCCAGGATGCGTGCAAAGTCCGGGCCCTTCGCCTGCCCATTGAAGTTGAACCCCGGTGACTCTGATTTCCGATCGAGCCACGCGGACCCGGTCAGCGTCGCGTCGCCGACAGACAGCTCCAATGCTTCGAAGCTCACCCGTTGTGCCGTGATCGCACTCGAGCCCCGTGCCCGCAGTGCCGCACCGGCCGGCGCCGCGATCCCGACGGCCCGCGCCAATTGATTGGCATCAGGGGCATCGACGGAAAAACGCAGCTCGGATCCCGAGAGATCCCGCGCCCCGCCAATTGAACCCCTCAGCGTTGCCATGGTGTTACCGAGCTTCAGCCGCGCGTCGATATCGCCGTCTTTATCCGGACCGTTGCCCGCCACCACGGCCTTCAGCTCGAACGGCGATGGGATCTCGACGCCAAGATCGAACCACTGCGAAACGGTCGCGAAGCTCGAACCGGTGGCAGTAAGTTCAAGATCGATGTCACGGAATCCCGGCACGGCTCCCACGATCCCCTTCCCGTCAACATTCAATCCAGCAGTCTCCAGCGTGAATTTTTGTAGTTCAATGCCCCGGTCCGTTCGAACCAGGTGCGCGTCAAACTTGTAGGGCTTATCGGGAAAATCAGACAGTCCTGCGAGAGACGCGACACCGCGGATGCTGGGCCCCCGCGAGCTTAAGCTTGCATCCAAGCCTTGCAGTGTTATCAGGCTATCCATGCGCACGCCGGTATCGATTTCGATCCCACCGAAAGAGCCACTGGCAGTCGCCTCGATGCCATCACCTCGAGTGACAATTTTGACACCCAGCTGAACATTTCCGGTCGTCTCGAGCGGCAGCTTCAGTGCTTCCGCGAGGGCCACGGCGCTTGGCGCTGTGAGCTCCGCGACCAGGTCCGGACCGCGCAGTTCCGCCAACCGGGCGAAGCCACCCGAGGTGGTGAATGCCGCAAGCCGCCCCAAAATCGACAAGTCAAAATCGACAGCGCCAGCCTCGGCCAATTGAGAAAAGGGTCCAAGCTGGCCATCGATGGCGAAACTTTGTTCCTCCAGCAGAGCGACAGCGCTCAGCACCAATTGTTCGGCTTCACCCCGCTGTTGCTGCGCCGATTGCACGATGATCTTGAGATCTTCAGTGAGTCCGGGGTGATGAAATCGAACGCTGACATTTTGCAGCGTGGACTTTTCGATCAGTAGCGGCAACGAACCGGACGGTTCAGCTCTGTTCGATTGCACTTCGACGGCTGGCGCGAGTCGCCAATTGAAGTCGCCGTCATCATTCCACGCCAACAGCACTGACGCATCCCGCACCTGCACGTCGGTAATAACAACCGGCTGTTCGAAAAGACTGAACAAATCGATGGAACCGGTAAACTGCCCGACCTCGAGCATGAAGGGCGCCGGCGTGGAGGATGAATTCCGCCAGTAGATCTTGTTTGCCCGCACGGTAGTGATCCGGCCCAGTTCGAAATCGAACTCACCCTCGATGGTGAACGGGCGATCACTGATCGCACTCACGAAACTCTCGACTGCGTGCCGTAACCGCTCCGTGTCGTTGAGCAACCAGATCAGTACGCCAGTCACGACAAGCAGCAGGGCAAACAAGGTAACTCCCACCGCCCGCACCCAGCGCCTCTTTCTGCCGGAGGACGATGAATTTGTCGCGGGTTTTGCTGCGATCTGCTGCTCGCCCATCCTATGGTTCTCTCGAATGCAGCTCAGGTCCTGGTTGTACCGATCATGGATGCCGGCTGCCCACCCCAGCGCGGTCGGCTTTTCCCACAGTGTTGAGCCACTTGTCCATTAGTTCTGGACAACCACTGTTCATACACAATGATGGGTGTCAAGAACGTACAGAATTCGCGAATCTGATCGAGCCGAGGTCTCCCCGAGACGGATTCACGCGTGGAGAAGCTTCTCCATGGTTTCCGATGGCAATGGTTGTGCCGCCGCAGCATTTTGCTCGGCTTGCGCGGGGGTGCGCACGCCGGGAATTACACAGCTTACGTTCGGGTTACTCGCGCAGAAGCGGATCGCAAGCTCCGCCGGGCTCACGCACAGTTCTGCAGCGGTAGCCTTCACCATGTCGAGCTCGCCCTTGAGTTTGCGCAAGTTCTCCGGTGTAAGCGAACGTTTGCGGGCGTCGTCGTCTGCGAATTGGGAGGACTCGTCGAAACGTCCACTCAGATAACCCCGGTTGAGCGGAACCCGGGAGATGACGCCAACACCCGCCGATTTCGCCGCCGCGAATGCGTCGGCCGCAGATTGATTGATGACATTGTACTCCATCTGCAGGGTTGCCGCCCGGCTCTGGGAGACGGCCAGATCGCATTCGGGTACCGTGTTGACGGAGACACCCCAATGGCGGATCTTGCCATCCGACTTCGCCTGATCGAGCAGCGCATAACTGTCCTCGGCCGACATGTTGTCGACGCTCGGGTTGTGCAACATGTAGAGGTCGATGGGCTCGCGAGCAAGGCGTGTGAGCGAGCCCTCCAGACATTCGGCGATATAGGCGGGATCGAAGTTGCGCACCCGAGTGACCATGTTGTTGCCACCCTTGGTGAACACCAGGATTCGATCGCGATCCACGCGCTCCTTGAGAAAGCCCCCTATCAAGCGCTCGCTGCGGCCTTCACCGTAGGCGTTCGAGGTATCGATGAAATTCATCCCGGCGTCGACCGCGGCGTGCAGCGCGCGGAGGCTTTCGGCGTCGTCGACGGGACCGAACGCCCCACCTATGGTCATTGCGCCGAAACCGATGATACTGACCTCGAGTCCCGTGTCACCAAGTGGTCTGGTTTCCATTTTCAACTCCTGCTCGGGTGCCACGGTTACAGGCGCCAGGCGGGCGTGAGATCGCGGCACGCGGATGAGAGAATATACTCTGGACACCCCCTACCGCTGAGTATCGGGGATATCTGAGACATCATTGACCATCGCCCCGGCGGCGGCAAGTGGATTAGCAGTAGCTCTGGATACCCACTATTGCGACCGCCAAATCAAGACGAGTTGGATAAAGTTGAAAACATCGCTTGGGACAAGATTGTATACTCCGCACTCGAAAACGGCGGACCTTGGCAGATCGGAATTTCAAAGGAGCCCAAGACTCCCTCCTTTGCGATTACTTTTTAGGGGAAATTTGGTATGACAAATCAAACGTTCAAGCAAATAGTCTGGCTGCTCTGCACAGCCGTTGCCCTGACGGCGTGCAACGAAAAGCCTGAAGTTGTTGAAGTGGTCCGGTCCATTAAAACCAGGACTGTCAGTAAGCAGGCGACCGAGCAGACCGCTAAATTTGCCGGGCTCGTCGCTGCAGTCGATTCCTCCGGGCTCAGTTTCCAGGTCGGCGGGCAGGTGATCTCCGTGGAAGTGGACATCGGCGATCGCGTAACAAAAGGTCAAGTGCTCGCGGCTCTGGATCCCGAGCCCTACCAACTGGATGTGGATGCGGTCAACGCCGAGCTTATAAGGGCCAAGGACAACGTTGCCACCTCAAAGGCGGAGTATGAGCGCCAGAAGCGGATCTTCGAACAGGGTGCGGGCGCCCAGAGGAATTTGGAAGTTGCAGAATACGATTACAAGGCCGCTCGGAGCGCGGTTAATTATCAGGTGGCCAGACTGGATCAAGCCAAGCGCAATCTGGAGAAAACAACGCTGCCCGCCCCCTATGATGGCACCATCGCCTGGCGCTCAGTGCAGCCGAACGAAGAGGTCGGTGTCGGGCAGAAGATTTTGGAAATTAATGCATCGGGGGAAATGGAGGTTCAGTTGGCCGTACCGGAGACCACCATCGACCGAATTCACATCGATGATCCGGCGACGATCACCTTTCCCACGCTGCCGGGGGAGCCTGCCGCAGGCCGAATCTCCTACATCGGATCGGCCGCTGTTAAGGCCAACGCCTTTCCGGTCAAAGTAGTTTTGATTGCTCCGAATGAAAATGTAAAACCCGGCATGACCGCGGAAGCCAATCTCAGCTTAATGGTTGAAGACCAGCAGCCTGGTTACCTGGTTCCACTCCAGGCGCTCCTGCCGGCACCGGAAGTCAACCAGGGGTATGCCTTTGTGTATGACCCCGACACATCGACGGTCAAGAAAACGGCGGTGCGCGCCCGCGGCATAGAGAATAAAGAAGCGATTGTGTTCGAAGGTCTGGCGGCCGGGGACATTATTGCCGTAGCCGGTGTGAGTTTTTTAGCCGATGGGATGAAAGTCAAACTAATGAAACAGTAGCCGTGGCGCCTGTCATACCGGGAAAATTACATGCGAGACTTACATCGTATTCATCAGCGCTGGCGCCAGAGGAATAGAAAATGAAAGGGATCACGGCATTCGCGCTGAATAACTCCCGAACTGTCATCATGACCATACTCCTGGTGGTTGTCGGGGGGGGCTATGCATTTTCGAAGCTTCCGAAGCTGGAAGACCCACTCATTACGATTCGCGAAGCCGTGGTGACGGCAAAATATCCCGGCATGCCGGTGGAGCAGGTAGAACGCCTGATCACTCGTCCCATCGAAGAGAAAATCCGCAGCATGGGCGAGGTCGATAAGATCAAGGATTCCACATCCAAGGTTGGCGAATCCTTGATCCATGTGACCATCAAGGATGAAGTGCCCTCAGAGAATCTGCCGGCGACGTGGAAACTGTTACGCAACCGGATGGATGATGTCAAACCCCAGCTTCCGGAAGGCACCAGCGGACCGAAGGTCGACGACACCTTCGGCGATACGTCGGTGGCCACCATTGCGCTGTGGAGCGATGGATTTTCCATGGCGGAAATGCAGGAAACCGCCCGTCAAGCCAGAGAACGCCTCAATATGCTGAAGGGGATCCAGAAGATCGATCTCACCGGTGTGCAGGATGAGCGCATCTATCTCGACTTATCGAATGCCAAAATTGCAAATCTTGGCGTGGACATCGACAGTATCGGCAAAACTTTGCGCGACCAGAACATTCTGTTGCCAGGCGGTAAGATAAACGTCGACGATGTGGAAATGATCGTGGAGGTCCAGGGCCGGTTCACGTCCATCGAGGAAATCGGAGAGGTGCTCATTCCGATTTCCGGCACCCAGTCTTCGATTCCGCTGCGCGACATCGCAACCATCAGAAAAGCCTACGTGGAACCGATCCACAACCCGGCCTACTACAACGGCCGTCAGGCCATTGTCTTAAGTATCTTTATCCTGAAAGGGGTCGATGCGGTTGAGTTCGGCGAGCGGTTGCAAAATGCAGTGAAAGAAATAGAGCAGTCCCTGCCGTGGGGCTACGTTCTCGAATTTGCCACCTACCAACCCGAACTCATTAAAAAAGCGGTTAGCGGCATGGTGGTTAATGTGATCGAAAGTGTGGCCATCGTCCTGGTGGTGGTCATGCTGCTGCTGGGGTTCAGAACCGGTCTTATTGTCGGCTCATTTATCCCACTGGTCATGCTTTTCGGTATTTTGACGATGTACGGCCTGGGCATTGATATGGAGCGCATGTCCCTGGCCACCATGATTATTGCCTTGGGTATGTTCGTGGATAACGCCATCGTCGTATCCGACGACATTAAAATGAACCTGGAAACGGGCATGGCGCGCAAGGAAGCCGTTCTGAAAACCGGCAGCTCCCTGGCCGTTCCCCTGCTGACCAGCACGCTGACTACTGTTTTCGCCTTCGGGCCGATCCTGCTTCAAGTTGGGTCAACGGGTGATTACACCTCTTCGCTGGGTTCGGTGATGATTATTTTGCTGATGGGTTCGTGGTTTTTTTCCATGTATTCCTCCACCAGCATGTGCTACTGGTTTTTGAAGCCAACAACGGCCGGCGGCGGGGATAAACAACAGCCGGTCGATCCTTACCAGGGGAAATTTTATGGGATTTATCGCTGGATCCTCAGATTTTCCCTGCGCAATCGGACCCTGGTGCTGGCCGTGACGGGCGGCGCGTTTGCGCTATCCATCTATGCAGCCACCTTCATACCCCAGGCCTTTTTCCCGAACGGGGATCGCAACCAGTTTCTGATTTATCTCGACCTCCCGGCCGGAACGCGCATCGAGGAGACCGACCGGACGGTGAGAAAACTCAGCGCCTGGCTGGAGGATAAACAGAAAAACCCGGAAATCACCGGAACCATCGCCTACGTGGGAAACGGCGGGCCACGATTTTTCCTTTCGCTGGCACCGGTGGACCCGGATCCCTTCGTGGGATTTTTGATCGTCAACACCGAGACCAACAAGCAGGTGCCCGAGCTGGTCGGACGTACCAGCCAATACCTGCTGAATAATTTTCCCAATGTGCGCGGCAGGGTCAAGTCCATGTGGCTTGGCGGCAGTGAAAGCGGCCTGATGCAAGTCCGGCTCAGTGGTCCAGATACAAAAGTTCTGCACGAGCAGGCTGAGCAGTTGATGGCCGCGCTCCGAGAGATCCCCGGCAGTCTCGATATCAAGCAGGATTGGAACAACCGGGTGTTTACGGTCAAGGCGGACGTCGATCAGGCCCGCGCCCGCCGAGCCGGGGTGAGCTCCAAGGATGTGGCCGACACCATGGAGTTCTTTGTGGCCGGCACGACGGCCACCGATTACCATGAGGGCAATATAAATGTCCCCATCGTCGGCCGCGGTGTCAAAGCCGAACGGGATTCTCCTGACAGCGTGCGCTCCCTCGGTATTCGTTCGTCATCGGGCGCCAGCGTGCCTCTCAACCAGGTTGCCGATGTGTACGTCATCGGTGAGCTGAATCGCATCGTGCGCTATAACCAGGCACGCACCATCACCGTCAGCGCCAAAAACCAGGTGCTGAAAGCTTCCGAGATCTTCGCTGGCATCAAACCGACCCTGGACGGGATGAACTTTCCGAAAAACCACTACTGGGCGGTGGGAGGCGAACTGGAAGACTCCGCCAGGGCCCAGAAGAATCTGGCGAAATGGATGCTGCCGTGTTTTGGCGGAATTATATTTTTGCTGGTCTGGCAGTTTAACTCCATCAGGCGCGCCGCCAT
>Ga0055476_10000274_pt1 | contig 13161 bp, 10 predicted proteins | sample Muzzi_CordC_D2_FD_57682 | JGI IMG/M metagenome (GOLD analysis project Ga0055476, IMG submission 57682) | Wetland microbial communities from San Francisco Bay, California, USA, that impact long-term carbon sequestration - Muzzi_CordC_D2 | ecosystem: Environmental > Aquatic > Marine > Wetlands ... | reverse complement strand
ACGCTGCCGAGGGCCCTGAGTGAATTCCAGCGGCGCGGCGGCGCCATTTCCGCGACCGAGGCTTATGCGACCTATAAGGAAATGGTTGACGACCCATCCTCCCAGATGGCGTTACCCAACCGCACTCGCATGGCTTTGGGCACGACGTTCTCGGCGGCTGACATCACCCAGATCCGCCGAGATCGGGCCGAAGATATTCGTGCCCTGCCGGCCTTGCTTGACAATATCGATGCGATCATCTTGCCGTCGACGCCGACAACTGCAATCCCGATAGCCGAGGTGGACGAGACCGATATGTCGATGTCGACGCATACGCGTTTCGGGAACTACTATGATCTGGCAGGACTGTCGGTTCCGATCGAGTTGAGCCCTTCAGGTCTGCCAACGTCGATGCAGATCGTGGTTCGGCGCTTTGATGATCCGCTGGCGCTCAGAATAGGCGCGGCGTTCGAGGCGATGGTTGGCACCCTTGCGAACGCGATCGTCAATTGAGAAGCGGCGACCTCCTCAGTCGATCTGGTAGTCGAGCCACTCCTGAATCATCGCCTTGAGATTCTCGTCGTCACCGAACGAGGCACTGGTCCCTTCGGCACGGTTGGTGCCGAGGTCGAGAACGTAGAGGTAGTCCGACACGGCCGCGCACTGCCGCACGTTCTGGTCGACGAGAACCACGGTGATGCCCTCGTCAGGCAGCCTGGCAATGAATTCATAGAGCTCCCGGCTCAATCGCGGGGCAATCATCGCAGTCGGCTCGTCGAGAAAAATCACTTCCGGATCGACAATCAAAGCGCGGGCTAGCTCCAAGAACCGCTGCTGGCCGCCGCTCATGGAACCGGCAGCGTCCCGGCGCTTGTCTTTCAGGATTGGAAACATATCGTAGGCGCGTTCGAGCGCGGCACTCATGCGCGCGCTGTCCTTTCGGATCTGCCAGCCACCGAGCCGCAGATTGTCCTCGACCGATAGCCCGTTGAACAGGCTGCGGCTCTGAGGCACGAAGCTGACGCCACGGCTGACCATCTCGGAAGGTGGAATACCGTTGATGCGATCTCCCTTGTGACGCACCTCCCCACGCGTTGGTCTCAGAAAACCGTAAATCGTCTTGAGGGCAGTCGACTTGCCGGCGCCGTTCGGGCCAATGATGCCGGTGATCAAGCCCCGTCGCGCCTTGAGGCTCAGCCCGTTCAAGACGGAGATGTCGCCATGGTAGGCCGCATGCACGTCCTCCATCTCCAGGATGGCGTCGCTGGCCTTATCGGCGGCGGCAGATGACTCGACCACGATGTCCACATCACCCTCCCAGATAGGCTTCGACGACTGCGGGGTCATTGCGCACGGCCTCGACCCCGCCCTGGGCGATAATCTCACCCTGGTTGAGGACATAGATCCAATCCGATAAGCGATAGATCGAGGTCAAATCGTGGCTGACAAGCAAAAAGCTCGTGCCTTCCGATCGCATGGCGAGGATCTGCTCGATCATCAACCGGCATAGCGTCGGGTTGACGCCTGCGAACGGCTCATCGAGCAAAACCAGTGCAGGGTTTAGCATCATGACGCGCGCAAGCTCGAGAAGCTTCTCCTGACCGCCCGAGAGTTCTTCGCCGTGGTTGGCACGCAGTTCGTAAAGATTGACGCGTTCCAGGCCGCGCTCCGCGCGCGCGATCAGCTCGTCATCGGACTGCTTTGAGCGCAACATCGGGATCATCAGATTGTCGATTAGACTCAAGCGATGGAAGGTCCGTGGAATCTGGAACGTGCGGCCGACGCCGGCAAGCGCGATTTCGTGCGGGGTGCGCCCGGTCAGATCCTTTCCATCTAGCGTCACGCCCCCCTCATCGGACTTATAGATCCCATTGATGCAGTTCATCAGCGTTGTCTTGCCGGCGCCGTTGATACCGATCAGCCCCACGATCGTGCCGCGCCCAACTTCGAGGCTGACCGCATTAACGGCAACCAGCCCTCCGAATCGCTTTGTTAAACCAATGACTTCCAAGATTGGGTCGCTCGTCCAGCTCATCGGCTCTGCCTCTTGCCGAACAGTCCCTCAGGCTTCAACATCACGACCGCGACCAGAACGATGAAGCCGACCATCTGCGCGGCCGCCTGAGGCAAGACGACGTTCGACAACTGCTCGACAATCCCGAAAAGTACTCCGGCCGCGAGCGCACCAACAGGGTGGCCGAGACCACCTAGCACGATCACGATGAACCCAAACAGCGTGAGATCGGCACCACCATTCGGATCGACGGACGGGATCACCAGCGTCAGCACCACGCCTGTGATCCCTGCCAGCCCGGTTGCTAGTCCGAAGGCGGCCGCCGATAGCCGGTGCACGTTGATGCCGACGATCTGAATCGCATCCCGGTTCATGATCGCGCCGCGCAGCGCTTTGCCCGGCAAAGTCATGTAGAGAAACCACGTCATCGCCGCGATGATAACGATGTTGATGCCTAGCGCGACAAGCCGTGCCGTCGGGATCAAAACGACTCCGTCTCGGTTTGGACCGTAGGCGTCGGGGATACTGAACAGGACGACGTTGATCGGATTGAAGCTGAAGTTCACGGGCCGAATGTCGGCCTCGAAGATCCAGGTCAGGACTGAAATGATCATCAACGAGACGCCGAACATGAGCAGAAAACTCGATGTCTCCGGATCATCGGATCGGGCCAGCCCCGGGATAAGGACGTAGTAGGCCAGCATGCCGCCGACATACATTACGACCGCAACCACTGGCAGGGCGTATAATGGATTAACACCCAGCATCGTCAGCATGGCGTAGGCCATGAACGAGCCGATTAGGATGAACTCGCCGTGTGCGAAATTCACGACTCTCAGGACGCCCATGATGACGTTAAGGCCGGCTCCGATCAGCGCATAGATCGCCCCGAACACAAGCCCGCCAATCAAGCCGTTCATTAGCAGGACCGAATTCATGCCGCCCTCACATCACGTACTGGCGCAGGCGCGGATAGAGCCGCATCAGCGTGCCCACCAATCCGCGCGGCGCAAATAGGATCAGAAGCGTGATGATCAGACCCAGCAGGAAATTATTGAGAACAGGGAACGAGCGCCAGATCACCTCATCAATTCCGACCAGCGCAATCGTGCCTACCACTGGACCAAGTACTGTGCCGAGGCCACCAGCCATGGCGTAAATAACGGTCTTGGCCGTTACCAGAACGTCGAAAGCAGTCAGTGTGTCGAATGCGCCTGTGAACCACGCCTGAACGCCGCCGGCTAGTGAGGCGAACAGCGCGGACAGCATCCACGCATATAACCGGGATCGGCCAACATCCACACCCATCGCATCGGCGGCCTCAACGTCATCTCGGATGGCCTTCAATGCGCGCCCGAGCCGAGACTCTGCGAGCCATGAGGCAACTAGAAGCGCGACAATCAATACGAGGAGCATGGCGTAGTAGCCCTCGATGCGATCGGTGACGACGCCGATATTCATGCCGAGACTTCCACCAGTGATCTCTTCTGGCAGGAGTGAAATCACGCGCTGCAGGATGATGGCCAGCGACAAGCTGACGATTGCGAAATAGACGCCCGAGAGACGCAGCGTCGGGGCGAACAGTACCGCCAGCAGAACACCAACACCGCCGCCAAGAAGAACCGAGACATAGATTGGCAGGCCCAGAACTTTCAGGCCTATGCCCGTCGCGTAAGCTCCTACGCCGTAAAAAGCGACATAGCCAAAAGGCATGTAGCCCGCGAAGCCGGCAATGAAATTCAGCCCCGTCGCGAGCGTCGCCCACATCATGAACGAGAAGTAGAACGACATGTTCGCATCGCGCAGCGGCGCAGACGCACACCAAAGAACGATCGCCGCAACCAGCAAATACCAGATTGCACGACGAACATATCGGGTCGAGCGCACATCGCTGCGGGGCTCGAACGAGCCTTCAACGCTGGCCATAGCAAGTTGACTTTCTTAACCCCGTTCAGTCCAATGAAATGGGCTTTCGCACGGTGCAACCGTGTGGACTTCGTCAGCCATGAGTGACGGGGCCTGCCGCATTTGTCAATCTGACAGCTCAAAGGGAGTAGCGATGTCTATCATCAGGAAATCAGCGCTATCGCTCGCGCTTGCCGTGGCTGCCGCCACCGGTATGACGGATGCTGCGATGGCGGCCGATCCAATCCGGATCGGAATGACAGTATCTCAGACCGGACGCTTCGCACTCGCTGCGCAATCCGGCGAACGGGGATTGAAGATCTGGCTCAACGATGTCAATGCGCGCGGCGGTATCGATGTGGGTGGAACCAAGCGCAAGGTCGAGCTGATCGCATTGGATGATCGTTCCGACAAAACCCTGGTTCCACGCGTCTATGAGACCCTCATCAAGGAAAAGAACGCCGATATCCTTTTCGGTCCGTTTGGCTCCACCCTGACCGGCACGGCTGCCAATACTACGGAGCAGTTCGGCAAGTTTCTAATGATCTGGTCGGCATCGGCCGACAGCATCTACGCGCAGGGATATAAGCATATCGTCTCAGGCTCGCAGATTGCAGCCTCGCTATTGGGAAGCCCGACCATCAACGCGATGCACGCCTTCGGCGCAAAGTCGATTGCCATCGCCCACCTGGACGAACCGTTCCCATCAGGCGTTGCTGCCGGTCAGGCCAAGCTTGCCAAGAAGCTCGGCATGAAGGTCACGATGATGGAGAAATTCGCCAAGGGCACAAAGGATTTCTCGATCCTCATCCAGAAGGCGCTTGCATCGGGTGCGGAAGTCTTCGTCCCGACCTCTTACGAGGGCGACCAGATGACCATCGCCCGGCAGCTTCGCGAGCTCAATGCGAACTTCGCCGCGGTTGGCCTGAACTACGGCTCGCAGCCTCAGTTCCTGGAAATCGGCAAAGACGCGGATTATCTGCTCTCCATGACATTGCTGAACCCAAAGGTGAACTGGAAAGTCACCGCGGGCCTCACGCGGGCAGAAATGGTCGAGCGCTATACGAAGCTTTTCCCGAAAGCTGCCTATCCAGCTGATTTCCAGACAGCACTTGCGTACAGCGCCGGGGTCGTTCTTGAAGAAACCATCAAGAAGGCTGGTTCGCTCGATGCGTCCGCCCTAAAGAAAGCAGCGATTGAACTCTCGGGTAAGCTGACGGTCATGACAGGACCCTACGAAATAGAGCCCACGGGCAAGCAGCTCTCGATGGCGTTCGTCGTGATGCAGAAGCAGCCAAATGGCCTCCAGGTCGTTTATCCACCGGCTGTCGCAACCGCGAAGGTCATTTACCCGGCTCCGCCGTTTTCGAAACGCTGAGACAGAGCTGACAAGTCCATCGGACCAAGAGTCGTTGCAACCGCGACGACTCTTTTCTGCTTAGAGGGGAACCGAAGTCTTCGCGCCTGTCAGGATCCGCCCTGGTAATCAGCGGCTGACGCGGATGGTTTGCTGGCGGTCTGCCGTCATGGCGATGATTCTAGAATCGCCGGTTGAGTGAGGGCTGAAAATTTTGAGCAAAGCGGCTAGGGTCAAAAGACACTCGCAACCGTTGATCGGCTCAGCAAGAAATAGACTGTCGATTGAATAACTTATAGAGGCAACTGGAAACCAGGACAACTCGATGACAGCCGCCAATATGATTATACGCAATGTTCAGCTCATCGATGGCAGTGGTGGTCCGAGATCAACTGCAGATGTCGCTATCACTGGCGACCGGTTTAGCGCGATCGGCTCGACCCTCAATTTGAACGCGACCGAGCACATCGATGCCAGTGGCCTTGCACTTGCGCCAGGATTTATTGACGCGCACACGCATGATGATCGCATCGTCCTTACCGATCCGGTAATGACCTGCAAGATTAGTCAAGGCGTGACGACCGTCGTTACGGGCAACTGCGGAATCTCGATCGCGCCTGTAAAGGTGAGCAAACGACCACCGGCTCCTCTCGACTTGATCGGCCAAGAGCCGAAAGATTTCTTCGCCAGTTTCTCGGAATATTTCGATGCACTAGATGCCAACCCGCCGGCCATCAATGTGGTCGCCCAGGTTGGCCATTCTTCTTTGCGCGTCATGGCGATGAGCGACCTGAACCGTCCTGCCACAAATTCTGAAATCGATTTGATGCGTAGCGGATTACGCGAGGCACTTGAGGATGGCGCGGCCGGCTTTTCAACAGGCCTTGCGTATCAGCCCGCACATGCAGCTCCCACCGAGGAGGTTGAGGCATTAGCGACCGTCGTTGCTGACTTCAATGGTTTTCACTCAACGCATATGCGCGACGAAGGCGCCGGCGTCATGACCTCACTGGCTGAAACGTTTCGCATCGGCCGAACCGCCCACATTCCAGTGATCATCTCGCACCACAAGTGCGCTGGCCTTGCCAACCACGGTCAGTCCTGCAATACGCTGCCACTTATTGAAGAGGCACGGACCGATCAACCAGTTGCCTTGGATTGCTATCCGTATGTGGCGAGTTCGACCGTCCTGGAGCCGGCCCGCGTGCAAGAGGCTTCAAAGACTGTGATTGCCTGGTCAAAGCCACATCCTGAGCATGCCGGTCGTGAACTTACCGACATTGTCAAAGATATGGGCCTTGCGATCGACAAAGCCGTCGAAGCATTGCAACCTGCCGGCGCAATATATTTCAACATGCACGAGGACGATGTCCGGCGCATTCTAAGCTTCCCGGCGACCATGATCGGTTCGGATGGCCTCCCCCACGATGAACATCCTCATCCGCGGCTTTGGGGAACCTTTCCACGCGTGCTTGGCCATTATGCGCGCGAAGCGGGTCTCTTTTCTCTGGAAGAAGCCGTTCGCAAAATGACCTCGCTGACGGCACAGACGTTCGGCATTAAAGATCGCGGTCTCGTTGCCGAAGGCTATTTCGCCGATCTGATTCTTTTTGACCCCGACACGATCATCGACTCTGCCACCTTTGAAACACCCTGTGAGCCGGCAAAGGGGGTCTCGCAGGTATTTGTCAATGGCAAGTGTGTTTGGCAGCGTCGCGCTGCAACAGGCCTCCGCCCCGGACGAGGCTTAAGACGGCAGACCCTTACGCCACTTCACTTCGCCGCTTGACGCAGGATATAAGTGCGTCGCTGGTTTATTGTGTGGAACGGCACGTCGAGCTCGGAAAAGGCCAGAGGTCACGTAATCGATGCGCCGAAAACCGTAGACCGAACCGTCTAGTGCTCTGAGCTTCAGGCGAGAGCGGTCTGATGCAAACCGATCGGTGTCTGACCCAGCTGAGCTGTTAGGCACTGTCTGGTGCACATTTGCTCTGCCATTACATCCCTATGCTGCGCATGAACTTGCTGTTCGACACTCGCGGTACCGTCAGGGATGGCGCGCAACTTCCAGGATCCAAAGCAAGCTAATGTCCATCAAGGATCGCGTCTGCGATCTTTTCCGCCGCCATTATCGTGGGAAAGTTGGTGTTCGCGCAGGGCACAACGGGAAAGATCGACGCGTCAACAACGCGTAACCCATCAATGCCATGAACCCTTCCTGCGTTGTTCGTCACTGACATAGCGTCGTCGGCTGCTCCCATGCGACAGGTACAGGATGCGTGCCAAACGCCGACCGCCGCTTTTCGGATAAATGCTTCAGCCTCGTCTTCATCATTGCAAACACCATCAACTGTAAATCCCTCCATGATAAGATTTTTGATCAAAAAGCGCCGCAAGAGACCTGGACCATCAAGTAGCCGTGCCATCATCCCTGTAAGGATCTTGTTTTTAGTGTTTATCTCGCCGACTTGACGCACCTTATCAGAATAACTTGCTGGAAATGGATCGCTTGCCACTCGCTGCATCGCAGGGTCATTAAACAATGGCGCAAGCCGGTTGATGCCGTCAGCGAGCCGTTCTAGGTCGCGCCTGTCAGACAGCAAATTAAAGTCTACTTCCGGCTCATCGGCCCAATGGGTTGATTGCAGACGGACCTGACCTGTCTCCGAAAATGTCTTGTTCACGAAAAGTAAGAAACTGCCAATCTGCTCACCGACAGCGTGCCACGATGTCTTTGATGTGCCGACGACGAACATGTCACCCGGTGGGGCGTCGCCAATGTTTGACGAATACCGCATGCCAAGAAACATGTGCCTGCGTGTCTCTTTATTCGTGACGCGGGCATGTGGTTTGACAAAAGCAGCCAGTGCGATCGAGGGATGGTCCATCAATCGCTGCCCGACACCAAACAAGGCGTGACGAACCGGAATTCCGAGATCACGTAAATGACCCGACGGTCCGATTCCTGCTCGTATTAGATGGGCAGGCGAATGAATCGCACCGGATGAGAGAATAATTTCTCGGGCAAGAAACTCATGCAGTTGACCTTTCACCAACGCCTTCACGCCGACACACCGGAGACCGTCGAACAACAGTTCGGTGACTTGCGTCTCGGTCAAGATCTTGAGGTTGCCGCGTTTGCGCACGTCTGCGCTAAGATAGCCAATGGCAGCAGACACTCGTTGTTCGTTCAAATTCGAGATCGTGATTGGAAAAAATCCGTCCTCAAAGAAGCCATTCTGATCTGCGAGGTACTTATAGCCTGCGCGAGCGAGGGTTTCGGCGAGTGCCTTCGAGTGCGAAGGCCACTGTGCCTCGGGGATGCGCCGTACCGGGATCGGTCCATCTGCGCCGTGCCACTCGTCATGGAAATCAACGTCCGTCTCGAGTTTCTTGAAAAAGGGAAGGACGTTCTCCCAGTTCCAGCCGAAGGCACCGCGCTGCTCCCATTCGTCGTAGTCGGTCGGTGCTCCGCGATTGGCCATCTGCCCATTGATCGAAGAGCCACCGCCAAGAACCCGTGCTTGCTCATACTTGCGTAATGGCGGCTTGGGGGCATCGGGATTGTTGTGGGAGACGACTTGGGTCCTGACTTCCAAGTTGGACCAGATGAAACGGTCGTTGAGGTATGCGGTGCCCGGATAAGAATCGAGAATCTCCTCAGGCACCGCATCTGGTGGCGTGTCCTGCCCTGCCTCGCATACGAGAACATCATTGTTACCGCGCGCAGAAAGACGGTTTGCCAGCACCGAACCCGCTGATCCTCCGCCGACAATAAGGTAGTCGAACTCCATGCGCGTCCCCCTATCAAGCTTATGGCAGGCAACAATATCACCAAAGCGGGATCATTGAGATCTAGGTCGCGATATCTGCTGCGAAGGTAATTCTGGAGACAGACGAACTCGGTTTGAATTTTTGTTGTGAGGGCTTTTTGTGACCCTCGATCGTGCAGGACGCAATCAAACCATCTGGGTCGAGACCATGGCGAAGCCATCCAAAGAGCTGCCGAACGCTCAGCCGCTTGTGCCGGTGCGACTCCCAGTGTGGTTCATATCTACCATTGGAGGTGCTGCCGCCGTCTTCGAAGCACCAGTATCGGGAGGCAATGACTCATCACAGCTAAGCAGGCCGATCCCGAATCGATTATTTTAGCTCCTCGCCCCCTCAATCAACAATAAACAGTTTTGCGCCGACCTTCGTTGCGGAGCGATGCGGGGCTTCGCCGTTGTCAGAAACCTGGTAGCTCATGCCCGGACGGTCGAACCGAAAGCCAGCCAACGCCCTTTGAAACATCGATACGGATATGCTCGAGGCGCGGCACAGCTGACATCTCGATCCTCCTCAAAAGCCCTCACCCACAATCAGCGCTCAGAAACTCTCTCGATCCCTGAGCCAAAGCTGAGGCTTTGCCATTGTCGCAACCGCTCCAGCCCCGCATGAAGCAAGCGCTGTGAGCGCACCTGTTCGGGCACATAAGTTCCTCGTTTCAACCGGCACGCGCCAAGCGACGCGCCTCGTGTTCAAATGCTTGAGCGTCTTCCGGAGATGAAAAAGCACGCATCGGAACAACAACATTGAACCTGCTGAACCATAACAGCAGAAAATCGTCTCGTTTTTCGATTGGACCGACACCAGACCAGTCCAACAAGGTCTTCGACGTCGTCATCCTTTGCGTGATGCCGATCTGGTCAATTTCGATTGTACGGGGCTCCCAGACTTGAGGTGTCTCCATAAGACTGCGCTTTCTCGTTTCGGTTGCGGCGATTCTGAAAAGCGCGGTGCACGACAGGGTGCCGACCACGTACCCTGCAACTAAGCCGAACAGCAGCAGGGAGGGAGAAGCGTCTGGATTGAAGAGCCAATCGATCACCAAAAACCCGACAAGCGGTGTTAGAACAGCAACGATTCCGGCTAACCGAGCTGGCTTGCCGCATAAACTGCGAAGACTGCAGGAGCGAAGCCTCTGCGACCGTCAATTCAAATGTATTGGGTTGAACCATCGTCCGACACCTTTATACCTCATCAACTATCCATATGAGTGGCCTCACGCTCGACTTGTACCTGTTCGAACACAGAATAGGCAGATTGAGTTTGAGCTCGAAATTGATCGACTGGACACAAGCGTTCCAAGACCGCACAGTCGTCTTGGTCTTTTGCTGAAACGTGTGGATGTGCCGACGGTGGGCATTCAGTTGGTACCCCCTCTCGTTTGATCGCAGGGCGAGCAGTGATTTCCGGAACGACCGCGCGCGGGAAATCGAGCGGCTGGTTACCGATGCGGCGCTGGCTCAGTTGGTAGAACCACAGGATTGCCGCTGGATGGGAGGAGAAGTGCTATGAAAATTGGTCTCGTAATCTTTCCAACGGACAAGTCAATTCAGCCCGTAGAGCTCGCCAAAGAAGTCGAAGCGCGCGGGTTTGATTCAATTTGGTTTCCCGAACACAGTCACATCCCGGTCAGTCGAGAAACACCTTGGGGCGGTCGAAAGGGCGCACCAGCACTGCCCGAAATGTATTGGCGTGCTCATGATCAATTTGTCGCTCTCGCAGCCTGCGCCGCAGTGACCAATAAAATCCATCTCGGCACAGGTATTACGCTCGTTGCTCAACGCGATCCTATTTGGCTGGCCAAGGAAGTGGCGAGCCTGGATATGATTTCCAAAGGCCGGTTCGAACTGGGTATCGGTTACGGCTGGTGCGTTGAGGAGATGCGCAATCATGGTGTGGTGTTTAACCAGCGACGCGAGTTGGTGCGTGAAAAGATCATGCTGATGAAAGCATTGTGGACGCAGGACGAGGCAAGCTACCACGGTGAACTGATTCAATTTGAGAAGAGCTGGGCATGGCCAAAGCCAACGCAACAACCACATCCACCGATACTGATGGGCGGTGCTGTTGGACCCAAAACGGCCGCCCACATCGCTGAATTTTGCGACGGCTGGTTGCCTTTGGGCGACGTGCATACCATTGACACGGGACTTCGTAATATCAAAGAGGCTTGCGACAAGATTGGCCGTGATCCGGCAAGTGTCGCTTTGAGCATGTTTTATGCGCGTGGTGTCACGGCCGATGAAATCCGTACACACGCCGATCTTGGTGCGAGACGAGCAATCTTGCCGTTGCCTTCGGAAGGCGCAGGCGTGGTCTTGCCACTCCTCGACAAATACGCCGCCATGATCAACTGAAAGGATATGAGTGTCGGGATGATATCACTGTAGACGCGGTGTGGTGAACCATCTGCAGACCAGCCGGCCATATCGAGCGAGCCAGTGGGTCTCAAAGCAGCGACCACAATAACCGCGTGTCTTCGGCCAAGGGATCAAATGAGCGCATCGGAGGACAGAGGTTTGGGGCTCGGCCATGCCCTCTGCTGCCGTCATCGGTATGCCCGAACAAGACGTGCAGACGCAAAGGAGCAGGCAATGCCTTATAGACGCATTCTCGTTAAGCCGGTGACGCCGCGGATCGGCGCTGAGATCGAAGGCGTTGAGCTCGCGAAACTGGATAACGAGACATACGAAGAGCTGCGCGAAGCGCTCAAGGCGCACTGTGTCCTATTTTTTCGTGACCAGGAACTAAGCCACGAAAGCCACAAGGCTTTTGGAAGACGCTTCGGCCAGCTACACATTCACCCCGCAATTCCTGGCCCGGCCGGACATCCGGAAATCTTGCCCATTCATACGGATGAAGAATCGACCTACATCGCCGGGGAACGGTGGCACTCCGACGTTTCGTGTGACGCTGAACCACCGCTCGGTTCAATCCTCTACCTCCACACCGTTCCGGAATATGGAGGTGATACATTGTTCTCGAATATGTATGCCGCCTATGATGCTCTGTCGGATCGCATGAAAGACTATCTGGCTGGCTTGACGGCCCGCCACGACGGTGAGCCGCAATACCGCGGCCGTTATGCCGATCAAGGTGTCGATGACGCCGGCAAAACCTACCCCTGGGCCAACCATCCGATCGTGCGCACCCACCCAGAAACAGGTCGCAAGTGCTTGTTCGTCAATCCGATCTTCACAACACGCATTAACAATGTCCCGCGCCTTGAAAGTGATGCGGTGCTCAGAATGCTCTTTGAACATTGTGCAATGGCCGATTTCCAGGTGCGGTTCCGGTGGCGGCCAAACTCGGTCGCATTCTGGGACAATCGATGCGTGCAGCATCTCGCAATTTGGGACTATTACCCTCAAGTCCGGTCGGGCTACCGCGTAACGATCGAAGGTGATCGCCCTGTTTGACGTTTTGACTTCATCCAAACAATCCGAACATATGCTCGAGGTGTTCACCACGAAATCACCTTGGATTGCGACCGCATTCAGATCGGTGGGGAGTCGCGACAAAAATTGTGACGACTAAATGACAGATCTTGTGCTAAAAGCACCGGTCCCTCGGCGGACGCGTTGGTAACGGTACGGGAGTAATGAATGGCCCTGCCCAACATTAGTAAATTGACCTACAATGAACTTCTTGGTCTCGAAGCGGAAGTTTCGGCCGCCATTGCAAAACGCAAACAAGAAGAGAAGGCCGACCTCAAGCGCAAGATCGCAGCGCTGGCAAAGAACTCTGGTTTCGATCTGGAAGAGATCGTCGGTGCAAGAAACGGCCGCGGCCGCACGACGCGCGGCAGTAAGGTTGCGCCCAAGTACCGCCATCCAAAGGATGCCACACTGACCTGGACAGGTCGCGGTCGCCAACCTTTGTGGCTTGTCGGCGAAATCAAAAAGGGCAAGAAGCTTGAAAGCTTCCTGATCAATTAGCTTGTGGTGACACGTGCAGCTTTCGACAACGCCCCGAATTCATTTCGGGGCGTTCGTACTTGTGTCGCAGCTTTTTCAAGCACAAAACGCGAGTGATAGCGGCAGACGTTTTCCAGCTCGAGCAGTCTTTGTCAGTGATG
>Ga0055476_10000273_pt1 | contig 13181 bp, 11 predicted proteins | sample Muzzi_CordC_D2_FD_57682 | JGI IMG/M metagenome (GOLD analysis project Ga0055476, IMG submission 57682) | Wetland microbial communities from San Francisco Bay, California, USA, that impact long-term carbon sequestration - Muzzi_CordC_D2 | ecosystem: Environmental > Aquatic > Marine > Wetlands ... | reverse complement strand
CCGGGCACGGCACCGACTCCCGAGGAATTCTATCGGCTTGTCCCATGGGCGCCTACCGCCGCGGGTCGTCACCCCGCGTTGGACGTCCGCGTACGCGGCTGGATATAGTCACTCGCAACCGTTACGTCAGAGGTTTTTATGCTGGTATCGCTGACTGCTGCCGAAATGCTCGCCGCGGCCAGGGCAATAGCCAAGAAGATTGCCAAGCCTGTTGCCAGGCCCATTGCCAGGCCCATTGCCAGGCCCACAGCAAGGGCCCTGGCGGCGCTCGCATTTCTCGTCATCGGTGTTTGCGCGGCTGCCGAAGGCAGCGAGCGCGAGCCGGTGATCGCCGCCGCCGCCAGCGTGCGTTTTGCACTGCAAGACGTGGCCGCGGCCTTCTATCTGGAGACGGGCCAGCGGGTGCGTTTGTCATTTGGATCGTCGGGAAATCTGGCGCGCCAGGTCCGCGCGGGTGCTCCCTATGATGTTTTTCTCAGCGCCGATCCCCGCTACGTGGAGGAACTGGCCCGGGATGGTTTCGCCCTCGACGCTGGAAAGAACTACCTGCTCGGCCGCCTGGCCCTGGTCGTGCCGCGCGGCTCACCGCTGGCGGTGGATGGATCGCTGGCGGATCTCAGGCTCGCCCTGAGCGACGGACGCCTGAAACATTTCGCTATCGCCAATCCGGAGCACGCCCCTTACGGACAGCGCGCCGAACAGGTGTTGCGCCGCGTTGAGCTTTGGGACGCCATTCGTGCGCGCCTGGTGTTCGGTGAGAACGTCGGCCAGGCCGCGCAGTTCGCGGTTTCCGGCAATGCCGATGGCGGTATTATTGGTGCTGCGCTGGCGAGTGCCTTGACCGATCGCGCATCGGCTGCCTTGATCCCGAAGCAATGGCACGCGCCGTTGCACCATCGCGCGGTGCTTTTGAACGCACGCTCCGCCAGCGCGCGGTCATTCTACGAGTATTTGAGCTCGGCCAATGCGCGCACCTTGTTTCGAAAACACGGCTTCGATTTACCCGGCGAGTCGAGCTGAGGGGCACATCGAGGCCATGGACTGGACTGCGCTGTGGTTGTCGTTACGCCTGGCCGTGTTCACCGTGGTGTTGTTGCTGCCGGTGGGCATCCTGGCCGGACGCCGGCTTGCCTATGGTGAATTTGCCGCCAAAGGTTTGGTGGAAGCGTTAGTGGCTTTGCCGCTGGTGTTACCGCCAACGGTGCTGGGCTTTTATCTGCTCGGTCTCTTCGGCGCCGATTCACCGCTTGGCAGTGCCTGGCAAGCATTTACGGGCACATCCCTGGTGTTCAGCTTCGAGGGATTGTTGTTGGCATCCGTGATCGTCAATTTGCCCTTTGCCATCCTCCCCATGCAACGGGGCTTCGAGGCCATACCAAGGGAAGTGCGCGAAGCGGGAGCCTGCTGCGGCATGACACCCTGGCAGGTGCTGCGCCGCATCGAGATGCCGCTGGCCTGGCCGGGGGTACTGACCGCTTCGGTGCTCAGCTTTGCACACACTCTGGGCGAATTCGGCGTGGTGCTCATGGTGGGTGGCAATATTCCCGGCGAGACCGAAACCATCTCCATCGCCATCTACGATCGCGTCCAGGCATTCGACAACGCCGCCGCCGCGCGGATGTCGGCTTTGCTGTTGGTGGTGTCGGTGGTCACCATCGCCCTGACATTCGCCTTTTCCCGCCGACTGGGGCGTCGTTTCAATTGAATGGGCGCGTGACGATGGACGGATTGACGGTCGATCTGGTGCAGGACGCGCCCATTCCCCTGACGGCGCGCATCCGCGCGGCGCCCGGCGAAGTGCTGGGATTGGTGGGTCCGTCCGGCAGCGGCAAGACCACCATCCTCAGGGCCATCGCCGGCCTTTATCGCCCCCGTGAAGGCCGCGTTGGCGTGGACGGCGAAGTGTGGTTCGACAGCAGCACCGCCTATTGTCTGCCGCCCCACGAGCGGCGTTGTGGCCTGGTGTTCCAGAGCTATGCCTTGTTCCCTCACATGACGGCTGTCGGCAATATTGTCGCCGGTCTTGCTCATCTGCCTCCGGGCCGGCGCCGCGAGCGCGCCGCGGAACTGCTGGCGCTGGTACATTTGACGGGATTGGAAGATCGCTATCCGGTGAATTTATCCGGCGGCCAGCAGCAGCGGGTCGCCGTCGCCAGGGCGCTGGCCCGGGAACCCCGTGTATTGTTACTCGATGAACCGTTCTCCGCGGTGGATCGGGAAACCCGTGAACGGCTTTATCGTGAGCTCGCGGCCATGCGCCGGCGTTTGTCCATGCCCGTGGTGCTGGTAACCCACGATCTCAACGAAGCGTTGATGCTGGCCGACAAGCTCAGTCTTCTGCGCCACGGTCGCACGCTGCAGCACGGCGAGCCCGCGCAGGTGCTGGCGCACCCCGATAGCGTGGAAGCCGCCCGGCTGCTCGGACACCGTAATGTATTCACCGCTCGTGTGCTCGAGCAGCAGCCCGCGCGTGGCTTCACCATCATCGAGTGGCAGGGGCACCGCCTGGAAGCCGCGGCCAATGGCCGCTATCGTCCGGGTGATGCCGTGGCCTGGATGGTGCCGGCGTCCAAGGTGGTGTTGCACCGCCGTGACCGGCCCTCGCGGGGAACCACGGAAAATCCGTTGTCGGGCACCATCAGCGAGCACTTGCTGCTCGGTGACACCACGGTCAGCGCGCTGCGGGTGGACGAAGGCGAGCAGCCCGCGCTCAGCTTTCGCGTGCCCATCCACGTGGCCGAGCGCAACGGGTTGGGCGTTGGTGAACGTGCGTCGGTTTCGCTCTTGGCGGCGGCCATCCACCTGATGCCGCCCGGGGATCCATCCCCGTAGAAATGGGGACAGACTAAGAGGTCGGTCCGCCAAGATCAGAACAGGATTATCCCTGGCTCGCCCAAACGAGCTTCCCCGCTTCGCTCAAATCGTATCCGCCCAGGGCGCGCGCCAGATCCTGCGTCGCCGGTGTTCTCAGCTCATCGAGAAGACGCTGAAACAGCGTGCGAAAGTAAATGCCGCGGTAGAGGGCGAAATCGAAGGCTTCCCATCCGATGGGCACGAAGGCGAGGCCCGCTTCCGTAGCCGAGGAGCGGGCGCCCGGCGCCACATCCGCAGCCCCCATGACGATTGTGGTGGCCGCATCCCGCTCGGAGTTGGCGCGCCCGATGATGTTAAGGGCTTCGCTCGAGGCTCCGTGGTTGGCGAGCATCTCCTGGAAGAATCGCTGGGAGCCGGAGCCGTCCTGGCGCAGCACCCACGCATGATTGGCGCCCAGCAGCGCATCCACGCTGGGCGCTTCCCCGGCAATGGCCGGTGACACCAGCAGGCCCTGCTCGCGGCGAAAACCGCGTACCAACACCCATTGATGATGCTGCGCGAATCCACTGATGAGCGCGGGATGGCGCAGATGACTTTCCTCCACTGGTCCCCAGTGCAGGGCGCAGGCATCGGCGCGCCCGGAGGCCAGCAGCGATAAGCCCAGTCTGGTTCCGGTGGGCGTGTAGCTGAACAACGCGCGCGCCTGAACTTCCAGGGCCAGGTTGCCGAGCAACCGGTGCAGCAGCGCATCGTCGCTGCCCGCCAGCATGAGGCGATCGACGAGTACGCCCCCGTGGCTCGATTCCAGTAGCCACTGATCCACGAGCTCCCGGGGAAACAGCCATTTGCCGGTAATCTTGGTGCCGGGGATCTTGCCCTCGCTGGCCAGGGCGTAAATCTTTTTCTCGTTGACCTGTAAGTACTCGGCGACCTGGCGAACGCTCAGAAATCGCGCCCCGGTGCTCTCGCTACCGGATTCCAGCGCCGGCCCGCGGCGCAAGGGGGTCGGGTCTTTAGGCATCGCTTAAGAATTCAAGCGGCGTGCACCGGCGGCCCATCGCTGCGCTTGCGCGAACGCGGCGTACGCGCCGGCCGGGCGTCGAAGTCGATTCGATCGGCGCCGTTGTAGACCAGGAAGTGCTTGCCCTTGGCACGCGCGATCATGATCAACCCCAAATCCTGGGCGAGCTCGAGGCCCATATGGGTTACCCCGGAGCGTGACAGCAGTGCCGGGATCCCCATGTGCGCCACCTTCATGACAATTTCAGAAGTGAGCCGGCCGGTGGTGTAAAAGATTTTGTCGCCACCGCCCACACCGTCGAGCCACATTAAACCGGAGATCGCGTCCGCCGCGTTATGCCGCCCCACATCTTCGATGAAGGTGATGATGTCGGTATCGCGGCACAGGGCGCATCCGTGCACGGCGCCGGCGCGTTTGTAAATCTCGTTGTAAGACGCAATCTCGCGCAGTAACGCGTAAATGCGCGATTGCTTGAGCGTTACATGGGGCACGCGCCAGTTGTAGAGCTCATCCAGGGTGCAGCTGAACACCGTGCCCTGGCCACAGCCGGTGGTGACGGTGCGCCCCGAGAGTTTTTCCTCCCAGTCGACGATACCGGCGCCGTCCACGGTGCTCACCGCCACCTGCTCGCGTTCCCAGTCCACTTCCACCGAGTGGATGCTTGCAATGTTCTCGACCAGGCGCTGATTGCGCAAATAACCCAGCGTCAGCGCCTCGGGATAGGTTCCCAGGGTCATGAGCGTGACCACCTCGCGGTCGTCCACTTTGATGGTGAGCGGAAATTCGCCGGCCACCTCCATTTCCCGCGCCTCGCCCTGCTCGTCCACGGCCTGCACGGCGTGGGTGGGCGCGAGGCCCGCCTCACTCATTAGAGGACGATAAGGTTGCGGCGCTTCTGCCATGGATTTGGCCCCGGACTCCGTTGCCCGCTAGCCGCCGGTGACGCTCATGTGGCGCATGATGACCACCTGCCGGCTGAGGTCGAAATCATGCCCTTTGGGTTTGATGGCCATGGAGTCGATTATGGCCTGGCGCAGACGCGCGTCATCGCCGGGATGGGCACGCAGCACGTGGCGAAGATCCACCGAGTGCTCCTGGCCCAGGCACAGCAGCAGGTTGCCCTGCACCGTCACCCGCACGCGGTTGCAGGATTCACAAAAATTATGGCTGTGGGGTGAGATGAAGCCGACCCGCGAGTCGGTATCGGCCACTTGAAAATACCGCGCCGGACCGCCGGTTGTTTCCGTTGTCGGTATCAGGCCGTAACGGACTTCGATATCACGGCGCACCTCGTCACTGGAGTAAAAGGCCAGCGCCCGATCGTGCTCGTCGATGAGGCCGAGGGGCATTTCTTCGATGAAGCTGATATCCATGCCGCGTTCCACGACGAAGTCGACGAGATTGAGAATCTCGTCCTCGTTGCGATTTTTGAGGATGACGGTGTTCAGCTTCAAGCGCTTGAATCCGGCTTCCCGGGCGGCTTCGATTCCGCGCAACACCTTGCTCAAATCACCGACCCGGGTGATGGTGTGGAAACGCGTCTCATCGAGGCTGTCGAGGCTTACGTTGATGCGCTTGACCCCGGCGTCCTGCAGGGGACCGGCCAGCCGCTCCAATTGCGAGCCGTTGGTGGTGAGCACCAGCTCATCGAGTCCGGGTAATTTACCCATCTCGCGCACCAGCCAGAGAATATTCCGCCGCACCAGCGGCTCGCCGCCGGTGAGCCTCAGTTTTCTCACGCCCAGCGCCGTAAAGACGCGGGCCAGGGTGTAAATCTCTTCGAGGGTCAGCACCTGGGCGCGGGGCAGGAAGGTCATGTCCTCGCTCATGCAGTAAACGCAGCGGAAATCGCAGCGATCGGTGACGGAAAGCCGCGCGTAGGTGACGTGACGTCCGAAGCGGTCGACGAGCTTGGTGGTGTTGGTGTCCGGCGTCGTCACGTTAATACTCGTTCCTCGGTGGATGGCGCTGCATTCATGGGGGCGCATTTCGACGCTAGTTTAAAGCAAGAAACGGGCCCAAGCCTCGATGATACCGCTGTTTGGCCCGGGCGCGCGATGATCGGGCCTTTGCGCCGCCCGGGGCCGCGACATATTGTCGCAACCCCCGGCCTCTTGGTGCAATTTGCGCCACCGCGCCCCCGGCATCCCCGCGTTCAGCGGCAGCGCGCCGCGGCGGGCCGCCATGGTATGTTACTTGCTTACTGCCATTAACTTCGCATGTGGAGTGACGCCATGCCCGACACACCGCCCATCGCCACCACTGCGCCGGCCGCGCCATCGAAAATCCCGGTGACGGTGCTGGTGGAATGCCGGCAAGCGCGCAGTGGCCGCTGGGTCGAGGAGCAGTGGCAAGCCGTCGCCGTGGTGGCGGGCGAAGAGGTCATGAAAAACGCCTCCAAGAGCACCCTGGTGCACGAGGATGACGAGTGCCGGCGCTATTTGTGGTCAGGGCTCGAGCTCGCGCTGTATAAGGACGCCTGCGAAAGCTACTGGTACAACCTCATGAGTCAGACGCCGTACCTGTACGTGATCTGCTACATGGACGAGGACGACGGGGGCACGGAAAGCCTCAATCCGGTGCTGGTCACGGCGGATCAGCAAGAAGCCAGCGGCCACATGGAAACCGACGATCGGGTCTACTCGGTGCCTATGCCCGAGCAGGTACACCAGTGGGTGGAGCGTTTCGTGATTGCAAACTACGTACCCGTACAGAAGAAGAAGCGCAAACGTCAGCAATGGGCGAAGGAATCCGAAAATGACGAAACGGCCGAGCACGACGGACCACGACCGGTCCGTCACTGAAGCTGCCGAAGGCGACCCGTTCTTGAGCCGTTGGTCACGGCGCAAGCGAGCCGCCGAGAGTGGCGGTGATCCCGATGCCCCCGATGCCCCCGATGCCCCCGATGCCCCCGATGCCCCCGATGCCGTTGCGGGCGCGTCGACGCCGGAGCCTGGCGGGGGTGAGAGTGATACGGCTGCGATGGTGGTACCGGCCCCACCAGGCGATGACGTTGAGGCGCCGGAGCTCACCGATGAGGATATGCCGCCGTTGGAGGCCATCGACGAGAACACCGATATGCGCGGATTCTTTTCGCCCAAGGTCAGCCAGGCAGTGAAGAAGGCCGCGCTGAGGAAGTTTTTTCACAACCCGGCCTTCAACGTCGTCGATGGTCTGGATGATTACGATGACGACTTCAGAAATTTTGCGGCCCTGGGCGACATCGTGACTTCGGATATGCGCGGTCAGATGGAGCGGGAGGCCGAGCGCGCCCGGGAATCGAAAGCATCGGACGAGTCAACCGGCGAGCCCATGGAATCGGAGCACGCACAGGCAGAACAAGGCCCGGCGGAAGATGTGGACGAGACCCACCGTGCCGCTGAGCCGGCGGACGCCGCTGAGCGTGCCGATGCCGGCGACGATGACGCCGCCTCCGAGCCCCCGGAGGTGCAGGTGGGCATCAGCCGTGAGGCGGGCGCGCAGGCGCGCATGGTTGGTGGAAAGTTGCGTCCAAAGGGCGCCACCGGCGGGGACGTTTGAGCATCGCCGGGACCGCCGCCTTGACGCCGGAGCAGCTCCAGGAGCGGCTCGGGTGCCCCATGCCGGAGCAATCCATCGACGGCAAGGCCCGGGCCGCGGCGCTCATGGCCGACAGCTGGGCGGGGCGCACCTCCACGTCGCTGGTGGCCTATGAATCTGCCGGCCACGTGGCCATCATCGCCAACCGTGAGCAGGGCGAGGCGTTGGCCGCGCGGCTCGGAAGCACGCTCACCTGCACTTTGCTGATCCCCCGGGATGGCGACCTGCCGCAACCCGAAGACGGCGCCGGGGGACGCGCCGCCGGCGCTGCGTCCACCCGCACCATTCATGCTGCACTTGCCGGTGTGTCGGGCTATCTCGGCCAGTTCACCGTCAAGGGCCGGGTGGATGGTGAGCAGGTGGATATCGCACCATCGTTGCTGACCGCGCACAAGCCTTTCGACATGGTTCTGGATCTTGGTGAGCCGGCGCAAATGGCGCGCGAAGTGCTGCCGCCGGGCTACTACGCGCCAGGATCTGACAAGGAGGCGCTGGAGCGCGCCCTGGAAGAGATCCCGGGCCTTGTTGGTGAGTTCGAGAAGCCCCGTTACTTCGGCTACAACCCCGATATCTGCGCCCACGGCGCCAGCGGCATCCAAGCATGCACCCGCTGCATCGATGCCTGTCCGACCCTTGCCATCGCCAGTGCCGGCGAGCGCATCGAAGTCAATCCCTATCTCTGTCAGGGCGGCGGGAGTTGTGCGACGGCCTGCCCGTCGGGTGCCATCACCTATGCCTTTCCGCTGGTCAGCGATTTGCTCGCCAGCCTGCGCACGGTGTTGTCCCGCTACCGCGCGGAAGGCGGGCGCGATGCGCAAGTGCTGGTCTACGATGGCGAAGCCGGGCGCGCATGGTTAAGCGCCCATGCTCAGAGTCTGGGTGAGAACGTCATCCCCTGTGAAGTCGAGGAGATCGGCGCCCTGGGAATGGACGCCTGGCTGGGCGCGCTGGCCTATGGTGCCGCCGGCGTTCACTTGTTGTGCTTCGCCCACACGCCGCCCTCGGTGCGGCGGGAACTCGAAGAGCAACAGGGTTTTGCCACCGCCATCCTCGAAGGCATGGGCTACCATGGGCCGTTGATTCGTCTCCATGAGGCGTCTGCCGGGGCGCCGCTGACCAATTCGCCGCAATCCCCCGCCGGCGATAACCCGTCGGCCGCCACTTTTCAACCTCAAAACGAGAAGCGCACCAATCTTCGCCTGGCGGTGGAGCACCTCTACGAGCAAGCGGTCGCTTCCAGCGACGGCGGCGCCGGGGCGCTGCCGCAGTCGGCGCCATTGCCGGCCGGGGCCCCCTTTGGTGAGTTGCTGGTCAATGTCGAGACATGCACCTTGTGCATGGCTTGTGTATCGGTGTGCCCGGCATCGGCCTTGAGCGACGGCGGCAGCGAGCCGCGCTTGAACTTCATCGAGTGGAATTGCGTGCAATGCGGATTGTGCGAGCAGGCCTGCCCCGAAGACGCCATCGCGCGCAATACGCGCTTTATCTACGATCCCGCGCTGCGCCGCGCCACCCGGGTCCTCAATGAGGACAAGCCTTTTGAATGCGTGAGTTGTGGCAAGCCCTTCGCCACCACCAAAGTCATCGAAAGCATGCGCAAGAAGCTCGCCGGGCATTGGATGTTCCAGAAGCCGGAGGCGATAAGCCGTCTGGAAATGTGCGAGGACTGCCGGGTCAAGGACATGTTCAAGGACGGCGGAGGACTTCTGGACGCCCACGAAGATACATAGGCGGTGAGTGGCACGGGCATTGGGCCAACAAATCCCAGGGTGGGCTAATTTGTCCCACGCAGGTGGCTCGTCAAGGGCCCGGGAGCCGGTTGCATAGCCGGATTCCGGCCTATTTGGCGTTATACCCTTGGCCGTCCGGGCACGGGAATTGCTTGGTAATCAGAGGATCGTAGAGATTAGCTGGCAAAAAATAACGAATGAATGCAGGGGCGGTAGCAGCGTCGGTGACGACTGGCATGAGTGAGGGGGCACACAGTGCGCCTGATGCCGAGTGCCTGCGCGCCAACACCTACAGCCTTCTCGGCGCGCTGCTGGCGAAACCGCCGGCGGCATCCTTGATCGCGTTGCTGACCCGCATAACGCCGGCCGAAGTCGGCGGTCACGACGATTTGTCCGCGGCCTGGGAAGTGCTGCGCCTCGCCGGCGAGCGCGCCAACGTCGCCGCCCTGGATGACGAGTATCACGAGCTGTTCGTGGGCATTGGCCGCGGCGAGCTGGTGCCCTACGGCTCCTGGTACATGACCGGCTTCCTCATGGATCAACCACTGGCGGTGCTGCGCCGCGACTTGGCCGAGCTCGGCTTCGAACGTCAGGAAGACATCAAGGAACCCGAAGACCACGTGGCGGCATTGTTGGAAACCATGGGCTTGATGATCGCCGACGGCGAACTATCGGTGACCGCCCAAAGGCGCTTTTTCCAAAGCCATATGAGCCCGTGGATGAAAAGCTTTTTTCTGGATCTCCAAAAGGCTTCGTCAGCGCGTTTCTACCGTGCCGTGGGGCAGTTCGGGGAGCAATTCATCGAGTTCGAAAACAAGTACTTGACCATGCTGGTTTGACATATCGGATTGAATGGAAATCGCCGGTGGGACGCCGCCGGTGGCTACTATCACGCGTGAGGAGTAAGAGAATGCACAAGACACCAAAGGTAAAAACTGGACGGCGCGCTTTTCTCAAGCGTGCGGCCGTCACAGGTGGCGCCGCTACGGTGGTGGTGGCAGGCGGCACCGCCATCGCTGACGTCGCGTCGGAGTCCCCGGGCAAGGTCGCCCCGGAGGCGGGTTCAAAGGGTTATCGGATGACGCCGCACATCGAGGCGTATTATCGATCGGCGCGGGGCTGAGTGGCCGCTCAAGTCGAAGGAGAAAAGCGATGAAGTTGATTAGAAAGAACGGTCTTGCCCATGCTTCCAGCGGCGCCAGTGTTGCCGTAGGCACGCCCGGCGAGGCCATCGGCCGGCGCACATTCCTGCGCCGCTCCGGTCTCACCATGGGTGGCGCGGCGGTTGCCGGCATGCTGCCGGCAACCATGATGCGCAAAGCCCAGGCTGACGAATTCGCGCCCAAGCCGGGCGTTGCCATCGACATGCGGCGCAGCATTTGCACCCATTGCTCGGTGGGCTGTGGCGTAATCGCCGAGGTGCAAAATGGCGTGTGGACCGGCCAGGAGCCGGATTTCGATTCTCCCTTGAACCTGGGCGGTCACTGCGCCAAAGGTGCGTCGGTGCGTGAGCACGGCATGGGGATCCGGCGTCTGAAGTACCCCATGAAGCTCGTCGCCGGCAAGTGGAAGCGATTGAGCTGGGACGACGCCATCGACGAAATCGGCGATCAGCTTCTCGCCATCCGCGAAGCATCCGGTCCGGATTCCGTGTACTGGCTGGGTTCGGCCAAGCACAGCAACGAGCAGTCCTACCTGTTCCGTAAGTTCGCCGCTTTCTGGGGCACGAACAACGTCGACCACCAGGCGCGCATTTGCCACTCCACCACGGTGGCTGGTGTCGCGAACACCTGGGGCTACGGCGCCATGACCAACTCCTACAACGACATGCACAACTGCAAAGCGATGCTGTTTATCGGCAGCAACGCGGCAGAAGCGCATCCGGTGGCCATGCAGCACATCCTGCGCGCCAAGGAGAATGGCGCCAAGATGATCGTTTGCGACCCGCGCTATACGCGTACCGCGGCGCACTCTGATCACTTCGTGCGGTTGCGTCCCGGCACCGATGTGGCGTTGATGTGGGGCATGATGTGGCACATCTTCGAGAACAACTGGCAGGACGACGAATACATCAAGCAGCGCGTTTACGGCATGGACGAAGTGCGCAAGGAGGTCGCCAATTGGACTCCGGCCGAGACCGAGAAGGTCACCGGCGTCGACGAGGCCACCGTCAAGACGGCGGCGCAGATGATGGCGGAGAACCGTCCGGGCACCATCGTCTGGTGCATGGGTGGCACGCAGCACACCATCGGCAACAACAACACGCGCGCCTACTGCGCTTTCCAGCTTGCCTTGGGTAACGTCGGTAAGAGTGGCGGCGGCGCCAATATCTTCCGCGGCCATGACAACGTGCAAGGCGCCACGGACTTCTGCGTATTGTCCCACTCGCTGCCTGGTTATTACGGCCTGAGCAACGGATCCTGGGGACACTGGGCGCGGGTCTGGGACGTCGATCTGGATTGGGTGAAGAGTCGCTTCGCCCAGGAAAAGGTCGTCGGCGACGGTGGCAAGGAAGTCATGCCCATGAACTACAAGGGCATCCCCGTGTCGCGCTGGGTCGATGGCGTCATCGAGGATAAGGCCAATATCGGCCAGCAGGACAATATCCGGGCCATGATCTACATGGGCCACGCGGTCAACAGTCAGACCCGCGGCGAGGATATGAAAAAGGCCATGGATAAGTTGGATCTCATGGTCATCATCGATCCTTACCCGACCCATGCGGCGGTCATGAGCGATCGCACCGACGGCATCTACCTGCTGCCGGCCTCGACTCAGTTCGAGACCTACGGTTCGGTGACGGCATCGAATCGCTCACTGCAGTGGCGTGACAAGGTCATCGATCCGGTGTGGGAATCGCTGCCCGATCACGTGATTCTGGCCAAGTTCGCCAAGAAGCTGGGCTTCGACCAGCAGTTGTTCAAGAACATCAAGGTGATCAACGGTGAGCCGCTCATCGAAGACATCACCCGCGAGTGGAACGGCGGCATGTGGACCATTGGTTACACCGGTCAGAGCCCCGAGCGGCTCAAGGCCCACGCCGCCAATCGCCACACCTTCAACACCACAACCTTGAAGGCCGAAGGCGGTCCCGTGGACGGCGATTACTACGGATTGCCGTGGCCTTGTTGGGGAACGCCCGAAATGGGCCACCCCGGCACGCCGGTGCTCTATGACACCAGCAAAGCGGTGGCCGAGGGCGGGCTCAATTTCCGAGCGCGCTTCGGGGTGGAGCGCAATGGCGAGACCCTGCTCGCCGAGGGTTCCTACAGCAAGGGCGCCGAGATCAAGGACGGCTACCCCGAGTTCAGTGACAAGGTGCTGAAACAGCTTGGCTGGTGGGATGACCTGACCGACGCCGAGAAGGCGGCGGCCGAGGGCAGGAACTGGAAAACAGACTTATCCGGCGGCATCCAGCGCGTGGCCATCAAGCATGGTTGTGCGCCCTTCGGTAACGCCAAGGCCCGGGTGATCGTCTGGACCTTCCCGGATCCGGTCCCGGTGCATCGCGAACCGCTGTACACACCGCGGCGCGATCTGCTGGACAAGTACGCCACCTACGAGGATCGCAAGCGTTTTTACCGCCTGCCGACTCGCTACGGTTCGATTCAAGCCACCGATTATTCCAAGGACTATCCGCTCATCTTCACCAGCGGGCGTTTGGTGGAGTACGAGGGCGGTGGCGAGGAGCAACGCTCACAAGCGTGGCTTGCCGAGCTGCAGCAGGATATGTTCGTGGAGATCAATCCTGCGGACGCCAACGATCGCGGCCTCAAGGACGGCCAGATGGTCTGGATGAATACACCTGAGGGAAACAAGATCAAGGCCAAGACCATGGTCACCCAGCGGGTGGCGCCAGGCGTTGTATGGACACCGTTCCACTTCGGTGGCTACTTTGCCGGTGAGGACCTGTTGGCGAAATATCCAGCCGGCGCCGCGCCGTATGTACGGGGTGATGCCTGCAACACGGCGTTTACTTATGGTTATGACTCTGTGACTCAGATGCAGGAGACGAAGGTCACCCTGTGTCAGGTCAG
>Ga0055476_10000272_pt1 | contig 13198 bp, 11 predicted proteins | sample Muzzi_CordC_D2_FD_57682 | JGI IMG/M metagenome (GOLD analysis project Ga0055476, IMG submission 57682) | Wetland microbial communities from San Francisco Bay, California, USA, that impact long-term carbon sequestration - Muzzi_CordC_D2 | ecosystem: Environmental > Aquatic > Marine > Wetlands ... | reverse complement strand
GTTGACATTTGGATTGTCCTTCCACGCCGGCATGACCCCGATCTGGCCGGAGTAACCATTCTCGAGTACATACATAAATCGCTCTTCGTCTATTACCTTGAGCCGCTCGACGAGGCTGGGTGCGAAAGTACTGCCGACCGCATCCTGTGCGTGACACACATGGCAGACCGCATGAAAGGTGCGCCATCCAATATAGGTCTGTTTGTCCACTTTGCAGGCAGTTTTGCCACCGCTTTCTTCACAAGTGACGGTATAGGGTGCGGCGTTGTCGGCGGCGTCCGGGGAAGACGCCGTTTCCGTACTGTCGGCAAAAGCAAGTGTTACAGCCCCGCTTAGCAGGCTTGCGGTAATTACCGAGAGTGTCTTTGACAGGCTATTAATTAATCCAGCTGGTTTCATTTTCATTGGCTCCTGAACTGTTCCTCACGCAGCGGTGTAATTCTTACTGCCATTACTATAGAACAATCCCCGGCTGCAATGCTACAGCCGGGGATCGCACAACCCTTATTCTAGTTGGGTAGCGCAAACACCGTCAGCGTACCACCAAGCTGGGTGTAGCCGCTCAGCGACTTGTAGGCGCCTACAGCACCCAGTCCCTCGGTGTCGCCTTCAAGACCTGCTGCCATGCCAATACCAGCCCAGCCTCCAATACCGGAAAGCACGGCGACATATTGTTTGCCGTCGTAGGTGTAGGTGTTGACATTACCGATGATACCGGAAGGCGTCTTGAATCGGTAAAGCTCCTCGCCGGACTTGGCGTCGATTGCCTTCAGATAACCTTCCAGCGTTCCGTAGAAAACGACATCACCCGCAGTTGCCAGGGCGCCGCTCCAGACTGAAAAGGTTTCCGGAATGGACCACTTGATTTTGCCGGTCGTAGCATCCCAGGCAATGAAGTTGCCCATGTTACTGGAGCCATCTCCGGTCGCTTTACCCGCCGGAAACATGCTCAGCGTAGCACCGACATACGGCTGTCCGGCGACATACTCCACTTCGAACGGTTCGTAGTCCATGCACACGTGGTTTGTGGGCACATAGAACAGTTTGGTCCGCGGTGAATAGGCCGCCGGCTGTTGGTCCTTGCTACCCAGGGCGGCAGGGCAGACGTTCTCGGTGTTGTTGTCTGCGCCGTTCTGGTCGGTGCTGTACTTGGCGACCACCTGCGGACGGCCTGTCTTCATGTCCACGTGGGTAGCCCAGTTGACCGCCGGATCGTACTTCTCGGCGACAAGCAGTTCACCGGTAACCCGGTCAATGGTGTAGCCGAAGCCGTTGCGGTCGAAGTGCACCAGGGTCTTGCGTGATTTTCCGCCGATTTCCTGGTCAGCCAGGATCATTTCGTTGACGCCATCGTAGTCCCATTCATCGTGCGGGGTCATCTGATAAAACCACTTCGCCATTCCGGTGTCAGCGTCGCGGGCCATGACCGTCATGGACCACCTGTTATCACCGGGCCGCACGACTGGATTCCAGGTGCTGGGATTGCCGGTGCCGTAATACACCAGGTTCAGGTCAGGATCGTAGGAGTACCAGCCCCAGGTCGTGCCGCCACCGATCTTCCACTGGTCACCCTTCCATGTTTTCAGGCTGGAGTCCTTGCCAATGGGCTTCAGCATGTGTGTGGTCTTTTCGGGGTCAACCAGCATCTCATCGTCGGGGCCGGTGCTGTATGCTTTCCACGCCAGACTGCCGTCCTTAAGGTTGTAGGCAGCGAGAAATCCACGGACACCAAATTCACCACCGCTTATCCCGGTCAGGACTTTATCCTTGACCACCACGGGTGCGTTGGTGTTGGTTGAACCCTTCTTGGGGTCACCGTTTTTCACTTTCCAGATGAGCTTGCCGGTCTTTGCATCCAGCGCTACCAGATTGGTGTCAGCCTGCTGCAATATGATTTTGCCGTCAGCGTAGGCCAGACCCCGGTACACGGTATCACAGCACATGACCGGAATGGTGTCCGGATTTTGCTGCGGTTCGTACATCCAGTTGATGGTTTGATCCGCAAGATTGATTGAGAAGACCTTGTTCGGGAAGGGGGTGTGAACGTACATGGTGTCCCCGATAACCAGAGGACCGCCTTCATGGCCGCGCAGTACACCTGTGGAGAATGTCCACGCGACTTGCAGATCCTTGGCATTTTTGCTGTTGATCTGATCGAGTTCACTGAATCGGGTTCCTGCGTAATTACCTCCCCAAATGGCCCAGTTGTTGGGGTCCTTGGTCAGCTGCATTACACTGTCGTTGGCGATGGTAAGACACGGCCACGACAGTACAGCTGCCGCGACCGTCATTCGGGTTAGATATGGTTTGATCATTTCCCTGCCCTCCTGAGGCTAGCTTGTTTTGTGGGGTTATTCGATGGGAGCTGTTGTTCCGGCGCCGCAGCCGCTGCGACGCAAACAACACGATCCCATCTTTGGCCTGATATTTACAGCAACACCTGTGCCATTGATTGGCTTCCCACATGTAAAAAAATTGTGCCTAAAAACCATGCGCTTATGGAATTTGCCTCAAACTGCAAACAACGGCTGTAAGCACAATATGTCACCCCTCTGTCTCAGATTTGCAATATTTTCATGAGCAGACCGGTGTTAACCGGAACTTTGGTAAGTATAGACCATGTGAAAATATAGACCGCGACCAACCGGCGAGTTCGGTATTCCCTGTAAATCCTGTGTTTGGTTTTCTCCCGCTCGTATTCAACGGCAATCGGTCCTGGTGCAGAGTACCGAGCTATACTCTTGGCAACTGCATGAAGTTCGGTTTGCAAGGGTCGGCAGACGTCTGACTGGAACAGTCTCTGCTACCGCATCCCGGCAGGACAGTGGAATTTGACCAACGTGAGACAGGCGGATGCGAGTAAGCGAGGGATTTGACTATTTTAACCGGCATATTCAAGCGATTTTGGTCGTGGTGTTGTGCGTGCTATCGTCTGCAATCCCGGCGTATGGCGATGAGCGGCCCGTTTCACGAGACCAGGTCATCGCCATGCTCGAACGCGGTGAGAGCGATCTTTCCAACCTGAACCTGCGCGGACAGGAACTCTCAGCGCTCGATTTCAGCGGCACCAATCTGTTTGGTGTCGACATGAGAAACGCCGACCTTAGCGGTGCAATTCTGCGCGGGTGTAACCTGGATATGGCCTTGTTGAGGGGTGCAAATCTCACCGGGGCGGACCTGAGGGATACCAGTTTGTTCAGCACGGTGTTGGCCGAGGCAACTCTCAAAAACAGCGATTTGCGCGGTGCGCGCTTGATGGGTAATTTGCAGGCTGCGGATCTCGAAGGTGCCAATCTGGCTGGAGTCCGAGCCTCTGCGGACATGCGCAATCAGCCGATGGGCCTGGTGCGCGCCGAGTTTGCCCAGGCGGTTCTGCGTGGCGCCAATTTACAGGGTGCGCAGCTCGCACGGGCCAATCTGCGCTTTACGGATCTCAGTGGCGCAAATCTGACTGGAGCCGATCTGACGCTTGCTGACCTCAGTGGTGCCGATCTGAGCGGCGTTATCCTGACTGACGCGAACCTGTCCGAGGCTGTTGTGGAGAACGCAGTTTTTCGTGATGTCAAAGGCTTATCCAGCGTCAAGGGATTTGACTCGGTGCGAGGCAGGTCGCTTGCGGTGTTCGATTGAGTCCGGCGAGACCAGCGCGTTGGTGCCAAGCCGCCCATTATCGACCGGCGTTGCCAACGGGAGTGTTTGAGCTGATTTGCCGCGGATTAGGATTAGTGGTGCTGTTGGTCGCCTGGTCAGAGGCGGGCATAGCGGCGGATAACTGTGAGCCTGGTGCCGAGGTGGTGGAGATTGCCGCGGGCATATACGTACGGCCGGGAAAACATGCCGTGGTGTTTGACAGCGATGCCGTCGCTAATATCGGTTTCATTGTCGGCAGTCGGTGTGTCGCCGTGATCGACACCGGCGGCAGCTATGCTGAGGGTCAGGCACTTCGTTGCACAATCAGAAGCGTCACTCCACAACCGGTGTGTTTCGTGATCAATACCCATGTTCACCCCGATCATATCCTGGGTAATCTGGCCTTTCGGGAGCCCGGCGTTTTTTATATCGGACATAACAATCTCGCCCGCGCGTTGGCTCTGCGGGGCAGTGTTTACCTGGAACGGGCAGCGCAACAGGCGGGGAGCCCGCTCGGACCTGAATATATTATTCTTCCTGACCTGTCGGTTGACGGGCAGCTCAGGCTGGATCTCGGCGAACGGGTTCTGGAGCTTGTCGCTCATTCCACCGCCCATACCGACAACGATCTGAGTGTATTCGATGAAAAGACGGGTACCCTGTGGTTATCGGATCTGTTGTTCATGGGCCATATCCCCGTGGTCGACGGCAGTCTCAACGGCTGGCTGGCGCTGCTGGAGACGCTGAAGGACAAACCGGCCCGACGTGTGGTTCCCGGACACGGGCCGGTGCAGGCGGCCTGGCCGGATGCCGCCAGCGATACGCAACGCTATCTTTCCACCCTGCGGGATGAGACCCGGCAGTGCATTGCGAAGGGTGACGATCTTCGCGAGGCTCAGAAAACCATCGCTTATGGAGAACGACCGCGCTGGCAGTTATTTGACAGCTACCACAAACGCAATATCATTGCGGCCTACAGCGAGCTTGAATGGGAAGATTAGTCCAGGCTGTGCCAGCCTGGAGGAACCTCGGAAAGTTACCATTGTCGGAGTGAACATCATCATGCGTTATTCCCGACCCGATAAGACCCGGAACCGGCCGAGCGGCTGGCTGATGGTGGCGCTTCTGGCAGGTTCCGGAACTGCGGTTGCGGACGCCGACGAAGACAGCGTGTGGCTCGGCGGACTGCGCGCCGCTTACTTTGGCGAACGTCCCATCGTGCAGTCAGATGATGTCATTGAGCTGGAAGCACCTGAACGGGCAGAGGATTCCGCTATAGTACCGATTCGCATCAAAGCCAAGATCCCGCAGACCGACGAGCGCTATATCAAGACCATCACCTTAATCATCGACATGAATCCGGGGCAGCTGGCGGGCCGGTTTCACTTTACGCCAAAAAATGGCCGCGCGGATCTGGGGCTGCGGATACGTGTCAATGCTTACGGGCCAGTGCGCGCTATTGCAGAGACCAATGACGGGAAGTTATTCATGAGCAGGCGCTTCGTGAAGGCTAGCGGAGGTTGCTCTGCGGCGATTGGTACTGATATAGAGGCGGCAAAACGCCGGCTGGGAAAGATGAAGTTCAAGACTGAAAAACCGGTGTTGCCCGGCGAGCCGCTGGCCGTTCAGTTGCGGGTGAGTCATCCGAATCTTACCGGTCTGCAAATGGATCAGATTACACGCCTTTATACCACGGCTCACTACGTGGAAAAGGTAGCGATAAGCTTCGAGGGTCAACCAGTGTTTTCTGCCGAAACGGGTTTCTCAATGAGCGAAAATCCCAGCTTCCGCTTCTACTTCGTGCCGGAAAGTGCCGGCGAAGTACATGTGGAGGTGATCGATACAGAAGGTTTACGATTTACCGGCCAGTATTCAGTGGTCCCGGGTGCAGGGCACGCAGAAGACCGCTAGCCGGCTGCGTGACATGCCGGATTCATTGTTTTGTAGGGAAGCATCGGCGCCCGGCGTCCTTGCGTGTTTCGGCGAGCAACTCGATGATTGGACCTGTACGCTCGCGATCGCGGAACAGGCCGCCACGTTCGCCCGGTGTTGTGCGTAGATTCGTATAGGTAACCGCTTTCGTGAATTCATCGTATGTTAAGCGGGAAGCAATCGTATCGATCTCACAGACGCAAGCGTAGAGTGTGTTGTAATTCTGACCGCCGTGTTCAGCCATGCAGTTCAGCACATATTCGACACGCTGCTGGGTGGGGAAGTCGTTGGCCTGCACGCCGGTGCTGCTTAACAGGCAGGCGATTACTGAAAAGCTCAAAGCGAATTTCATGGCCCATCCTCATTTAGTGAATATCATTATTTTAGTGAGTATCATTAGTCCATCCAGTAAAACCCCGGCCGGCGCTCAGCGCCGCGGCGTAGGCATGGACGTTAGTGCTCCAGCTTATTTCACCGCTGCGCGCGCGGAATAAACCAGTCAGTGTTGTCATTATTCTCGAACTATTACCGCTTTAAAAGCAAATTTACAGGTGCTGCTCGGGATTTGGGGCTCAGGATCGACCCCGCAGGGTATACGCCGCAGGTTCCCGCAGGCTTGAATTCTCGTGCTTATTCAACGGCGCTGGAGACGATCTCCTCGAGTATACGGTTGATTCTCTGACTCAGCGCTCGCACTGCCGGATCATTTTCCGGCAGCAGACGTGCCTCGACAGTGACCTGTCCAGCCTGTTCGTATACTGCAATCCGGCACGGCATGTGCAAAAGGTACTGCGGGTCTACCTCCAGGAGTTGCCTCGCATACTCCAGGTTGCAGAAATGCAGGACGGTACCGGGCGGGAGGTCGATATCGTCTCGTCTGGCAATGGCTTCACCGATTGTGTTACGCCCGCTTAAACGGAAGTTTTGCTCGCCAATGGCGAATTCCAGATCGACAAGCACATCATCGAATGATTTTGACGAATGCGCGGTGTAGCGGGGCGCCGGATCCTGGCCGGGGTGCTGGCCACAGGCCGCCACGGTCATTACTATGAGGACAAATATAACGACGGTTTCGCCGGTGATCGGGGTCCAGTCAAGGTGCATGTTTGTCAATATCAGCGATAGCGATTCACCCGGCGCATGCTAGTCGATCGCAAATGATATGGCCACTTTGCCTGTGCGGTACTGGCATGGTCAAAGCACTTTCACGCAACCCGGGTTGTTGGCACGAGCCTGGCTGGGTTACATGGGTATAAATCCAGTGACATACAGGATCCTTTATCTCGAATCTGCCCTGCTTCTGGTGATGTTATTGTGTGTCGATATCGGTGCGGTCTATCCGGCCGCTGACCCTTGTCAGTCAATGCCGGAGCCGGCTGTTGCCCCGATCACTGACAAGTCACGGGTAGCGTATGGAGAAGGTCTGCTTTGGAAGATCGAGGGACGCGGTACTGAGCCGGCTTACCTGTTTGGCACGATACACCTGGAGGATCACCGGGTCAGCAGACTTCCGCCGGTCGTGCAGGACGTCTTCAACGGCGCAACCAGTTTCATCAGCGAGGTGGAGATGCATCCCGCCGCCAGAGCGAGTTATGCCGAACGCATGCGTTTGTCGCCGGGGCTTTCGTTGCAGCAGTATCTCGAAGCACCCCTGTATCAGCAGCTGGTGCATATTATGGTCGAGGACTATGCGCTGCCGCAATCCGTCCTCGATAACCTCAAACCCTGGGCGGTTTTCACCCTGCTGAGCCGGCCCCCGCCGGTAAGCGGACGCGTGCTGGACGACCTGCTCGATGCACAGGCGCGACAGCAGGGCAAGTCGGTCCATGGCCTGGAAACGGTCGACGAACTGGTGGCGGCACTGGACGCTTTGTCTGTTGACGACCAGGTTGATATTCTCGAGGACACGGTCTGCAATCGCGATCAGCTTGCCGAGCAGATGGAGGAGTTGACGACACTTTATCTGCACCGGGACGTGGCGGGTATGCTGGCGATCAATGCCGGAGCGCACCAGGACGAGTCAGTGTTTGAGCGCTTCATGGAACGCACTCTCTACCAGCGCAACCGGCGTATGGCGTTGCGGATCCTTGATCGGCTGGGTGACGGGAAAGTGTTTATCGCCGTCGGAGCTCTGCATCTGCCGGGTGAAAGAGGGATCCTGCGCAGTCTGGAGGCCGATGGTTACCGGATTTCACGCGTATTCTGATAAAGTTAACGTGACGCCGACGCTGGCAGTATTTCGGTGCGGGTAGGCACCATCGCCGTTGTAAAATCTGGTCGCGATGGCTGGGGTACGTTTCTTGCACCGATTACATCAGTTGACGATCAGCAGCGAGGTGTGTGGGCAATGCGAAAGCCGATCGAGAGTAATTCGTTTGTTAAACAGAATACCAGTAACTACAGCAAGCTGTCGGTATTTCGCGCAGTGCTGACAGGCAGGCGCGGGCCGCTCCTGGTCGGCTTGCTGGTGCTGGTTTCCAGTATGAGCGGGTCACTCAGGGTCATGGCGGATACCGGTTTACCGGCACCCGGCCTGATGGTGCTGGTTGGAGAACACCGCATGCATCTGTATTGCTCGGGTCAGGGGGAACCTGCTGTGGTGATGGATGCCGGTCTCGGCGGAACATCGCTGGATTGGGTTCGGGTGCAACCGGAACTTGCCAAGTACACGCGGGTCTGTACTTACGACCGCGCGGGTTATGGATGGAGTGAACCGGGCCCACGGCCACGCTCCAGTGGCAGAATTGCCGAAGAACTGCACACACTGTTACTGACCGCCGCCGTGCCCCAACCCTACGTGCTGGTCGGGCATTCCTTTGGCGGTTACAACGTGCGGCTGTTTGCCAGTCACTACCCGGAGGTAACCGCCGGTGTGGTACTGGTGGACGCCGCTCACGAGGACCAGGTCAGACGTTTCAGGGAGGAGTGTGGCATCAACATAGCGCCACAGGGTCAGTTGGTGGTTTTATCCAGCCCGGATATCCCCGAAAACATGCCTGGTGATGTGCGTTCGCTGGCACAATCACTGATAAACAGCTCTGAAGCCTACCAGGCAGTACGAGACGAGCTGGTTTCGTTTCGCCGAAGTGCTGCCCAGGTGCGCAACGCCGGTCCACTACCGAATGTGCCGTTGGTGGTTGTAAGCCGCGGCCAGCAGGTGTGGCCGGATACACCGAAGGGGAATCGGCTGGAACGATTATGGGCCGAGCTACAGAATGATCTTGCAGAACGTCAGGCCCATGTGCCGCACCTGTTCGCGCAGAACAGTGGTCATTATGTGCAGTTGGACGAGCCTGGCGTGGTGGTGAACGCAGTACGTAGTGTTATCGCGTCGATTCGTCCCTGACCGGTTTGCCTGTATCGCTTCTGCACCTGGCCCTGACGGGTTGTGTAAAACTGGAACGCATCGGCATGCAATGCGCGCTATTCAACTAATGCGCGATAGGTGAGTGTCTCTTCCAGCAGTAGATCGGAATTGGCAGCCTTGTTATCTTCGCCGTCCTTTCCCGGGTCGACGGTACGTATCTGGTATACATATCCGGGTACGTCACTGGACAGCGTAAACTCGTAATAGCGGTGGGCGAATCTTTCGAATTTGTCTCGCAGCGGGTCTTCAAGATACGGTGTAATCTTGATCTTCAACCCGGGGCTTGCCCGATCCCCGTACGGTACTTTGACTTCGGTGATCTCCGCTTCATTTTCAAGCGCCAACTTGATCATTTTCTGGAAATGGCGCCAGGAACCGGCAGTCAGGCGGTCCATTTCATTGACCTCGCGTTGCAGAAACATCATGATAACGGGGTTGCCATCGGAAACTGTCATTGGCGGCACCATGCGCGAGCGTTCACCGGTAAAGAAGACGATCTCAACCCGTTTCGTGTCTTCTGCCGGAGCTGCGAAAAAACGAATCTCAACGGTGTCGCTGAAGCCCTCTTCCAATACGCCCGTTTTGCGAAAATCATAGAGCAGACGTGACGGTGCATTGACCTTGTCCAGATGGTCGGTAAGGAACAGCTCGGTATTGGCCCGTGAAAATGTTTCTTTCTCGACCGGATAACCGGTTCCGGGTATTGTTGCGAGAACCAGTAACAGGACGATGTTCATCAGTTTAAGGTGCTTATTCATTACAATCCTCCAGTAGCTTGTTTGGGCGGAATCCCCGACTCGCGCGGAGATATTTCCAGCCATGCCGATCATTTGTCGTTGGCGGAAATCCCGTGTTTCTGCATGCGGTAACGCAGCGCCATGCGCGTAATGCCGAGCCGCCGCGAAGCCTCCGATACATTACCTGCTGTGCTATCCAGTGTCTGTCGAATCAATGTGGCTTCGGCAGCATCCAGAGTCATGCCGGACAAGCTATCCTGCATTTTCGCTCGTGATTCCCGCAGGTGATCGTCAAGCATGAGGACTGATGCCGTTAGTTGCTCGCTACCACACAGCAGAACTGCTCGTTCAACCAGGTGCTTCAGTTCGCGCACATTACCCGGCCACGGATAATTGAGCATGGCATTTACAGCATCTTCTTCAAACCCCGGTATCGGTAGACCGTAGCGTCGCGCGGTGACTTCGGCGAAATGTTTTGCAAGCAGAATGATATCATTGCCGCAGGTACGTAGAGGTGGCATTGCAAGGGTCAATACCTTGAGCCGGAAATACAGGTCGGCCCGGAACGTCTGCGCATCAACCATTTCCTCCAGAGGACGGTTTGTACCGGCGATAAACCACGCTGCCACCGGACGTTGACGACTACTCCCCACCCGACGGAAGGTCCGGCGTTCCAGTACCGCCAGTAGCTTGGATTGCAGGGAATACGGGAACTCTCCCACTTCGTCCAGAAATACGGTTCCGTCTTCGGCGGCTTCGATCAGTCCGGTGCGGGTCGAGTAGGCGGTAGTGAATGCGCCTTTTTCGTGTCCGAACAGTTCTGCCTCTATCAGGTCATTCGGCAGTGTGGCGCAGTCCACATGAACGAAAGGGCGATCACGCCGGGAGCTGCAGCGATGTACGATACGTGCTGCGAGGTCTTTACCGCTTCCCGTCTCACCTAGAATCAGAATTGTAGGTGGAACCTCTTCGGTCCTGGTGGCCAGTTCCGAGATACGTTCAATCTGTTCCCGGAGGTGCGCAATCGCCGAGCTTTTACCGAGTATTTCTTCGGACTCGCTCGCGCGGATTTCGCGCTGATGGGAATATTCCAGGCGCCGGGTCAGTTTAACGCGCTTGAGTGCCTTCTCAAGAGTAATGAGTAATTCGTCGAGATCAATCGGTTTTTTCAGATAGTCCAGGGCTTTTAATTTCATTGCTGCCACGGCGTCCTGGAGTTCGCCGTAAGCGGTCAATACCACGACCGGAATGTCTGCCGCTTCGCTTTCCCGCAGCCGGGCAAGAAAGTCGAGTCCGGAGCCGTCGGGAAGCCGCATGTCGAGCAGCACCAGTTCTATAACACCTGTGTTGACTTGACGTTGTGCCTCCGTCAGGGTGCCGGCTATCTTGCATTTGTAGCCTGCTTTGCCCAACCGCTTACTGACGGCGTTGGCGAACAGGGATTCATCTTCAACCAGCAGGATATACGTTTCCAGTGGCTTAATAGCCGGACTTTCCGGGGCGCTGGTGGATGCCTGGCTTGTCACGATTCGGTTACCACTGGTGCTCCTGTTGGGAGGTCGATAACTACGCGGGTTCCTGTGGGGGAGTTTTGCACGAATTTGATGGTTCCTCCATGCGCGTGGCATACCTTGAATGCGAACGGGATACCCAGGCCTGTCCCCAGACGCTTGGTGGATGGCCCGGGAGAAAGATTGCCGGGTTTGGGATCGAAAGCCAGGCCCGAGCCCTGATCATCGATGATTAAACTTACCGAGCCCGTCGAGGATTCTACTGTCAACGCGATTTCACCACCCTTTGGTGAAGCCTCTATCGCGTTGAGGATTAGGCCACAGACCGCTTGTTCAAGTAAATCCACATCGATGTACAAAACCGGATCCGCTTCCCAGCCGCTGCGTTTCAGGTGCAGGTCCTTTTCCTCGAACTTCGACCGTATGGTACCCAGAACATCATCCACCAACATCGAAAGTCGGCTCTGTGCGCGATGCGGCTGCAATGGATGCAGGTACGAGAGCAGAGAACTGACCCAGCGTTCAAGGCGGTCTACCGTGTCGATAATCGCCTGCCGGGAATCCTGTGATTCCTCTGTTTCGTCAACGCAATCGATCATCTGCGCAGCTGCACGGATGCCCGCGATCGGATTGCGGATATTGTGTGCCACGACAGGCACCAGGGCACCCAGTGCCGCCTGGCGTTCACTTTCCACCAGGGCGTTGCGGCTGTCAGCCAGATCGCGCGCCATCTCATTGATGGAGCGCGCAAGTTTTGTGACTTCCTCGACGCCGTGTTCGGCGATCCTGTGGTCGAAATGTCCCTCACTGATGCGTTGCGCAGCATGGGCCACCGCTGACATGGGGTGTACGAAATCCTGCTGCAGGCTTCGGTGGGAAAACCATAGCAGCAAGGCTGCCAGTAAGATAGGTACGGGGATGACGATCGGGGCAAGTGTGGTCCAGCGCTTCAGGTCGAGTTCCATTGTCTCGCGACGCCCGCTGATCAGTTCAGAAAATTGCCGGAATGTCTGTTCGAATCCCCTGAGTAGCCACGCTTCATACTCGGGGTCCAGAATTCTGAAGCGCACATTTTCGCCGGCGAGTTGCGGGTCGGTGAAGATCAGATTCATCTCGTCCTGCACTCGAGTATAAGCCGTTTGCAGTTCCTTGACAGCGTAGCGTTCTTCTTCATCTTCTGCCCGCCGCTTCAGTTGACTGAAGTGCCTCTGAATGCTGTGCAAATGCCGGTAGTATTGCCGAAGTGCCTTTGTGTCATCGATGCCCCTGGCACGCACCACCTCTTTGAGTTGGCGATACAGATCGCCGCGCACCAGTTGGGCTTCGTAAAGAAGCGCGTCAACACGGCTCAGCTCGCTCGATGATTCCAGCCAGAAAAATGTCCACATACCACCAAGCCCGCCGGTCACTGTTACCAGCACAAGAAACGCCGTTTCATGCACCAGTAGCAGGGTTTTCAGTGCACGCGGATGAAGTATGTTCATAATTGGGAAATGCTGATATTACATTAACCTGACAATGCTGATGTGTCTGGAGATAGCTACGGCGACGGACCTGTGGTTGGTTGTCAATAGCCAATCACTTGGCTGATATAGACCATTATTACGAGGGTGTCGCCGACGCCCTATCTTCACCTGAGATTGCATTATGTCATATAACATATTGTAATTTATAATTAATTATATGTCACATAAGGCTGAGGGGGCGGGTTGACAGGGGTTGGCGCATTTTCTGCTATCTTTATGAAGGTCAGTGGCGCATTTTCATGTACACGGACAACAATACCGAAACATAAATGATTCAAAGGAGAGTGGCAATGAAGTGGACAACCCCAGAGTACAGTGATCTCCGGTTTGGTTTCGAGATCACCATGTACATTCTCAACCGATAACACTGGGAAGCCCGCCCGTGGGCCACCCTGAACAGGGATGGCCTACGGGATGTTTCTCTACCCACCGCTGCGCGGTGTGTCGGCGCGCAAGTTGCGGCTGGTCAAGCTGTTCATTCGGTTCCCTGATCAC
>Ga0055476_10000270_pt1 | contig 13267 bp, 11 predicted proteins | sample Muzzi_CordC_D2_FD_57682 | JGI IMG/M metagenome (GOLD analysis project Ga0055476, IMG submission 57682) | Wetland microbial communities from San Francisco Bay, California, USA, that impact long-term carbon sequestration - Muzzi_CordC_D2 | ecosystem: Environmental > Aquatic > Marine > Wetlands ... | reverse complement strand
TATCTACGCGTATCTTGACTGGAAGACGGTCAGCAAACTGGTGGAGGAATACATCAAGGGCAAACACAATCGCCGCTTGTTGATCTGGTCGCTGTTGAGCTTCAACGAATGGTGTCGCGTCTTCCTACAGGGGAAACAGAGGTTTCACTAATGTCGCCGCGTTCCCGATTCGACTTTACAACACATACAGACTGGACTGGGATAAATGTCTAATTCAAGCGATCACCGATATGACGAGATCCGGAAGCATTGGAAAACCAGTGCCGAATCCGCAGTAGACGCGGATGGATTGAAGGCCACAGCACGTGACCCATTTCTCCAGGAGGTGGTCGAAGTGGCCATGGAAAAGTGGATAGAAAAGGATACCGATCTTCTGGATGTTGGGTGCGGCGATGGGGCGTCAACGCGGCGATTTGCTGCGATTGCCCGCAAGGTAGTTGGTGCTGATTACATTGACAGATACGTCGAACGCGCACGCGAGGAAAGCGCAGGAATCAGCAATGCCGTTTTTGCGCAGGGCGATATTCTTGATCTATCCGGAATCGTCAGGGAGTTCGGACAGTTTGGTGCGGTGACGACGATACGCTGCCTCATAAATCTTCCGGACTGGGCCGCTCAGCGAAAAGCATTGGAGCAAATTGCTGAAGCATTAAGGTCGGGGGGGCTCTACCTGGTGAGCGAAGGGTGGCAGGAAGGAATGGATGGCTTGAATCTGCGTCGAAAGAAAGCAGGGCTCGTACCGATCAAGGTGGCTGAATACAATACCATGATGACGCGTACGGATTTCGAAGCGGAAATCAATCGGCACTTCGATATCGTTGCATATGAGAACTGTGGGTTTTATATGTTCATGTCACGAGTAGTACAGCCGCTCTTCTTGGCACCGGATCCTCCAATCCATGACCATCCTTTGAATCGCATCGGCGCGGAGCTAACGGTCTCGGGCGTCGCGAGCGATGAATTCGTGGACTGTGACTACGCGGGGGTTTACGTCTTGCGTAGACGATAGCTAGGGGTAGCGTTGACGATGCGTACATGACGGGATCGTAGCGCGTGATTTAAAGAGCCAACGTTGGAGTTCGTGTCGGGCTATTTCAACAGGTCGCATCTCTAGAGGATATCTCCCGTAAAGGAAGCGCATAGTGAATCATCCTAATGAAAATGACGAATTTGGTAGCGTGCCGCAGTCCATCGAAGACTTTACCGAAGAGGCGTACCGATCGTTACTGCGCCTTGCAAAAAGTCGCTATGAGTTCGTCTCCATTGACCAGTTCAGCACCCGGGATAATGTTATTTTTCTGCGCCATGACGTAGACCTTTCCCCGCACAGGGCGCATGCTTTATCGAAAATTGAGAGTGAAGAGAACGTAAGGTCCACTTACTTTATTCTTCTCAGCAGTAACTTCTACAATGCTTTCGAGCAGCAAGTGGCCAAGGTGCTAGGGGATATAGCCGAAATGGGGCACTGGATCGGGCTGCATTTCGACTGTAATCGATATTCGATTTCAGATGAGCAAAAACTCATTCGATGGATCGATTTTGAGAGGAGTGTCTTGTCAAGACTGCTCGACATCGAAGTAAAAGCCATTTCTTTTCATAATCCTACGACCGTGGCAAAAGAATTCGACAAGGATCAGTATGCCGGACTTGTCAATGCGTATGGGAAAAACCTCATGGACGGTGCAAAGTACGTGAGCGACAGCAATGGATATTGGAGATTCGAACATTTGAAAGAAGTGCTGGAATCGGGTCGGTATGGCAAGTTGCAGATTCTGACACATCCAGAATGGTGGCAGGCTTCGCCCATGAAGCCTGAGGCTCGGGTCCGCCGCTGCATAGATGGGCGGGGCGAACGGACCTATCGTGATTATGTGAGTGTGCTACGGGCGTCAGGGCGTGTGAACGTCACCTGAGCAATGCCAGAGAAGTTACCTCGCTCCGAAAGAAATGAATCCCTGCATAGAAGACTTTACAGAAGCGCAGTATCGACAGCTTCTAGGGCTCATGATGACGACTTGGAGTCCGAGATTCTTTGATGCTTACAAGGAAGAGGGGCGGATTTGTCTTTGGAGGCACGATGTCGACATATCGCTGCACCGCGCACGGCGCCTGGCCGAGATTGAACACGCGGAAGGTCTTTGCAGCACCTACTTCATATGGCTGCACTCTCCCTACTACAGTGTTTTAGAGCGTGAGGTGGGAATCCTACTAAAGAAAGTTGAAGGACTCGGTCATCGACTGGGCCTGCACTTCGATGTTGCATATTATCAGGACACGATTGGTGAACAGGAAGTTTTGGAAGAAAGGATTGTTGGTGAAAAACGGTTGCTGAGCGACTTGGTAGGATGTGAGGTAGAGAGCATCTCGTATCATAATTCTTCGAATGTTCCTGCGGCTCTGGTTTCAGGTTGCGAAATAGTTGGTGGCATGGTCAATGCGCGCAGTCAGCGCATCAGAGAGACATTTGGGTATTGCTCGGATTCGAATGGCTATTGGCGATCCCGACGACTGAGAACGGTATTGGAGGAGGGCCAGGATGAACGCCTTCACGTTCTGACCCATCCCGTTTGGTGGACGCCGACTGCGATGCCACCAAGAGAGCGAGTATCACGATGTATCCAAGGCCGCTATGCACAGCATCAAAGCCTATATGATGCGGAGATTGAAGGACACGGAAGGGAGAATATTCGATGAGCAGCACTCTGGTCACCGGACCATAGTATGTGTTTGGTCGGATCGAGGGGACGGTATGAATGAGAAGAAGGCGCGCTGCAGTGACATCGCCAGGTTTCTGGGGGTTCCTTTGAATGGAATGGACTTCGAGATACGAACGGCCAAAGCGCTTAATGCAGTGGAACCTGGGGTAGTGGTTTTCCTTCAAAGACCTTTTGAAGAAGCGATCGAGAGAATTAATTCGACGGACGATGTGTTAACCATTGTGACAAGTGAGACACGCCAGCATATTACCGGCGCGAGTGTGGTGGTTGACAATGCACGCTTGGCCTTTGCGAAGGCGGTCGAGCATTTTTTCGGACGCTCGCCGCTGATACAAGGAATCGCCAAAACTGCAAGAATTGGCGAGAATGTTCAGCTGGGCGTCGGTGTAACAATAGGTGAGTACACTGTTATCGAGGATAATGTTCGGATAGGCCCTCATACGAACATTCATCACCACGTCACAATTTGTGAAGACTCCGAAATCGGTGCGAGAGCTACTTTGCTCTCGCATTCGGTCGTTGGTGAAGATGGATTCGGGTTTGTTTACGACGAGGAAGATGAGGCCATCCGATTTCCCCACATTGGAAATGCCGTTTTGATGGATGACGTTCAACTTGGCTGCTTCAGCATGGTTGCGCGTGGCGCGCTGGCAAGTACCATGGTTGATGTTGGGACTAAAATGGGCGATTACGTGCAAATTGCGCACAATTCACGGGTGGGCAAGCATTGCATGTTTGCCGCTTACTCGAAAGTAGGATCCGGCGCCGTTGTGGAGGACCATGTCTTTTTTGGTGTCCGCTCTTCTACCCGGGAGAATGTTCGGGTTGGTGCATGGGCGATGCTCGGACAGGGATCGGTGGTGTTGAAAGACGTCCCGGAGAAGGCGGTAATGGTAGGCTCGCCGGCGCGCATTCTTCGAGAACGCGAGCGAGAAGGCGGTTACTAGACCGTTCCACCTGCGGGCACGGTTCCACGCATAACTTTCTCAATACTACCTGACTCATTTTATTGAACGGATATGAGATGTATCCGCTCTCGGTACATTATTGTTGACGCATCTACTAAAAGAAAAGCTTAAGACCTGGCGAATTTTTCACGGTCCCGTGAATATCGGCGGAATTGGCAGGCATCTCGCGGACTGGCAACGGGACCACGGTGGGGATGCAGATTTTGTCGTCTTTCATGACAATCGTCTAATTGGAAATGCTCACTTCAGTCTTCAACTGAACAAGTTTCGCATTCGTTACCAATTTCCGATGAGATTCGGTTTTTTTCTGTTTTGCTTATTTCGATACAAGATTTTTAACTTTTACTTCGGGAAGTCACTGTTGCCGGCAAATATCGACTTGCCCATTTTGCGTTTGTTCGGAAAAAAGATCGTCATGACCTACTGCGGGGCGGATGTTCGCCTGTCGGAGTTGGAACAAAGGAGAAATCCGTATAGCTACCTGCACAGGACGAGCCATATCGGCCCGGAGTTCGATGCGGCGAAAAAGCGGTGGCTCAAATGGCAACGGCTGTGGGTTCAAAAGGCGGTCGTGGCTCGAAGCCTGATCGCGCATGTGCTGCTCTTCTATCCGGAGGACAAGCTCGTCGATATCTGGGTTCACAACACCTTCGACTTGTCTAATTATCACCCGGAGAGCTACACAACCCGGGACATTCCTGTGCTCATCCATGCACCCAGCGACGTAAATGCCAAAGGCACTCAATACATCGAAAGTGCAATCGCAGAGTTGCGCGAAGAGGGTTTCAGCTTCGAATACCGGAGATTGGAAAACGTGCCACATGAAGAGGCAATGCGAGTGTACCGTGAGGACGCCGATATCATCATTGACCAAGTGCTGGTGGGCACGTTTGGCACACTGGCGCTGGAAGGGATGTATTTCGGAAAGCCCGTCGTCGGATATCTTCTAGATGAAATTAAAGACAAGTCCTGTCCCGACTGTCCGTTGGTCAGTGCTCCTATTCCCGAGCTCAAGGAGAAGCTTGCCTGGTTGATTGAGCATCCGGAAGAGAGGACGAGACTAGGTGAGGAGGGGCGGAGGTTTGTGGAAAAATATTGTGACCGTGAGAAGATCAACTGGAAGCTTTTGGAGGTGTACGATTCCCTCTGAAAATCAAGAGACGGGCGGGCGCCTCGTCTATTGTTCGGGCGAAATCGCGGGCAACTTTAGAGCTTACGTTCGAGAACATTTTCAGGGCGGACTTTCAGGACTGACGTTCATGGATCTCCCTCGTCGCTACACAAGACAAATCTCTTGACGCTCAATGTAAAAGGCTACTGGCCGATTGCGATGCGTCATTGGGCTGTGACGCTGAGCGTCCTGATTTTGGCGGCGATTTCAGCGGTATGCGAGGGTGTTGCGATAGCGTCGTTAATACCCCTGCTCGAACTTGCAATTGGGACCGATGCGGAACCATCTGCCGCGACCGCGATGTCGCAAGGGTTGGCGGATGCGATGTCGGTGACGCTCAGCGTGCCGCTGGTTTTGGGGGTTTTAGTTCTGTTTGGCGTCCTCAGCGCATTTCTTAAATATGGATTCGCCATCCTTCAAGTTCGGTTGGGCAACCGTATTGAGATAGAGTGCCAACAACGCCTTTATTCGGCAATCATGTCGACCAGATGGTCGATTGTCTCGCAAGTTAAAGGTGGGGAGCTTCTAAAAGGTGTGCTTGGGGACCCGGCGCAGATCAGAGTCGGGTTCCTGGGCTTGGTGGCGGCGACAACTTCCTCGTTAGAAGCATTTATTTATCTGGTCCTCGCGCTGTTGCTTTCTTTCAAACTGACGCTGTTGGTGGGACTTTTCGTCGCGGTAACTCTGGTGCCCTATTTGTGGTTTCTCCGAAGGGGTGCAAGGGCCGGACGGCGGTTCAACGTGGCGTGGCGGGATCTGTATGCGGATTTGACGGATATGCTGTCGAATCTGAAGTTGATTTTCAGTCAGGGACTGAGGCCCTACGCGGTGCAGGAGGCCGAGGTTCTGTTTGACCACGTACAGCGAGAGCGACTGGCGAAAGAGCGGGAGAATTTACGAAGCCGGCTCGTTTTTGAAGGGGCGGGCATGCTCTTTATCTCGTTTGTGCTTTATGCGCAGTTGGTGATTCTTCAAGAGTCTGCCGCCACGGGGTTGGTGTTTCTGGCGGTCTTTTCTCGGCTTGCGCCGAGACTTGCAACTGTGCAGACAAATTACTTCGGGGCGGTTTCCCAGACTCCATTCTTGCTGGATTGGGGCGAACGCTGCGGGGAGTACGCCAGTAAGATTGCTGATGGCGGGGGAACCGTCAGTCCTGTTTTTGAGCAAGAGATCCGGGTGGAAAATGTGTCATATACGTACTCTGGTCATTCAACGCCTGCCCTCGCGCAAACCTCCCTGGTTATTCCTCGAAAAGGCACCATCGCATTAACGGCGCCATCCGGACACGGTAAAACAACGTTGCTTGGTGTTTTATGCGGTCTGCTGACGCCGCAACATGGCCAGGTGATTGTTGATGGCATGCCGCTGAACAAGCTCGACATGCAGGCGTGGCAGTCCCGCATTGGGCTGGTTCTACAGGACAATCCGATGTTCCATGCGTCACTGAGAGAGAATATTGCATGGGGAAGTGAGCATGACGTCGACGACGATCGTATTCTCGAAGTGTGTCGAATTGCCGGTGTGCTGGATTTTATCGAACAGATTCCAGATGGACTCGACACGGTGATCGGAGATCAGGGATCTAGGCTTTCTGGTGGCCAACGTCAACGACTGGCCCTGGCCAGGGCGCTTTACCGCAAGCCATCGCTTCTTCTACTGGATGAGCCAACGAGCGCGCTCGATGAAAAAAACGAGCAGAAACTCATTGAGAGCCTGAGAGGTGTTCAGGGGAAAATCGCCATGGTTATCGTGAGCCACCGCGGAGCGATTTTGAGCTTGGCTGATACGGTTTATGAGCTGGGCTAGTGTTGCACGCGATGCCGGATCGGTAAGCGGGTTCGGAGATAGCTGAATTTGTGTGGTATCTGGGCATCCGTGGGTATGCAACCGCCCCGGGCCGTGATCGAGGTGATTGACCACCGTGGTCCGGACGGTGAAGGCTGGCGCGAGTTCGCTGCTCCGGCCGGTCTAGTCGTGCTTGCGCACCGGCGCTTGGCCATCATTGATACAAGCAGTGCAGGCAATCAGCCCATGAGCTTTGGCGATGGGCGCTATTGGATCGTCTACAACGGCGAAATCTACAACTACCTCGAGCTTCGTTCGATGCTCGAGTCCGCCGGCATCACTTTCCATACTCGTACTGACACGGAGGTTCTGCTGGCTGCGTACGCCCATTGGGGCGGCGACTGCCTACATCGGTTGAATGGCATGTTCGCCTTCGCAATCTGGGATGAGCAGGAGAAAACCCTGTTTGCGGCGCGGGATCGATTTGGCATCAAACCCCTTTACCTGCACCAAACCAAAGCTGGTTTTGCGCTGGCCTCGGAGATTAAGCAGTTTGCCTGCCTTCCGGAGTTCTCACCACGCCTGAATGCTGCACGCGCGTTCGACTTTCTAACCAGTGGAATCACGGATCATTCGGCGGAAACCCTGTTCGAGGGTGTTCGTCAGGTGCGCGGTGGGGAGTATCTTAGAACGGTGGTTCGGGACGACCGGCTATCCGATCTCGAGATTCGCCGCTGGTATTCACTTCCCGATAAACCGGAGGCCGTTTTTGACAAGGTGCAGGCCGCCGACCGGTTGCGGGAGTTGCTGACGGATTCGGTCGGACTGAGGCTCCGCGCCGACGTGCCGATTGGTTCGTGCCTTTCGGGTGGGCTGGACAGCTCGAGCATCGTCTGCCTTATCAACCAGGCATTGAAGGTCAAAGAGTCCACCGACATTCAGACAACTATAAGCGCGTGCTACGACGATTCGCCGGTTGATGAGCGGCAATACATCGACCTGGTGCTGTCGGCAACAGGCGTCGGCAACGTGAAAGTTTTTCCGCAGCATCTCGGTGTCTTCCAGGGACTCGACAAACTCGCCTACCATCTGGACGAGCCTTTCGGCAGTACCAGTATTTTCGCCCAGTCAGAAGTGTTTCGTGCGGCCCGGGAAAATGGCATCAAGGTCATGTTGGACGGTCAGGGCGCGGATGAGCAATTGGCCGGCTATCACACCATGTACGGTGCGTACCACGCATCGCTGTTCAAGGGATTACGCTGGAGACGCCTGCTTCGGGAGCTGAATCAACAACGTCGGCGGCACGGCGTCGAGTTGAAAGCGCAGATTCTCGGCTTGCTGGAAGCGGGGTATCCCAGAACGCTGTTTTCACTCTACAGGCGCACTGGCCGGTCGGTCTTGCCTCCCTGGCTTCGCGGTGAGGCCTGGGCCGGGGAGGACATGCCGGTTCTGCCAAAGCACGCGGCCGCGGTCGCGAGCGGACTTCAAGCGCCTTCTACTCTGAAGGGCTTGTGCCGCGCGGATTTGCTGTGCACCGGACTTCCCAAGCTGCTGCGATACGAGGACCGAAACAGCATGGCGCATGGCGTGGAGGCGCGGTTGCCATTTCTCGATTTCCGGCTGGTTGAGTTTCTTGATGGCCTTGGTGAGCGATTCAAGATCGAGGATGGAGAAACAAAGCGCTTGCTCCGTGTAGCCATGCGGGGTGTATTGCCTGAGAAGATACGAAGTCGCTCGGACAAGATTGGTTTCGCTACGCCGGAGGCCGACTGGATCCGAGGTCCACTGCGGGATGACGCCCTGTCGGCCGTGGCAAACGCAAGAACAAGATTTCCGGCTCTGTTCGACAGCGCGGCAATGTCCAAGCACGTATCAGACATGATGGACGGGCGAAAACCCTTTGATTTCTCCCTGTGGCGTATTATCAGCCTCGAAGCGTGGGGGCGGGTTTTCCAAGTGACCGTCTGAAGAATGTCCGGCGCAAACTCACTTTCCCAAGCGTCGTATATGGAACAGTGTCAAATCCGCTGAAGATCCTGTCGGTTGTTGGGGCAAGGCCTCAGTTCATCAAGGCGGCGCCGGTCAGCCGTGCGCTGTCCGACACCACTCACTTCAAGGAAATTATCGTTCACACCGGCCAGCACTACGACAGGGAGATGTCGGGATTATTTTTCGATGAGCTGGACATTCCACCGCCTGCGCACAATCTCGGTATTAATGGCGGCTCCCATGGTGAGATGGTTGCCGGCATGCTGATTCAGCTGGAACGCATCATGCAGGACGAGGCACCCGATATGGTCATGGTTTATGGTGATACGAACTCCACCTTGGCGGGCGGATTAGCGGCGGTAAAGCTGGAAGTACCCGTTTGCCATGTGGAAGCAGGTCTGCGTTCCTTCAACAGGAAGATGCCGGAAGAAATCAATCGGGTCGTCGTCGATCATTTGAGCTCATTGCTGCTTTGTCCGACGGAAACGGCGGTCAAAAATCTGCGGAAAGAGGGGCTCGTCGTGGGTGTGAGCTGGGTGGGTGATGTCATGTACGATGCGGCCATCCATTTTCGTGATCGCATCATGAGTGAGTCCAGTATCCTCGATCGGCTGAACCTGCCGGAGAAGGGATATCAATATGCCACTGTGCACCGTGCCGAAAACACGGACAATGCCGCTCGTCTTTCGGAAATCATCACCTACCTGCAAGAGCGCGCCCGCGAACTGCCGATTATTTTATCCCTGCACCCGCGAACCCGAAAAGCCGCGGAGCGCTTTGACATCAGTCTTAGCGGCCTCAGCACCATCGAACCGGTAGGCTACATCGACAGCTCACGACTTCTCCAATGTGCGCAGTCGGTTTACACCGATTCCGGGGGGCTGCAAAAGGAGGCCTACTTTTACCGTGTTCCATGCATCACGCTGCGCTCGGAAACCGAGTGGGTGGAGACCATAGAAGCAGGTTGGAATCGGCTCTGGAAGGAACCCGATTATGCACCAAGGGCCGATATCCCGGAATACGGCGATGGCCATGCGGCGCTGAAAGTCGTTGAATCAATTGAACAATTTCTCGTTGATGCCTGACTTTTTCTGGCCGGCCGGCAGTTCCTCAGCTAAGTGATCCAAAGAGTTCTGTACTTTTCCGCGGTGGATTTAGCGGCCAGCGACGGGCCTGGCACCAATGAGTTCGAATTCACTTTGTCACTGGCGGAACACTTTGGCCGGGATGCCTGGTGCGTAGTGCCAGAGCCCACGTCCGAGGTGGCGCATCTCGACAGGATGAAGACGCTGTTTCTGCCCTTGCCCGAGTTGCGCTCCGGAGGACGGTTTATTCTTGCGCGGCTTAAGTTTGCCCGCGCCATCAAGCGCTTGGTCACTCGCAATCAGATCGATCTGGTGGTTGGGAGGCTCGGGAACGAGCCATTCGTGCCATGGCTGCTGCAGTACCTGTTCAGGCAGAGCATTGCCATCAAGACGGTTGGAAAGTGGTGGTTCGATGGGGCGCCGGTCTCCAGAAAGGAGAAGATCGCTCGGGCAATTTACGAAAGAACGAGCGTGTCAGTGCTGAAAAAGGCTTTCGCCGTGGACGCTGGCATGCAGGAGCTGGTCGACAACATTGCGCGTCTGAGGGGCAGCATGAGCGGTGTAGTGTGCATTCCCAATGCGGCAAATACGCAGCAGTTCCGGCCAATGGAAAAAGCCCCCGCGATTCCGGGTGCAGATCTTACAGGCTGCTGGCCTGTGCTTGGTTTCGTCGGCACTTCTCCTTCGCTGCGTGGGGCCCGTCAAATGGTCGAGGTGGCCCACGCTATTCTGGCCGACTACCCGAATACGGCGGTATTGGTGGCCGGCTGGGATGACGGGATGAATAAGGTCGTGGAACTCGCGAAGCGCAGTGGCATCGAAGACCGATGTCATTTCCTGGGAACGGTGTCGTACAAGGATGTTCCCGCACTGGTCAATCATATGACGATTGGTTATTCCTTCTTCGAGTCCTGGGTAACGCAACGAACGGGCAATGCGTCTCAGAAAGTCCGCCAATATCTGGCCTGCGGAAAACCGGTTATCAGCATCAAAGAAGGGCACGAGTTTCTGGCTGGAGAAGACCTCGGTTCGATCGTGGACCCCGAGAGCATTGAAGAAGTGGAAGCGGCAACCCGCATGTGGCTCACCCGTTTGGAGAGCGAGACGGATGCGGTGAGGGATAGATTGCGAGCCTACGCAGAAGGTCATTTATCAACGGAAAAAGCGCTGGCCGATCGTTTGCAGTTCTGGGGCGAATGCCGATAGAAATCGGGCATGCTTTGGGTGTCTGGCCAGAAGGGAATGGGCGGTTCATCTCTTTGAAAGTGCGGACGTAGAGCGTATTTCCGTTCTCGGGGAACATATTGGATTGTGCGGGTGATGCAAGGGGCGAATGGAACAGCCACGCCATTACCGAATCTGTTCATCGCCGGTGCGCAGAAGTCGGGGACGACGTCCTTGCACCGCTTCCTCGAAAGTCATCCAGACATATTTTTTCCCAGTACGACCCAGGAGCTTCATTTTTTTGATATCGAATCGAACTACCGGAGAGGCGTGGAGTGGTACAAGGGATTCTTCACAAGCTGGGCGGGTGAACGCTATGTGGCACAAACGTCACCGATGTATATGTATGAGCCTGCCGTTCCGGACCGGATCGCGGATCTCGTGCCCGGAGCACGCTTCGCGTTCATTCTTCGAAACCCGATCGATCGGGCCTATTCGCACTATTGGCACGAAGTGAGGTATGGATGGGAGACACTGTCATTTCGGACCGCGCTTGAAAGGGAACAGGAACGTCTCAAAGGTGGTTTTGAGGCTCGGCGACATTATTCTTATCTCGCCAGGGGAATGTACGCCAAGCAGATCAAGCGTTTTATGGAAGTCTTCCCGAGAGAGAATGTTCATATCGAGATTACCGAGGAGTTTTCCGCTGACGTCGATGCCACGGCTGCGCGCATGGGACGGTTCCTGAATTTGAGCGCAGATGCGTTTGCGCGAGAAGACGGACGAACCGTACGCAACAAGGGAAAAGTACCCCGTTGGCCTGTCTTGCAACACTGGGCCCGCAATTGGCACGGCCGTCACCCTCGCCTTTACGGGTGGTTGGAAAAGGCGAACCTGCGATCCGTACGATATCCCCCCATGGATTCTGAGCTTCGAAGCGCACTTCGCGACGCCTTATTTGCAGACGTGCGCGAGTTGCAAAAGCTGATGCAGCTCGATCTGGGCTGCTGGAACGACTTCGCGTGAGTTCTGCCATTCACGCGAATGAGTGAACAGCGTTCATCTCATCCGGTGAGAGAACCCAATTTTTTCATTATCGGCGCTCCCAAATGTGGGACCACTGCGCTCAGCCAGTATTTGGGCGAACACCCTGCGGTGTTCATGTCGAACCCGAAGGAGCCACACTTTTACTCCCGGGACCTGCCGAGCCGAGGCTCAGTCCGTACGACTGAAGACTACCGGGCGTTGTTTCGGAATGCGGATGAGCGGCATCTCGCAGTTGGAGAATCGTCGGTTTGGTACTTGTACTCAGATGTGGCCGTTCCCGACATCCTCAAAGCGAATCCATCGGCGCGACTGATCATCATGGTTCGCGATCCTATCGAGATGCTTTATTCGCTGTATTACCAGCTCACCTATACGAGCGATGAGGAAGCGCCGGACTTTGAGACGGCCTGGCATCTGCAGCAGGCGCGGGCAAGTGGTCGAATGTTACCCAAGAGTGGATTCGAATCTGTGCTCCTCCAATATGGTGAATTGGGCAAACATGCCAAGCACATCGACCGAGTGCTGGGGATGGCAACCACCGAGCAGGTCAAGGTGGTCGTCTATGATGACTTTGCCTCGGACCCTCGGAGGGTTTACGAAGATGTGCTCGAATTTCTGTCGGTAGAGTCGGACCACCGGGAGGCATTTCCAAAGATCAATGCCAACAAGGTGCATCGGTTCCCGCTAGTTGGAAGATTTGTCATGCAGCCGCCCGAGCTCTTATTGAAAGCGGCGTCATCGGTTAAAAATATTACCGGCATTGAACGACTGAATATTTTGCCAACACTGTTGAATTGGAACACCAAAGTGGAGTCGAGGGCGCCGCTTGATGAGGTTTTTCAGCGCGAGTTGGTAGCGCACTTCCAATCAGACGTGTCCCGACTCGAAGAACTGCTGGAGCGCAAGCTCGACGGTTGGCTCAAGGTTTGAGACAGCCGTTCTCTCCTTGAGGTAAGCACTATTGTTTTTGCTCGACGAAAACACCCACCGAATGGTTCTTCGTTATGACCCCCGTCTCGGTCACAGCTTTGTGCCGAGTATCCGCGCACGGGTCCCTCATGAGGGTGGTGGATACCTTGTTCGCACCAACTCAGCTGGTTTCCGTTCGGATTGTGAGTTCGAGCCTGCACGCGGCAGAAAGCCCCGGATTCTAGTGCTCGGAGACTCATACACGGCGGGGGATGGCTGCGATAACCGGGAACGGTATACGGATCTCCTCGCAGAAGCATTGGATGCGGAAGTCTTCAATTTCGGCATCCCGGGATCCGCCCCTGATCAGCATCTTCTGGCCTATGAGCAATACGCCAGGAAGATTGAGGCCGATCTTATCGTGTGGACCAT
>Ga0055476_10000269_pt1 | contig 13283 bp, 8 predicted proteins | sample Muzzi_CordC_D2_FD_57682 | JGI IMG/M metagenome (GOLD analysis project Ga0055476, IMG submission 57682) | Wetland microbial communities from San Francisco Bay, California, USA, that impact long-term carbon sequestration - Muzzi_CordC_D2 | ecosystem: Environmental > Aquatic > Marine > Wetlands ... | reverse complement strand
TGGGGGGTGAGAGGTTGGACATTTCGGTGAGAAATGCCAAATCCACCGCCGCTCCATAAAACCTGAAAATCTTGGGGAACACCTCCCTGCGTTTCAGCCATTATGCGGGCTGTCAAGGGAATAGTCAAACCGTATTTTGCTATTGCTCGACGGCTTTTTGAAATTTTCTGAAGATCTCTTACAAAACAGACTATTGGATAGTCTCATTTGAGGTGGATTCGAGGCTTCGCTGCGACTCGCGCGTTTTGACGGATTCCGTGGGGGTCGGGTACTGTCCCCGCGTTTCCGGGCGGCTGCGGCGCCAGTTGCCTGTCGCTCGTCCCAGTCCCGGCCGGTCGTTGGAGGAGTCCTTGAGCGAAATGCGACGTTTCCACATCCGGACGTACGGCTGTCAAATGAACGCCCACGACTCCGAGAAGGTCGCGAATCTGCTCTATCACGCGGGCTGGGCGGCTGCGGACGATGCCGACGCTGCGGATCTGTTGCTGATCAACACCTGCTCGATCCGCGACAAGGCCGAACACCAGCTCTACAGCGATCTGGGGCTCCTCCGGAAGTGGAAGGCGGCTCGGCCGGGGCGCGTTCTGGGGGTGGCGGGCTGCGTGGCTCAGCAGGCGGGCGACGCGATCCAGCGGCGCTTCGCCCACGTGGATTTCGTGTTCGGTACCCACAATCTGCGCCTGGTTCCGTCGATGGTGGCCGCCGCCGAGCGGGGTCGGACCTCGCTCGAAGTGGGGGAATCGGACTCCCTGGCGCGATTCGACCTGCCCGAGCGCCACCCGGATTACCGGGGGGCGAGCCCGGGGCGCGGCTACCTGACCGTGATGGAAGGCTGCGACATGTTCTGCAGCTTCTGCGTGGTGCCGGGAACGCGCGGGCGCGAGATCAGCCGCCCGGCCACCGGGATCGTCGCCGAGGCTCGATCGCTGGCAGCCCGGGGGGTGCGGGAGCTCACGCTGCTCGGGCAGACCGTCAACGCCTACGGGCGCCACGACCGCCGCCGCGGCCACGTCGGCACCGTGAGCTTTGGCGCTCTGCTGCGGCGTCTGGCGGAGATTCCCGGTATCGAGCGGTTGCGCTACACGAGCCCGCATCCGCTGTTCTTCGACGACGAGCTGGTAGCAGCCCACGCCGAGCTGGACGTGCTCTGCCCGCACGTGCACTTGCCCCTGCAGAGCGGCTCGAACCCGATTCTCGAGCGGATGCGCCGCCGCTACTCCGTCGACGAGTACCGAGCCCGGGTGGCGGCGCTGCGGGCGGCTCGACCCGACATCGTGCTGACGACCGACCTGATCGTCGGTTTCCCGGGGGAGACCGACGAAGATTTCCGCCGCACGCTCGATCTCGTTGCGGAGGTCGGCTTCGTGGATGCCTACTCGTTCAAGTATTCACCGCGCCCCGGGACGACCGCTGCGTCGATGTCGGGCGCGGTGGGCGGCGACGTCGCACAGGCACGCCTCCAGGAGCTCCAAGATCTCCAGCGTGGGCTTACCCTGGCCGCACACCGCCGTCGGGTCGGGGGCGCGACGGAAGTCCTCGTCACGGGCCATAGCCGTCACGGCGGCGAACAGCTCTCGGGTCGCGACCCGTACCACCGGGTGGTGAACTTCCGCGCACCGCCGGGAACGGTCGAGCCCGGAGAGCTGGTCGCCGTACGGATCGTCGACGCCACCCCGCACTCGCTGATCGGCGAGGTCGCGAACCCACAAACGCTTGGTACGATGCGAAGACTGGTGAAGGGCGAGCCCGGGATGGCCGATGAAGAGGGTCGGAGCGCGCTATTCCAGGTCGAATCGAACCGGTAACCGAGCGGGGCAAGCCCGCACGGCGACAGGAGAATCGTGGCTGGCCGGGGCGCGGTGGCGCGCTCGTGAGGGGAATCGATGCCCAAGGGGCGCATCCTAGCGGTCGACGACCAGCGATATTTTCGTGAGCTCCTCGAGGGATTGCTCCGCGAGGAGGGCTACGACGTCGTCACGGCGTCGAGCGGCGAAGAGGCGCTTCGCATCCTCGATCAGAGCCATTTCGACATCGTCCTGACCGATCTCGTGATGCCCGGGATGGACGGCAACGACCTCGTCCACCGGGTGAAGGAGCGCGATCCCGAGCAGGAGATCGTCGTCGTGACCGGTGTCGTCGATGTGAAGACTGCGGTCGACGCCATGAAGCTCGGCGCGGCGGAGTACCTGATCAAGCCGTTCGACCGCGAGACACTTGCCACCGCGATCGAGAAGATCCTCCAGAATCGCCGGCTGAGGACCGAGCACGCGCGGCTGCTGGCCGAGAACATCGAGTACATGGGCGAGCGGACGCTGTTCGAGCGGGCGGTGGCGATGTTCTCCTGCCTCGCCGTCGATCCGCTCGCGGCTCGGATCGTCGAAGGCCTGTGCGTCGAGACCCGAGCGCAGGGCGGCATCGTGTGGGTGGTCGACGAGGATGCCCCCGATCGGCTGAATCTCGCCGCCGTGCGGGGCCTGGTGCGCGTGAACGAAGAACCGAACGTCGTGATGCTCGAGCAGGTTCCGGAGGAACTCGCCGACGGTTCGAAATTGTCGGCGCTGGTCCCATGGAGTGGAAACGGGGGCGAGGAGCGCCCCGCGCTGTATCTCGCCATGCGGCGTGAGGGGCGCGTGATCGGGCTGGTGCGACTGACCGACAAGCTCGGCCACGACGAGTTCGAGGAAATCGACCGGGCCTTCGCGGAGAAGTTTGCGCAATACGGCGAGATCGCGCTGGTGAACGCGCTGCGATTCGCTCGGCTCGAGCAGAATTCGCTCGCGGATCCGAACACGGGCGCGTACGTCTTCGACTACTTCCACGACATCGTGCGCAGCGAGATCGAGAAATCGAACCGCTTCGGTCGCAACTTCTCGTTGCTCGAGGTCGAACTGGCCGAGCTCGACGCCCTCGAGCGGCGGCTGGGCGAGCGCGGGAGTCGGGAGTGGCTCGCGGGCATCGTCAAGCGAATGCGCAGCGCCATGCGCGCGGCCGACATCCTGGCCGCGGACGGCGAAGGCCGGTTCCTCGTGCTGTTGCCCGAAACCGATACGCTCGGTGGCGCGATCTTCAAGCAGCGTGTTGCGCGGGAGCTCGAACGCGACGCGTTGCTCACGAATCTCGCGGGCGAGCACCGCCCCCAGATCCATTTCGCGATCGCGAACTATCCCGCGGACGGAAGCCAGCTCGAATCGATCTTGCGCACGCTCGAGGAGCGCATGGCGGCCGACCGTGTGAGCCTCGTGCGTCGGCTCGAGCTCGACACGCGCTCGATCGCCGACTCGCTGACCGCTCTCGCGGACCAGGGCGCGAGCGAACGGCCCGAGGTCATCGAGAGCATCGTGGACTTCGTGCTCGGCGAGGTCGCGCGGCGCCCCGAGGACCGCGGCCTGCTCTTCGTCGGACCCGGCGAGAGTCTCGCAGCCAGGACACGTCGCGGTCTGACCGCATTCGAAGGCGCTTCGCCCCACAGCGGGATCGTCGTGATCAGCGACAAGGCGGCTCCGCGCGACCTGAACGGCGGTGTGACCTGGTTGTCCGCGCCGGTGGGCGAGACGTTGCCCCCGTTCCTGGTGCGCTATACGGATGGCGCGGTCTATGCACTGATTTGCGACGAAAAACCGGACGGTAACGGCGTGAGGATGTTCCATACGGACGACCGCAGCGTCGTCGAATTCCTCGCCTTCCGGCTACAACGGGAGTTCGCACTCCCCGAGCTGGCGTAGGAGGCCCGTGTGAATCGCTCGGTGCTGATCGCAGACGGAAACGGCGCGCGCGGGAGTCGTATCGCCGAGGCCTGCGAATCGCTCGGTCTCAAGAGTCGCGTGGTCTCACACGGAGCGGCTGCGCTCGAGACGGCGCTCGCCGAGGTTCCGGCGGTGCTGGTGGTCGAGAGCGATCTGCCGCTGATCGACGGTGAGAAGCTCGGCGAGATCCTGCGGGCGAACCCGCGGACGCATTCGATCCGGCTGCTGTTCCTCGGAAATCGCAACGCGCAGGCGATCCCGGCCGGTGACGCCCCGGTTCTCGGTCCGTCGGCACCGGCCGAAGACATCGCCGAATCGGTGCGCGCGCTGCTCGACGAGCGCGGCGAGGCCGAGCCCGAAGCCGACGCGACGGAAGACATCGCCGGAGCGGTCGAAGGGCAGCTCTCCCAGGTCTCGCTCACCGATCTGCTCCAGCTGTTCCATGTCAGCCGAAAGACCGGAATCGTCACCCTGCTGCGGCGGAACCACAGCGGAGAAGAGGAATCGGGCCTGGTGCTGGTGTCCGGCGGCGAAATCGTCCAGGCCGAAGCGGGCGCGGTGCACGGCGAGAAGGCGCTGTTCCGTCTGATCGCCTGGGAGCGCGGCAGCTTCTCGTTCCGACCCGAGGCGGTGATCGTCAAGGAGCCGATCCAGACTCCGACGCTCTCGCTGCTGCGCGAGGGGCGGCGCCAGATCGAGGAGTGGGAGCGGCTGGCGCGCCACATGCCCCCGATGGACGCGCACGTCACGCTGAAGATCCAGAGTGCGTCGTTGCCGAACGTGATCCACCCGCTCACGCAGGAAGTGCTGCTGGTGCTCGAGCACTACTCGCGGATTCGCGACGTGGTCGACCACTGCGCGCATTCGGACTATCAGGTGCTGAGGATGCTCCACACCCTGATTCGGCGCGGCATGCTGTCGCTGCGCCGGGACGTCCCCGGGCCGGCCGGCGCGCCGTCGCGGGCGGGTCTGTTCTCGCCGAGCCAGGCATCGCGCCTGCACGAGTGGTTGCAGCACGGGGGGACGGCGGGCAAGCGGCCGAGCGATGCCAAGCTCGTCGTCGCGTTTTCGAGTTCCGACGCGTGTCGCGAATTCGCACGCGCGGTGGGGCGCCTGCCGGGAGTCTCGCTCGACGACGCCGCGCGGGCGGGTGCGATTCCGCCCGACGTCGTCACGTCGCTCGGGCGGATCGCGGTCGACAACGAGTGCGGAATCGAGTTCATCCAGGTCCCGGTCGAGCAGCGATTCGCACCGCTGTGGCCGACCGCGGCACACGGTGCGGTCGGTGTGTTGTTGTTGCTCGCGGGGCCGCTGTCGCTGGCCATGCAATCGATCGGGAACGTCGCCGATGCGATGCGTGCCATGCCGCGTTCGCGGGTCTTCCACCTGCTGCTGCTCGAGAAGGGGCAGGGCATCGCGCCGGAGGCTCTGCGCGAGAACATCTCCCTGCTCGACGACACTTCGCTCTTCCTGGTACCGCTCGAGAACGAATCCAAGGCCGGCATCCTGTTGCGCGAGATGTTCGGGAGAATCCTGCCGTGAACGAGACCGAGCTCGCGAAATTCCCGCTGCTCGCGCCACTCGCGGACGCCGAACGAGACGCGGTCGCCGACGAGCTCGAGCCGATCGAGCTCGGCCCCGATTTGCCGCTGTTTCGAGAAGGCGAGCCCGCGGATGCGGCTTTCTTCATCGTCGAGGGTCGTGTGCGCGTTCACGCGCGCCGAGTCGGCGTCGGGGCCGAGCTCGGTCCGGGAGATGTGCTCGGAACGCTGTCGCTCGCGGTCGAGGGGCCTCGCGCGGCCAGCGCCGAAACGCTGTCTCACGCGCGCATCTGGCGCCTCTCGCGCGGCGCGTTTCGCCGGCTCGTAGAGGCGGAACCGACCGCCGCCTGTCGACTGCTGGAAGGGATCTTGAACGAGTACGCGGGGGTGGTGCGCGATGAGGTTTCGCGCGACGGTCCCGGTTGACCCCGCGGCGGTCAGCGATTAGACTGCTCGGCCATCCCGGCGGCGCGTAATCCCGCGTCCGACACGGCACGGAACGGACATGAACGAAGACCGGATCCGCGATGGACTGACGTTCGATGACGTCCTCCTCACGCCCGGATCCAGCGACGTCCTGCCGGCCGACGTCGACCTCAAGACCCAGCTCACGCGTGAAATCGCGATCAATATCCCACTCGTCTCGGCCGCGATGGACACCGTCACCGAGCACGAGGCCGCGATCTGCCTGGCGCAGAACGGCGGCATCGGAATCGTGCACAAGAATCTCTCGATCGCCGCGCAGGCGAGCGAGGTCGACAAGGTCAAGCGTTCCGAATCCGGTCTGATCGTCGACCCGATCACGATGCACCCCGAGCAACGGATCTACGAAGCTCTCGAGGTGATGGCTCGTTACCGCATCTCCGGTGTGCCGGTGATCCAGAACGGCAAGGCGGTCGGAATCCTGACCAACCGCGACCTGCGCTTCGTGCGCGACACCCATCAAGAGATCTCCAGCGTGATGACGCGTGAGAACCTCGTGACGGTCCCGCCCGGCACGACCCGTGAGCGAGCGAAGGAGCTGCTGCACGCCCACCGCATCGAGAAGCTGCTGGTGGTCGACGACTCCGGCGATCTCTGCGGCCTGATCACGATCAAGGACATCGAAAAGAGCGAGCGGTTTCCCGACGCCTCCAAGGACTCGATGGGACGGCTGCTCTGTGGCGCCGCGGTCGGAGTCGGGGTGGATCGCCTCGAGCGCTCCCAGGTCCTCGTGGATGCCGGCGTCGATGTGATCGTGGTCGATACCGCGCACGGGCATTCGGCGGCGGTCCTCAGCACCGTCGCGGAGCTGCGACACCACTTCCCGAACCTGCCGATGGTGGGCGGAAACGTCGCCACCCCCGAGGGCACCGAGGCGCTCATCAAGGCCGGCGTGTCCGCGGTGAAGGTCGGAGTCGGGCCCGGTTCGATCTGCACCACCCGTGTGGTCGCGGGAGTGGGCGTGCCGCAGTTCACCGCGGTGATGGAGAGTGCTCGCGCGGCCGCAACCGCGGGGATTCCCGTGATCGCGGACGGCGGCATCAAGTTCTCGGGCGATGTGGTGAAAGCACTCGCAGCCGGCGCCGCCTCGGTGATGATCGGCTCGCTGTTCGCGGGCACCGACGAGGCGCCGGGCGAACTCGTGCTGTATCAGGGGCGCTCCTACAAGGTCTACCGCGGCATGGGCTCGCTGGGCGCGATGGCCGCGGGCAGCGCCGATCGCTATTTCCAGTCGGAGGTCTCGGGCGACAAACTGGTGCCGGAAGGAATCGAGGGGCGCATTCCCTATCGCGGAAGCCTCACGAGCAACATCCACCAGTTGATCGGCGGGCTCCGCTCGGGCATGGGCTACACCGGCTCGCGCAGCCTGGGCGACCTCGCCGAGCGCGCGCGTTTCGTACGAATCTCGGCGGCCGGTCTGAAGGAGAGCCACGTCCACGACGTGATCATCACCAAGGAAGCCCCCAACTACCGGATCGATTAGAATCTCCGGGACCCCCACTGCCACTCCAGCCGCCCTCCCGGCAGGATGACGAGTCCGTAATTGCGGATGAGAGGAATCCCTACGCGCATGTCGTCGGACCCCGAGTGCGACAGGATCTTGATCCTGGATTTTGGATCGCAGTACACGCAGTTGATCGCGCGTCGCATCCGAGAACACCACGTCTATTGCGAGATCCAGCCTCCGAGCTTCGGTCTCGATGCGATCAGCGCCTGGAAGCCGTCCGGGATCATCCTCTCCGGCGGACCTTCCAGCGTACTCGCCGAGGGCGCTCCCGATGTCGACCCCGGCCTCGTCGACCTCGGCATTCCGATACTCGGCATCTGTTACGGCTTGCAACTGCTCGCGCACCGTCTCGACGGCCTCGTGGAGGCGGCGGACGATCGCGAGTACGGACGGGCGTTGCTGAAGATCGAGCGCGAAGATCCGCTGTTCGCGGATCTCGAAGACGGCGTCGAACGTGTCGTCTGGATGAGTCACGGCGACCGCGTGTTGCGCCTTCCGCAGGGGTTCGAGGTGCTGGCGACGAGCCAGAACTCCCCGTTCGCGGCGGTCCGGCACGTCGAACGGCCGATCTGGGGCGTGCAGTTCCATCCCGAAGTCGTCCACACCGAGGGCGGCGGGCAGATGCTCCGGAATTTCGTGAACGGAATCTGCGGCTGCGGCGGGTCGTGGACGATGGACGCGTTCATCGAGAAGACCGTCGACGACGTCCGCGAGCGGGTCGGCGACGGGCTGGTGGTCTGCGGTCTGTCGGGAGGGGTCGATTCGTCGGTCGCGGCGGCGTTGGTCCACCGGGCGATCGGCGACAAGCTGACCTGCCTGTTCGTCGACAACGGCCTGCTGCGATTGGGCGAGCGCGAGGAAGTCGAGCGGCTGTTCGAGGGCATGTTGCACGTCAACCTCGTCACGGTGCGGGCCGAAGAACGATTTCTGAGCGAGCTCGCGGGAATCGTCGATCCGGAAGAGAAGCGCAAGATCATCGGCCGGGTCTTCATCGAGATCTTCGAAGAAGAAGCGAACCGCCTCGGCGTCGTCGACTACCTCGTGCAGGGAACGTTGTATCCGGACGTGATCGAAAGCGTCTCGGTGAAGGGGCCCTCCGCGACCATCAAATCGCACCACAACGTCGGCGGGCTCCCCGAGCGGATGCGCCTCTCACTCGTCGAGCCGCTGCGCGAACTCTTCAAGGATGAAGTGCGCGAAGTCGGCCGGCGTCTCGGTCTGCCGCACTCGTTGGTCGGGCGACACCCGTTTCCGGGGCCGGGTCTCGCGATCCGGGTCATGGGCGAGATCACGGCCGAACGGCTCGAGTGCCTGCGGCGAGCCGACGCCATCGTGATCGAGGAAATTCGCCGCTTCGAACTCTACGACCAGCTCTGGCAGGCTTTCGCGGTCTTCCTGCCCGTTCAGAGCGTCGGCGTGATGGGAGACGAGCGCACCTATGACAACGCCATCGCGGTGCGCTGCGTGACGTCCGTCGACGCGATGACGGCCGACTGGGCACACCTGCCGCCCGAGGTGTTGTCGCGCATCTCGAGTCGCATCATCAACGAGGTGAAGGGCGTGAACCGCGTCGTCTACGACATCTCGTCGAAGCCGCCTGCGACGATCGAGTGGGAGTAGCGGGAGTGGCTACGGCTCCGTTCGTCCACTGCCATCTGCACAGTCAGTATTCGCTCCTCGACGGGGCCATCAAGATCGATCCGCTGTTCGAACGCGCCAAGGCGCTCGGCATGCCGGCGGTTTCGCTCACCGATCACGGCAACCTCTTTGGCGTCGTCGAGTTCTACGAAGCCGCCATGCGCGCCGAAGTGAAGCCGATCATCGGCTGCGAGGTCTACGTGGCCTCGGGCTCGCGGTTCTCGAAGGAGAAGCGCGAGCGCGACGAGAGCGGATTCGACGCGATCAACCACCTCATCCTGCTCGCGATGAACGACACCGGCTACAAGAACTTGATGTACCTGGTCTCGAAAGCGTACCTCGAGGGCTTCTATTACAAGCCGCGGATCGACCTCGACCTGCTTCGGGAGCGCCACGAGGGATTGATCGCGACTTCGGGCTGTTTGTCGTCGATGGTCTCGCGCGCGATCACGAGCGGGCAGACCGACACGGCGTGGGAACTCGTCGAAGACTTCTCGGAGATCTTCAAGGATCGCTATTACCTCGAACTCCAACGCCACGGGATCGGCGACCAGGATCGCGTGAATGCCGAGCTCGCGAAGATGTCGGTCGACATGAAACTTCCGCTCCTCGCGACGAACGACGCCCACTACCTGAACGACTGTGATCACGAGCCGCACGATGCGCTGCTGTGCATCGGCACTGCATCGAACCTCGACGACCCGAAGCGGTTTCGGTTCGACGGCCAGGGGTTCTACCTGAAGTCGGGCGACGAAATGGCCGAGGTGTTCCGCGATCACCCGTCCGCGATCGCCAACACCCTGGAAGTCGCCGAGCGCTGCAACCTGGTAATCGGCCTGGAGACCGGCGAGTACCACTTGCCGGAATTCCAGGTGCGCGCGGGCGCCACGCGCGAAGAGGTCTTCGCCGAGCAGGCGTGGGCCGGCCTGCGCGATCGGCTGAAGCTGGCTCCGGACGAGCCGATCCCGCCGCGCCACGCCGAATACGTGAAGCGCATGGAACACGAGATCGGCGTGGTCCAGTCGATGGGGTTTGCGGGCTACTTCCTGATCGTCGCGGATTTCATCGGCTACGCGAAGCGCGAGGGCATTCCGGTCGGACCGGGGCGCGGTTCGGCGGCCGGCAGCCTCGCAGCCTACGGCCTCGGAATCACCGGCATCGACCCGATCGAATACGACATCATCTTCGAGCGCTTTCTCAATCCCGAACGCATTTCGATGCCCGATATCGACGTCGATTTCTGCCGGAACGGGCGAGACCAGGTGATTCGTTACGTACAGGAGAAGTACGACGACGAGGGGGATGACGGACGAAAGGTCGCGCAGATCATCACCTTCGGGAAGTTGCAGGCCAAGGCCGCGATTCGCGACGTCGGGCGAGTGCTCGGGATGCCGTACGGAGACGTCGACCGGATCTCGAAGCTGGTCCCCGACGCGCTCGGAATCAGCCTCGGCGAGGCGATCGAACAGTCTTCGGAGCTGCGCGCGCGGATGGAGAGCGACGGGCAGGTCGCGAAGCTGATGGAGACGGCGCAGAAGCTCGAAGGGCTCACGCGCCACGCCTCGACGCACGCCGCAGGAGTCGTGATCGGAACCCGACCGCTGATCGAGACGGTGCCGCTGTACCGCGACCCCCGGTCCGGAGCCGCCGTCACGCAATACGACATGCGTTGCGTCGAGAAGCTCGGCCTGATCAAATTCGACTTCCTCGGGCTCACCACACTCACCACGATCGCCGATGCCGAGCGTCGCATCCGGGCGACCCTGAACCCCGACTTCCGCATCGAGGAGGTCGATCTCGAGGACGCGCGGACCTACGACCTGCTTTCCGAAGGCAATACGGAAGGCGTCTTCCAGGTCGAATCGCAGGGCATGACGGATCTCGTGGTGAAGCTCCATCCGCGCTCGTTCAAGGAATTGATTCCGATCGTCGCGCTGTATCGCCCCGGCCCGCTCGGTTCCGGAATGGTGGACGATTTCATCAATCGCAAGAACGGTGTCACGAAGGTCGAATACCTGCTTCCCGAGCTCGAAGAGCTCACGGCCGAGACACTCGGCGTGATCGTCTATCAGGACCAGGTGCTGCAGATCGCGAATCGCCTGGCGGGCTACAGCCTCGGCGAGGCGGACCTGCTTCGGCGCGCCATGGGCAAGAAGAAGGCCGCGGAGATGGAGAAGCAGCGCGAGCGCTTCGTTTCGGGAGCGGTCGAGCGGAACATCGAGCGGCATGCGGCCCAGGAGGTCTTCAAGCTGATGGCCGAATTCGCGGGCTACGGCTTCGCGAAATCCCACTCGACCGCATACGCGCTGATCACCTACCAGACCGCCTATCTCAAGGCGAATTATCCGAACGAATACATGGCGGCACTGCTCACCACGGAGTCCGGGAACCACGACAAGCTCTCGCGCTACATCGGGCACTGCAAGCAGCTTCAGATCGAGGTTCTCGCACCCGACGTGAATCAGAGCGCGCGTGACTTCACTGTCGTCGAGGGCGGGATCCGCTTCGGACTCGCGGGTGTGAAGAACGTCGGCGAAGGGGCCATCGAATCGATCCTCGACGCGCGTGCGGGTGAGGGCGGCGCCTACAGCGACATCTTCGATTTCGCTTCCCGGATCGACGGGCGCCGCGTCAACCGGCGCGTGGTCGAAAGTTTGGTGAAGTGCGGAGCATTCGATTCCCTCCACCCGGATCGCGCCTCGGTCTGGGCCGGACTCGACGTGGCGCTCGAGGCCGGCGCGGCCGACCAGCGCGACCGCGAGATCGGGCAGGAAAGTTTGTTCGGCGGCATGGCCGAGGCGGAAGCGCCGAAACCGAGCCTGCCCGAGGTGGCGGCCTGGACCGATCGCCAGCGCCTCGAGTACGAGAAGGAGGTGCTCGGCTTCTACGTCACGGGCCACCCGCTGGCCGCTTATCTGCGGAAGATGCGCCAGTTCGTCGACGTAACCGCCGACTCGACCGAGGGTCGCAGCGGTCGCGAGGTACGCATCGGTGGCATGGTGACCTCCATGCGCGAGACCCGGACCCGTCGGGGCGCCCAGATGGCCTTCGCAACGCTCGAGGACATGACCGGGGCGTTCGACCTCGTGATCTTCAGCGAGCCGTTCGCGCAGTACGGCAGCCTGATTCGAGCCGCCTCGGGCAACGAATCGGGAGAGGGGCCCAAGCCACTCGTCGTGACCGGGAACCTCGAGGCGGGCGAGCCGCCGAAGGTGCTGGTGCGACACGTCTACGACCTCGAGCATGCCGAAGAGAAGCTCGCCACTCAGGTGCGGCTGCAGTTGACCGAAAAGGAGGTGACGCACGATCGGATGGAGGCGCTGCTGGCACTGTTGAAGCGCCATCCCGGCGCATGCGAGGTCACGATTCAGCTCCTGATCCCGGGCGAAACGGAAACCTGGATTGCGCTGCCTGCCGTGAGCGTCAATCCGACCGATTCGTTGCGGAATGAGCTGAACAGCCTGTTCGGGCGGGCCGTCACGGAGGTCGAGTTTTGAGATCGAGCACGCTCACACTCGCGTTGCTGTTGCTCACCGGACTCTTCGCCGCGCATGCCTCGGCGCAAGTCCGTCAGATGGAGACGATCGGTGCCTACCCGCTGTCGGGCGGCGGAAAGCGGTCCGGCAGTGCGCGCGACAGCGCGGTCAAGCTCGCGCTCAACGAAGCGGTGATCCAGGTGGCGATGGATCTCGTGACCGGCATGAAGCATGCCGAGGCGGCCGATTTCCTCCCCGACGTGCTGGGCGGCGATCCGCTCGACTACACCTCGCGCTTCCGGATCATCGAGGATCGGGGGGAACGGCCCGCGCAATACTCGCAGGACGCCGGAGTCGAATTCGAATACGTCGTGCTCGTGGAGTCGCACATCGATTCCACCCGGATCCGGCGGCGCCTCGCCGAGGCGGGCATGCTGATGACGCGCGCTCAAGAGCCGGCCCGGCAGCTGCTCGTCGTGATCGAGGGCAACCACGATTTTGCCGCCTACGAGGCGCTTCGCGGAACCCTGGTCGGCCGCTTGCGCGTGAAATCCGCCGTTCCGGTCGAGATGCAGCAGGATCGGATCGTGCTGGCGGTCGAGACCGCGCGCAGCCCGCGGCAGTTGCTCGAGAACCTGCTCGCCAACGCCCCCCCCGAACTGCGTGTGACCCCCGTCGGCACCCAGGCAGGCGTTCTGAGGCTCGAAATCGAGCTCCAGACGTTGCCGGAGAGCGGCGGCGAGAGCGTCCCCGGGGCGCCGCACGCCGGGTCACGCGCACGCAATTGACACCCGAACCCCAAATCGCTATTGAATTCGCGTCCTTACGGACGGCTTGGCACGTAGCTCAGTGGTAGAGCGCCGCCTTGACACGGCGGAGGCCGGCAGTTCAATCC
>Ga0055476_10000268_pt1 | contig 13324 bp, 15 predicted proteins | sample Muzzi_CordC_D2_FD_57682 | JGI IMG/M metagenome (GOLD analysis project Ga0055476, IMG submission 57682) | Wetland microbial communities from San Francisco Bay, California, USA, that impact long-term carbon sequestration - Muzzi_CordC_D2 | ecosystem: Environmental > Aquatic > Marine > Wetlands ... | reverse complement strand
CCCGCCGGTACTGCGTGCTGCCGGACCTTGGCCTGGCAGCACCCCTGTTGCGTGACAGCTTTAATCCTAAACGACGCTGCCAAACCCTTTATCTATCGCGCCCGCCGGCGGCTCAAGCCCGGCAAGACGGCAACCCTGGGCGATCGGGCCTCCCGGGAACAACCGATACAGGAACTTGTAACCCCCCTTCTCATGAAACTTCTCATCCAGTGCATCATGAAGTTCGCGCACGCTGTATTTGTTGCAGTCGTGACGGGCACAGTACTCCTGCAAGGCTCGCAGGCTCTCCCAGTGGTCCTCACTCAACTCCAGCCCGTCTTCACGGGCTATATCCAGAGCGGTGCTTTCATCCCAATCTTCCGGGGCGTGCGGGAACCCGGATTGTTTATCTGCTGGTACCATGAAGTATCCTCCTCGATTCTTGCGATCTGTCGTCGACGAAAAAGGCCCACTAAAAAAAGAATAGCACTGATTTGTCAATCTGCTTGCGCCGGGCCAGGCGCTGTTCAGTGCTCATGCCGGGAATAATTTTATCGGTTGGTTCATCCACAGCAGCGAACAATATAGAACACCCGGACCCCAATCAACCAGATTGGGGGGTGCGGGTATGAAAAAACCCGTCAACACCCTGATGTACGCCCGGCATTTACTGTTCAGCCTAATGCTGCCGAGAATATTTACGCCGGGAACCAGTCGCCATCGCTGCCGTCTTCATCGTGTGAACGGGCCTTAAAGAACTTCCAGTTCATCGCCGAACCAGTCGCCGGCCATACCCACGCGCTCGGTAATACTGTGTTTCTCGTAGGGCAAGGGTGCGCTATGCCCCCACACCGGACCGGGCCAGGCCGGATCGCTGGTGAAACGCGCAATGTGGTGTATGTGCAACTGGGGCACGTGATTTCCCAGGGCACCAATGTTGATTTTGTCGGCATGAAAACTCTGCATCAGATTGCGCGCCAGAATTGCTGATTCCCGCCACAGCTGGCATTGATCGGATTCCGGCAGCTGGAATATCTCGGTAATCCCGCTTCTCTGTGGCACCAGAACGAACCAGGGATAACGTGCGTCATTCATCAACAACAACAGACTTAACGGTAGCCGCCCCACCCGGATGCAATCTGCCGCCAGCCTGGTATGCAATTCAAAACCTGCTGCCATGATATCCCCCCGGACATTCCGGTCTGCTCTGGACTTTTTACGCCTGAGGCCTTTTGGCTTCAAGCCATAAAGGTTATCTTAACTGAACAATGAATTACATACTCGCCGTTGACCAGGGCACTCACGCGAGTCGTGCGCTGGTTCTGGACACAAGCGGGCAAGTCACCTCTCAAAGCCTGCACTCTGTATCTCTTGCGCACCCCCAACCCGGCCGGTTCGAGCAGGATGCCAGTCAGATTGCGGCATCCGTGCAGGCTGCCATACAGGAGGCGCTGCACGGCCTGACAGCAAATCAACGGACCGCTGTGCGAGCCTGCGGCATTAGCAGCCAACGTTCCACGGTGCTTGCCTGGCAAGGCCATGGTACGCCGCTGTCAACAGCCATCAACTGGCAGGATACCCGCGGCGAACCTCAGCTCGAGACATTGCGCAGCCGGGCTTCAGCCATCCACAAACTATCGGGTCTGCCGCTATCGGCCCATTATGGCGCGAGTAAATTGCACTGGCTGCAGCAGTTACTGGGAAACGCCCCGGACATAAAATTCGGGCCACTGGTGAGTTTCCTGCTTGATACAATGACACAGGGCAGCCGCTGTGTGGTGGATCACAGTAACGCACAGCGCATGCAGCTGTTTGATATCCATTCCCTGAACTGGTCCCGACAACTGAGTGACTGGTTCGACGTACCGATTGATAACTTACCGGTCTGTCTGCCTGTGCGGCACGATTATGGAACGCTGACAGACTATGACATTCCGGTTACTGCTGTTTGCGGCGACCAGAATGCGGCCTGGTTCGCATCAGGCGAACCGGATGCCGGCACCGCCCGCGTTAACCTGGGTAGTGGCGCCTTCATTCTCGCCAGACAAACAAGTGACCGCAGGGTGCCGAATTTACTATCCAGCATTGCCGATAGTGATCAACACAGCTGCCAGCATCTTGTGGAAGGTACCGTCAATGGCGCAGGCAATGCCTTGCAATGGTTAATTGCGCAAACGTCGATGCAAGACATCCAGTCCCGGCTTGCCGTGTGGCTCGAACAGATTGCCAAACCGCCGCTTTTTCTGAATACCGTGGGGGGGCTTGGCTCCCCCTGGTGGAAACAGGGGCTGGCGCCAAAATTTGTTGCGAATATCGATCAATACAGCGCCGCTGAACGAGCGGTCGCTGTCGCAGAAAGCACCTTGTTCCTGGTGAAATATAATCTTGAGCAGATACAGAAACAACAAGCGATCCTGCGTTTGACTGTCAGTGGCGGCCTGTCACGGATAGAGCCTTTATGCCGGAAACTGGCCAATCTGAGCGGTCTTCCTGTAGAACGCGCCGAAGACCCCGAAGCCAGCGCGCGGGGTATCGCCTGGCTGGCCGCCGGTCGGCCGGAAAACTGGTACCAGGCAGGGAAAACACAACTTTTTGAACCCCTGCCCGATACAGGTTTGACAACACGTTATTTACAGTTCATAGAAAAACTCCGGGAATACATTGAGACCAGCAACAATGAATGAAGAGCACATACCCCGACTGGTTGCCCACCGCGGTTACATGCAAACCTGTCCGGAGAATACCTGGCAGGGCCTGGAAGCCGCTCTGATAGCAGGGGCCTGCTGGGTCGAATTCGATCTTCAGATGTGTGCCGACGGGCGGTTCGTACTGCTGCACGATACTGACTTCAAACGTACAGCCGATAAACCAGTATCCGTATTCGACATTAACGCCGAACAGTTAATAGACATCAGCGTTCATGAACCCGCCCGTCTTGGAGACCACTATGCGCCGCTGCCGGTCTCCGACCTCGATACTGTCCTGCTGAAGCTGTCCGCTTTTCCGAAGGCACGCGCCATGGTTGAAATCAAGCAGGAAAGCCTTGAGCAATGGGGCCTGGAAAGGGTCATGGATGCCTTACTGGTAAAACTGAATCCGTGTCACAGTCAGTGCGTTCTGATTTCTTACAGCCACCAGGCGTTGAGCTACACCAGGGAAAGAGACTCGATAGAAATCGGCTGGGTACTGGATGCTTATGATCAGGAGCACTTCAGCCGTGCCAACCAGCTAAACCCTCAATTTCTGATCTGCAATGAACGGAAAATCCCTCAGCAGGAGACACCCTGGGCAGGCACATGGCAGTGGATGCTCTACGACATCAGCGACCCTGCACGTGCCCTGCAGTGGGCTGCACGCGGCATTGATCTGATTGAAACCCGGGCTATCGGTACCATGCTGCAAGACCCTCTACTTGCCATAAAATCCTGCCCGCATGAGCTATGATCTGGTGGTCATCGGTGCAGGGATTCATGGCGCCGCCGTTGCACAGACTGCCGCTGCCGCCGGTTATCGAACCCTGGTGCTGGAACAGTATGACCAGGCGGCAACCGCCACATCAAGTAAATCTTCAAAACTGGTCCATGGCGGCTTACGCTACCTCGAAAGCGGCCAGATCAGCCTGGTGCGCGAATGCCTGCGGGAACGCAGACGACTGTTAAAAAATGCACCCCACCTGGTCCATCTGACACCTTTTCATATTCCCATTTACGCGGATACGCAGCGTCGCCCCTGGAAAATCCGCCTGGGCCTGAGCCTTTATACCCTGCTGGGCGGCAAAGCGTTCAGACAGGTAGCAAAGTCCGGGTGGTGCGAGCTCGATGGCCTTCGTACCGACAGCCTGAATACCGTATTGCGTTATTACGACGGCCAGACCGACGATGCACGACTCACTCGCGCTGTGCTGTCATCCGCCCAGTCACTTGGCGCCGAGGTCCGCTTTGAATGCGCCTTTGAACGCGCAGCATGCGGCCACCAGCAGTGCAGCATTTTTTACCGTGAACAGGGTACCGACAAGGAAATTCGCAGCCGGGCGCTGGTCAATGCCAGCGGCGCCTGGGTCAATTCGGTTTTAGAGCGTGTCGAACCGGCTCCCGATACACTGGCTATCGACCTGGTGCAGGGAACACATCTGGTTATTCCGGGCAACCTTCAGCACGGCATGTATTACCTGGAGGCACCCCAGGACCAGCGTGCGGTTTTCGCCATGCCGTGGCAAGGCAATATTCTATTGGGCACCACGGAATCCCTGTTCAGCGGTGATCCGTCTGCCGTACAGCCGCTGGAAGAGGAAATCCGTTACCTGCTGGCCGTCTACAACCACTACTTTGAAAACACGCTTGACCGCTCACAGATCATGACAGCATTTGCAGGTCTGCGTGTTTTACCCAAGAGCGAAGACAAGGCCTTTAAGCGTTCCCGCGATACGCTACTGCACGTCGATGAAATCAACTGCCCACGGGTGTTGAGCATCTACGGCGGCAAGCTCACCTCACATCGTGCCACGGCTGAACAGGTCATACGCAGACTTAAGCCGCTGTTACCGAAACGCAAGAAGCTGGCAGATACCCGCAATCTCTCTTTGAAATAGGGGACAGACCACGTTTTTTCGTTTTCACCTTCAACTTCCTGAAAAAATGAAAAAACGCTGCTGTCCCCTATTTACTCTATCAGGGGCAGCGTTTCAACTTCACCGGTTGGCGGCTTCAAGCCGAACTGCGCATAGGCATTGCGCGTCGCCATGCGGCCGCGCGGCGTGCGAACGATAAAACCCTGCTGGATCAGGTAGGGCTCCAGGACATCTTCAATGGTGCCCTTTTCCTCGCCAATCGCCGCCGCCAGGTTATCCACACCCACCGGCCCGCCGTCAAATTTTTCGATAATAGTGCGCAACAGGCGGCGATCCTGGCTATCGAATCCGCGCTCGTCGACATCCAGCATCTGCATGGCAGCTTCGACGACCCTGGCGGTAACCACGCCCTGCGCTTTTACTTCTGCGTAATCACGCACCCGGCGCAGCAAGCGATTGGCGATACGCGGCGTCCCCCGCGAACGTTTCGCCAGCGCCAGGGCGCCCGCATCTTCCATTTCTATGCCCAGAATAGCCGCCGAACGTTTCAGGATGTAAGCCAGGTCTTTGCTGTTATAGAACTCGAGACGCTGCACAATACCAAAGCGGTCGCGCAGCGGTGAGGTCAACAGGCCGGCGCGGGTGGTTGCCCCAACCAGGGTAAAGGGTGGAAGATCCAGCTTGATGGAACGCGCCGCCGGCCCCTCGCCAATTACGATGTCGAGCTGATAATCCTCCATGGCCGGGTAGAGGATTTCCTCGACAACCGGGCTCAGGCGGTGGATTTCATCGACAAACAATACATCGTGAGCTTCCAGGTTGGTCAACAGTGCAGCCAGGTCACCCTGTTTTTCCAGTACTGGTCCGGCGCTATGGCGCAGGTTGGCCCCCATCTCGTTGGCAATGATATGTGCCAGCGTGGTTTTGCCCAGCCCGGGTGGGCCGAATATCAGTACATGATCGAGCGCATCTTTGCGGCGCCGCGCCGCTTCAATGAAGACCTCCATCTGTTCGGTAACCTGCGGCTGGCCGATATAGTCGGCCAGTTTTCTGGGACGGATAGCACGGTCCAGGGCTTCGTCCTCAGACGAGGCGCTGGCGGTCACAATGCGGTCGGGTTCGATCATAAGGCTCAGCATACAGTCTGTAACACAAGCGGTACAGAACCGTCTCAGGACGCCCGCTATACCGAATGCTACTTACTTAAGCTAATGGCATGTAAATAGCCACGGAAAACACGGAAGGGATGAAAGACTTTTATGGTTTATTTCCGTGAATTCCGTGGCTAGTGTACTGTCTCGTATTAAATGAATGCGGGCAAGTTCGCCAAATTGTTCTTCACCACTAAATCCTGTAGCTTAGCCTGCTCTGATGCTATCCCTATAGCACTACTAAGCACCCAGCCCCAAACAAGGAGTTATTATGAAAGCAAGAGCCGCGGTCGCCTGGCAAGCCAAACAACCTCTTTCGATTGAAGAGATAGAGGTCGAAGCTCCGAAAGAAGGTGAAGTCCTGCTGAAAGTGATCGCTTCCGGCGTCTGCCACACCGATGCCTTTACCCTGTCGGGTGAAGACCCGGAAGCTGCATTTCCCTGCGTACTCGGCCACGAAGGTGGCTGCGAAGTGGTGGAATGCGGCCCAGGCGTCAAAACCCTGAAACCCGGTGACCACGTCATTCCACTGTACATTCCGGAATGCGGGCACTGTGAATACTGCAGGTCGCCGAAGACGAACCTGTGCCAGTCCATCGCTTCCACGGTTTGGACCGGTTACATGCCGGACGGTAGCCGCCGCTTTTCCCACAACGGCAAAGCCATCTATCACTATATGGGCTGTTCGACGTTTTCTGAATATACCGTGGTACCGGAAATTGCACTGGCGAAAATCAACCCTGCCGCTCCGCTGGACAAGGTCTGCCTGCTGGGCTGTGGTGTCACTACCGGGATAGGTGCGGTGCTGAACACCGCCAAAGTGGAAGCCGGATCGACGGTTGCCGTTTTTGGCCTCGGCGGCATTGGCCTGTCGGTGATACAAGGCGCCGTCATGGCTAAAGCCGAACGCATCATTGCAGTTGACATCAACCCCGACAAATTTGAGATCGCCAGGGCTTTAGGCGCTACCGATTTTATCAATCCATCGGATATCGATACTAGCGTCACCGAGGCTGTGGCTGAAATGACCCATGGCGGCGTGGACTATTCCTTTGAATGTATTGGCAATGTTGAAATCATGCGCGAGGCGCTGGAATGCTGCCACATGGGCTGGGGCATCTCGACCATTATCGGAGTTGCCGGTGCCGGCAAGCAAATCTGCACCCGTCCATTCCAGCTGGTTACCGGTCGCACCTGGAAAGGCACGGCATTCGGTGGCGTTAAAGGGCGTAGCGAACTACCCGGCTACGTCGATAACTACATGAACGGCAAAATTGAGCTGGACAGCATGGTCACCCACACCATGCCCTTGGAAGAGATCAACACCGCCTTTAATTTGATGCACGAAGGCAAGAGCATCCGCTCAGTTATTATTTTTTAAAGGCTACCAACTTGGAACAGATTTTTCTACTGCACGGTTGCCTGTAAGGCCGTTCTTATAATTTCTTCAGTTGTCAGGTCCTTGCTATTAACCGCCCGAACCATGCGACTGGCATCCTGTGGTTTGTATCCCAGCGCGGTCAGCGCACTCACGGCTTCTTCGATCGGGTTGGCAACGTCAGCTCTGGCCGATTGAACAGACCCCGGCCCGAACGCTGCGGAGCTATCCCAATCCGCCAGACGATCACGCATTTCAATGACCAGGCGTTCAGCGGTTTTCTTTCCAACACCCGGCAGATTGATCAGCGACGCGGTATCGCCGGCCTGCACGCAGGCTGCGAAGCGACCGGCCTCTATACCCGACAGAATGGTCAGCGCAAGTTTTGCGCCGACACCATTCACTTTGATCAGGGTACGGAACAGCCTGCGATCAGACTGTTTACTGAATCCATACAGGGTGTGCGCATCCTCGCGCACAGCGAGGTGGGTAAAAAGGGTGACAGGCTCGCCTACCGCAGGCAGGTCATAGAAGGTCGTCATCGGCGCCTCAACTTCATAACCGACGCCCTGCACTTCGACCAACAGGCCTGGTGGCTGCTTTTCACGCAATACACCCCGTAAAAATCCGATCACCTCAGCCTGCCTCCACGTAATCGTTGAGCCGCCGGGACCCTGTTCAGGGCCTTTTGCTGGAAGCTGTGACACAAGGCGACAGCCAGTGCATCGGCTGCATCGGCCTGCGGCGCATCGCTGAGATTCAGCAGAACGCGCACCATGTGTTGTACCTGCTGCTTGTCTGCACCACCCTTACCGACCACCGATTGCTTGATTTCACGCGGCGCGTACTCTGCAACCGGCAGTTCCTGCATGACCGCAGCGCAGATGGCGGCACCCCGCGCCTGACCGAGTTTCAACGCTGAACCGGCATTACGGTGCATGAAGACCGTCTCGATGGCAAACTGCTGCGGCCGGTATTCGGCCATGAGCTTAGTCAGTTCCCGGAAGATCAAGCCCAGTTTATCGGCAAGACTGTCACCGGCGACCTGAATGCAGCCGCTGGCGACATACCGTGAACGACTGCCTTCACAATCGACCACGCCATAACCTGTCAAACGGGATCCCGGGTCAATACCAAGAATTCGCATTATCTAGGAGCCTGTCATGCTGAGTGCTTTATTTTCCCGCAAAGGCGCAAAGACGCAAAGCATTGTTGCTGGCAGGCTTTGTGTCTTTGCGAGAGCCATTCTTGAAACTTGATTCATTTACAAAGATTGTTTCGGCTCAAGATTCATAGACCGGCTTGGCAACGGCCGCCGTACAGATAAGCACAAAGGATCTGAAATGCCAGCAGACAAGGTGCTTGGAAAGCATGTTCAGAGCTCTGCCAGTATTTCTGCGGAAATATCTGCATTGGAATAAACATTCTGCACATCGTCCAAGTCCTCCAGACGTTCGAGCAGGCGAATCATTTTTTCCGCATCACTTTTATCCAGAGGTGTGTTATTTTCGGCACGCATGGTCACCTCGGCTTCATCCGTCTCAAGGCCCGCACTCGCCATGGCTTCCATGACGTTCACGAAGTCATCCGGCTCGGTCAACACATCGACAGATCCGTCGTCGTTGCTCACAACATCCTGCGCACCGGCTTCCAGCGCTGCTTCCATAATGGCGTCTTCATCACTGCCCGCCGGATAGCTGAGTATACCGGTCTGGGTGAACTGAAATGCCACCGAGCCGCTGGTACCCAGATTGCCACCGGCCTTGGTAAAGGCGTGACGCACCTCGGATACCGTTCGATTGCGGTTATCGGTCATGCAATCGACCATGACGGCGACACCACCCGGCCCATACCCCTCATAGCGGATTTCGTCGAAATTCTCGCTATCCTGGGCCCCTGAGCCGCGCTTGATGGCGCGTTCCATGGTGTCCTTGGTCATGTTGGCGGCAAGCGCCTTGTCCAGCGCCAGGCGCAGTCGGGGATTGGCGGCAGGGTCAGGGTCACCGGAACGGGCTGCGACGGTGATCTCACGAATCAGCTTGGTGAATACCTTACCACGTTTGGCATCCTGTGCCTTTTTGCGATGCTGAATATTAGCCCATTTACTATGTCCTGCCATTGCCGCCTCTTTAACAATTCGAATTGTCGGGATTCTAGCATTGACAGGCAGGTACGTCAGCGGCTCCGCAAAACAGGGGCTGGGTTCGATCAGAGCGAAACGTCGAGCATCCTCTCCAGTGCCAATTTGGCCAGCCGGGCTTCCTTTTCAGGCACTTTGACCTCGTTGACCGGTTTGCCGTCGAGCAGATTTTCCAGCGTCCACAGCAGATGCTGGGGATCGATCCGGAACATGGTCGAACACATGCACACGGTCGGCGACATGAAGTGAACAGACTTACCCTGCGACTCACACTCCTGGTGCAAACGATTTACCAGGTTCAATTCGGTTCCGACCAGCCAGCGGCTGCCCGTTTCAGAATCGCGAATCGTCTTGATGATGTATTCAGTCGAGCCGACGTAATCGGATTTCTGACACACCTCGAAACTGCACTCGGGGTGGGAAATGACGTTGGCATCGGGAAATTTTTCCCTGAAACGATCAATATGCGCCGGCTGGAACACCTGGTGGACGGAACAAAAACCTTTCCAGAGGATCATCTTTGCCTTGCGGATTGCCTCTTCGCTCAAACCACCCATCGGCTGATCATAGTCCCACACCACCATTTCATCGAGCGGAATGCCCATTTCGTAAGCGGTATTGCGGCCCAGATGCTGGTCGGGGAAAAACAGCACCTTGCCGCGCTGTTTAAACGACCATTCGAGGACATTCTGCGCATTGGTCGAGGTGCAGACGATGCCGCCGTGTCCACCACAGAATGCCTTGAGATCGGCTGCAGAATTGATATAGGTAACCGGCGTTACCGTTTCATTGGGATCCAGAACCCGGCTCAGCTCCTGCCAGGCGCGTTCGACCTTGGCCAGGTTGGCCATGTCGGCCATGGAACAACCGGCAGCCATATCCGGCAGAATGGAGACCTGATCAGGGCGTGACAGAATGTCGGCGACTTCGGCCATGAAGTGCACACCGCAGAACACAATGTACCCGGCTTTCGAATTGGCTGCCTGCCGAGAAAGCTTCAGCGAATCACCGGAAAAATCGGCGTGCCGGAATATCTCGTCACGCTGGTAGTGATGGCCGAGAATAACCAGACGGTCACCCAACGCACGCCTGGCCAGATTGATTCGTGCTTCGCATTCCTCATCGGTCAGCATGGTATACGGCGTTACATCGAGGGCGGCAGCCTGCATCAGCGCATATTCCTTGGTAATCTGTTTATAGTGTAAGCGATTCAAGCGCTAACATAGCGTTCGATAGCCGTCCGGTTGGTATGGGAACTGACCCGGTCGGCTGCCTGTTGTGCCGGCAACCAGTCGGCCCTCAGGTGTTCCACCCTGCTCAGCTGTATGGGGGCGATTTCCGCAAGTTCAACCCGAAACACATGCTCGGTATTCCAGCAGACATCAGGGGCATAACGCAAACGCCAGGCCGGCAGGATTTCGAACCTGTTGCTGTAGCCACAATCCACCAGCTCATCCTGCACCAGCAGCCCGGTTTCTTCCCTGACCTCACGGATAGCAGCCTCTCCTGGCATTTCATTCCAGGCCAGGCTCCCTGTCACCGACTGCCAGAAACCCACCGGCTGCCGACGTTCCAGCAATAACACTTCACCGCTGACGGTATATATGACGACCAGCACCGATTCCGGGCGCTTGTATTGAATTTTGGCCATTCATTTTAACCGCCGGATGCTGATTTCTCCGGCATCTTGCGCACACGGATGTTTAGCTCGCGTAACTGGGTGTCTGCCACGGCTGACGGCGCATCGGTCAACGGACAGCTCGCGGTCTGGGTCTTGGGGAAGGCCATGACTTCGCGAATCGACTGGGCGCCCGCCATCAGCATCACCAGGCGGTCAAGACCAAACGCCAGCCCACCATGGGGAGGACAACCGTATTTGAGTGCATTTACCAGGAACCCGAACTTGTCTTCGGCCTCTTCATCACTGATACCCAGCAACTCGAACACTCGCATCTGCACCTCGCTGCGGAAAATACGCATTGAACCGCCCCCCAGCTCGGTACCGTTCAATACCATGTCGTAGGCTCTTGAATGGCAGGCGCCCGGATCAGATTCCAGCAGCCCCAGATGTTCCTCCTTCGGCGCTGTGAAGGGATGGTGCAAGGGGATCCAGCGGTCCGCGTTTTCGTCCCATTCGAACATCGGGAAATCCACCACCCACAGCGGCTTCCATTTGCCTTCCATCAGACCGCGGTCTTCAGCCAGCTTGACGCGCAATGCACCGAGGGCCTCATTAACAATGTGCGCCTTGTCCGCACCGAAGAACACCAGATCACCGTCTTCGGCGGCCATGCGTCGCATAATTTCTTCGACGACCTGGTCGGGCAAAAACTTCAGAATCGGCGACTGCAAACCATCGCGGCCCCTGGCAACTTCATTGACCTTGATATAAGCGAGGCCCTTGGCGCCGTAGATAGCGACAAATTTAGTGTAGTCGTCGATTTCCTTGCGCGTCAGTTCGCCACCCCCGGGCAGACGCAAGGCCGCCACACGCCCCTTCGGGTCCAGTGCCGGGCCTGCAAATACTTTGAAATCCACGCCCTGCATCAGGTCACCCATATCAACCAGCTCCAGTTTGACGCGCAGGTCGGGCCGATCCGAACCAAACCGCTGGATGGCCTCCTGGTGAGTCATGCGCGGGAAAGGATCGTCCAGTCTGACGCCCAGCACCTTGTCGAAAAGGCCACGGATCATGGTTTCCATCATATCCATGATCTGGCCTTCGCTCATGAAAGCCGTCTCGATATCGACCTGGGTAAATTCGGGCTGACGGTCGGCGCGCAGGTCTTCATCACGAAAACAGCGCACAATCTGGTAATAGCGATCCATACCGGACATCATCAACAGCTGCTTGAACAGCTGTGGTGACTGCGGCAACGCAAAAAATTCGCCGGGATGTGTTCGGCTGGGTACCAGGTAATCTCGCGCACCTTCGGGTGTGGCACGAGTCAGCATCGGTGTTTCAATATCGAGGAAACCGTTATCGTCCAGGAAATGACGCAACTCACGGGTAATCTGCGCACGTAAGCGGAGATGATTGAGCATTTCCGGTCGGCGCAGGTCGATATAGCGATAACGCAAGCGGTGTTCTTCGGAAACCGTGTCATCGTCGAGGTGGAAGGGCGGCGTTTCCGCACTGTTCAGGATTTCCAGTTGCTTGCCCAGCACTTCAACTTCGCCGGTGGACAACTCCGGATTCACGGTGCCTTGCGGGCGAAGACGTACACAGCCTTTGACCTGCAACACGAATTCACTGCGTACGCGCTCCGCGGTGGCAAATGTTTCCGCAGTATCCGGATCGATAACCACCTGCACCCGGCCTTCGCGGTCGCGCAGGTCGATGAAAATGACACCACCGTGGTCGCGGCGACGGTGCGCCCAGCCAACCAGGATGATTTCCTGATCCAGGTGGCTTGTATTCAGTTCTCCACAATAATGTGTACGCATGGACATCTTTAACTCTGGGTTGAGTCACTCCCTGACACAGCCGGGAGGACGAAGAGGTTAACTGGTCTTTTTTGTGTTCCCTGATGAAGATTTTGAACCGGCATCAGCCTTATTTGCGGCTTTGGGCTTGGCATCCGCGGCTTTGGAACCGGAATCCGGCTTGGCGACATTTTTCTTTCTGCCACTCTTGAAGTCGGTTTCATACCAGCCACCACCTTTGAGGCGGAAACCGGCTGCGGACACCAGCTTCTGCAGGGCAGGCCTTCCGCAGGCGGGACAATCCGTCAGTGGCGGATCACTGATCTTCTGCAGTTTGTCCATTTCGTAGCCGCATCCGGTACAACGGTATTCATAAATCGGCATGCTTCAATCCCCGATTTTCAAATCGCGCGATTATAGCAGTCATAACGGTCACTTGCCGCTATTCGGGGCGAATTTCTAACCACGAAGGACACGGAGTGCTCAAAGGGTAAAAACCGCACCTGGAAAGCCGGTCAATGCGTATTCTTTACAACCCTGAAAATAGTTCGCGTTACCTATCCAAGCCCGACACCTTAAGCTCTTGTTCCTTAGTGACCTTTGTGTCCTTTGTGGTTATGGTTGTGCCCCAGGGCACCCTCTCTCGCCTGGCGGCGATTCACCTTGTACCCCAGGGCACCCTC
>Ga0055476_10000267_pt1 | contig 13334 bp, 13 predicted proteins | sample Muzzi_CordC_D2_FD_57682 | JGI IMG/M metagenome (GOLD analysis project Ga0055476, IMG submission 57682) | Wetland microbial communities from San Francisco Bay, California, USA, that impact long-term carbon sequestration - Muzzi_CordC_D2 | ecosystem: Environmental > Aquatic > Marine > Wetlands ... | reverse complement strand
CACTTCGGTCCAAACGGCATCTTCATCGGCATGGCGGGGTTGCCCAGCGGGCTGACCTCGGCGTCGAGGTCCTTCTTCAGCAGCAACAGGCCGTAGAAGGTAAAGAACATGTCCACCTCCCAGCCCAGCGCCGCAGCGGTCGAGGCCAGGATGAACGGCGGGTAGGCCCAGTCGAGGGTCCCCTTGGTGGCGATGATGGACATCGAGGGGGTGCGGGATGCCTCGATCTCCGCGATCTTTTTCGGCAGCAGTTCATCCAGCCGGCGGTTCATCCAGGTGTCCAGGCGGTCATTGTCCAGGGTGTTGTCAGTGGCATTCGTCATGTCCTTGTCCTCCCGGCTCAGGCCTTTTCGATCAGGAAAATAAAGCAGTTGCCGGCTTCGTTGCTGGACAGCAGCCGGTTGCCGGTCTGGTTGCAGAAGGCCTCCATGTCCTTCAGTGAGCCGGGATCGGTAGCGGTAACTTCCAGAAGCTGGCCGGCCGCCAGCTGGTTGATGGCCTTGCGGGTTCGCAGGATGGGCAGCGGGCAGTTCATGCCGCGGGCGTCGAGTCTCTCTGCAATTGCAGTCATGGCAACCTCCATTAAATTGTGTAACGAACAGTACAATATACGTATATGCGATAATTCTAATGCTGTCAAGTTATTTTGTACCGGTTGTTATAGAATACGAGTGACGCTGAAAATCATCACTGCCATGGCGAGAAACCGACAATTCGACGAAAGACAGGCGCTGATAGCCGCCATGCTGGTGTTCTGGGAGAAGGGTTACGAGGGCACCTCGATCCAGAACCTGGAGGATGCCATGGGGCTGAAGCGCACCAGCATCTACAACGCCTTCGGCAACAAGCGCGCCCTGTTCGAACGCGTGATAGCGTGCTACAAGGAATCGGTCATGGCAGCGCTGTTTGACGAGATGGATTCTGCTCCGGACATCCGGGAAGGCGTCAGGCGCCTGCTCAACGGTGCCCTGAAGATACATTTCGATGCAGGCAATCCCGGCGGCTGCCTGGTGGTCCTGTCCGTGCTGGAAAGCGGGCAGCACAATGCGCAGTCGCAGGCATCACTGCAACAGACCATCCACGAGCTGAAGCAGGCGCTGCAGTCGCGTCTGACCCGTGCAAGGAAGGCCGGCGAACTGGCGGCCGGACTGGACACCGCGGCGACGGCCACGACCATTGCCACCACCATGACCGGCATGATGGTCATGGGCAAGGCTGACTTCTCCCGGGCTGCATTGAAAAAAACGATCAACCAGGTTGTCGGCCTGCTGGACTATCCGGATTTATCCGGGGAACAAGCGAGCAGGCTGACGGTACAGTAGCGAGCCGGGACGGCTTGAATGTCCGTGTTCCAGTACTGCCCGAGATGCCGGCATTTCTGCAGCCTGCCTACCTGGCCTGCTCGGCAAGCGTGCCGTAAACCTGTTCGCGGTAATAACGCTCGTTTTCGTAATCGGCCATTCGAAAGAATACATCAGACAGCTTCAGGTAAACGCTTTGCGGGTTGTCGTGGCCAAGGTTGAGCGCAGTCTCATAGGCCTGCAATGCTTTGCTGTAGTCGCCGGCCAGAAAAGCGGCATTGCCCTCGTATTCATGCCAGGTTGCACTCTGCATGTCGCGCTGTGCCAGTGCGGCCGCCACCTGGCGCGCGAACTCCTGTGCCTCGTAGTAGCCATCCCGCCACAGCAGCAGAAAGTAATACTGCTCCGTGACCAGGCGGTTACGCAGGTGATCACGCCAGCTGTCCGGGAAGGTGCTTCGCAGTGTTGCCAGCAGTGAATCCGGTAACCGGCCCTGCCAGAGTTCCACAAGCGATGCGGGCACGACAGCAGGCAGATCGCTGGCGACATCGCGCAGGATCTCCTCGCTCGACCAGTGATCTTCCCGTGCCAGCCCGATCTGCGCCTGGGCCGCGGCGAAGCGTTCATCGCCGTACCACTCACCATAGCCGCTGGCGATGCGCGCATCGACGGCGTCAAATTCACCCAGTGCAGCCAGCGCCAGCGTGCCGGAAAGCGCATACAGTCGCGCCAACGGCATGATGGTCCCGGCCAGGTCGAAATACTTCAGCGCCTCCCTTGCCTGTCGCTGCTGCAGCAGGAGACAGCCCTGGCGCCAGTTGGCAGCCGCCTGGATTGCCGGCAGGGTTGCCAGACCTGAAAGTGTAGCGGGCGAGAGCCACTGTGCCTGCAGGACCTGCGCCAGGGTCTGCAGGTTCCCGGCTGTCTGCAGTGCGACCAGTTCCGGCGTGTCGATACCCAGGTCGGAAAAGCTGCGCATGGGCAGGCACTCGGGCTGCTTGCGGTCCAGCTGTTGCAGGTCTTGCCAGTAGTCGATGAACAGCTTGCGCCGCCCGGGCGCGACCAGTTCGTCCGTATCGGTCAGGGCATCGCTGCTGATCTCGATGTCGTCCACGTAGTACACGGTGCTGGATTCGTCCGGCAGGTCACCGATGAAGGAGAACAGGTTGACCCGGGAACCTGCCGTTCGGGTTGCATTGGGCATGGCCACGAGATTGACCTGCGGTGCCCCGGTGTACTCTTCCTGGATGCGCAGGTCATAGGTTCCGGCATCGATGTGATAGCGAATGTCGACCAGGTACCAGACAAACGGCTCGATCGGTTGCAGGCGCCTGGGAATGCTGTCGGAGACATGGTAGAGGTCACCGTTCCGGCTCTTCAGCCAGAAGCCGATGCCGTCGGGCTGCAGCGTAAAACCTGCCGGACCGGCCAGCGCGATATTGAACGGCTCCTGCGGCTCCGGGGTCATGAAGGCGAAATGTATCTGCAGGGTGCCGGAGTCCAGCTCCGGGAAGTAACCCTGCAGTTCCGGAAAATCAGTGTCGCCCGCGACGTCGCGCAGCTCGACCGAGTAAAAACCGCTGTAGCGGAATGCGGAGCTCAGTCGCGCCGTGCCCCTGGAACGTTCGAAAACCTGGAAGGTGTCGGGGCCGGACTCGACATGCTCGTCATCGAAGCTGTAGCGCACCAGGGTTTCCGCGTTCGCCATGAAGCAGGCAAGTGCGGCAAGCAGGAGGATGATTAGCCGGCACATGACATGATGACCGGTATGCCTGCCGATTCAGTATGGCGGGCTTCGGAAGGCAGTGCGCTGGCTGTATGCTTCATGGAAATTGCCATCCCGGCGCTCCTGCAGCGACCCGCACGTCCATGCTGGAAACCGGCACTCCCGCCGGTGCTGGTGGAGCCGTTGTTTTGCGAGTGTTCTCCAGGTTGCGGTCGCAACGGAATACATCACAGGTTCTCACGGTACTCGTCCAGCCAGCGGCGCCACGCCGCGATACTGCGGCTGCGCTCCTGCACGTTGGCCGTGGCCCGGTACCCCTTGGTCTGGCCGGTATGAATCTGCAAGGCCTTGATCGAGATATTGCGCACCTGCGGCTTGGGATCGCCCAGGCCATCGATCAGGCCGGCGTAGAGGTCGACCTTCTGTGCTTCGCTCAGGTGTATCTGGTCACTTGCCAGGGCACAGGCGGCCTTGTCCCGGAACAGCGGCTTCCGGTCATTGCGCATGATATCCAGCAGGGTATCCACTACCTCGCTGTTTCCACTGACCCTGCCCAGCGCCCACTGCACCTGCAGCCGCAGGTTTTCGCTGTCCGTGTGTATATCCTGCATGAGGGCGGCATACGCTTCCTCGGACTGCCAGCCGAGGTTGTAGAAGGTCATGGCGATGCTTGCCTTGCGGCTTGTTTCTGCCGTGCTGTAGATCGCTGCCATGACAGGCAGGACATCCGGGCCCAGTGCGCGCAGCTGCTGCAGCTGTACGGGAGGCCCCAGCAGCTCGTCCACTTCGCTGTAGCTCATCGCTCCGGCCTGTGCCGGGCCCGCTGAGTGCAGCAGCAGAAGTATGGCCGCCAACTGCAGAAATCGTTTCAGGTGGCTGGTGTGCATCGTTGCATCTCCCTTGTCAATGACTCCCTGTCCGCGATGTGTCGCTGCCCGGCAGCCAGTCTTCAGATAAAGTCCAGTGCGCAGAGATGGTTGTAAAAGGCCTGCCGGTTTTGCCTGACGGCCTGCGGTTACAGCTGCATGAGCAGCTTGTGAGCCGTGACCAGGTCGCGGTGTGCCGCGGCAACGCGGTCGTCGGCAGCACTGAAGCTGAAGTGTTCACCGGCCGTGATGCGCTGTGCCCAGTCCTGAAAATAGCCGGACTGCTGCTGAATGGCGCCGCTCACCAGCGCAGGTACCCGGTGCAGCCTGCGGGGGACTGCAAGCAGCCCCAGCTGCGTCTGCAGTGTGCTGATGCCGGTATGGTAGTTTGCGAGTGGCAGGCGCGCTGGTGCGGAATGGCTGCGTAGGCCTCGTCCACGGACATGGCCCCTGCCCCCTGGCAAAGGCATGCAAGCAACAGTGAACATGACAGCAACCATCCCGGCCGGTACCTACGCGAGTCACCCGTGACTGAAGTGGTATCGGCCGGGTGGCTGATGTATTGACGGGTGAACGCGGCTCCCTGATGCGGTTGCTTCCGCCTATTCCCGGGGAGCGGGATGCTGCTGCAACCTGGCGCGGTGGCTGCTGAATTCCTGCGGTCGCAGGTACTGCAGAAGGTCACGGTTGTCGCTATTGAGAATGAGATCGAGGCCCTTGTCCGGGTAGAGCAGGTGCTTCTGCTGCTCATTGACCTGGATGACCTCGGTGGCTGTGCCGAATCGGTCCTGCACGATCTCCTCGTCAAGATCGAAGCCGGGCATAAACGTGATGACCCTGACCGGTGCCCGGAAGGCGGCGGGAAGGTCGTCGGGATGCAGGTGGTAGCGGCGTGTCCCGCCGTCATGGAACGCCCGTTCGCGCCAGGAGGAGAGCCGATCCGGGGCGGTGTCCAGCACCAGGATCAGCTTGCCCGTGATCGGGCCGGCCGAGTAATGGCTGTAGTAGGCTTCCAGGCTGCCGGATTCGCCGGGTGCCGCGATGATGGCAAGATCCATGTCATTACCCAGCAGCCCGATGGCTTCGCCAAGCGTGGTCTCTCCGAGTGTGATGCCGAAGACCCGCGTATTCCCGTTCGACAGCCTGTCTATCTGCCAGGGGAGGCCGGTCACGGGGGCGTCGCTGGCCTGGTGTTCGCTTTTGAAGAACACCAGGCCGGTTGCGAGCAGGATCACGACAAGCAGGGCGAGGAAGGATTTCATATGGACGCAGTATAGCGAATCCGCCCGGCGGACCCGGAACGGGACAGAATTATTTTCTGCCCCGGTGTGCCGCAGCACAGTGTCCGGAACACCGCCTGGTTAAGTAGAATCCACAATAGCCGCGTCAGTCCTGCCATGCTAGGTTCTTCAGCAGATAAACAGGTATGCATGCATGACAACCCGGCGCTTGTCCTGAAATGTCCAGAACCAGGCTTTTAAGCTCGCCACGCTCTTTTTTGTTTTCAGCCGGCAGCACCCGGCCGGCCGCCGGAATCCGGCTGGGCTTCAAGCCCGTCAGCGGATATGACCGCGGAAATGAATGCCTCGGCGATACGCATTTCTTCATGGACATAACCGATATCCGCGAACGCAGGATAATGATTACCTTTCACAACCGGGCAACGCTCCCCTGCGCCATTTCCGACATCTACTTCGTGGACGGCGACACGTTTTCAATCTCCGTGCAGAGCGCCAGAGAAACGGATGTGGCCGGGGTGCCGGCATGTGCGATCGAGGCCGCCAACGGGACCCGGCAGTCGGCACCGGAACCCTATCACGACTCCAGCAGCTACCAGGCCGCAAGGCATCCCCCGGCGGGCGCAGACAGTGTGCAGGATGGCATCAAGCCGAATGAATCTCTGGGAATCGTCTTCGACCTGCAGCCCGGGATTACGCTGGCCGATGTCGTCAGCGCGCTGAGCAAGGGGATGCTGAATATCAGCCTGAAGCTGCTGGGAGTGGCTAGGGGCCCCGCTGGAATCCTTGTCAATGATTCGCGCCTGGGTCTCAGTCCGAGATAGCGCGGCCATTGCGATTGTTGCCGTTGTCAGGTGCCGGCGGGAGACCGAACCGGTCTCCCGGAAAGCGCCTACACCACCCTGGTGACGATTTCCCTCATGGCGCGATGGCCGGTAAAGCGCAGCCTGTATTCCTTCGGTGCCAGCCCGGTATAGCGTTTGAAGATTTTGCGAAAGAAAGGCACGTCCTCGTAGCCGACTTCGTAGCACACCTGCTGTACCGGCTTGAAGTCGGTCTCCAGTAACTGCCTGGCGCAGTTGATGCGGAGTTTGTGCAGGTACGTTATGGGGGGCTCACCGGTGGCCTGCCTGAAACGGCGGGTAAAATTACGCGTGCTCATTCCGGCGCGCTGCGCCAGTTCGTCGATGCTTATATGCGCACTGAAGGATTCATGCAGATATTCCTGCACCGGCAGGATTTTTTCGTCATGGTGCTGCTGCTTGAGCATGGGAGCGCTGAAGCTGGCCTGCCAGGTGCGCGGGGCATCGATCAACAGTGCGCGACCGCACTGCTTGGCTACATCGTAGCCGGCAAAGCGCTCGACCAGGTAAAGACACAGGTCCAGCGCGGCATAGACGCCGCCGCCGCAGAAAATGTTGCCCGACCGGGTAATAAACAATTCCGGCTTCCAGTCCACCTTCGGATAGCGCTTGCGGAACATGTCGGCGATGGCCCAGTGCGTCGTTGCCGGTCTGCCATCGAGCAGGCCGGTTTCCGCCAGCATTGCCACGCCGCTGCAAACGGCGGCGATGGCTGTCCCTCTTTCCGCCTGGCGTTGCAGGAAGCGGATCATGCCGCTGTTGCGGGAACACACCCTGTCGATGTCGAGGCCGATGGTGGGAATGAAGATCAGGTCCGTCTTCCTGACTTGCGCGACGGACTTGTCGGGCTGGATGGTAATGCCGCCGTCGAACCGGACCGGTTTGCCATCTATCGAGGCGGTTGTCACCTCGAATGCCGGGTTAACGTCCTCGGCAAGCAGCGTGTTCCAGATGACACCGGTATTGCTGAATACCTCCAGCGGGCTGATGACTGCCGAAGGCAGGCCGTACCCGGGAATCAGTATCGTGATATGCATACAGGGCCTCCTGGGCATAATGGCTTGAACACCACCTAACAATGGCAGTTAAGCCATCTGGTATCAAGCCCGGATTTTGCCAGAATTATTCATACCGACACAGCCACAGGCTGGATGTTGGAATACCGACAGCAACATTAAACGGGAGAACTGCTATGCAAACCTTTGTTATCAGGCGCCGTAATGCCTGGAAAAACGCCGCGGAGCTGGAAGCCACGGCCGGCGTGTCACTGCGCGTCGGCAATGACGAAATGTCTGACCAGATCCGCTGGATTCGTTCTTATGTGGTCAATGAGGAGGATGGCACGCTGGGTACCGTGTGCATCTATCAGGCCGTCAGCGAAGAGGCCATACGGGAGCATGCACGCCGGGCAGGCATGCCTGCCCATGAAATCACCCCTGTGGGGAATACCGTGGTGATTCGCGATGACCCGAAGCCTGCCGCAGAGGCGGCCTAGCGAGGTGGCAGGGCCGGGGTTTACCTGTCCCCGGTCCTGCCATGTGCCAGCGTGCAGGTGAACGGGAAAAAACAGGTCTCTTCCCGTTTCCTCACCCGGTGACAGCCAGCCGGTAGCCCACTCCCTGCACGGTGATGATGAACCTGGGTTGTGCGGGGTTGTCACCCAGCTTGTGACGCAACTGGCCCACGAGTACCCGCAGGTAGTGGGTCTCGTTTTGCCGGTCCGGTCCCCATAACTCGCGCAGCACCTGCCGGTGGGTGAGCACCCGCCCGCGGGAGACGATCAGCAGGCGCAGCAGATCGTATTCCTTTTTCGACAAATGCACGCGATCCCCGTCGACATGAATCTCGCGATGGGCAAGGTCGACGCGCAGTCCCTGCGCGTCAAACACGGCCGGGCCGGCCGAGGTTTCCTCCACGCTGCGCAGCTCGACGCGGATGCGCGCCATCAGTTCGCTGATGCCGAAGGGCTTGGTTACGTAGTCGTTGGCTCCGGCATCCAGAGCCTGCACCTTTTCCGTCTCCGCGGCACGCACGGAGAGCACGATGATCGGTACCCGGGACCATTCCCGCAATCGCAGGATGAAATTCTTGCCATCCATGTCCGGCAGCCCCAGATCGAGTATCACCAGGTCGGGCTGCAAGGCGCCACACAGCTGCAGTCCGTCCCCGCCGAGACGGGACTCGTGCACAGCGTAGCCGTGGGCTTCGAGGCTGATACGCAGGAACTTGCGTATCTGGGCCTCATCCTCGATTACGAGAATCGTACCGGGCGAGGTGTTCATGTGCCGCGCACTTCGTCCGGCCGGGTAACAGGCAGCGAGACCCGCATGCAGGTCCCCCGGCCGTTCCTCCCGGCATGGGCGGTCACGCTGCCCCCGTGTGCCGCAACCATCCCGCGGCAGATTGCCAGTCCCAGCCCGGTCCCGTGCAGCTGTCCCCGGTCACCTTTGCTCGCGGAGTAGAACATGTCGAATATCTTCTCCCGCTCTCCCGGGTCTATTCCGGGACCCTCGTCGCAGAGTACGAGTTCGACATTGTCCTCGTCGGCACCGGCCACGAGCGTGATGCGGCCGCCGGCCGGCGAGAAGCGGATGGCATTGTCCAGCAGGTTAAGCAGGGCCTGTTCAACCAGGGCGCCCTGTACCCACAGCAACGGCACCGTTGCCGGAATTTCGATATCGACCCGCAGACCCATCAGCGTGTCCCGCAGCCGCTCCATGGCACTTGCAACGATATCGTGCAGGTCCACCCAGTCGCGCGTCAGGGTCAGGCCGCCATGGCCGAGACGGGTCATGTCGAGCAGGTTCTGTATATGGCGATCCAGCCGTTGCGCCTCTTCCACGATGGTCGCCAGCAGTTCCCTGCGATTTTCCGCGCTGAAGGAGCCGCCGTATTCGAGCAGGCTGGTCGTCGAACCGATAATCGATGCGAGCGGTGTGCGCAGGTCGTGCGAAATGGATGACAACAGCGCTGAACGCAGCTGCTCGGTTTCCGCTACCAGCCGGCTTCGTTCCAGGTCTGCCACCAGCCGGGTCCTGTCCAGGGCGACTGCCGCCTGATCACACAAGCTGCACGCCAGCTCGACCTGCTCGCCGTCCAGCCGTCCGTGTATTGCCACCATGCCCACCGGCTCCCGGTGGGTGGCAAGCTTCAGGAAATGCCATGCGTCCAGCATGACCGGCTCCGGTGAATGCCGCGACCAGGCTGCTTCGATGGCAGCCGGGTGCAGGGCCTTTGCCGGGCCCGACCGCACCCGTGTCGCCGGCGTGTCTCCGGAGTCCGTGGTCAACACGGCAACCGGCCTTTCCAGCGAGTGCGCCAGGTGCTCTGCCAGTGCCTCGAGCACCGCCCCGGTCCCGGCGGCAGAGGACATGCGCCGGCCGAACTCGTACAGGTTCGAGATGCGATGCAGGGAGGCTCGCCGTTTGGCCATCTCCCGGCGCATGCGCGCTGCCAGGTTTCCGGCAATAGCGGCCATCAGCAGAAAGAACACCAGCGTTGCCACGTCACCATCGTCGGCAACTTCGAAGGTGTAGTAGGGCGGGGTAAAGAAGAAGTTGTAGGCGAGGAAACTGAGCACGCTGGCAAGCAGCGAGGGTCCCGGCCCGGTGCGGGCGGCCACGATCAGGACGCCGGTCAGAAACAGCAGGGAAAGACTGGCATGCGGCATCATCCGGTGTAGCGGAAAAGACAGGCACACGACTGCCAGCACCACGCCGGCCGCGGTGGCATAGGCCAGCGGCCGAGCAGCCGCAGAAAAACCGCTGCTGCGATTCCCGGTGGTGTGCTGCACAGGCAGTAATCGCTTGCGGAAATACATAGGGCTGCCGGTTCCGACGATCATGACCTTGTGAGGGTCTTCGAGAAATAAGAATTCTGTAAAACTTTTACGCTATTTTTATGATCCTGCCGCGGCGCCAAACATAATTTGCATGCCCTGCCGCAGGAAATCCGCTAATATACTGACATCGTGATTGTTTTCACTAACAAGCGCCCGGCAGGGAAGCGCGCGCACTGCATTTCTGGGGCGGCCAGCCCGTAGCGCGCATCATACTCCAACCCATTGAAATAACGAGGCAGGGCATGCCCCTCTCTTTCTGAAGAAGCTCTGATTCATTCGTGTCCTCTCACGGTATCCGTACCTCCCTGTGCACCGCACCCGCAATGACGATACATGAAGTTATCAGAGCTTCCCTGAGTGTCAGCCCTTCAAGGGGGTTACAGCCGGTATGCACTGGCGCGCGATAACACAGCTGTTTGGCATCCTGCTGCTGCTCTACAGTCTGGGCTTCATTCCCTCGCTGGGTATCGCCCTCCTGTATGCTGACGGCCAGTGGGGAATTTTTGCCGAATCCCTGCTCATTACCGCCGTTGCCGGGCTGGTTCTGTGGTACCCCAATATCAAGCAGCGCAGTGAGTTGTCCGTGCGTGACGGCTTTCTCGTCGTCACCCTGTTCTGGGTGCTGCTCGGCTTTGCCGGCGCACTGCCGTTTATCCTCGGACTTCACCTGGGTGTGACCGACGCCATTTTTGAATCGGTATCCGGCTTCACCACAACCGGTGCAACGGTCATGGTCGGGCTGGATCAGGTGGCGCCTTCCATCCTCTACCACCGGCAGCAGATCCAGTGGCTGGGTGGTATGGGCATCATCGTCCTGGCCGTCGCCATACTGCCACTGCTGGGTGTGGGTGGCATGCAGCTGTACCGGGCGGAGGCGTCCGGCGTCGCAAAATACGAGAAGCTGACACCGCGAATCGCGGAAACGGCACGCGTGTTATGGGTCATCTACTTCTCGCTGACCCTGACCTGTGCCATGGCGTACTGGGTTGCAGGCATGGATCTCTTCGATGCCGTGGGGCATGCCTTCACGACTGTCGCCACCGGCGGGTTTTCAACCCATGACGCGAGTATCGGCAAATATGACAGCCCGCTCATCGAGATGATCGCGATCGTCTTCATGCTGGCCGGTGGCGCGAATTTCGCCATCCATTTCATCGCGTGGCGGCGCCTGTCCCTGCAGCCCTATGGTGCCGATCCCGAGGTTCGCGTGTACGGAATGCTGTTTGTGCTGGCGACGCTGTTTGTGGCGGCAAGCCTGTACTGGACGGGTGCCTATACCGGCGCCCCGGAGTCACTGCGCTATGCGGCATTTCAGGTTGCCTCGATACTCACCAGTACCGGCTTTGGCACCGCCAACTTCGCCGAGTGGCCGCTGCACATCCCGCTGATTCTGGTCATCCTCTCGTTCACGGGCGGCTGCGTCGGTTCGACTGCGGGCGGCATCAAGGTACTGCGCATCATGCTGCTGGCCAAGCTGGGCGTCAGGCAGCTGTTTCAGCTTGCCCACCCCCAGTCCGTCTCGCTGGTCAAGGTGGGCAGGGGTCCGGTATCGGACGATGTGATCTTCTCGGTATGGGGTTTCTACGTGCTGTATATCGTGACGACCCTGCTGCTCACGGTTGCCATGATGGCTGCGGGGCTGGATCTGGAGTCGGCCTTCGGTGCCGTGGTTGCCACCATCAATTTGCTGGGCCCCGGCCTGGGTGACGTCGCGCTTAATTTTGCCACGGTCAGCCCGGTGATCAAATGGCTGGGCATTTTTGCCATGCTGGTGGGACGACTGGAGGTGTTCACGCTGCTGATACTGTTCCTGCCGGCGTACTGGCGACACTGAGCGTGCGTATCAGGCCGGAGTATCCATGAAAATCATTATCCTGGGGGCAGGCCAGGTAGGCAGCACCGTGGCAAACAACCTCGCCAGTGAAGCCAATGACATCACCGTGGTCGACCGGGCCCCCGAGTTGCTGATGGCGCTGCAGGAACGAAACGACATTCGCACCGTCGTCGGCCATGCATCGCACCCGGACGTCCTGCGGGAGGCCGGCATCGAGGATGCCGATATGGTCCTGGCGGTCACCAACAGCGACGAGATCAACATGATCGCCTGCCAGGTGGCGCATGCCCTGTTTCACACGCCCATCCGCCTGGCACGGGTGCGTTCACTGGATTATCTGGCAAATCCCCAGTTGTTCAGGCCCGAGGCCGTGCCGATCGATTTCATCATCAGCCCCGAGCAACTGGTAACCACCTTCATTGAGCACCTGATCGAATCCCCGGGCGTCCTGCAGATACTTGATTTTGCCGGCGGCATGGCACAGCTGGTGGCAGTACAGGCACAGCATGGCGGGGCGCTCGTTGGCAAGGAACTGCGTACGCTGGGCAAGTGGAAGCCGGCGGCGGAAACCCGCGTCGTTGCGATCTATCGGCGCGACCGGGCCATCTTCCCTGAGGGAGAGACGGTGATCGAGGCCGGCGACGAGGTTTTCTTCCTCGCGGCACGCCAGCATATCCGTCCCCTGGTGACGGCGTTTCGGCAGTCCGACAAGCGCAACCGCAGGGTCATCATCGCCGGCGGCGGCAATATCGGCAAGCGCCTGGCCGAAACCATCGAGTCCGATTATTACGTCAAAATCATCGAGATTGACGGGGTGCGCTGCCATGCACTGGCCGAGTCGCTGCACCGGGCAATCGTGCTGCATGGCGATGCGGCGGACGAAGACCTGCTCAAGCAGGAGGATATCGAGGAAACGGATATCTTCTGTGCCATCACCAACGACGATGAAGCGAATATCCTTTCTGCCATGCTCGCCAAGCGCCTGGGTGCGCGCAAGGTGGTCGCCATTATCAACCGGACGAGTTATGCCGAACTTGCCGAGGGGGCCGCGGTCGACATCGCCATTTCACCGGCACAGATCACGATCGGGGTATTGCTGACCTACATACGGCGCGGCGATGTGGTTGCCGTGCATTCCCTGCGCCGCGGTGCGGCTGAGGCAATCGAGCTGATCGCGCACGGAGACCGTGCGACTTCCCAGGTTGTTGGAGTCAGCATCGAGGATTTGCCGCTTCCACGAGGTACGACAGTCGGCGCCATCGTGCGGGGCGACAAGCTGGTTTTCCCCTCCCATGAAACCGTCATCGAGTCGGATGACCACGTCATCCTGTTCCTTGTCGACAAACGGAAAGTTGCCGACGTGGAACGCCTGTTCCAGGTCTCGATCACGTTTCTGTAAGGCTGGAAAAGGGGACGGACCACTGCAGTCCCATTTACATTCACTGCACCGGTTGCAGGTACACGACAGTATTCATTCCGGTTTCCTGCTACAAGAGACCAGCCATGAAAAACGGGCAGTTACCGTATAGACCCGGGTCTTTTCTCCCTGGGGGAGAAGGCTGGGCCGTGGCTGTCCTGGGCCATGTACGACTACATGGATGTAGGAGGTAGTGTAATGCAGGAGCAGTTGCCGGGGAGATAGATAACGCATGGAGCAGTTATCGA
>Ga0055476_10000266_pt1 | contig 13357 bp, 14 predicted proteins | sample Muzzi_CordC_D2_FD_57682 | JGI IMG/M metagenome (GOLD analysis project Ga0055476, IMG submission 57682) | Wetland microbial communities from San Francisco Bay, California, USA, that impact long-term carbon sequestration - Muzzi_CordC_D2 | ecosystem: Environmental > Aquatic > Marine > Wetlands ... | reverse complement strand
GACCGTCAGCTTCGAGGACGTTCATTTCGACTACGACGAACGCCGGCCCATTCTCAAGGGTGTGTCCTTTCAGGTGCCGGCAGGTAAAACCGTTGCGGTTGTCGGGCCCTCCGGTTCCGGAAAATCAACCATCGGCAGACTTCTTTACCGTTTCTACGACGTTGCGCAAGGCTCGATTCGCATCGATGGTCATGACATTCGAGAGATCACCCAGTCTTCGCTGCGCGCCTCCATAGGCGTCGTTCCCCAGGACACCGTCTTATTCAACGAGACCATTTACTACAACATCGCCTACGGCAAGCCCGGCGTCACCCCGACGGAAGTCGAGGACGCGGCGCGCACCGCCCACGTTCACGACTTCATCATGGCGATGCCGGACGCCTACGAGACCCTGGTGGGCGAACGCGGCCTGAAACTCTCGGGTGGCGAGAAACAACGGGTCGCCATTGCACGCACCGTCATCAAGAACCCCGCCATCCTGCTGCTCGACGAAGCGACCTCGGCGCTCGATACGCACACCGAGCAGGAAATTCAGAAGAATCTTCGGGAGATTTCCCGCGGCCGCACAACACTGTGCATTGCCCATCGTCTCTCCACGGTCGTGGATGCGGACGAGATCCTGGTGCTCGAGGATGGACTGATCGTCGAACGGGGCCGTCATGCGGAACTCCTCGCCATGAAAGGTCAGTATGCGCGGATGTGGCGCCGACAGCAGGAGTCGCGGGAGCACGACGGGGATGTCCCCCAGGATGTGCTGGTGACTTAATCCCGCTGCTTCAACACAGTTACTATACGCCTGCACAGGATTCAATCGCAGCAAGCACGGAGTATCAGCATGAGTAACGCCCACGATCTGAGTTTCAAGCGCATGGATGGCACAACACTGCCGCTGGCGGAATTCAAGGGCAAGGCGGTGCTGGTCGTCAACACCGCCTCGGAATGCGGCTTCACGCCTCAGTACGCGGGAATGCAAAAGCTATGGGAGCAGAACCGTGATCGCGGCCTGGTGGTGCTCGGGGTGCCCTGCAATGACTTCGGGGCCCAGGAACCCGGCGCCGAGGACGCAATCGCGGCCTTCTGCAGCGCGCGCTACGCGGTGGATTTTCCGATGACCGAGAAAGTAGGCGTCATCGGTGCAAATGCCCACCCGTTTTACCGATGGATTGCCGACACCGTTGGCGAAGATGCGGCGCCGCGATGGAACTTTCACAAGTATCTCATCGACCCCAATGGCGAACTCGCTGCCATGTGGCCATCGAAGGTGGAGCCCTTGTCCACTGAGATTTCCGACGCCATCGATGCGGCCCTCGAGAATGCGCCCGGGTAGAGCCCGGCCCGGCTGCGGGGCCACAGGGCCTAGCCCATGGCCTTGAAAACCTGGTTCATGAAGCCTTTTCAACCTTCGGGCGCTTTCGAATCATCAAAGGCAAAAAACAACAGGCACTGGACCAGAAAGCGTGAGCCGGTAAAGCCCTCGTCCGAATCAAGGCGTCTACTCTTCCAGGCTTTCCAGCGCCGACCGATCATAGCCGAGGCTCGCGCGCAGTAGCCTTTTCGTGTAGTCATTGCTCGGCGTGTTGTCGCGCAGTTGCGCCACCGTCATGGTTTCCACCACTTCGCCCCGCTGCATGACGGCCAGACCTTCGCACATGTGGCCGACGACGGCGAGATTGTGGCTGACGAGGATGTAGGTGAGCTCGCGCTCGCGCTGAAGGCGGGTGAGCAAATTCAGCACTTCAGCCTGCACGGAGACATCCAGGGCCGAGGTGGGCTCGTCCAGAAGCACGATCTCCGGCTCGGTGATCAATGCGCGGGCCACCGCCACGCGCTGGCGTTGCCCACCGGAAATTTGATGCGGGTAGCGAAAACGGAACGACGCGTCCAAACCCACCTCTTCCAAGCTGTTCAACGCGCGTGAATCGATGTCACTCATGCCGTGAATGCGCGCGGGCTCGGTCAGGATTTGATACACCGTATGGCGCGGATGCAAGGAGCCGTAAGGATCCTGGAACACCATCTGCACGAGCCTGCGGAATCGGCGCGAACGCCCGCGACCCTGCTGCTCGCCGGCGATGGTCATCTCACCTTCGACGTGGGCAACCTGTCCCAGCAGGCCCGTGATGGCTCGCAGCACGGTTGATTTCCCGGATCCCGACTCGCCGACCAGACCGAAGCTCTCGCCTTTGCCGACCCTGAACGAGACGTTCTTGACAGCCGGGATGCCACGGGGTCCCTTGCCGAAGGTCACGTTCAGTGATTCAACCTCAATCAACTTCGGCGCCCTGATATGCACTCCAGGCCGGATCGCGCTTCAACACCGCGAGATCACGGCTGTCTCCCACTTGGGGCAGACAACTGAGCAATCCGCGGGTGTAGGGGTGCTCGGCATTCTGGAGATCGTCGGCATCGCGCACTTCCATGACCTGACCGTCGTACATGATCAGCACGCGGTCGCAAAAAGACGCGACAAGATTCAGATCGTGGCTGATGAAAATGAGGCCCATGCCGTTCTGAGTCACCATGTCGTCGAGAATTGCCAGCACTTGAAGCTGCACGGTGACGTCAAGGGCCGAGGTGGGCTCGTCGGCGATAATAATGTCGGGCTGCGGAATCATCATCATGGCGATCATGATGCGTTGGCCCATGCCGCCGGAAACCTCGTGGGGATAGGCATGATAAACATGCCGCGGATTGCGAATGCGCACGGCTTCCAGCATTTCCAGAGTGCGCTCGCGTGCCTGCACTTTCGAGGCTTGCGTGTGCACGAGGTAGGCTTCCTCGATTTGCTTTCCCACGGTCATGACCGGGTTCAACGAATACTTGGGATCCTGCATGATCATGGAGATACGGTCGCCGCGGATCGTACGCATGGTTCGCTCGTCTGCACGCAGCAAATCGATTCCATCGAACTCCACCCGCGTGGCACGCGCGTGCCCGCGCGCTGCCAACAGCCCCAGGATGGCTCTGCCGGTCTGCGACTTTCCCGAACCCGACTCACCGACGATGCCGAGCTTTTCACGGCCGAGCTGGAAACTGACGCCGCGCACCGCGTCTACCACACCCTTGGGGGTATCGAAGCTCACATGGAGATTTTCGACGCTGAGAAGCGGTTTATCTTCCATGATCATTCGGAGCTCTTGGGATCGAGCACGTCGCGCAGCCCGTCGCCGAGAAGATTGAAGCCAAGACTCACGACGAATATGGCGATGCCCGGCACGGTTGGTATCCACCACTGGTCGAGCAGATACTGACGGCCGGCGGATATCATCGCACCCCACTCTGGTGTTGGCGGTTGGGCGCCGAGACCGAGGAAGCCGAGGCCCGCCGCTGTCAAGATGATGCCGGCCATGTCCAACGTCAGGCGAACGATGACCGAGGAGATGCAAAGTGGCATGACGTGGCGAAACAATATGCCGCCAGTGGATGCTCCCTGCACCTTGGCGGCCATGATGAACTCGCTGTTGCGGATGGTCAGCGCTTCGGCGCGGGCGATGCGGGCATAAGGCGACCAGGTGGTCAGGGCAATGGCGAGCACGGCGTTTTCGAGACCAGGACCGAGAGCGGCCACCAGGGCCAGCGCCAATATGAGGCGCGGAAAGGCGAGGAAAATATCGGTGATGCGCATGAGCACGTTGTCGACGGCACCGCCCACATAACCTGCCAGGGTGCCTACCAACAGGCCGACGGGGACGACGATGACACCCACGAGTCCGACGATATACAAGGTAATGCGCGAACCCCAGACGATGCGATCGTAGATGTCGCGGCCGAGGCCGTCGGTGCCGAACCAGTGCGCGGCGCTGGCGGGCTGAAGGCGGTCTCGAAGATGGGGCTCGAGGCCGTTGCTGGAGGTTACCCAGGGTGCGAAGATCGCCATGGCCACCAGGGTCGCGATGATCAAGAAGCCGGTCATTGCGATCGGATTGCGGCGAAACACCAGCCAGGCCAGATAAAATCGCTGCACGCGGGCTTGAGTAATGGATTGCGGCACATCCTGGAGCAGCCACCCGCGCAGCCCCTTGGCGCGATTGATCACTGCCGGTTGCGTGCTCATCTCGCCCTCGGGTCGACGAGCTTGTAGAGCAGGTCCGAGAACATGTTGATGCCGACAAAACACACGCCCACCACGATGGTGCCGCCCAGCACCGCGTTCATGTCTGCGTTGAATAATGAGCGCGTAATGTACTGACCGATCCCCGGCCATGAGAAAACCGTCTCGGTGAGCACCGAACCTTCGAGCAGCGACGCATAAGTCAATCCGATGATGGTTATGAGCTGCACCTGCACATTGCGAAACGCGTGGCGCCAGATTACCCGGCTCTCCGACATGCCCTTGACGCGCGCCGTCAACACATACTCCTGGTTGAGTTGATCGAGCATGAAGCTGCGGGTCATGCGCGCGATGTAGGCGAGCGCGAAAGTGCCGAGGATTGACGCCGGCAGAATCAGGTGCGACATGGCGTTCCAGAAGATGTCCCATTCACCATCCATGGCCGCGTCGACGAGAATTACACCGGTTACCGGCGTGACGATGTCGTTGTAGAAAACGTCCAGACGGCCCGGGCCGGCCACCCAGCCGAGATTCGCGTAGAAAATCAGCAAGCCCACCATGCCCAACCAGAATACCGGTACCGAGTAACCGAGCAGTCCGAAGATTCGCACGAAGTGATCCGGCCAGCGGCCGTGGTTAACTGCAGCGAGAACGCCCATGGGAATACCGAGGAATATTCCCAGCAAGGTTGCAATGGTCGCCAGTTCCAGGGTTGCCGGGAAGAATCGCAGAATGTCATCCATGACCGGTTGCGCGGTCATGATGGAAGTGCCGAGATCACCCTGGACGAGCTGACCCAGGTAGCGCCAGTACTGCTCGTAGATCGGGCGATCGAGCCCCATTTGCTGGTAGACCTGGTCATAGACGGCCTGGGAAGCCCGGTCACCGACAATGGCGAGCACCGGATCCGCGGGCATGACGCGCCCGATGACGAAGGTAATCGCCGTCAGGCCGATGAAGGTCAGAAGAAGGGTGGAAAGTACGCCGGCGACTGCTCTTAGAATCGATAGCGGGGCCGAGCTTGCGCTCGGCCCCGCCGCCAGCTGGCGTGCGGAGGCTGATTCAGCCATACCGCCGGTCCGACGCGACCTACTTGGTCACATTCCGATAGAACACCAGATCGAAGTTTGATCCGGATACAAAGCCCTCTACGTTCTTTTGCCGGGCCACCTGCTCGTTCTGCTGGAACATGATCACAAACGGGCCGGTCCTCTGCATCTTGCGTTGCAGCTCGAGGTAGAGCTGCTCGCGCTTGTCGATATCGAGCTCATTGCGCGCCCGGATCGCGAGATCATTGATGGCCGGATCCGACCAGGCATTGCGCCAGGCCAGCACGCCCGTAAGCTTGGCCTCCAGGCGGTTGTCCGGATTGTGCGCGAACGCGTCGGCATTGGAATGCGGATCCACATAGTCCGGCGACCAGCGGGCGAGAATGAGCTCGTGCTTGCGCGCGCGGTACATGGGCCACAGGGTCTTACCCTCGGAGGTGACGATTTCGCTCTTGATGCCGGCTTTGGCCAGCGTCGACTGCACCGACTGGGCGATATCCATGAAGGGCGCCGCGTTCAAGGTGTCGATGCGAACTGAAAAACCATCGGGTTGGCCAGCCTTGGCCAACAGCTCCTTGCCCTTCGCCACGTCCAGTTGATAGGGGTTATCGTCGAGCGCCGCCCACAGACCAGAGGGCCAGAACGCCTGATGGGTCACGAACTGACCGGCGAGGAAGGAGTCCTCCATGCCCTTGTAGTCCACCAGATAACGAAGCGCCTGCACTACGTCGGGCTTACCGAGGATCGGGTGAGAGGCGTTCGCCGCCATATAGACGGTGGTGCCCTTGGGATTGTTGTCGATGGCGATGCCGGCGTTATCTGCCACGCCCTTTATCTGATCAGGCGTCAGGTTGCGCGCCATGTCCACGTCACCCTTTTCCAGCAACAGCCGCTGGGCGGAAGGCTCGGCCACGTGACGCACGATGACGCGCTTCATGGCGGGCTCGCCGTGGCGATAGCCGGGGAAAGCATCCATGGTGATCACTTCGTTGGCCTTCCACGACTTGAGCACAAAGGCACCGGAGCCCGCGCTGTTGGATTTGAGCCATTCGTAGCCCATGTCACCGTCTTTCTCATGCTCCGTGACGAGCTTCTTGTCGACGATGGAGGCGATTCCGGCGGATAAGGCGTTCAGTACCAGCACCGGGGAGAACTCTTCGGTGATAGTGACCTTTACATGGTTGTCGTCCACAACCTGCACCAGCTCGTCGACATTGTCTTTGTTCCATCCGAACTGGGTAACGATGAAGGCCGGCGTCTTGTTGAGCTTGACGACGCGTTGCAGGGAGTAGGCCACATCCTCCGCGGTTACCGGATTGCCCGAGTGGAATTTCAGATCGGGGCGTATTTTGAACGTGATGGACTTGCCGTCGCCGCTCACCTCGTAGCTCTCGGCGACGCCACCGACCAGCTTGGTGAGATTTTCGGGTTCGAACATCATCAGGCGGTCATAAATATTGGCGATGATCTCGCCGCCCGACAGCTCGAATACCTCAGCCGGGTCCAGCGTGATGATGTCGCTGAAGTCCTTGGCCATGACGAAGGTATTTTTAGGGGTTTCGGCCTGTGCCACGCTGACGCCGCTGAGAGCGGCGGCGGCCAGGGCCAACAGGAATCGCTTGAAAGCGGATTTCATTGTGTTCTCCTCCCGGATGTTATTGTTCGATGGGATTTACCCGAAGGCGGCCGGATGCTGCCGGCTCGCCCCAGGCCGTCAATTATACGCCCATGGGCAGCGCCGCCACCCCTTTTTTGAAAAGCCGCGCCGGGCGGGCCTGCGCTTCGCGCAGGCACCCGTTCTCATGGCACACTGGCGGGGCCGGCCGGTGGCCGGCCGCGGCAGGCGAGGAGCGGCTTAATCCATGGGCAATGAGTTACCGAATGCGTTTCCTACCACTGCCGGTTGGCGGGCCTTTCCCAGGTACCCCGACCCGGCCATCGAGGTGCTCGACCGGCGCTTCGAGAAATATCAAATCATGCAATCCGCCGTGGAGCGGCTCTACACGGGATGCCGTTGGGCGGAAGGGCCGGTTTGGTTCGGAGATGGCCGCTACCTGCTGTGGAGCGACATTCCGAACAACAGAATGCTCAAGTGGGAGGAAGAAACGGGCGCGGTCAGCATTTACCGCAAACCCTCGGATTACGCCAACGGCAACACGCGGGATCGCGCGGGACGCCTGATTACCTGTGAGCACGGCGGTCGCCGCGTCACCCGAACCGAGCACGATGGGCGCATCACGATTCTGATGGATCGCTGGGAGGGCAAGCGGCTTAGTTCGCCCAACGACGTAGTCGTCAAATCCGATGAGTCGATCTGGTTCACCGATCCGCCTTTCGGGATTCTCGGCCACTATGAAGGCCACCGGGCGGATGCGGAGCTCGGGCAAAATGTTTATCGCATCGACGGGCAAAGCGGGGAAGCATCCATCGTCGCCGACGACGTTCTCGGCCCCAACGGATTGTGTTTCTCGCCAGACGAGAAAATTCTGTATGTGGTCGAATCCCGCGGGGTTCCGCACCGAAAAATTCTCGCCTACGATCTTGTCGCCGACGGGCGCGAGATCAGCAACAAGCGCGTGCTGATCGATGCAGGACCGGGCACCCCCGACGGCATGCGTTGCGATGTGGACGGTAATTTGTGGTGTGGCTGGGGAATGGGCAGTGCGGCGCTCGACGGCGTGTTCATATTCGCCCCCGACGGTGCACAGATCGGCCGCATCGCCTTGCCCGAGCGTTGCGCCAACGTGTGCTTCGGCGGTCTCAAGCGCAATCGCCTTTTCATGGCGGCGGCGCAATCGATCTACGCACTGTACGTCAATACCCAGGGCGTGCCCGGCGGCTAGATCAATGGCGTTTTTCGAAATTGACGCAGGGCAACTCTATTACGAGGCGCAGGGCAGTGGCGATCCGCCTTTGTTGTTCGTACATGGACTCGCCTGCGCCCATGAGGACTGGCGTTATCAGATAGAGCATTTCGCCCCTTCGCATCGCGTTATCGCAATGGATCAGCGCGGCCATGGCCAGTCCAAAGGCCATAGGTCGGGATTCGACATCAACCGGCTCGGCGCGGATGTGGCCGCCCTCATTGTGCATCTGGAACTGCCCGCCGTAGTGCTGATTGGACACAGCATGGGTTGCCGCGTGGCGCTGGAATACGCGCGCATCGCGCCCGCCGGTGTCGCCGGCCTGGTACTGATCGACGGTAGCCGCGTGGCGGCGCCGAGTGCGGATATTGCGCGCCGCCAGACGCTGCGGGCCATACAGGATTCCGGCTACGATGCGTTCTTCGAGCATTTGTTCACCGAGATGTTCACTGCTTCCAGCAACGCCGAGACGCGGCAAGCCATCGTCGCGCGGGCTGGACGATTGCCTCAGATGGTGGGTTTGGAGTTGGTTCCGCAGATGTTCGCCTGGGATAGTGAGTACGCAACGCGAGCCTTGAGCAGCGTTAAGGTGCCCCTTGAGGTGCTTCAAAGCACGCATATGAATGCCAAGCGTGAACGGGTGTCGATGCGGCCCGGCGATCGCACACCGTGGTTGGATCTGGTGACGGAATGCGTCCCCGATGCCGAGGTCGAAATCGTGCCCGGCGTCGGCCACTTCACGATGATCGAGGCTGCGGACGAGGTCAACCGGCACATCGAAACGATGTTGGCACACTGCACCGCGGACCGGGCGGCGAGATGACGCCGGCTCGCGGCCTGCTCATTCACGGCCGCTCAATAACCGCTACTCCGGAATAGTCTCAATCTGCTGCAGCTTGCCGGTCTCGAACGTGAGGACGATGGTTACCTGTCCAGGCTGATTCTTGTAGTACCAGCGGTCTTCGCCTTGCTCCGATGGCGGTCCGCATTTTGCGAGAACCTCCTCCTTCGTGGTGCCCACATCCGTCTCCACGATGCCCTGGCTGCAGACGAATTCCTGCGCGTAGGCTCCCGGGACGGCACTAATAAAAAGAAAAAGCGCCAGAATTAAACGCGTTCGCTGCATGGCTTGCGCCTCCTTGTAGGATTCGATTGCACCGAGGTGCACATTTACATGAACAGGGTATCGGCTTCCAGCCCCAGCATAAAGCGGCCGACGGTTTCGAAATTCGTATGCCGGCCCTGCACCTGTTGCGAAACCGCGTGAGCATCGCGAAAGCGGCGCTCGAAAGCCCGGCTCTCGAATATGGCGGTTGCGCCCGCCAACCGGTAAACCTGCTCGCTCACATCCGTGGCCTGATTGATCGCGTAGGTGGTGGCCAGCCGAAGCCTGACTCGCTCGGTCATCTCGAGGGTCCCCGTTTTTTCGACTTTGTCCCACACCTCGCCCAGCACCTGCTGCTGATAGGCTCGCGCAGACCCGAGCTGCGCCTCGATCTCGGCCAGGCGAGTGTGGACCACGGCGCTGTCACGCATGGCGCCCTGCGCGCCGCGGGGATGCTTGTGGCCCGCAAGCGCAATCAAATCATCGAACATGGCGCGCGCAATCCCCAGCGCAACACCGGAGAAAACCGACGCGTACACATTGGTGGTGGAAAAACAATACAGCGTCGCGTCGATGCGGCGTTCTCGGGGTGAGTCACGATCGAAGCTAAGTGCGTCTTTGACGAACAAGTCCTCGACGCTGTAGCCTTCGCTGCGCGTGCCGCGCAATCCCATCACGTACCAGTCGTCGGCTATGGACGCTACGGCCCGTGGAAACAAGGCGGTGCGGACAACCGGCGTACCGTCCGGCTGCAAGCGTGGGCTGCTATCTGCTTCATAAACACGGCAATGCCCGCCGAGCCAGGTGGCGTGCTTGCCGCCACTGGCAAAGCGCCACGTGCCGGTGATCCGGTAACCGCCTTCAGCGGCAACGGCTCTGCCTTCGTTTCCGGCGCCCCAGGCCAGCACTGCGTTCTCGGGACCAAAAACCTGCCTGGCCGGGCCCTCGTCGAGAAAGGCCGCCGACATCGCGCACCCCAGTGCTTGGCCGAGGCACCACGCCGCGCTGGCATCCGCCATGGCGATGCTTTCGGTCGCTCGAGCGAGCAGCGGGATCGGCAACTCGGCGCCGCCGAGTGCGCGCGGCAAGGTCAGCCGGAAAAGCTGCGCTTGAAACATCGCCTCCAGAACATCCGCCGGCAACTCGCGCTCGGCCTCGATGCGCCCTGCTGCCGCGGCGAGCACCGGGCGCAACGCATGAGCGCGCTCGAGGCTCGGGTGTGATAACGGTGCGTCCCCCGGTAACCCGGCCGGCACTGGCTTAGCGGACATGCTCGAAGCCCGTTTCGTAGATCCGAGCAAGCTTGCGCAACGCCTCACCGGGCAACGGTCCGGCTTCGGCCCCCGCCAGCGCTTCCTCGAGATGCTCGAGGGTCGCGAGCCCTACGATGGCGCAAGCGACATCCGGATTGGTGAGCGCGAATCGAATCGCGGTCTGCGCCCGCGTCCCATGAGTATGCTCCAGCGCTGCAAAGGCAGCGCGGGCGCGCCGCTCCTCGGTCTCCACATCGCTTTCGTTGTTAACCGGGATCTCGCGCCCGGTGCGCGTATTGGTGGCCAGAACCCCGGCTGCGAGTATGCGAATGGCCATGATGCCCATGTCCTGCCGGCGGCAGGCTTCGATGATTCCACCGTAGGGATACCCGTTCCACTGCTGCGGCATGTTTCGGCCAGCACTGGGGTTGAGCATGTTGTAGTAAACCTGAGCGGTGTCGAATCGGCCGCTTTCGATCACTTGCCGGCAGGCGGCTGCCTCTCCGAGGGCCGTTATGCCGATGAATCGCGCCAATCCCTGCGCTTTGAGCCCCTCGAAAACATCAGCGACACCGTGGTCTTTGAGCACGTCATCCACATTCAGCGTTGATTTGTCATCGGCCGGGCCCAAAGGATTGTGCAATTGCAGCAGATCCACTGAATCGCGCCGCAATCGGCCCAGGCTCTGCTCGACGCTACGCTCAATCTGACCCGCCAAGTCATCGAGCTTCGCCAAGTCCAGGCCGACTTTGGTCGACACATGAGGTTGCTCGTCCAGCTCACCCAGCAGCCAGCCCAAAGCGCTTTCCGATTTGCCCTGGCCGTAGGAGGGCGCCGTATCGATCCAGTTGATGCCTTTAGCGATGGCGCGCCGGATGGCTTCGCGCCGCGTTTCGTCATCTGCGTCGATGATGATCCCGCCGACGAAACCACCCCCGAACACCAGCTCCGATATCTCGATATCCGTACGCCCGAATCGTCGAAACTTCACAACAGCCCCTGAACCGATGGCCACGCAATCACCAGCGCTGCACACAGTATGACCAGCGCAAGCACTTTTTTCAGCAGGCGGTCGTTCATGCGCCCGGCCAGGCGCACGCCCAGCGGAGCACAGGCGCTGCCGGCCACCGCCATGACGGCGAGGGCCGGTAAATACACATAGCCCAATGACCAGGCGGGCGGATTCACCATATCCCAGCCCGATGAAACGTATCCGAGCGTGCCGAATGTCGAGTAGAGCGCCGCCCCCACGGTGGAAGTACCGATGACGGTGCGAAGAGGAATCGCGAAACGGCTCAGGTAGGGAATGGCGAATAGCCCGGATGCAACGCCGGCGGCACTGCTGGCGAGCCCGATGCCGAACAGCGCCGCGCGCAGCTCGAGCTCGTGGGCATGCCAATCCCTTTGACCGGCGGCAACGCGGTGCTGGCTGAATGACCAAAATCCGACCAGCGCAAGCACGGCGGCAACATACAGGCGCAGCACGTCGACGGGCAGGTATCGCGCTATCCACGGGCCGAGCAAGGCGCCGGCGGCGTAGGGCAGAATTGCAATGCGCAGCAAGGGCCAGGAGACGTGCTCGCCACGCCAGCGCGCAACGCCCGCGGCAACGGCGCCGACGGCCATGGTGGCCATGGTGGTGCCGGTGGCCATGCGCAATGCGGTCTCGGGGGCGAATTGGACCGGGAACACGATGGCCAGTGTCGGCAGCACCACAAGGCTGGTGCCGAAACCAATCATCCCCACCAACAGGGCCCCGGCGGCGCCGGCAAGTGCCAGTACAAGCCAGATCACGGCGCGGCTTCCAGCAGGTAAAATGCGAAACCCTGAAAGCGTGTTCTCATCTGCGTGTGCATAACGGTCCGGCTCGGGAAAAGTGCGATTTGGTACAATGCGGGGCGACCAGCACGCCCGACAGCAAAGCGGCCATGATAGCGAACTTCCGCGGGCCGCTTTTGAGCAACGGAGACGTATCCATGACCATATTCGATACCGGCTACATGCTGAGCAAAGCGAAAAACGGCGAGTGGAAAACGGGGCTTAGAGACTACTTCGAGTACCGCGACCTGGAACTCGGCGATGCCACCAGGGGCGCCTATCATGCCCAGGTGATTCGCGCACGGCGAGCGCACAGCGGGGGCACGGGTCACCACAAGCACGACGTGGATTTTCAGTGGGTCTATGTCATCAAGGGCTGGGTCAGCTTCGATTTCAAAGACGTCGGGCACGTCAAGCTGGAGGCCGGTGATTCCCACTACATGCCGCCCGGCTGCCACCACGAGTTGATGGCCTTTTCCGAGGATCTGGAGCTGATCGAAATGTATGCTCCCGGGGAGATCAGCTCCATCGATGTGCCTGACTTCGAACGCCGCAACGGCGGGGGCGGCTGAGGGGCTTGTGGCGGCCCCTTAATATGGCTTGATTGGTGCCCTTGAGAGGCGCCGAATGGTCCCGGGCGGGATCTTTTGCGTCATTTTTCCAGCCATTTCGTGACATTTTGCTTACACGGGCGCTTTATTCAGAACCCGGGCCTCGGCTCGGAGTCTCGATTCCAACACTTGGGCTCACCTCCGGGCATCCATACGAGTTCAAATTCGGTCAGCGAAGGCACCAAATGCGTAGCATTTTCTCCAGCAATTTCTTATAGTTATGGGTTCTCGTGCCGCCGCAGGGCTTATATTTGCCGGCAAGGGGCTGTAAGCCCTTGAAATAGGCACGGGGAGGCCGCATTGTTGCGGGCTGGCAAGCGCCTGGTGCCATGCGCCAAGTTTTTGCCTTAATTGGCCGATAACCTTCCGAATGACATCCAAACGGGCGGGTCGGCGCGTACGCCAGGATGGGCGCACCTGCTGACGGAGGCCGGTTGCCCGATTGGACATTGCCGCTTGATCGATGACTCCGCGGTGGAGAAAGCACCGGGGGGATCGATGGCGGCTCGAACACAAACTGCGAGCACTGCCATGAAGGACTTAACGCGTTACAGAAACATCGGTATTTTCGCGCACGTGGATGCGGGAAAGACGACGACCACGGAG
>Ga0055476_10000265_pt1 | contig 13369 bp, 11 predicted proteins | sample Muzzi_CordC_D2_FD_57682 | JGI IMG/M metagenome (GOLD analysis project Ga0055476, IMG submission 57682) | Wetland microbial communities from San Francisco Bay, California, USA, that impact long-term carbon sequestration - Muzzi_CordC_D2 | ecosystem: Environmental > Aquatic > Marine > Wetlands ... | reverse complement strand
TCGTCGGAAACCGCATCCTGCTTCGCAGGCGGCTCCGCCTGCCCGGACCCGCCGCTCGAGAGCAGAGCGGAGACCGCGAGCAGGCCGAATCGGCGAACGAGCCTGTGCACTCTCAATATTCATCCGGGTCGACATTGCGCAGACCTGCCAACGTCCACTGCAACTCGTTCTGCGAATGATACAGACGATCGCCTCCGGATTCAGCATCCCTGCGTTCCCCGTACACGCGCCCAGCTGCGCAATCCAGAAGCTCCGCGAGCCCTTTCCTGGCGAACCGGCCGAGACGACTCCGATCGCTTCCGCGTCGAGTCGGCGGAGTCAGCGGTCGAATATCGGGAACGGACCGGATCAATCGCTGAATTTGCGCTCGCGCCACCATGGATAGAAGTCGGGCAGGTCGCTCGAGACCCGCAGCGGAAATTCCGCCGGTCGCTTCTCGAGAAAGCTCGCGACGCCCTCGTGTCCGTCGGCGGACTTTCCCATCGCATAGATGGCCTGCGAATCGATCTTGTGGGCCTCCATCGGATGGTCGGCGCCGAGCATCTTCCAGAGCAGCTGTCGCGACAACGCAACCGAAAGCGCGCTCGTGTTGTCCGCGATCTCGCGCCCGAGAACCCGTGCCGTCGCGAGTAACGTATCGGGCGCGACGACGCGCGACACCAGGCCGCCCGCCAGGGCCTCGGCGGCGTCGAAGACCCGGCCGGTCGCGACCCATTCCATCGCCTGCGAGATTCCGACCAGACGCGGCAGGAACCAGCTGCTGCACGCCTCGGGAACGATGCCGCGCCGCGCGAACACGAAGCCGAATTTCGCATCGTCGGCGGCAATGCGGACGTCCATCGGCAACGTCAGCGTGATGCCGACTCCGACCGCCGGGCCGTTGATCGCCGCGATCAACGGCTTGGTGCAATCGTAGATGCGCAACGTCGCACGGCCGCCGCCGTCGCGATGCTCGCTCGCCGCTTCGCGCTCGCTGTTGTCGAAGGTGGCGCTCCCGCCGCCGAGATCCGCGCCGGCGCAGAAGCCGCGGCCCGCACCGGTCACGATCGCGACGCGGATCGCGTCGTTGCGGTCGATTTCATCGAACACATCCAGAAGCTCGGAGAGCATCTGGGCGTTGAATGCATTCAAGCGGTCGGGACGGTTCAGCGTGACGGTGAAGAGGCCGTCGTCGAGTTCGGTCTTCAGAGTCTCGTAGCTCATGCAGCCGAAGGTAGGTGTGCACGCCGTCCCGCGCGACCGCCTGCGGCCGTGCGTTCCCGGCCCGCAGCCATGCCGAACGGCGCCGACACGCCACGGCCTCGCTCGGTGCCGGCGCATCGACCCATGCCGCCGAGCCCCGCTAGACTCGGCCTCCGACCATGCAGACCAACCGGACGTTCGGAAAGAGGCTGACCCGGCTGAAACGACACCCGGCGTATCCCGGTCGTTACGCCCGCTCGGAGAGCTTCGCCGGCGCGTGGGCCTACTTCCGCGTGAGCGCCGCGCTGCGCCGAGGCGAAGCGCGGCGGCGAAGAGAGATCGTTCGCTCCTGGGGCGACGCCGCCGAGGCGCCGGGCAAGATCGACCCGGAAGTCGGTTTCAGCCGCCTCGAGTCGTCCGACCACGCGGTCGTGACGGCCGCCGTGGCGGCCGGGCGCAAACGACTCGCGGAGTTCCTCGACGCGGACGCCGCATCGACGGGCGACAAAGCGTTCCTGCGAGCCTACGCACTTCCGCTGACAGTCCCCGAAAACGCCCCCTTCCTGGCGCTCGCAACACTTCCCGAGATCCTCCGACCGGTTTGCGACTACCTCGGCATGTACCCGGTTCTCCAGACCTTCGCGCTCTGGTACTCACCCAACGACCGCTTCGAAGGGCGCAGCCAGCTCTTCCACTTCGACCACGTCGAGTACCGTCAGGTCAAGGTCTTCGTACATCTCGACGACGTCGACTCCGCGAGCGGGCCGCTGACCGCCATCCCCGCCCGTGAATCCAGGGCCATCTTCGACGAGCTCCACTTCGCGAGCTGGCGCGCCTACAAGGGCAAGCGTCTCGAGGATCGCGTTCTCGACGCCACCGGGCTGCCGCACAGCACCCACCAGCTCACGGGTCCCGCCGGCACGATCCACCTGATCGACAGCTGCAACTGTTATCACTTCGGGAGCCGCCCGTTGCAGGCGGGCTCCAGACCCCGAAAGGTGATGATGCTCCACTACACGACTCCGTTCGCGGCCAACATGCCGGCGCGTCTCCCGAACTCCAACGCCACCGACCCCGAAACGCTGCTCCTCCAGGGGCGCCACGCCATCCGTAAGCGGGCCGATTAGAGCGCGGCGCTCCGGCGGCGAACCGTGCGGTGGTGAACCGGAAGCCGTGACGAGGTGGTCCGCTCGAGTCGCCGGATCGGATCACGGAGCGCGTGTGAGCGCGACGACCGGGATGGTGCGCGCGGTCTTCGTCCGGTAGTTCGCGAATGTCGGGATCGATTCTTCCAGCTTCGCATACATCGCCGTGCGTTCGGGCTCTTCCAGAGGGGAGGCCGTCGCCGCGAAGTGCTCGGAACCGACTTCCACCTCCACCGCGTCGTCGGCGACGACGTTGCGATACCAGGGGGGATCGTTCGCCGCGCCGGCGTTGGACGCCGCCACGATATAGCGGTCGCCGTCGGCAACGTACGCGAGCGGACTGATGCGCATCAGGCCCGATTTCACGCCGCGCGTCGCGAGCAGCAGCAGCGGAATCCCGTCGAACAAACCACCGACCACACCGGCGTTCTCGCGAAACTCCGCGATGATCTTCTCGTTGAATTCCTTCATGCTCATGGGCGTGAATCTCCTGCGCCGCTTCGGGTGCTGGCGACCGGTTTCCCGACGCGCATCGACGCCGGGCACGAAAGGTAGCCGATGGATATCGGCAACGAACGCTTCTTTGACCGTGATGCCTGCAATGAACGCGCAGTCCTGTGCCGGGCGAATCGCGCCTTCGGCGCCGTGGGAAACGATCCGCGCTGGCTCAGTCGGAAGGCAGGACGTCGCGAACGGCGACCCGCCAGAAGAAGCGCGGGAAGTCCAGCGCCCCGCGCCAGCTGGTCGGAACGTAGTTGAAGCCGCGCCGGATCAGGAAGAACGCGCGCTTCGCCGCTGCTTCCGTCTTCGACCCGGTGACATGTCGGTAGATCAACCGCGGATCGGTGTAGTAGCCGCGTGCGTACGGCTCGAATTCCCTTTCGCGCACAAGCGCCCAGACCTCGGCGGGAAAACGCCTTTCGGCGACCAGCGCTCCGAACCGCTCGACCACCCCCCGAGAGGCCTCGGCCGATCCTTCATGCGTCAGCACGAGGATGTCGAGATCACGCATCCGACCGTCCGAGGGATCCGGCTCCAGCGGACGAACCTCCGCCACGCCCGCGCGCTCGAGCAGTTTCCCGAGCGTGGTCGCGAACGCTGTCGACACGGTCGAGAGCCCCACGCGTCGTCCGGCCAGACTCACGCCGGTTCCCATCAGGTGATCGAAGAGCTTCACGTAGGAACTGAAGTGCGCGTCGGGATAGCGGTGGTGGAGCCAATGATAGGGCGGAACGCACGCGAACATCGGTCGATACGCCGGTACCCGCTCGACTCCGACGTGATTCGGATCCTTGCCCCGACGGAAGAGGATGAAGCCGACGACGAAGGTCTGCAGAACGAGCGTTCCGAACACGATCCGAGTCGGCAGAACCTGCAGCAACGCCAGACTGAATGCCACGTGAGTCGCGTATTCGGGGATCACGTGATGGAAGATGTTGGCGGTCTGGTACGCGTCGTGGATGCGAAGGTCGCGTCCGAGGAAGCGGTGGTGCACCTCGTGCAACTCCCCGAGGCGCTCGAGCCAAAGCCGGCCGGAGCCGCTAAAGCGGTGGAGCAACCAGTGGATGGCGTCGAAGACGATCGTCGAGGCCAGGAAGAGGCCGAGCACCTGGAGCGCGTAGGCCACACCGCCGGCGATCACCGTGAGAGCCGAAGCGAGCATGAGCCACAGCATACGCACGGTTCGACCTCCGCGCGTTCCCGACAGACGTCCGCGTTGAAATCGCTGCGGTTTTCGGCAACCGGGATCTCGCTGGCACTTCTCCTCGTCGCGGGTCCGGCGTGAAGCATCCCGACGAGCATCGGCGCCGCGTGTGATCGGACCGGCCGGATTCGCAGACGAACTCCGAGAGCCGAGCGGTGGATCGGCTATAGTCGCCCGTCGAGGGAGGACCGGAGCTTGAGTCGGACGCGTCCGATCCGCATGGCGGGTCGCTTCCTGGCCCATCGCTTCCGCGCGATCCACCCGTTCGAAGTCCAGGCCCTGCTCCAGAATGCCTGCAACCTCCGCTGTGTCTACTGCCGCTGCCCCGAGATCCGCACCCGAACGCTGACCACGCAGCAGTGGACCAACGCGATCGCCCGCTTCGGAAGGCTCGGCTGCCTGCGCATCAAGTTCCAGGGCGGCGAGCCGACTCTGCGCCACGATCTGCCGGTTCTGTGCGATGCGGCTCGCGATGCGGGAATCGTGGCCGCCGTGGTGACCAACGGCCAGCGCATTGCCGAAGACCCGTCGCTCCTCGACCACCTCGACGAGTGCGTGGTGTCGATCGACGCGGCCGATCCGGCGGTGCACGACTCGCTGCGCGGTGCGGGCACCCATGCGCGCGCCGTGCGAACGGTGGAGCTGGCGGTCGAACGCGGGTTGGCGACGTTCGTGGTAATGGTGGTGACCCGTCGCAATCGACACGAACTCGAGCCACTGCTCTCCTTCTGCGAGGAACGCGGCGTCGGACTGCACGCGCAGCCCGTGGTATTCGGTCTTCACTACAGCGACGACGGTGCGGAGGAGCTGGCCCTGCACGACGAGGAGGTGCGCGAGCTGCAACGGAAGCTCTCCGACTGGAAGCGAGCGGGTCGACCGCTGCTCTTTTCCGCGGGCGCGTACGCCCGCGCCGCCGGCTGGCCCGCGAGCTACGCGCAGTTGTCCGAGCCTCGTCGCGGCGGAAGCCGATGCATGGCCGGGCGCTTCTACGTGCACGTCGAGGCCAACGGTGACGTCTGGCCGTGTCAGCAGCACGGCGATCGCGCGTTCCAGCCCGGCAACCTGGTGCGGGACGGCGTGGACGCGGCGCTGCGGCGCGCTGCCGATCACGACTGCGGCGACTGTTGGACGGTGTATCTGCTGGAACGCAAGCGCGTCTTCGGGGGCGAGCCCGGAGCGCTCTGGGAGACGACGCTCCGCAACGGAGCCGCGCTCGGTAGGCAATGGCGGCGATCGCGCTCGTAGGACTGACTGCGGCGTTGGCCGGGCTCGTCGGGGGCTACGCGGTCTGGCTGGCGTTGGGGAGCGCGCCGGCCGATCCGCCCGGGGGCGCGCCCGTTTCGGACGGCTCGCTGCCCGACCTGGACGTACTGGTTCCGGTCCACGACGAGGCGGCGTTCGTCGCGGCCAAGATCGCGGACCTGCAGGCCACGCGATACAACGGTCGCCTGCGGGTCCTGGTGGTGGACGGCGCTTCGAGCGACGAGACCCGCGTGCGGGCACGCGCCGCAATCGCGGGCGATGCGCGCTTCGACCTCTTCGAGCTGGATCGCGCCGGCAAGAGCGCCCAGCTCAATGCGGGTCTCGCGCGCACTCGGGCGCCCTGGGTGGCGGTGACGGACGCCGATGCCCGCCTCGATCCCTCGACGCTGGCGGCGTTGGTGGCGGCGGGAGAAGCCGATCCGAACGCAGGCGTCGTGGGTGTGGCCGCGGAGCCGGTGGGAACGCACCCGCTGGATGCGCTGTATTGGCGTGCCGCCAACCGCCTGCGCCGCGCCGAGGCGCGACGGGGCTGCGTCTCGCATGTGCTCGGCCCCTGCTACGTCTTCCGGCGTGGATTGTTTTCGGAGCTTCCCGAGAACGTTGCATCCGACGACTGCTACGTGAGCTTCCGCGCTGCGCTCGCGGGGCAACGCATCGTCTGGCTCGAAACACCGCTCGTGCGCGAGCTGCGCGCGCCCGACGATCTCCGAGAGCTCTTCTCCCACAAGCGTCGCAAGGCCGGCGGCTACTTGCGCGAGATCCTGCGCGCCCTGCCATCGGCCCCACGCCTGTCGCGACCGGCGCGGGGCGTCTTCCTGTGGCGCGCGGCCCTGCTCGTGCTGGTTCCGCCGCTGACCCTGGCGGTGCTCGTCGCCGGGTTCGGCTTGGCGTGGACGAAGCCCGCCTTCGCAGCGGCCCTGGCCGCTGCAGGCGCGGTCGTCGCTCTGCTGGCGAGGCCCCTGGCGCGAGCGGCGCCGTTGACGAGCCTGGCGACGCTCGGGATCGTGCTGACCTCCGCCGCCGGAACGGCCCTGCTGCTGCATCCGTTCCGTCGGCCGAACCCACGGCTGCCGAAGGTGGGAGCGGGCGCTCCCACCGATCTGTGCGAATGAACCAACCGCGTTCGCGCGGCGCGGGACTCGCCGCAGACACCGGAGAGCGTCGCTTCCGATACGCCGTCGTCGCAGCGTTCGCCGTGCTGCAGCTGGTACTGCTCGACTTCCACGAGCCCTGGCGCGACGAGCTCAACCTGTGGTTGATCGCGCGCGACGTCCCCGACTTCGGTGCGTTCTGGGACATCCTCGATCACGGGGGTCACGGGCGCCTGTGGCACAGCGGCGTCTGGCTATTGGCTCGGCTGACCGAAGACGTTCTGGCGGCGCGCCTGCTCCAGGCGATCATCGCCACCGCCGGCGTGGCGGTCTTCGTGCGCTTCGCTCCCTTCGGCAAGCCGTACCGAGCGCTCTTCCCGCTGGGCTACTTCCCGCTCTTCGAGTACGGCGCCATTGCCCGACCCTACGGCCTCGGCATGCTGCTGCTGTTTGCCGCTTGTGCTGCCTGGAGCACCCGGCCGCGGCGACCCGTGCGCCTGGCCGCGCTGCTCGGGCTGTTGGCCAACACCACCGTCTACGGCGTCTTCGCGAGCGTCGGCATGGCGGTCGCCTGGTCGACCGCCCACCGCCGCGCACTGCGCGCCGGCAGCGAGTCGGCGCCGTCGCGGCAATCGCTCGCCGCCGCGGCCGGCCTCCTGCTCGCGCTGCTCGGAGCGGCGTTGGTCCACATGCACCCCGCAGCGACCGCGACCTTCAGCTCCGAGTGGCACCTCGGCTGGGAGCCGGAGCGCGCCGTCGGCGCCCTGCGAGCGTCGCATGCGGCCGTGGCGCCGCTGCTGCCGCTCCGGCGCGAGTTCCGCAACGCGCACGTTCTCGACGCCTGGCCGACGCTGTCGGCCGGGCTCGGTGCGGCGCTGGTCGTCGGCACGGCCCTGCTGTTTTGGCCGCAGATTCCCGCGCTGGCGCTGTGGCTGGGAACGAGCGCCGTCACCGCGGCGTTCACCTACGCCAAGGGGCCGCACGCAGCGCGCCACATGGGCGTCCTGTTCCTGGTCTGGGTCGCCTCGGCGTGGCTTGCGGAGATCGATCCCGCGCGCGCCCGGCACCGCCGCGCGCGTCGCGCCGCCCTCGCCGCAGTGCTGGTGCTGCACGCAGCGGCCGGACTTCAAGCGCTCGCCTTCGACATACGCTTTCCGTTCTCCGCGAGTCGTGCGGCCGGATCGTGGCTGCGTGAGAACGTTCCGCCCGACCGGCCGCTGATCGGCCATCCGCATCCCATGCTCTCGCCGGTCGCCTACTGGGCGGGACGACCGTTCTGGTCGGCGGAATGGAACGGCCCTGCGACCTACCACTACTTCCACAGCGGTGCGCTCGCACCGGAACGCGACGCCGTCGTCGAAGCGGCGCTCGACCTGGCGAATCGCGACGGGCGCGAGGCCTACCTCGTCTTCACCCGCCCGCGCAGGAAACTCCCGCCCGACAGCGAACTCGTCGCACGCTTCGACCAGGCGATCCTCCCGAGCGAACGCTACTTCGTCTACCGGATACCGGCCGCCGCGCAGTAGCGGAACGCCGGCCGGATCCATTCGCGCCGCGGACCGTGATTGCAGGCGGGTCGAGCGTCATCGGAGCTCGATCGACCGCTGCTGCGTCCTACTCGTACCAGTCGTCCTGGTTCTCGAAGCCCACGTCCGAGCCCGGCGGGAGCGCCTCGATCGCGTCCTTGACCATGCGGATGTGATCGGTCTCCTCGTCGCGGAGCTCCGTGAACAGCTCGCGGACGGCGGGGTTCGTCACGTGCTTGAGGGCCTCGTCGTAGAACCAGAAGGCCTTTTCCTCGGATGCCAGCGCCAGCTGGAATGCCTGCAGTGGAGACATGTTCTGGCGCGGAGCGCCGGACTCGGGCGCCTCGACGTCGAAGATCGCGGTTCGGCTGATGCGCGGCGGTCCGTCGCCGAACAGCTCGTGCCGGCGCTGAATCAGCTGACGTCCGTGCTTCTCTTCGTTCCCCGCCATGATTTCGAAGATGGACGCGGGATCGCCCGAGAAGCGGTGTCCGATCTGCTCGGCGAACATCTTGTAACGCTCGAGGGCCTCGATCTCGATCATGATGGCGAGATCGAGAGCATCCACGAGGTCGAGAGTGGAGAAGTCGAGACTGACGGGCATTGGACCTCCTGCAGGTGGTTGTGAGATTCTCTCTCCAACCGTCTTGTCGTTGGGACGGGGGGCAGGTTAACCCGGAGGCCCGCGTGGCGCGACTGCGAGCGGGAGCCCGGATCGGAGTGTAGCGATGGACATCATGGTCTGGGTGGGTATTGCCGTCTGCCTCGCCCACTCGGGGCTCTTCTCGGGGCTCAACCTCGCACTCATGGGACTCGGACGTCTGAGGCTCGAGACCGAGGCCCGCTCGGGCAACGACGCGGCGGTCGCGGTGCTGGCGCTTCGGCGCGACTCGAACCTCCTCCTCACGACGCTCCTGTGGGGCAACGTCGGCGTGAACGTGCTGCTGACGATGCTCTCGGAGTCGGTACTCGCCGGCGTGGGCGCGTTCCTGTTCTCGACCTTCGGGATCACGCTCTTCGGCGAGATCGTTCCCCAGGCCTACTTCTCGCGGAACGCACTCCGCACGGGCGCTCTGCTCGCCCCGCTGGTTCGCTTCTACCAGATCGTCCTGTATCCGCTCGCGAAGCCCTCGGCCCTCCTCCTGGACTCGTGGCTCGGCCCCGAGGCAATCCAGTACTTTCAGGAGCGCGATCTCCGCGAGCTGATCGAGCTGCACGCAATCGCCGCCGATACGGACCTGAACCGCGCCGAGGCACAAGGAGCCTTGAATTTCCTCGATCTCGACGATGTTCCCCTGGCGCGCGAGGGGGAGCCCATCCACCCGAAGAGCGTGGTCACCGTCGACGATCGACTGCGGCTGACCGCCTTCGAGCGCTCCGCCGCGGATCCCTTTCTTCAGGCGATCCAGGCCTCCGGAAAGAAATGGGTCGTATTGGTGGATCGTGCCGGCGAGCCGGGGCTCGTGATCGACGCCGACGGATTCCTGCGCGGTGCGTTCCTCGAGGGATCGAAGTTCGCTCCGAACGCCTGCTGCCACCAACCGATCGTCGTGCGCGACGGCGCCACTCGTCTCGGCGCTCTCCTGAACCAGCTCCGCGTCCAGCCCACGGGCCCCGAGGACGACGTGGTCGACCACGACCTGATCCTGCTCTGGACGGAGGCCGAGAAGCGAGTCCTCACGGGAGCCGACCTGCTCGGCCGACTCCTCCGCGGCATCGCAACACGCGAGCACGGTGTCGCGTCAGCCGGATGACGAGACGGACGCGTCTGCGAACCGCTTCCACGGAAGACCATCACCCGGCCCCGAGATCGCTCGCGACCGTGGCGCGCGCCGCTCGATGCGGCGAAGCAAGCACCAAAAGGCCCCCGAGCGACGGCATCCTCGGCCCACGCCGCGCTCGAGCGCGGGCCTCTCAGTCGGCGTCGTCCGCCGATGCGCCGATCCATCCGCGCTTGCGGAACCACGCGAGCAGCCCCAGCGCGAGCGTTCCCATCAGGCCCCAGAATGCCGGATAGCCCCAGTGCCAGCGGAGCTCGGGGATGTACTCGAAGTTCATGCCGTAAACCCCGGTCATGAAGGTCAGCGGGATGAAGATCGTCGCCATGATGGTGAGCGTCTTCATCACCTCGTTCATGCGGTAGCTCGCGCCCGACAGGTAGAGATCCATCAGTCCGACCACCATGTCCCGGTAGCCTTCGATCGCATCGAGCGTCTGGAAGGCGTGGTCGTGGGCGTCCCGCAGATAGGGCTTCACCTGCTCGGAGAACGGGAGCTCTTCGTCTCGGATCATGCCGCTGACCGCGTCGCGCTGGCGCCACTGCACGCGGTGGAGCATCAGAAGCGTCCGGCGCGTCGCGTGGATCCGCGCGAGCGAGGCGCGACTGGCGTGATCGATGACCTCTTCTTCGAGTGCGTCGACCACACCCGCAAGCGCTTCCACCACCGGGAAGTAGCCGTCGATGACCGCATCGATCAGGGAGTACAGGAGAAAGTCGGCGCCCATCTGGCGGATCCGGCTCGCGGACGACCGGATTCGCGCCCGGACCGGATCGAACACGTCGCCCGCCGACTCCTGGAACGAAACCACCCAGCCCGGGCCGAGCACCAGGCCCACCTGCTCGATGTCGATCCGATCCGCCTCGGAGACGCGGGCCATCTGGGCGATGACCAGCAGCCGCGAGCCGTAGAGCTCGGCCTTCGGGCGTTGCGGAACGTGTACGACGTCCGCCATCGCGAGCGGGTGAATCCCCAGGGCTTCGCCGATCGCTTCCAACACCTCGCGTTTCCCGAATCCCTCCACGTCGATCCAGACGGTCCGCCCGGACGTCTGGATGGCGTCCCGAAGCTCGGAGACTTCGTCAACCAGGCGTTCTTCGAGATCCTCGCCGCAGTAGCTCATGACTTTGATGACGGGATCCGGAGCGCCTTCCGGGACGACCATCTCCCCCGGTGCCGAACCCCGGGGCGGCCCCCGGCGCCGCCCCGGCACCGGGCGGCCCAGGAATTCGAGCGCCTCGCGCGGGATGTCCGCGGACGCCCGCACGAGCTTGCGGCCCCAGTCCGCAAGGGATTCGAACTCGTGCCGCTTGTCGACTTTCGATTTGCGCATCACCACTCCTCCTCTCGGCATCCAGCTTGGGTGGGGCCCGTCACGATTCAGCGACCGTCGCGGCGAACGCCGCGGAAGCTGCTCTTGCGTTCGACGCCACGCCGCGAGCAGAGCCGCTGCGAGCGATCCGAGCACGACTCGCACGAACCCAGGCAGACCGCCGCTCCCGATGCGGCGACGAGATGGAATCGGGTTCTCGCAGCGCCGGGCGCTCAGCTGGTTTCGCGCTAATCGAGCGCAAGGGTATGCCCGAAAGACGTCCGCCGAGACGGTACCGACAGCTCGAGCGCTCCCGGCTCCCGTTCGCCGCGGACCCGCACGACGACGGCCGTGGCGTCCTGCGCGGGCGTACGCCGATGAGCGGCAGCGACGATGCGGCTGGCCAGGAGCCGCGGTGAAAGGGTTCCCGCGACCCGAACGATTCCGTCGTCCTGCAGGACCTCTTCCGCACCGTCCGTACACAGCACGATGGTGTCTCCGTTCGCGACCTCCAGTGTGAAGACATCGCATTCGATCTCGTCGCCTGCGCCGTCCGAGGCGCGCTCGGTCAGCTCGTGGTCGACGGTCAATTGATGCGCTCGGCCGCGTCGGACGAGGTAGGCCCGGCTGTCTCCCCGGTGACCGATGACCCCCAGGCTCCCGCGGATGAGCAGCATGGTGACGGTGGTCGTGAGTCCACGAAGCTCCGGCCGCGTCCGTTCCGCTTCGATCACCGCCGACAGCGCGTGGTGCATCGCCCTCTCGACGACCCCGCGGGCATCCCCGGCCCGGCCCGGCTCGAAATCGTGCTCGGCCCGCTCGACGAATTCCTCGAGCGCCTCGCCGGCCACGCGTGCGGCGATCTCCCCGGCCGGCGTGCCGCTGGCTCCATCGCACACGACGTAGAGGCCGAGTCCCTCTTCGACCAGGAAGACGTCCTCGTTGTGGAGCCCTTCGCCGCCCGCCCGAGATGCACCGGTGCCCTCTGTCGCCATCCGCCGTGCTCTCCCATCGAGATTCCAGCGCCCCGGGAGTGTCCACCATCCGCCTGCGCTTCTCCACATCGGCAGACTCGCGGAGATTTCGCTTTCGCGCCCTCATCTCCTACAGGGGACTTTCGACGCCACCCGCTCGGCAACGCTGCCGGAGTCCGGCGCCGGCTGCCGGTGGTTCGAAACCGCGCGGACGCGATGGCGGATGAAACTCGGGTACGGGCAGCTAGTCTTCCGGCATGTCCGGAACATGGACGGTCGGCCGATACCTCGTCAGACGCCTGGAACAGGTCGGCGTTCGGCACGTGTTCGGCGTCCCCGGCGACTACGTGCTGAGCCTGATGGACGAGATCGTCGGCTCCGAGATCGAACTCGTCGGAACCTGCAACGAGCTGAACGCCGGCTACGCCGCGGACGCCTACAGTCGCGTGAACGGAATCGGGGCGGCTTGCGTCACCTATGCGGTCGGGGGCTTCAGCATCCTGAATGCCGTCGCAGGAGCATTCGCGGAACGCGTGCCCGTGATCGTGCTGTGCGGCGGCCCCAACCGCGGCGATCGCGACCTGCATCGGCAGCTGCACCACACGCTGGGCGACTACGGCGTGCAGGTGGACGTCTTCTCACATGTCACACAACGAAGCGTTGGGCTGACGAGCGGAGACGCCGCACCCGACGAGATCGACGACGCGATCACCGCCTGCGTGCGACATCGGCGCCCCGTCTTCATCGAGGTTCCGGCCGATCTCGTTTCCGAGGCTTGTCGCGCGCCGGCCCCGATCGATTTCGACCTCCATCCGGTCAGCGAACCGGACGTGCTCGCCGAAGCCGTGAACGAAGCCGCCGAGATGCTCGCGAAGGCGGAGAAGCCGGTGGTGCTCGGTGGCGTCGAGGTGCACCGCTTCGGCCTGGGCGAGCAGTTCGAAGCGTTGCTCGACCACCTGGACTGGCCGATGGCGACCGCCCTGATGGGCAAATCGGTGATCCGCGAGACCCATCCGAACTATATCGGCGTCTATTCAGGCGCGTTGTCCGAGGAGAACGTGCGCCGAGCCGTCGAGGAAGCCGACGTGGTATTGAGCATCGGCGCCTGGATGAGCGACATCGATCTCGGCATCTATACCGCACGGATCGACGTGGGGCGGATGATCCACGCGGGCGCCGACCGGGTGCAGATCAAACGACACCACTTCGATGACGTCTATCTCGGAGATTTCATCGTCGGGCTGCGCGATGCGCTGCCGAAGAAATCCGCGCGCGCGCCCCGAATCGAACCCGCGGCGATTTCGCTGTTCGAGCCGTTCGAATCCGACCCGAACGCGAAGATCACGATCGATCGCTTCTATCAGCGGATCAACCACTTCCTCGGCGATCAAGA
>Ga0055476_10000264_pt1 | contig 13394 bp, 12 predicted proteins | sample Muzzi_CordC_D2_FD_57682 | JGI IMG/M metagenome (GOLD analysis project Ga0055476, IMG submission 57682) | Wetland microbial communities from San Francisco Bay, California, USA, that impact long-term carbon sequestration - Muzzi_CordC_D2 | ecosystem: Environmental > Aquatic > Marine > Wetlands ... | reverse complement strand
TGTCGATCCGGCCATCATGGGCAGCGGACCCATTCCCGCCAGCCGTGCGGCGTTGGAAAAAGCCGGCTGGAGTGTCGGCGATCTGGATCTCATCGAGGCCAACGAGGCATTCGCCGCCCAAGCCTGTGCAGTCAACAAGGACCTCGGCTGGGATACCGAAAAGGTCAACGTCAAGGGCGGCGCCATCGCCCTGGGGCACCCGGTCGGGGCTTCAGGCGCGCGGGTGCTCACCACCCTTCTCTATGGCATGCGGCAACGTGATGCCAAGAAGGGCCTCGCCACACTTTGCATCGGCGGCGGCATGGGCATCGCCATGTGCGTGCAACGCGACTGAGTGGATAACGACAAAAACACTCCTTTGGAGGAGTAAGGAGCAGAAAAATGTCACGCGTAGCAATTGTGACCGGTGGCACCCGGGGAATCGGTGGAGCCATCTCCGTGGGACTGAAGGACGCCGGATACTCGGTGGCGGCAACCTATGCCGGAAACGACGAGGCAGCGAAACGCTTCACCGAAAAGACCGGCATGCCGGCTTACAAGTTCGACGTTTCCAACTACGACCAGTGCGCCGAGGGCGTTGCCAAGATCGTCGCCGACCTCGGTCCGGTGGACGTCTTGGTCAATAACGCCGGCATCACCCGGGACGGTACCCTGCACCGCATGACCTTCGAGCAATGGAACGCCGTCATCCAGACCAACCTGAGTTCGTGCTTCAACATGGCCCATTGCGTCATCGAGGGTATGCGCGAACGCGGCTTCGGCCGGGTCGTCAACATCGGCTCGGTGAACGGGCAGGCCGGCCAATACGGCCAGGCCAACTACGCCGCGGCCAAGTCAGGCATTCATGGTTTCACCAAGGCGCTGGCCCTTGAAGGAGCCTCCAAGGGTATAACCGTCAATGCCATCGCTCCGGGCTACATCGATACCGACATGGTGCGCGCCGTGCCGGAGAAAGTGCTGGAAAAGATCATCGCCACCATCCCCGTCGGCCGGCTCGGCCATGCCGAGGAGATCGCGCGCAGTGTGCTGTTCCTGGTCAGCGATGACGCCGGCTTCATAACCGGGTCGACCTTGTCGATTAATGGCGGGCAGCATATGTACTGATGGCCCGTGGGCGGGGAGCGTCGGCGCTGTTCTGCGCGCCTCATGCTCGCCTTAACGCACTTGTCGATCATCGGCGGAACGGGCATGGTGCCGCTCAACGCAGCGGGGTCGCTTCAACTCGAACTCGCCAAGTACCTGGGAAGATGAGCATCGAATAGCCACCGGGCGGTAGCGGGCCGGGCGGAATCGGCGCGGCGAAGGGAGCCTGGCATGAAAAGCCTTGAGCACAAATTACCTGACGCAAAGAAGGGCGCTAACGCGCCCTTCTTTGTTTAGCCTAAGCCGGAGGGCTTACGAAAGAAGCGCTCAGGCGGCTTTCTTTACGGTTCTGGCAGGCTTGGCGACCGTCGGAAGTGTGACCGCCTTGAAGCCGTCCTCGACCAGGCTCGCCACCTCGTCACGGGCCTGGGCCTGGATTTCCAGCGCTTCCTGAGCAACCGCAACCAGCTTCTCGCCGAGCTCCACGGCAACCTCGGTTTGACGGGACATCAGCTCTTTGGGGTCACGGGACTCGGTGACCAGCTGCAGGTTTCTGCTGCCGGCATCGAAGAGCTTCTCCATGGCAGCCAGCTGCTGACCGGCCAGCAGACCCTGGGTACGCACGGCGATTTTATTGAAGCCCATGAGGGCGTCGACCGCCTTCTTGTGCGCTTCGGTGACATTGCCAAAAACGTTGTTGATGGTCTTATCCATGTTCAGTACCTCTAAGGCCCACCCTGGGGCCACTAATTGAATATTGGCTCAATTGTGCGACGCATCAATTGGTGCAACGCAACATAGTGCTTCCAGATCCCTCTGTCAACACTTTTTTGGTGCTATGCATCATTTTGCCTACGGAGTGGGTCTGGGGGGTGAAAAAGGACGCGGCTTCAGGCTTTCCAGCGGTCGGCGGCGTCCCCATCGCTGTCTCGGGACGCCACCCATCGCGTGCCCCGGGCGTTTTCTTCTTTCTTCCAAAATGGCGCCCGGGTTTTGAGAAAATCCATGATGAACTCACAGGCCTGGAAAGCATCGCCACGGTGAGCACTGGCGACGGCCACCAGCACGATGGGGTCGGTGGGGCGCAGCTCGCCGATCCGGTGCACCACCGAAACGGCGATTAACTCCCAGCGCGCTTGCGCCTCGGCGACGATTGCCGCCAGCGCCTTCTCCGTCATGCCGGGATAGTGCTCGAGGGTCATGGACGCCACCGGCGCCTCATCGTTGATATCGCGCACCAGGCCAATAAAGCTGGCAATGGCGCCGATGGCGGGATTGCCGGCGCGCATTTTCTCGATGATGGCGGCAACGTCGAAGTCTTCGCGCTGCACGCTGATGTGGGATTGGCTGCTCATGGGCACAGGTTGACAGCTTAAAACAAAAGCTCGGCAAAAGAGTAATAAGGCACCGGCTCTCCAGGCTCGACTGTCCGGCCTTCGCGGATCTCCACCAAGCCGTCCGCCCACACGGTAGAGGTCAACACGTCGGAGCCCTGCTTCGGATGAATGCTGGCAGTGACGCCACCGGTGCCGATCTCCAGGCGTGCACGCAAGTATTCGCGCCGCTTACCCGCATGGGGCCATCGGAAGGCGGCAGGCACCGGCAGCGCCACCGCCGATACCTGTGGAACGCCCTGGCGGCGGAGCAGAAACGGACGCACGAACAGGCAAAAAGTCACCAGCGTCGATACCGGATTACCCGGCAGTCCGATGAAATCCGCTGTATCGATACGCCCATAGGCGAGGGGCTTGCCGGGTTTGACAGCCACCCGCCACATCTCCAGCCGGCCGATTTGCTCGACGGCCTGCTTGACGTGATCTTCGTCGCCCACCGACATGCCGCCACTGGTGACCACCACATCTGCTTCGCTGGCCGCCTGGCCGAGGGCGGCGGTGGTGGCCGCCAGACTGTCCTCCACGCGACCGAGGTCGATTATCTGGCAACCGAGCGCCGACAGCAGCCCCTGCATGGTGTAGCGATTGGAGTTGTAGATGGCCCCGGCCGGCAGTACTTCACCGGGTTGGATCAATTCGTCGCCACTGGAAAAAATGGCCACCCGCAGCCGGCGCACGACCTCCAGGCGCGCCAGACCCACCGATGCCGCCAATCCCAGTTCCTGGGGGCGCAGGCGGGTACCCGCAACCAGAACCTCGCTACCGGCGAGGATGTCGTTGCCGCGCGGGCGCACGTTGTCACCGGCTGCGACCGGCGCGTGAAAATGCACCTGCTCGCCATCCCGGTGGCAATCCTCCTGAATCACCACCGCATCGGCTCCCGGGGGGAGGGGCGCGCCGGTGAATATGCGTGCCGCCTCACCCGCCGGCAATTCGACACCCATGGCCCCGGCTGCGATGCGTTGAGTAACCCGCAGCCTTACGCCATCGCGCCCCACGGCGTCGGCGGCGCGCACCGCATAACCATCCATGGAGCTGTTGGCATAGCCCGGCACATCGATGGGTGAGCTTTCGCCACGGGCCAGCACACGTCCGAGGGCATCGGTTAAGCTGACGCTCTCGCGCTGTTTCAGCGGGCGAGCACGCGCCAACATGAAGGCCAGTGCCTGATCGACGCTGATCATGGTGCGGCTTTGTGCTCCTTCGATTGTTAAACGCTGACTACTGCTCATCTACCATGCCCGAGGCCGACGGCCACGGCCCCTAGTCCAGATATTGGCGGATAAAATACGCAAGCTTGTGTTTAGCGCCGAATTCGGGTGATGTGTGCCGCGGGTGGGTACTTCATCCGCCATGGCCACCCACGAATCATGAGATTTGCCATTGTATACGAACGCGAGTCAACAGCAGGAAGCGCCTGAAGGCACGCAACCGGGTGCCGAGCCCCCGTCTTGCTGTTCACCTGTGAATATGCAGCCAAGACGCGCACTCGCGCTGCGCCTGGTCATCACCATGAGCAGCCTGTTGGTGCTCGCGTGGCAGCACCAGGCCCACGCCGCCGAACAGGAGTGGGCCCAGTGCGGGGGCGCCCTGCAGCTCCCGCCGCCGCCGCTTGCCGTCAACCCATCCGCGGACCCCGAGACCATCGAGGCCTCCGGAGATGCCGCGGATGTAACCCAAGGTGGCATCTCGAGACTGACCGGCAATGTCGAGGCACAGCGCGCAAGCCAGCAACTGAAGGCCGATCGCTTCGACTATGACGAGGCCCGGGAACTCATCGATGTGGAGGGCAATGTGCAGTTCTGGGAACAGGGGGCCTACCTGTCTGGCGGGAAGGCGCATCTGGATCTTCGCACCAAGACCACGGAGGTCACTGGCGCCGACTACATTTTTCTCGACACCCACAGCCGCGGTGATGCCGGTACCGTCGTCATCACCGGGGACAAGATCGTTACCATCAACGACGCCAACTACACCACCTGCAATCCCGGTTCGAACACTTGGAAGCTCAATGCAGAGGAAATGGAGTTGGACTTCAACGAGGACGTGGGAACCGCGTACAACGTCTGGCTGGAGGTCGGCGATGTGCCGGTGTTCTACACACCGTACGCAACCTTTCCCTTGAGCAATAAGCGCAAGTCGGGACTACTGGTGCCCAAGGTGCGGATCTCGAATAACACCGGCTTCGATCTGACGGTTCCTTACTACGTGAATATCGCGCCCAATCAGGACGCCACCCTGGCCGGGCGGCTGATGACGAAACGCGGCCTGCAGCTCCAGGGGGAATACCGCTATCTCGTCGGCCCCGGGACCGGCCTGGTGGCGGGCGAGTACCTCCCTGACGACCGCGAGTTCGGCGATTACCGCGGCGCATTCAAATATTTGCACGATGGCGGTAATTCGAGTGGCTGGGGCACCCATGCGGATTACAACTGGGTATCGGACTCGGATTATTTCACCGATCTCGGAACCAATCTCGCCATCGCGAGCCAGAGCTTTCTGGAGCAAACGGGCGATGTCACCTATGGCGGCAGGGGCTGGAGTGCGCTTGCGCGGGTACAGGCCTTTCAGACCATCGACGACACCATCGCGCCGGACGACCGGCCCTACAAACGCTTGCCGCAGTTTCGAGTTTCGGCCACGGACCGGCGGCGCAACCTGCGTTTCAATCCGGGTGGTCACGGAGAGTACGTCAACTTCTACCGAGACACCGGCGTAACCGGCCAACGCGTGGATTTAATGCCAGCACTGGATTTTCAACACCGCGAAGCAGCCTGGTTCATCGTACCCAAGGCCAATTTGCGCTTTACACACTACAGCTTGGCGAACACTACGGCAGGGCAATCCAGCGATCTTTCGCGCACAATTCCCACGGCCAGCCTCGACGCCGGCATGTTCTTCGAACGCGACTGGTCAATTGGCGGGCGCGACTTCCTGCAAACCCTCGAGCCGCGGCTCTTTTATCTCTATGTTCCGTACAAGAATCAGGATGATCTGCCGGTCTTTGACAGTGGCAATTTCGATTTCGATTTTTCCCAGCTGTTCAGAGACAACCGCTTCACCGGCGCGGACCGCGTTGGCGACGCGAATCAGTTGAGCATCGCGTTGACCTCGCGTTGGTTATCGAGCACCACCGGTGAGGAGTACCTGCGCTTCAACATCGGCCAGATCCGCTACTTCCGTGACCGTGAAGTGACGCTGCCCAACGAGCCCGTGGGAACTTCCAGCGGCTCTCCGCTGGTGGCGGACGTTACCGCCTCGCTGACCCGCCAATGGCAAGCCGCCGCCGGCATTCAATGGGATTTCAGCGAAGACCGGGTGGAAAAGAGCAACGCAAGCATTCGCTATCAACCGGATCCATTGCGGGTTGCCAATCTTTCCTACAGCTATTCACCCGATGACTTCCAGCAAGCCGATTCCTCGGTGGCCTGGCCCATCGCCAGAGACTGGCGTTTCGTGGGCCGCTATGCTTATTCTTTGCAACAAAACAAGACCGTCGAGGCCTTCGCCGGCGTAGAATACGAAAGCTGCTGCTGGGCATTTCGCACTGTGATTCGCCGTTATTTGAGTGGCACCGAGATGGCGGATGCATTTTTTTTCCAGCTCGAGTTCAAGGGACTGACGGGAGTCGGCCGAAGCACGGTGGATTTCCTGGAGCGTAGTATTCCCGGGTATGAGAACGACTTTTGAAATCTTACAGCGCATTAATCACCGCCGGATTGCTAGCCAGTCTGATGGCCGGCTTTTTCCCCAGCGGGCCGGCTGAGGCTCAATCCCGGACCGTCCCCGATATCATCGAAATCGATCGGATAGTCGCCGTGGTCAATGACGACGTCATCGTCCACAGCGAGATGCAGGCACGGCTGCGCAGTGTCATCGAGCAGCTCAACAAATCCGGAGTGCCCGTGCCGCCGCGCGATGTTCTGGAGAAACAGGTTCTCGATCAGCTGATCCTCGATCGCCTGCAGTTGCAGATCGCAGCCAGCACCGGCGTGCGCGTCGATGACGAGACATTGAATCGGCAAATCGCCGATATCGCCCGGCAAAACAACCTGAGCCTGCGTGAGTTTCGCGATATTCTCGAACGGGACGGCTTCAACTTCGTCACTTTTCGGGAAGATATGCGTAACGAACTCATCAAGAGCCGCGTCCAGCAACGCGAGGTGCAGGATCGCGTCCAGGTGACCGAGCGGGACATCGACAACTATCTCGCGACCCAGGCGAAGCAAGGCGGCAATAGTCCTGAATATCGCGTCAGCCACATCTTGATCGCCGTTCCCGATGGCGCGTCGCCGGAACAGTTGGCCGAAGCCCGGGCCAAAACCGAAAATATCGTCGCCCGGTTGAATGCCGGAAAAAATTTCGGCCAAATTGCGGCTGCGGAGTCCGACGGCAGGCAAGCATTGGAAGGCGGCGACCTGGGATGGCGCAAATCGCAGGATCTGCCGACACTGTTCGAGCAGGTGGTGCCCAGACTGAAGAAGGGCGAGGTTTCGGACATTATCCGCAGCTCCAGCGGCTTTCATTTGATCAAGTTGGAGGACATTCGCGGTGGCGAGCGTCATGTAATCAAGCAAACCCACGCCCAGCATATTCTTATCAAGCCCACGGAAGTCGTCAGCAGCCAAGCCGCGCGCTCACGCCTCAGCGTGCTGCGCTCGCGTATCGTCGGCGGCGCCGACTTCAATGTTCTTGCCCGGGCCAACTCCGAGGACCCGGGCTCCGCCGTCAAGGGCGGTGATTTGGGCTGGTTGAGTCCGGGAGATACCATCCCGCAATTCGAGAAAGCCATGAACGCCCTTGCCGAAGGCGAAATCAGCGAGCCTTTTGAGACACAGTTCGGCTGGCATGTCGTGCAGGTGCTGGGACGCCGCGACCGTGACAGCACCACGGAAGTGCAACGCTCCAACGCGGCGGAGGCACTGCGCAGGCGCAAAGTCGAGGAAGAACTGCAAAACTGGTTCCGTCAGATCCGCGACGAAGCATTCATCGAGTACCGTCTCGACGAGTAAGTTCGCGCGGCCCTGATTACCCCCGTCGCCTTGCCGGAGGACCCGAATCCCGTGCAAAAACATCGAGCGCGCAAGCGCTTCGGCCAGCATTTTCTGCATGACGCTTCCGTGGTGGCACGCATCGTGCGGGCAATCGGCGCCAAGCCCGGCGAGCGGGTGGTGGAAATCGGTCCGGGACTCGGTGCGCTTACCGGCGCACTGTTGTCGAGCTGTGAAAAGCTCGATGTCATCGAGCTGGATCGGGACCTGGCGGCAAAGCTGACCGCGCAATACGAAGGCGATGCACGCCTCGTGGTCCACAGCGCCGATGCTCTGCGTTTCGATTTTCGACGGCTTGCAGCCCCCGGTGAACGCCTGCGGGTGGTCGGCAACCTCCCCTATAACGTGTCCACGCCCTTGCTGTTTCATTTGTTGGCACAGGCGCCGATCATCGACGACATGCATTTCATGCTGCAGCGTGAGGTAGTCGGTCGGCTGGTCGCCGAGCCCGGTGGCAAGGACTACGGCCGGCTCACGGTTATGGTGCGCCTGGCCTGCGAGAGCGAAAAACTCTTCGATGTGGGCGCCGGTGCCTTTCATCCTGCACCGCGGGTGACCTCGGCACTGGTGCGCCTGAGGGTGCGCCGGGAACCCGTTGTTCAGGTGGCGAATCACGCGAGCTTCGCGCATCTGGTCGCGCACTTGTTCTCCCGGCGCCGCAAGACCCTGCGTAACAGCCTGCGAGGGCAACTCGACGAAGGCGCGCTCGAAGCGCTGGGCGTCGATGGGAACGCACGGCCCGAGACCCTGGATCTGGCCGCCTTCGCGGCCCTTGCCAACGCGCTTTACGCCGCTCAGCGCGAAGCTTGAGCAGGTCAGTGCAGAGGGCCATGCCGTGGGCCGACTTGTTCACAAATTCTGTGGATAAGCTTGTGGAGCGTTTGCGACAAATCGCTCCCGAGGCTTATGCATCTGGGGCTGGTAACGAATTGGTCACAAATTAGCCGATCCGAGCTATCTATCGTAGAAACAACCACTTAGCTATAAGCGCCCGGCACACAGCCAGGTCGTGTGGGAAGCGCCCACGAGGGTGCCCGGACGCCCCGCACTTATGTGCATAAGCTTATAGATTGGATGAATTAAAACGACCTATCTGCCTGTCACACGGCAACTTTCTGCCCGCCAACAAGTTCTTGGCAGGGGCGCCGTCAGCACTTTACTCAGTGGTCGCCAGCTGCGCGCGCAAGGCCGCAATAACCTCCCGGGTGCGCGGACGCACGCCGCGCCACACGTAAAATGCTTCGGCAGCCTGCTCGACCAGCATGCCGGCGCCATCGACACTGCACACTGCATCGGAATCCCGGGCCCAACGCATGAACGCCGTCGGCTTGGCCGCGTACATCATGTCGTAGCAACAGCCGCCCTTCGCCACGAGATCGGCGCCAATGTCCGGAACCGTATTGTGCAAGCTGGCAGAAGTCGCATTAATCAGCACATCGAATGTTTGACCGTGGAGTGCTTCCAGAGGCAGTGCCGATACCGGACCCAAAGCTGTGAAGCGCCCGGCGAGCTCAACGGCACGCACGTGGGTACGGTTCGCGATCATCAACAGCCGCGGACTTTGCGCCAGCAGCGGTGCGACGACGCCACGCGCTGCACCACCCGCACCGAGCAACAACACCCGCCGGTCCTGGAGCACGATGCCATGGTTGACCTGTAAATCGCGCGTCAGGCCAACGCCATCGGTATTGTCTGCGTGCCGCTGGCCCGATGCATCGAAGCATAAGGTGTTGGCGGCACCCGCTTGCCGGGCGCGTTCCGTGGCAGACTCAGCAATGGCGAATGCTTCTTCCTTAAAAGGCAGCGTTACATTGAGCCCGCGGCCCCCGCCACCCTGAAAGGCTGTTACCGCTTGGGAAAAGGACCCTGGCTCGACACAAATCGCCTCGTAGCGCAGCTGCTCGCCGGTTTGCACCGCAAAGAGTCTGTGAATAAACGGCGACTTGCTATGGGCGATTGGGTGACCCATTACCGCATAGCGGTCCACGGATCCGGGCGTGGCGGAACCGATGGCGGTTAGCCGCCTTGGGGCTGGGCCGGTGGCTGCGCCTGAGCCTGAGACTGAGAAATCGCCTGCAGACCACCCTTGAGCACGTGACTGTCGAAGCCCGCCTCACTCATGATGTAGGCTGCGGCCTGACTGCGTCTGCCCGTCTCGCAGTAACAGATGTATCTTTTGTTGTTGTCGAAGGCTTCCGCCTTCAATCTCAACATGAACAAAGGGATATTGACGCTGCCTTTGATGCTACCAGCCTTGTGTTCGCTTTCCATGCGCACGTCGATGAGAATCGCGCCCTGCTTGACCATGGCCTTGGCCTCCTCCAGATCCACTTCCTTAAGCATGGGCTCCTTGAGCAGCTGATTGAAGTCCTCTTTCGACAGGCGCATGAGCAGCCCGTCGCTATCCATAATCACCGTAGCATTGCGTTTGCCTTCGGAGAGCAACGCCTCTTCACCGAAGGCATCACCATCGCCGAGCTGCGCCAGCGTGACCTTGGACCCTGAGGCTGACGCGCGCGTGACCTTACACCTGCCGTGGCAGATGATGTAGTAGTAGTCACCGTCATCGCCCTGCTTGACCACCACCTGGTTCGCCTTAACCGGTACCTCGTGCAGACGCATGAACATGTGCTGGATATTGGCGGGCGGAATGCGCAGAAACGCCTTGGACTGCAAAATGCGTGTCATCCAATCACCACTGGAGCCGCCGTCGACGGAGCTCTCGCCGGAGGACGGACCGCGGTCCATGGAGATATCGCTCACTTCGATGCCGGAGAGCTGATCCCATGTGAGCAGAATATCCAGCAAGTCGGTGTCGAATCGCACCACCGTGACCTTGGTCTTGGCCTTGGCGGTTACCTGACGCGGCTGTTGATTGGCAATCGGGTGCTTGGACTCCTTGCTGCCGCCACGCAGAACGCCCGCGATTCCGGTGTCATTGCGAAGTTCCAGTTCGCCTTCCAGCAAATAAACCGTCTTGCGGTCCATATCACCCTTTTTGAAGACGTCACGACCCGGAGCCACCTCTTCGACGACCGCCTTTTGCGCCAGCTCCTGAAAATTCTCATGGTTCAGCGACTGGGGCGGAACCAGAGTTTTCAGAACGGCTTTGTCGAGGAGTTTTTCGGGCATCTTGGACCTCACACCGGCGAATTCGAATCTTCCGGCCGCCGAATCGCCGGTTAAACCCCTATTTTAGGTATCCACCCGCTCTTTTGATAGGGGTGAACAGGGTGATGAAAGCACCTCGCCTGCTGTTGCGCGGGCGCATTTTGGGAAGTGTTTGGCATTTTCACCTAAGTAGTAAGGAAATCACTTCCGCTACTCAGGAATTGGGGGCTCGGGCGGGGTACTTGAACCGCCGACCCGGGTCGGGCTAAATGATGCGCACCGGCACCACGCCGGTGCCCATTTGGCGTTACGAGAAATGATCGATCCCAAAACCCTCGACTCCCTGGCCAGCAGAATTGCCGAGAGCCTGCCTGCCGGACTCGGTCAGGTCCATGAGGATCTGCGAAATAATTTGCGCGCCACGCTGTCGGCAGCGCTGGCACGCATGGATCTGGTGTCACGTGAAGAGTTCGACGTGCAATCCGCGGTGCTGGCACGCACGCGGGAAAAGCTCACCGCTCTGGAGCGCAAGCTTGCCGAGCTCGAGCGCACGCTTGGCGCGAATTCATAGGCCGCGAACCCCAATCCGCGAAGCTTGATGCCGCACTAGAGTCGGGCCCCGCAACTCTGGGCCCACGCGCCAGCGGGCGTTAGCGTGCCGGCATGGATGCCGACAGTGAAACAAAATCCCTTGCGGTGGCCTTTGCACGCGCTTGCCTCGGTATCGAAGCACCACTGGTAAGCGTGGAGGTTCACCTCACCGGCGGCTTGCCACGCTGGACCGTTGTCGGCCTGCCCGCGGCAGCGGTAAGAGAGAGCATGGACCGGGTGCGCGGTGCGTTGATGAACAGCGGTTTTGAGTTTCCCTCGGGCCGCATCACCGTCAATCTCGCCCCCGCCGATCTTCCCAAGGCGGGCGGTCGTTTCGACTTACCCATCGCGGTCGGTATTCTCGCCGCCAGCGCGCAGCTGCCGGCGGCGGCCCTGGCGGCCCATGAGTTCATCGGCGAGCTGGCGCTCACCGGCGCCATGCGGGCAACCGGGGGGGTGCTACCGGCCGCTCTCGCGGCCAGGAACTGCGGACGCGCATTAATGCTGGCCCGCGGCGACGCCGACGAAGCGGCGTTGGCCCGAAATGCCCGCGTACTGCCGGCGGACAGCCTGCGCGAAGTGTGCCGGCATCTGACGAGCGGTAATGCCATCGCTACCCACGTCACCCGCGCCTCCATGGCGTCCGACGCGCCAGGGGCCGATCTAAGCGATATCGCCGGACAATATCACGCCAAACGCGCCCTCGAGGTGGCCGCGGCCGGCGCTCACAACCTGCTGATGGTGGGCCCGCCCGGAACCGGTAAGACCATGCTTGCAACGCGCCTGCCGGGCATACTGCCCCCCATGTCCGAGGCCGAGGCGCTGGAGTGTGCGACCGTCATGTCCATCAGCGATCAACCCTTCCGCCACGATCAATGGGGCCGACGTGCGTTTCGCGCCCCCCATCACTCGGCCTCGGGGGTCGCTCTGGTCGGTGGTGGCTCCCGGCCACGGCCCGGGGAGATCTCGCTGGCCCATCACGGCGTGCTTTTTCTCGATGAGCTACCGGAGTTCGATCGCAGGGTGCTAGAGGTACTGCGCGAGCCGCTGGAGTCGGGCGTGGTGAGCATTGCACGCGCGGCCCACCATTGTGTGTTCCCGGCGCAGTTCCAGCTGATCGCCGCCATGAACCCCTGCCCTTGTGGCCACCTCGGAGACGGCACCGAGCGCTGTCAATGCACGCCGGAGCAAGTGCAGCGATACCGCAGGCGCGTCTCCGGAGCATTGCTCGATCGCATCGATATGCAAATCGAAGTGCCGCCGGTAAATCAACGCGAGCTGGGGGCGGCGCCGCAGCAGCGGATGCCGGAAAGCGCGCTGGTGCGGGTGCGGGTGGAACAGGCGCGCAAGCGACAATTGCGGCGCAATGGTTGCCCTAATCAGCATCTGCCGGCGCGGGACGTGGAACAGCACTGCCGGCTCCGGGAGACGGATTGTCAGCTCCTGATCACCGCCATGGAGCAGTTGCATCTTTCCGCCCGGGGCCGCCATCGGGTGCTGCGGGTGGCCCGCACCATCGCCGACCTGGCAGGCACCCAGACGATTGAAACCGCTCATCTGAGCGAAGCGTTGCATTTTCGCAGTGGGGAGCGATCCTTTGCGATCTAGAGATCAGCGCGCACCGTCCATGGGGGTCGGCTTTCTTACACGGCCGTAACCCGCTTGCAAGGGTTTGACGATTCGGTTCAAATGCGCGGCATGATTGAACAGACCACTGATTACAAGTTCGACATCGCGGTGCGCAGCGTGTACATCGATGACGAATCCGAGCCCGACGCCAACAAGTACGTGTTCGCCTACACGGTCACTATCCGCAACGTGGGGACGGTCCCCGCCCAGCTTATCACCCGCCATTGGGTCATCACCGACGCCGATGGCAAGGTTCAGGAGGTGCGGGGCGACGGCGTCGTCGGCGAGCAACCGCGGCTGGTGCCGGGCGAGGACTTTCAGTACACCAGCGCCGCTCTCATCGAAACCCCGGTGGGAACCATGGGCGGAAGCTACCAGATGGTGGCGGACGACGGCGTATCCTTCGATGCGGAGATTCCCCTGTTCCGCCTGTCGATTCCCAACATACTGCACTGAGGATCGCGTGCTCGCGCTGCGCGCAACCTGTTTCGCGATACTCTGACTCCATGCATTTCCGAGAACTCTGCCCGTGGCG
>Ga0055476_10000263_pt1 | contig 13394 bp, 8 predicted proteins | sample Muzzi_CordC_D2_FD_57682 | JGI IMG/M metagenome (GOLD analysis project Ga0055476, IMG submission 57682) | Wetland microbial communities from San Francisco Bay, California, USA, that impact long-term carbon sequestration - Muzzi_CordC_D2 | ecosystem: Environmental > Aquatic > Marine > Wetlands ... | reverse complement strand
TTTCTGGCCTCGTGCAAGAATTCGTCCAGCATGTCCGCGGCAACATCTTCCATCCGCCGCAGTTGCTTTCCCCGGCCTTTGATAGAGTAGTAGCCTGGTGCTTCGCCGAGATCATGGACGACATGTAGCACTAAAAGCGGAACTTTCAGCGCTTCTGCCAGATCGGCCCCACACTGGAGCGCCACTGCAGAGTGGGCTGAAAAATCGACAGGCACAAGAATCGGTTGGTCTTTTGACTTTGCTCCCATTTTTGTTCTCCTTCTGTGAATCGTGCAGCCGAGCCTCGTACGGATAAACCGGACAGGCGTTACCGGCGTCTGTCAGGTCTTTGGTTGTATCGCTCGATTATCAGCCGCCGCTCTTCAAGCGATTGTGAAAATGGATCGGTAGTTTCTCACGCAGCTTGCAACTAACGGCGTGTTGGCCGCCGCGGTTTCTACCTGATATCTTTCGTTGTCAATTCCCTCAGTTACCGTTAGTCTTGGAGTGTAGCAGTTTAGTATGGACATGAGGAGACAGGCCGCTCTCTGCTGATGCGGGCGGAGGCGAGGCACCGCAAACGATTGAATACAATAATATCATGCGGCAGTGAGCCCGATATGCCCTTGCCTCCGGCGAGGGGCGAGGGGCAGGGCTACGGGTCCCATCGAGGTGGTTAGTGATGGATGGGTTGATGCAGGAACTGGTTGTGTACTGGGCGACGGTGAAGGACTTCTTTGCCTTCGATACGTCGCGCCTGGCAGAGCCGGATATGATAGTGCGCCTGATCATTCAGGGCCTGCTGCTGTTTGGTTCGGCATTTTTTTCCGGTTCTGAAACCGCTCTGTTTTCGCTTTCCCGGTTGGATCTGCAGAAGTTACGCCGGGAACGCCAGCGCCATTCGGAGACCCTGCATGCCTTGCTGGATCAGCCCCGTCGCCTGATTATCTCCATACTGTGCGGTAACGAGCTGGTCAACATTGCCGCAGCCGCGAATATGACGGGGATCGTGGTGAGCCTTTACGGTGTGGACCGCGCCGGCTTGGTCAGTGTCCTGGTCATGGTGCCATTATTATTGCTGTTTGGCGAGGTGACGCCAAAGACCATTTCTGTTTCCAACCCGGTGCGTATCAGCACTGCAATCGTGGCGATGCCCATGAGCCTGTGGGTCAGGATTGTGACACCTCTGGTGTGGATGATTCGAAGTGTCGCTGACCGACTCACCACCCTGATCGTCGGCGAGGAGAAAGCCGCCGAGAACATACTGCAGCTGGATGAGTTCCGCACCCTGGTGGAGGAGGTGGCAAAAGAGGGTGAACTTAACGCCACCGAGCGGGCCCTGATCTACAATCTGCTCGAAGCGGGTGATACCGAGGTTGTGGAGATCATGACGCCCCGAACCCGCACCGCATTTCTTAATTCGGACATGACTGTCCCCGAAATGGTCGATAAATTCCGTGCTTTCCGGCATCCCCGCGTTCCCCTGTTTTCCGTCCATCGGGACAATGTGGTGGGTTTTGTTCACGCCGAAGACGTACTGCGGATTCTGCTCGACAAGGTGGATCTTACGACGCTGGAACCTGCGGATATTATGCGTCCGCCGGTGGTTGTGCCGCTCACCAAAAAAGTGGATGAGATGTTCGACTTCTTCCAGGCAAACAACGCACGTGCAGCGGTGGTACTCAATGAGTTCGGTGGTGTCGAGGGCTTCGTCAGCATGCAGGATGTTCTGACCTTTATATTCGGCCAGATTTCCGGCGAAGTGAAGGGCCAGGAGTTGTATCAGGAGCGCGACGAGAATTCCTACGAAGTCAAAGGCGATATGAAACTGACCGACTTCAACAACCTGACCAACTTCGGTATTGAGGATCCGCGCATGACGACCATCGGTGGTGTCGCGTTCCGCCATCTTGATCGTTTACCCAAGGTCGGTGACAGCGTCAATCTGGAAGGCGTTCTCATCGCAGTGCTGGAAATGGACGAACATCGTATCGCGTCAGTGCGGGTAAGCTGTCGTCCCGGAGGGCAGGAATCGGCAGAGGAGGAGGGAACGCAGAAAGATGAAGCGGAAACTGACGCCGCCGCTGAAGCGGGGGGTGCAGAGTCGGATGCTCAAAAGGTAGCAGCGGCGGTTGAGGAAAAGCTGCCGGTTACGGTTGACGCTACAGCGGATAGTCAGGATGCGGACCGGAAGCCGATTCCGGGTGATTACAGAAAAGAGGCCTGAGTTATGGAGTTTCTAGTCATCTCGCTGATTATGGTGCTTTTGCTGCTGTTGAAAGGGTTTTTTTCCGGCTCGGAAATGGCCCTGGTGAACTCGGACAAGCTCAAGCTGCACCATAAGGCGAAACAGGGTCACAGAGGCGCTCAACTGGTACTGAAGCTGTTTCAGACACCGGACGTGGTGCTGGGAACCACGCTGGTCGGTACCAACATATCCACCATCGTATTAACAACGATCGGCACCATGCTGATGATTCGCTACTTCGGTGAGGCAGGTGATTTCTATGCGGTGCTGCTGTTCACGCCGCTGTTCCTGATTCTTGGCGAAGTCGTCCCCAAAAGTGTCTATCAGCAGAAGTCCGATGAAATTGCACCGATCATTGTCTATCCGCTGCGGGTTTTTTCGGCACTGTTCTATCCCCTGGTCTTCGTTTTTTCCCGCGTGGCCCGTCTGGGCGCCAGGCTGGTGGGCGGTGGCAAGACGGAACAGAACGTTTTCATAACCCGGGAACAAATGCGTATGGTCGTTGAAATGGCCGATCGCGGTGCGAGCGTGGATGTGTTCGACCGTGCCCGTATCAAACGCGCGATTCGTTTCGCCGAAACCTCCGTTGGTGAAGCCATGATTCCCGTTGCCGAAATGACGGCAATCAATCGCAACCGGGATACCCGCAGCGCTATCCAGCAGGTGCGCAGGCGCGGTTACAATCGGTTGCCCGTTTACACTGGCAATATCAGCAACATCGTCGGCATCGTGACCCTGACGACCTGGGATCTCATGGATCCCGAGCTGGCAGACCGGTCGATCGAGGACCTCATTAAACCCGCCTATTATGTCTCACACTACCAGAGCATTGACCAGTTGCTTCCCATACTGCGCACGCGGGAAGATCACATGGCGATTGTGGTGGATGAATTCGGTTCCGCGATGGGCATGATAACAATGGAAGATATTTTGGAGGAAGTGGTCGGCGAGATCGATGTGGGTTATGACTTCGAAGAATACCTGCCCCGTCGCAAACGGACATTCGAGGTGCTGGGCGAAGAAACCTATATCATAGACGCGCGTCTTCCCATCTCCGAGGCAAACGACGTACTGTTCGCCAACCTGCCGGCCGCCGAATCACATACCATCGGTGGCCTGGTGATGGCCCGCTTGCGCCATATCCCGAAACAGGGTGAGTCTGTTGTCGAGTCGGGCTTTCGCTTCACGGTGGAAGAGGCCACCGATCGTTCAATCGTTAAATTGCGGGTGGAGCCGGAATAGAGGTTGTTCTGTTTCTGCGGCCTCGTGTTGACCAGGGGCTGGCACCCCTTCAGTTACTGAACTTCTCTCCTCGTGCCTTGCCCGACATCCGGGGCGGCAAGGCCGCCGTTTTCATCGTGTTAACAGGCCCTGGCGGCGCCAAATCGACGATTGCGGAAACTACCTAGGATGGTATACTGTCGTTTTTTGGCGACTCTCAAGCTGGATCTCTTTGTATGCCATATAGTTTCTGCGGCAGAGACCGTTAAGGGGGGCGGGCCGGATTATCGGCGCGGGCAGGCAGCTGCCGGTAGGCGGCCGACTTTAAGTTGACAAGAAGATCCTTAATTTATGCGAGCAATAGTTGTCAGGCATTACAAGACCCTGCTCAACGCCTCTGACCGGATACTGGGTTGGGGAGATGCGCCGCGCGTTGATGATTGGCGGGCTGATGTCAACTACGTTCAAAACAGGTTGCGGGAGGAGGTCATCCATTTTGATGCCATCTATTCCAGTGGCCTTGAAAGAGCACGACAGACGGCAATGTTCTATGCGAGGTGTAATCGCATACATATCGTACACGACTCGCATGAACTGAATGAGGTCAACTACGGATTGCTGTACGGAAAGAGCAAGAAGTGGGTGGCGAAGCATATTGCCGAGCACAAGAAAAATCCTGATTATGTTTACCCCGAGGGCGAAAGTTTCCGGCAGATGCAGCAACGCAGCGTCAGTTTCCTCTCTTCCCTGGCAGAGTCCTGTCCTGGACACACCCTCCTTTTTGTCGTCCATGCCGGCGTTATCAGGGGGCTCGTTAGCCATTATTTAGGCCTGGAGTACGCTGAGAATCTCAAGCAGAAAATTTCCCACCGCTATATCGGGCAATTCGAGTTTGAGGGGGTAAAGTGCAAGCGTTATGACGAGTTGGGCCAAAAATCCGGCTTTGTACAATCGGGTGCAGTCAAGCTTCCCTATCGCTGTTCCGCGTCAGCAGCTGCTCAGAAAAGTATCGGAAGTGCCTTGTATTTGTGATCCATTTGAATGTGACACCATAATTCAGACGTTAAGCAGGTGTTGTTCCTCCATATTCTCAAGTTCTCTGGATCCGGATATCACTAAGGCGGGGTCGGGGACAAAATCCAGTTCATCGTTGAGGCGCTCGTAGGGGACAGAATTCAGGATGACCTTGATGGCATTTAGCCGTGCCTGGTGTTTGTTGTCGGCTCGGATCACCTTCCAGGGCGCGTGTGTGGTGTGCGTGGTCTTGAGCATTTTATATTTCACCTGGGTGAAGTCATTCCAGCGTTCCTGGGCCTGTGCATCGACCTCTCTCAGTTTCCACTGGTGCAGCGGATCAGTTTTGCGGCTTTTGAAGCGGCGTTCCTGCTCTTCCCTGGTGACACTGAAATAGAATTTGATCAGGATGGTGCCCTGATGTACCAGGTCTTTCTCGAATCCGGTGACGCTACGCATGAAATCCTGGTATTCCTGATCAGTACAGAAGCCGAATATCGGTTCGACCGTTGCGCGAGTGTACCAGCTGCGGTCGAACAGGACGACCTCGCCACCGCGTGGGAACAGTCTGATATAACGCTGGAAAAACCACTGCGTTTTTTCCTGTTCGGTGGGTTTTGCAAGCGCGACGACCCGGTAGTGCTTTTCGTTCATGTAACGGGTGACACGGCGGATGGTTCCGCCCTTGCCGGCTGCGCCACGTCCCTCGAACAGAATGATCATGCGGGTTCCGCTTCCTTCAAGGTAGCGCTGCATCCTGATCAGCTCAGCCTGGTAGGGTTTAAAGTCTTCTTCCCGATGAAAGCGGCGAAGTGCTTTTTTTTCGATATCCGTCAGATGCTGGTTTGCTGATTCCTGTTGGTCGATGGCAGGATTGGCACCCCCATCAGATGCAAGTGGCATGACATTGCCGGATTTTTCTTTGACTTGCTTAATTGCATTTTGGTCCTGTTGAGCTGACATGCAGGATACCTGTATAGGGGCCGGGAAACATGCGTGTACGGTGCCGGACGGGCCTTCGCGTGTCCGGGTCGGGTCACTCATTGGGCAAGCAGATGCTATTCCCTCACGGAAGACTCTCCGATGATCTGCTCGATGCCTTCATGGATTTCCGTGGTCTCGCGCGCCATCAGCAACTTCGACAGCCTGTTGGTAACCGAACGCTGCCGGTGCGCGAGCAGAATCGCCATGTGATAGAGCAGTTTATAGGCAACGAGCTCGTCGTTGTCGATCAAGGCATCGAAGGTGCTGCGTGGTACACGAAACACCACCGAATTTTCGCAGGCACGGATGGTTGCTGAGCGTGGCAAACCGTCCAGAATGGCTATTTCTCCGAAGCAGGCTCCCGGACCAAGCACCGAGATCAGTTTCTCATCGCTGCCCGATTTCTTGATAACTTCTACCTTTCCGGTGTACAGGACGTACCAGGCATCGCCAGGGTCTCCCTCGTTGAATACGATCTCGCCAGCCTTGAACAGCTGCACCTCCACGATGTGCAGGATTTCCACGATTTCCAATGGATCGAGCTTTTCAAACATCGGAGTTTCGAGCAGAAAGGTTATCATCCTCTCACGCGTCACTGCTGTTGTCATAATTTCCTCCAGGCATATTGGACAGATCAGGAAAGTGGGCAGATCAAGCTGTATACCGTTAATATCAATGATAGCCAATTTAGCCAGAAACGCAGCGGAATGAAACTGACATACATCAAGCTCAGCTCATTCTCTTGACCTTGACCATGCGGAACTGATCCCGGCGGACTAGGATAAACCTGATTTGGACTATTAAATCAACAGGCTAAGTATCTGTACGGCCATCTGCGTTGCTGCGTCCCCTTGAGGTAGAATGGCTACCCCGGCGGTTACGCACCTGGCGGCCAGCTTGCTGAAATCCTCTGTATATATGAGACAGTACACCAGATCTTTTGGCCTGGGAATCTTTGTCGCTGCCCTGGGGCTGCTGGTTTACTTCGGTCTGTTCGGTTTTGATCTGGAAGAAAACCTGGGTCTGGATCTGTTGATAAGAGCGCAGGGCCAAAGGCCGGCGCCGTCCGAGGTGTTGGTGGTCAACCTGGATAAGACGTCGGCAGATCGTCTCGGGCTTCCTGCGGAACTCCATAAGTGGCCACGCACAGTCCATGCGCAGCTGGTCGATCGATTGCACAGGGCCCGCGCAAGTGTTGTTGCCTTTGATGTGTTTTTTAAGGAGGCGCACAGCGGGGAAGAGGATCAGGCTCTGGCCAGGGCAGTAGCACGTGCCGGAAATGTTATTCTGTACGCCTACCTGCAGCGGGACGAGGTGGGTTTATCAGTGCCGATGCAGACCCGGGGCAGTACGGTTAACGTTGAACGACTGGTGGCGCCGACAGCGGATATCGCATCGGCTGCCGTGGCCAGCGTGCCGTTTGCGCTGCCGAAAAGCAAAGTCAAGGTGAGCCAGTTCTGGACTTTCCGTCGCAGCGCCGGTGATACGCCCACCTTGCCGGCGATAGCCTTGCAATTCTATGCGCTGGATGCTTATGACGATTTCATACGTTTGTTGCGCGAGGTAAATCCGCAGGCCGCGAACCAACTGCCGAGCAACAAGCAGGAGATCCTGTTTAATCAGGGTCTGCCAGGAATGATGGATCGATTAAAGGCCTCGTTCGTTAACTGGCCGGGCCTGGCCCCGTCTTTGCTGGAGCGATTGCGATCGAACCCCGGCCTGGTCACAGACCCGGAGGTTCGCCGCCGCCTTGTGGCTATGATCAGCCTGTATCAGGCGGGTGATCTACATTATCTCAATTTCTATGGGCCACCCTATAGTATTACTACGGTATCGTATGCCGACATATTAGGTACGGGCGATCCGCCCGTGGATCTCACCGGCAAGGCTGTATTCATCGGTCAGTCCGCGGGATTTCAGCCGAATCAGACAGACGGTTTTTACACGGTCTACTCGCAGCCCGACGGACTGGATATCAGCGGTGTCGAGATTGCCGCCACAGCGTTTGCCAACCTTTTAACGCAGTCGACCATCAGACCGTTGAATCCACTGCTGTTTATGACGCTCATCGTTGCCTATGGTTTGATCGCTGCGACCTTGAGTCGTCGTTTCTCGGCAGTACGATCCATCGGACTGAGCGTTCTGCTGGCAGCTGCTTACGGCGTGGTATCCTTCGCCGCCTTTCAAACCTGTCATTTGTGGCTGCCGGTTGCCGTACCGCTGTTAATTCAAAGCCCCGTTGCCCTTGTCGCCGGGCTTGCCGTGGGGCATTGGGAGGCCAGCCAGGAGCGCAATCGCATTCGTCAGGCGTTCGGGCACTACCTCCCTGATAAAGCGGTGGATAAGTTGTTACTCGCAACCGGACCGTTGCACACCCATCATGAACTTCAGTATGGCATTTGTCTTGCTACCGACGCCGAGCAATACACCCGACTCGCGGAATCCATGGCGCCCGATGCGTTGCAAGCCTATATGAATCGATACTATCAGGTGCTGTTCGAACCGGTTCGCACCCGCGGCGGTATCGTGTCGGATGTCATCGGTGATGCCATGCTGGCGATCTGGTCAGCCCGCGAAAGCGACATCAACTTGCGTGCCCAGGCCTGTCACGCCGCTGTGGAAATCGCATGCAATGTTGACAGGTTTAATGCCGGTAATGACGCTCGACTGCCGACCCGCATCGGTCTGCATGCCGGTGTATTGGCGCTGGGTAACCTGGGCGCCATGGACCACTTCGAATACCGGGCAGTGGGCGACATCGTCAATACAGCATCCCGCATCGAGGGGGTCAACAAGACATTGAATACGGCCATTCTGGTTTCCCAGGCGGTGATGGAAGGTATTACGGGTTTTGTTACACGGGAACTGGGCAGTTTTCGGTTGGTGGGGAAAGAACAACCGGTCACGCTGTATGAGTTGCTCGGACGCATCGCACAGGTGGAGGACCGGGTCAGGGAGCGTCTTTTACAAGACTTTGCCCGGGGACTGGCGGCCTACAGGAATCAGGCGTGGCAACAGGCCGCGACGATATTTGAGGACATTCTGCAAACAGCTCCCGCCGATGGCCCAACGAAATTTTACCTTGAGCTGTGTAAACAGTACCTGCTGCAACCCCCACCCCAACCCTGGAATCAGGTCGTTTATCTGCAGCGGAAATAGCCGACAGGCTTTTTTATTCACCTGAAATTTCTCGGAAAGCTACTATAATATTTGGGGTTAAGGGGGGCACCATGTCCTGTGAATGGCCCCTGATGTTCGGGATGACGGAAAAACCATAAGGAGACATCCAAATGACCGGGAAGGAGCTGCAGTGAAGCCCGGCCGCCATTGCGGAAACCGCTGCCATGTCCTGTTGTTCGCGGTACTGTGTTATCTGGCCGGGCTGTCGGCGGCGGCCCTTGCCGCCGAGCGCTGCGACCCGTGGGTGGCGCAGGCTGCATCCATTCAGGGTAATGTGGAACGCCGTCTCGCTGGAGCGTTGCAATGGCAGACGCTGCAGCGGTCCGATCTCCTCTGCCAGGGCGATGAGGTGCGCGTGCGTGACAACAGTCGCGCTGCCTTGATTCTCTCTAACCACACCATTCTGCGTCTGGACCAGAATACCACGGTCACCTTTACCGGGCTGCAAGCGGATAAGCCGGCGTGGCTGGATCTGGTGCAGGGCGTTGCGCATTTTATCAGTCGCGTAAAACAGTCTTTTAAAGTCGTCACACCGTTCGTTAATGCCTTCGTAGAAGGCACCGAATTTGTTGTGGATGTGCGCAAGCAGGCTACACAGATTACCGTATTCGAAGGCCATGTGGCGGCACGCAACGCACAGGGTAAAGTGGTGCTGAGCAACGGCCAGGTCGCAGTTGCCGCTGCTTCGCAGGCGCCGCTTCTGCAGGCTGTCGTGCGACCGCGGGACGCGGTGCAGTGGGCGCTATACTACCCGGTCATTATGGATTTCGACGCCAAGCGGTTTGCGACGCTACCCCCACAATGGCGCCAGCCGCTGCAACAGTCCTTGCAAGCCTACCAGGCCGGTGATGTGGCTGCTGCGCTGGATCAGATCGATGCGCTGCCGGCCACTCAGCCGGAGCTGGTTCAGGTTTACAGCTATCGGGCTTCGCTGCGCCTGAGCGTCGGTCGTGTGACGGAAGCCCGCAGTGATCTGGTGTCGGCTGCAGCCATCAAACCTGATGACAGCGATGTGCTCGCCCTGCTGAGCATCATTGCGGTGGTGCAGAATCAATCCGCGCAGGCACTGGAACTGGCACAGAACGCGGTGGCAGCCGATGCTCAAAACCCCGCTGCAGCGCTGGCGCTGTCCTATGCGCAGCAGAGCGGTTTTGACGTGGAGGGTGCTCTGGTGACGCTGCAGGCGGCAGTGGCCTCCCGGCCCGATGATGCGTTGCTGTGGGCGCGACTGGCGGAACTGTATCTGTCGGTTGGCAAACTTGGCAAAGCCCTCGATGCCGCCCGCCAGGCCGCACAATACAATCCCAGGCTGGCGCGCACCCAGAGTGTGCTCGGATTTGCGTATCTGACCCGGATCAGGATTGCTCAGGCCAAAGAGGCCTTTGCACGGGCGATTGAGCTGGATCAGACCGATCCGTTAACGAGACTCGGGCTGGGTCTGGCGGTTATTCGACAGGGAGGCCTCGAGGACGGGCGTGGCGAGATCGAACTGGCAGCCAGTCTCGATCCCGACAACAGCCTGATTCGCAGTTATCTGGGTAAGGCCTACTTCGATGAAAAACGCGATCGTGTGGCCGCCACCGAGCTGGCGATGGCGAAACAGCTGGATCCCAATGACCCAACGCCCTGGTTTTACGATGCCATTCGTAAACAAACCGTGAATCGTCCCGTCGAGGCGTTGCAGGATCTGCAGAAATCGATTGAGTTGAACGACAATCGGGCCGTGTATCGCTCGACGCTGCTGCTGGACGACGACCTGGCGGCACGCTCTGTCAATCAGGCGCGCATATTTCAGGATCTGGGCTTTGATAAGCCGGCGCTGGTGACGGGCTGGAAGTCGGTTACCATTGCTCCGGACAACTTCTCCGCCCACCGTTTCCTGTCCGACAGCTACGCGGCGTTGCCAAGGCACAATATCGCGCGTACCAGCGAGCTGTTGCAGTCTCAGCTTCTGGCACCAATCAATGATACCCCCCTGCAGCCGCAACTGGCTGAAGCCAATCTGGCCATTGTTGAAAATTCCGGACCACTGGTGGCTGCTTACAACGAATACAACCCCATGTTCATCAGTGACGGCGTGCACCTGCAGCTCAACGGACTCTATGGTAATAACGATACCTGGGGCAATGATGCGGTTTTCTCGGGCATCAACAAAAAACTCTCTTACAGCCTTGGCCAGTTCCACTACGAGACAGACGGCTTCAGAGACAACAACGATAATGATGAAGATATCTATAACGGTTTTCTCCAATACGCCATTTCGCCGCGGCTCAATGTACAGGGCGAGTTCCGGCGCCGCGAGATCGATCAGGGTGATCTGCGCCTGAATTTTGACCCGGAACTGTTTTCTGACAGCCGGCGCCGAAAGGTCAACCAGAGCACCTTCCGGCTGGGCGGGCATTATGAACCAACGCTGTCTTCGGATGTCCTGGTTTCCTATATCTATAGCGATGTAAATGAAAAGCTGGCTGTTCCAGGCGACAATGAGCCTGGTATCGACAGTGACGAGGCTGCCGATGCCCGGCAGCTGGAGGCGCAGTTCCTGTACCGGCAGCACAGCTATAATGTGGTCGCCGGCGGCGGCAGGTATGACGTGGATTACACTGGCGGCAGTATACTCGACTGGACGCCGGTGTTTTCTTTTGCCTGTCCGCCCTCACCACCTTTCCCGCCAGTGCCGTGTTCACTGCCTGCACAACCCGACAGTCAGCAAGATTCAGTGTATCTGTATACCAACATCACTTATCCGCGCAATCTGACCTGGACGCTGGGACTCGGTTACGATTCGGTAGAGTTGTATAACGATGATAACGACCGTTACAGTCCGAAGCTCGGTGCCCAGTGGGACATCAGCAGCGGGACGCGCCTGCGGCTGGCCTATTTCGAAACCGTGAAGCGCAGCCTGGTGGTGGAGCAGAGTATCGAGCCAACCCAGGTGTCGGGCTTCAACCAGTTCTACGACGAAAGGAACGGCTCTCGATCCGATAACTATGGAGCCGCGATTGATGCACGCTTCTCAGCTGCTCTGTACAGTGGTCTGGAGTACATGCGCCGTGACGTCGATGTGCAGCAGATAAATACTGAGTTTGCGACTAAAGATTTTGAGAAACGCAAAGAAGATAGCTACCGGGCCTACTTCAACTGGGCTCTGAACAAACGCTGGGCCCTGACAGCGGAATATCGACTGGAAAAAATCGATAATGGCAACAATCCTGGCCCGCGTCAGCTCGATACAGCCACCGTTCCGGTCGGCCTGAACTTTTTCCACCCGGACGGTATGTTTGCCAGTCTTGGTGTCTCTTACGTGGACCAGGAAATCAAACGCCAGTTATCCTCGCAGCGGAACGGCGATGATTTTACGCTGGTGGATGTTGCGCTGGGTTACCGGCTTCCGAAGCGTTACGGCATTATCGGTGTGGAAGTGCAGAACCTGTTCGACAAAAACTTCTCTTACCAGGACCGCAATTTCATGACGTCCGAACTGGTTCCGCCAGAGTACATCCCGGACAGGACGATTCTGGGCCGAATCAGCCTGAACTTTTAGCGGGCTTTGCCTGCTTGCTTCACGAGAGACTTTTTTCTTTTACTCAGGAGGAAATACCATGAATAAGCAATGTCTGAAAACCACGGTAGCCACAGTCGCCCTGATTGTCGGCAGTCTGATAAGCGCCTGTGCCAATTCGGGTGGGCAATATGGGAAGGAACCAACACGGCAAAGTACTTTGCCCGCGGATGTGAAGGTGCTAAGTCCACAGGCGGCAAAGGAGCTCAGTTTCAGCGACAGTGAACTGGCCGTGGTCTTTGCGGTGGACAAGGATGGCAATATTCAGGCTTATACAACAGATGGCAATAAAGCAGTCTCCCGGGAGTTTCCGCTGCCGGCCGGCGAAATCGAGCACATGAGTACAATCACCACGTTTCAGACCAGCAATCCTAAAACGTGCTGGACGATGTTTGGTACCCTGGTCTGTGTTAGCTGGTAGTATCCGCTACAGCTGCAGTTCCGGTGATCGCTCCGCCGGCTAGCGGCAGGCCTGCAATGCGCGAGCCGGTGGAGTACCGTTGGGTTAGCGTCAAACAAGCTGGCAACAGTCGTGAGAGTCGGTGTCCTGGAAATCCGAATTCCCAGGCTGTAGTTGCCAGTAGGCTTTTTCAACAGTCTGCCCGGCATCTTCTTAGTGCGTCTGTCGGATTGTCCCGCGTTCTTTGAGCGGTGGGCACTTGTTGCAAACCGTTGAATTCGTTGCACTGGCGTTGCAGTGGGAGTATTATAATAAATAATCAATAAAAACAAATAGATTAAATATATAGTTAAAGTATTATTTCATATCTATGTTGCAATGCTTCACTTTTTACAAACATCAACCCTACAGTAAAACAGTGACTTACAAATTGGTCTGCATTTTGCAATTGTACTTAGTGATGCACCCTTAATAAGTTTCGTTAAGTGGCCGGGAAGGCAGTATGAAACTCAATTCAGTGGTTTCGACAGCATTGCTCCTGTAGCGCCGTGCCCGAGAAGAGATGGTCGTGCAAAATTTTACCAAACCGTTTAATCCGGGCGATGGATATAACAATAAATGGGTGAATAGGCATGTTTTCTACTAGTCTTATTGAGTCCAAGAGGAGACTTTGATTATGAAGAAACCGATGAAAACTTTGACTGGTGTTGCCCTGGGTGGCGCACTTTCATTGTTTGCCCTGTCAGCAAACGCCTGGTGGGGCAGTAACTACGGGTATGGTCCCTGGGGCGGTGGCCCCTGGTATG
>Ga0055476_10000262_pt1 | contig 13398 bp, 12 predicted proteins | sample Muzzi_CordC_D2_FD_57682 | JGI IMG/M metagenome (GOLD analysis project Ga0055476, IMG submission 57682) | Wetland microbial communities from San Francisco Bay, California, USA, that impact long-term carbon sequestration - Muzzi_CordC_D2 | ecosystem: Environmental > Aquatic > Marine > Wetlands ... | reverse complement strand
TGCCATCGTGCTGGTTCAGCTGATCGGCATCGCCCGCCTGGTGGAGATGCCGGTACCCTTTAGCTTTCTCAGCGCCCGCGACCTGCTGGCCTGGGTTGCGGTATTTACCATTATCCTGCCGACCTTCACCGCCCTGCGTCAGCACGACGCCAAACGCCTGCTGGCGTGGCACGGTATCGGTCAGGGTGGTTACATGCTGCTTGGTATACTGATCGCCGACGATCTCGGTTCTGCCGGCGGACTGATGCATGTTTTCAACCACGCGACCTACCAGGCGATGCTGTTCATGGCGGTTATTGCCGTGATCCATCGCACCGGCACCTCGGATCTCAACAAGCTGGGCGGGCTGGTGACACGCATGCCGCTGTCCTTCGTCGCCATGCTGATCGGCATCATCGGCCTGGCCGGCTTGCCACCCATGAACGGTTTCGTTTCCAAGTGGCTGATCTACCGCTCACTGATTATCGATGGCAGCCCGCTGTTGTTTTTGGGCGCCGTAGTCGGAACGCTCGGTACCATACTCAGCGTGTACAAGTTGATCCATAATACCTTTCTGGGTCAGTTGCGGCTGGAACACGAGGACATAGATGAAGCGCCACTGAGCATGATCCTGCCGATGATGATTTTGTCCGCCGTGGTCTTTATCACCGGCTACTTCCCGGGGCTGGTACTGGACTGGGTCGCGGCAGCACAGACCTCCATGGGACTGCCGGCACTGGCACACCACCTGGGTGGTGTGGCTACCGACAAGGGAGGCCTGGATATGATATGGATCGTCTCCATACTGCTGGCCGGTTTCGCGGTCGGCACGCTGGTTTTCTTCAGCGGCAACCGCCACAAACGCGTGCACCAGCTGGATAACTACGCGGGTGGCCATTTCCTGACCGCCGAGACACGCTACCAGTACAGCGATAACTTCTATCCCGGCCTCATGCATCTGATCGGACCCTGGTACCGAAAGAGCTTCCGCTGGCTCGAACGTGGCTTTGTTTCTGCGGTGGATACCGTGTCTCTGGCAATGCAGGGGCTGTATCGGCACACCCATCCGTCGTTCTATTTACTGGCAGTTGTTGTGATTGCACTGTCGTGGGTAGTTACCGGTGTGTGATTGTATAACCACAAAGGACACCAAGGGCACAAAGGTTTGTAACCCTGGTGCCTCAAGAAACTCAGGCTAACCAATGAGCACAAGCGAACTGTTACTCGAACTCACACTCATGCCACTGGTTGCCTTTGTAGTCGGCCTTGCTATGGTGCTGATGATGCGCAAGATCGCGGCGCGTATTCAGCGGCGTATCGGCCCGCCGTTGCTGCAACCACTTTATGACATCGTCAAGCTGTACGGCAAACAGACCCAGATCTCTCATGGCCTGATTCACGAAATCGGCATCATCATGGCGGTGGGCGGCTATGTGGCTGCAGAAACCTTGTTACCGGTACCCGGCATGGACGGCCTGGCGGACAAGGGCGGAGCCATAACCCTGGCCTATGTGATGATGATACCGTCACTGGGTCTGGCGCTCGGCGTCGGCCAGTGCGCCAACCCGAACGGCTCCATCGGCATCTCGCGCGCCCTCACCGCCATGCTGGCCTACGACATTCCCTTCATCCTGGTTATCTTCGGTGTTGCCTACGTCTATGGCACCACCAATCTGGCCGATATCATCGCCATCCAGCAACAGCAGGGGCCCGGCGGTTGGGGTATCATGCAGATGCCATTGCTGGCCATCGCCGGCCTGCTGACGCTGCCGGCAATGATGGGCAAGCACCCGTACGAGATCTATGTCGCCCCGGCGGAAATTGCCACCGGTCCGATGGTGGAGATGGGCGGCAAGTTCATGGGCGGACTGTTTGTCATGCAGTGTTTCCAGCTGTACACGGTGGCGGTGCTCTACACCACGCTGTTTCTGGGCGGCGGAGAAAACTGGCTGACCTTCCTGCCGAAAATCTTTGCCGTGGTGGCCATACCGATGTCCGTCGCTTACGTCTTCCCGCGTTACCGGACCGAGGATGTCATCCGCCTGATGTGGAAATGGCCGGTACTGGTCGGTCTGATGGGACTTGCGGTTATCATGAAATAAACGGGGCAGTGACATGAGTACAATCGACAATATTCCGGTTCGCCATGAAACACCGGTGGCTGAGACCGGCAGCAAGCGCAGTAACCCGCTGGCCCATGTGTTCGACGAGCTGGTGAATTTCTGCCGTTCCCGTTCCCTGTTCATGCTGCACTACTGCACCGGCTGCGGCGCTATAGAACTGCCCCCGGCCATGACATCCCGTTTCGACATGGAACGCCTCGGCATCCAGCCGATGGTGTCACCGCGCCAGGCGGATATCCTCTTGATTACGGGTTATGTCTCCATTAAAACCCTCAAGCGCGTTATCCTGACCTACGAGCAGATGCCGGCGCCAAAATACGTCATCGGTATCTGTTCCTGCACCGTCAACGGCGGCATGTACTGGCAGAGCTACGCCACCGCCAAGATGCTCAAACAGTACATGCCCGTGGATATCTACATCGCCGGCTGCATGCCCAGACCGGAGGCCGTCATCAGTGGGCTGCGTACGCTGATGGATGACATCGAGAGTGGGCGAGCGGATTCCTGGAAGAAGTATTTTCAGAATTACGATTACTACCTGGGCAATCAGCAGCAGCTGTTTGGCGAACACTGGCAGACGCCCACCGACATCATCGCCGAGGCGCACCACTACGAGCTGATCACGGAGCAGACGCTGGGAGAACATACGGCTTTACTGGAGAAACACCAGAAACCGCTGGACGCGCTGGAAATGCGACTGACAGGCAAAGAGAAGCAGAAAACGTGAGCAAGGAATTAAACATCTGGCTGGACAACCTGCTGGAAGACATCGAAAGCGTTCAGTTTAATCGCAAGAGTTCGCGCCGCGTGCGTGTTGACGTGGCATCCGAAGCCCTACCGGCGCTGCTGGAGTTGCTGCAGGGTCACGCCAGCTACGTGCATCTGTCTGCAATCACCTGTGTGGACTGGATCGATGATGACGAGTTCGAACTGGTTTATCACGTCTGGTCCTATGAAACCCGCTCACTGGTTTCCGCGCATACGCGCATACCGCGTGACCCGGGGGTATATCTGTCGATTTATGACCTGTACCAGCCAGCGGCTTTTTTCGAGCGCGATATCCATGAAATGTTCGGTGTCTATTTCGAAGGCAGCCCGGACATGGGGAGGTTCATCCTCACCGAATGGGACGGACCGCCACCGATGCGCAAGGAGTTCGACTCGGAATCGTTTGTGAACCAGACATTCACCTGGGAACAATATCACCCGCAATGGCTGAAGGATATTGAAGAGGAAGGCGGTGGCATCACCACCCGGCCGGAGGATGTGCGCTGATGAGGCCCGAGAACTACCAGGCGAAAAGCCAGCCGCCCAGCAACGAATACGAGCTCAACTTCGGCCCCAATCACCCCGGCATTGAAGGCAACTATGCCTTCAAGGTAAAGCTCAACGGCGACGAGGTGCTCGAAGCCCACGCCGATGCCGGCTATCTGCACCGCGGTTTCGAGAAGCTGATGGAAGGGCGTCTGTGGATCCAGAACATCGCGCTGGTACCGCGCATCTGCGTGCCCGACCCGGTGCCCATGGAAGTCTGCTACTCGCTGGCGATCGAGGAAATCGGTGGCCTGCAAGCACCGGAACGCGCGCAATGGATCCGGGTCATGCAGCTGGAAATGTCGCGCCTGGCGGCACACCTGTTTGCCTTTGGCGGCCACGCCGCCACCACCGGCATGTACACCCCGATGTTCTGGGGTGTTGCCGACCGCGACCTTGTGCTCGACCGCTTTGAAGAGCTGACCGGTGGCCGTGTCTACAGCATTTACAATATTCCTGGCGGCGTGCGCCGCGATATTCCTGACGGTTTCCTGGAACGTCTGAGCAACCTGCTGGACTACCTGCAATCACGCCTGCCCGACTACGACAACCTGTTTTTTACCAATCAGGTGTTCGTCAAACGGGCGCGTGATGTCGGCAAAATGACCCAGGAGCAGGCGCTTAAATGGGGCGTGACAGGGCCCAACCTGCGAGCCACCGGACTGGCGTTTGACGTGCGCCGCGATGATCCCTACCTGGTATACGACAGGATCGAGTTTGATATCCCCACCGAACCGGGTGGTGATGCCCTGTCGCGCAACCTGGTACGCCGCGCAGAGCTGAAACAAAGTATTCATATCCTGCGTCAGGTCATCGATCGCCTACCCTCCATCAAGGGTCCGATCCGTTGCCCGATCCCGAACCCGCTGGCCTGGAATGTGCCTGCCGGTGAAGCCTATACCCGGGTGGAATCCTCCAAGGGTGAACTGGCCTACTACGTGGTGTCCACGGGTGGCGACAAGCCCTACCGCGTGCACGTACGCGGACCTTCCAGCATGCACGCGGTACAGGTGCTGGAAAACCTGGCGGTGGGTTCACGACTGGAAGACATTGCACAGATCATGTTCTCGCTGGATGCCTGCCCACCGGAGGTCGATCGCTGATGTCGGATATCCCGTACAAGGACAAGGGCAGCATCCTCAGGCCGATCAAGACGCTGAGCTTCTTTGCCCGCAAGGCGGTGACTGAAAAGATCGAGCCACGCCCGGCGGCGGCGAATTACCGCGGCTTCCACGTCAATGACTGGGAAGTGTGCATCGGCTGCAGCACCTGCCAGAAAGTGTGCGACAACGCGGCCATCAGCATGGTGAAGATACCCAGCCTGCCGGAGGATCCGGTCAAGGGTATCCGTAACGAGCGCCCGGCGATTGATTACGGGCGCTGCTGCTGGTGCGGGCTGTGCGTGGACATCTGCCCGACCAGCTCGCTGTCCCTGACCACGGAATATGTGCACACCTGCCGTGAGGACGAACTCGACAGCTACTTCATCCTGCCGGACCCCAAAGGAATTCACGATAAACATTTCCCCAAGGGCTGGGCCAAGACCGAAGACGCCGACCTGGTGGACCTCGAACGCCAGCCCATGGAAGAAATGGACGCCGAAGAGCGCCTCAAGTCGTTCGACGAGATGGTGGAGGGTTTTACCGATCAGCAGGCAATCATCGAGGCATCCCGCTGTGTGCAGTGCGGCATGTGCCACGATTCCTGTCCCACCCACATGCACGCCCCGGAATACATACGCGCGATCTGGGAAGGCAACGCCGAGGAGGCGGTGCGACAGATCTACCGCAGCAACCCCTTTTCCCACGTCTGTGGCCGGGTCTGTACACATCGCTGCGAGACTGCCTGTTCGATTGGCCGGCGCGGTGAGCCGGTGGCGATACGCTGGCTGAAACGCTATGCAATGGATTCGGTATCGGACCTGCGCATCCGCGAAATTGCCGCCGAGGGCAAAGTCGACTATATCAGCGGCAAAAAGGTCGCTATCATCGGTGCCGGCCCCGCAGGTCTGACCGCTGCCTTCGATCTGATCAGGAAAGGCCACGAAGTCACCGTGTTCGAGGCGCTCGACAAACCCGGCGGCATGACACGTTACGGTATTCCCGAATATCGCCTGCCCTACGATCGCCTTGATGCTGACGTCGCGGTCATCAGCTCGCTGGGTGTCAAAATCCAGTACAACACCCGTATCGGCCAGGACATCAGTATCAGCGAACTGGAACGAAACTATGATGCCGTGCTGGTTGCCATCGGCCTGCAGCAAGGCCGTTCGACCCGCGTTCCCGGCAGTGACCACAAACAGGTGAAGAAAGCGGTGGATCTGCTGCGCAATATCACCCAGGGCAAGGCCTTCAATATTCCGCAGTCTGCGGTAGTCATCGGCGGCGGTAACGTGGCCATGGACATTGCCCGCAGCCTGGCACGCCTGCAGAAGGAAAAATACGCTGAAGTCCGTATCACCCTCACGGCACTGGAAGACTTAGATCATTTCCTCGCCGACCCTGAAGAAATCAAGGAGGCCCGCGAGGAAGGCATCGAGATACTAGACAGCCGGGGTCCCAAACAATGTGTCATCAACGATAACGGCCAGTTAAGCGGCCTTATGACACTGCGCGTGGTATCCATTTTTGACGACGACGGGCGCTTCGCACCCCGCTACGATGACAGCGACGAACAGATGCACCCTGCCGACATGGTGATCGAGGCGATCGGCCAGATGACCGATATTTCACTGTTCGGCGACGAATTGACCGAACGCCTGGAGTGGAACCGTGGCCGCCTCAAGGTCGAACAGGACGGCCGCAGCTCCGAGCCCTGGCTGTGGTCGGCGGGTGACATGGTGTTCGGTCCCGACGTGGTACACGCAGTGGCTGACGGACACCGTGTGGCAGCCAGCATCGAGCAACACCTCGCAGCGCCCAGGAGTGAGATGAATGAGTGAGCATGACGAAGGCCACAGCGCCGCATATCAACGCATCCAATCCAGGAAAACCCTGCAAGAGATCCTGGAGGTCGCAACCTCTTTCGAGAAGTCGGCTTTCGATTTCTATACTGCCCTGATCCCCAAAGTCAGCAAGAACCTCCGCTACCTGGTGGAGGAACTGGCCGACGAGGAAAAGCAGCACTACGAACTATTCACCAAGCTGGCGAAAAATCCCGATATCGAAAGCCAGATTCGTGACAAAATCCAGACACCGGTGGAAGACCGCCGCTTTTCCGATTACATTCAGCTGCCGGAGCTGGGCGACAAGCCGGATGATCAGTCCATCCTGCAATACGCCGTGGGCCGTGAAGATGCCGCCATGAAACAATACCGGGAACTTGCAGACAGTACCGAAGCCGGGCCGATACACGACCTGTTCGAGTATCTGTCATACGAGGAAACCATGCACAAACGCGAACTTGAAAAACTGTATTACGAAACCGTCCACAGTGGTGGTCCAGGTTCGACAATATAATCGGACCGGGAGGCGCACGCCTGAAATGATCTACTCGCAGTAGGCGAGGATGGTGGCCATGGCACTGGTAAATTCTTCGAAGGAATGTGGTTTGACGATGTAGTCATCCACGTCGTACTCAAAGGCGACGGCACGGTCACGCGGCTCATTCGAAGAAGTCAGTACAATAACCGGCAAAGACTGCAGATCCGGGTCAGCACGAAGTTCCTTCAGGAACTCAATACCTCCCATTTTAGGAAGATTGAGATCCAGCAGTATCAGCGAAGGGTTTGGCTCAATCCTGGGGAAGCCGTCACCGCGCAACATACCGAGTGCTTCGACACCGGTACGTGCAACGTAGATCGGGTTGGTGACATTAATTTTCTGCAGGGCCCGCTTGACAGTCATAATATCGACCCTGTCATCTTCCACGAGCAATATGACGGCGTTTGCATCAAGCATCAGAAAGTATATACCTCTGTTACGACAGATCCGCCTTCAGGGCGGCGGAAACAAGTAATCATCCGGTCCTGCTTGTCTTTTGGCCCAGCTTCTGTGTTGCGGCAAGGTTACATAAAACGATTCGACGCTTCTTGCCGCGCGTTGAATCTCAGCCAAAATCCGGCGCAATCTTTGCGCAATTATTTATTGCCGCGACCCTTACTTCAACCCGACTTGGGCCAGGTAAACCTGAATCTGGCGCCTTTACCCTGGTCGGATTCCAATGATATCGAACCGCCATGTTCCTGCACAATTTTTCTCACCAGCGCCAGCCCTATCCCGGTGTCCGTACCATAGTCCTTGGTTTCCAGCGTCTGAAACATCATGAATACCTTCTCATGATATTGCGGCGCGATTCCTTGCCCATCGTCCTTTATCGTGAACTCATAGAAATCGCCTTTATCCGACACCTTAATCCAGACATGTCCCTGATCGCTACCATGATGTTTGATACTGTTGCTTATAAGGTTGGCGAACACCTGGTATAGCTGCAGCCGGTCGGTTTGCAGGGTTGGCATGTCGGGGGCTATATCAACGCTGAATTCCTGCGGCGGTGACAGCGAGTCAACGATCTCGACCAACAGCTCGGCGACATCTACGCTTTCCGCGGATTTTTCTGTCCTGCCAATGCGGGAGTAATCCAACAGTCCCTCGATCAATGCGTTCATACGCTTCACACGATCACGAAGAAGTTCCAACTGCTCACGGGTTACCTCGGTCAGTTTTCCATTCAGGTCTTCCTGCAACCAACCAGCCAGATTCGCAATGCCTCTCAGTGGGGCCTTGAGGTCATGCGAGGTCACATAGGCAAATTGTTCCAGTTCTTCCGCACGACGGTTCGCTTCCGCAGTGCGTCTGGCAACACGTAGTTCCAGCGTTTCATTCAGCATCTTAAGTTCCGTCTCAGCGTGAATACGTTCGCCAACCTCCCGGTTGAGTGCCACATTTGCGTCTGTTAACTGTGCCGTGCGTTCACGTACGAGACGCTTCACCTTGGCGGTACGCCCCGTAAGTGTGGCAAGGTAAACCGTAAGCAGGGCCGTGAATGACCACCCGCCTACAAGGATACTCCATCCACTCCAGGGATCCGGCTGGAAATATCCGCGTACCGGTCGACATCCTGCCATCCATTGCCTATTCGCAACATTCAGGGGCTGAGTGAACGCCCAGTTACCGTGCATCTTCTCGGCTGCAGGTTTTTGGGAACCAACATCACCGGCACGCTTTCGGGAAACATGGTAGTAGAGATCCTCTATTCCAGCCTCAGCAGATACATTATAGATCACCATATCGATACCGCTCGGGCTGAGATTGTCCAGAGCACGCTCAACAATATCACCAATACGGAAGATCCCCCTCGCAAACCCTCGCAGCATCTGCGGTCGATGTTCCGCAGTGTCAACAAGGGTATCTTCATCGTCATCATCATCGCCGTCTGATGGCTCTTTGTTATAGACAGGCAGCTGTGCCACAAAACCGAATTCCCCGACACCTTTCCGTTTAAGCTGGATGGGCGATGAAACCAGCATCTTTCCCAGATCCCTCGTCTCCAGCAAGGTCCGGAATATCGCAGAATCGGAGGCCAGATCCAGACCGAGCGCTTCCTTTTTGAGTTGGTAGGGTTGCACATAAAGGACAGGGAAATGCACTTCGCGTTTTCCCGCCTGGACTAAATTCCCTTCCGAGTCACGTTCATTGATCTGGAATTTTGGAAAACTTCGGCGCGCCTCCTCTTCAAACGCCTCGCGCTGGTCCCCGGCAATCCGGGGAATCCATTCCAGTGCCTCTATACTGCCAAAACGCTTCAGTGCCGGACCGACGAACTTGCGGAACTCCCCTCGGCCGGTCCCTGGTGATGCATCGATGAAACTGCCGATGTCCTGGACTACCCCAAGTGTGTGTGCGAACTCGCGCTGAATGACCAGAACACGGTCACTGGCAGCATCCTGGAAGGCAATTTGTACGCGCTGGCGTTCCCCGTCGGCGACCGTGCGAAACAAAAGCCAGGTGACTGTAAAACTAAAGATTGCGACCAGGGCAATGGGAATGTAACTGCGCCACTGGGATTCCGGTCCGGTTTTTGTTTTCGTGCAGGTAATCAACATCTCTATACTTGATCCAGAATGCCCGGGTCCGGTGGATAACGCTCTTGGATCCGACGACTCACCTGTTGCACTATGTCTCTGACGGTATGCTCAATCTCCCAGTTGGCGATTACCGGAACCTGCGCCTTGTCCGCCAGGTTCAGCAGAAAAGACTGCAAGTCCCAGATGGCATCCAGCTGTTCCAGATAGCGCGACGATCCTCGATCAGGCTGCTCTCGACGGCGCCATGAAAGCTGATTTCTCAATTGCTGCTTGGTGGTAATGGCCAGCATGACCGGCACGACTACCGCGTTCCGGCTGGCTTTGAGCAGATCCAGTTTGGTGGGCAGGATATGTACACCATCGATGATAATATCGTGACGCTCCTTTACTGCACGTGCAATTGTTGCCTGGAGGGCCGATTTAACATTGTCGAACTGGGCCAGGAAGCCGGCGATCGTAGGATTATCGGTTTCCCGCTTGCGATCCGAAATATCCACCTGAGGGAGACCCCGCCATGCCTCAAAACTTGAATAGCCAAGCGTCGGTACCACGTGCGGAGCCAGATAACACTTTATTATCTCTCGCATTATATCCGTTGACTGGGTACGCACCACATCCAGCAGGTAAGCCAGTTCAGTGCTGACGGTACTTTTACCTGTTCCGGTTGTCCCACCTACCAGTATGATCAGTGGCTCACCGCTGCTCTCGAACTGGAGCCTGGAGAGATAGTTATCGGCTGCCTCTATAGAGCAGTATTGCTTGAGCGATTGATGGATGAGTCGCCGCAAGATTGGCACATCTATTTCGGTTTCGCCGCTTTGCTGCACAGCCTGCTGTACCCTTCGCGCAACTTCGTGTGCGGACTCCCTATCAACAACACAGGCCTCCAGCGAGCGTGTTAAAATGCCTACCGAAAACGGGCTGCGACGCTTCTGACTACAGACAATGACTTTCTGCTCTGCTACCGGGCTGGTCTCATAGTTCAGGCGGATCGCCCTATCGAAGCGCTTTTCAAGCTGCAGCGCCACGCGAGCTTTAAGCTCTGTGGTCGTGACCTCTTCACTGTTTTCCAGCGTCTCTCTTACAGCCTGAGCAGTAGCATATGCATCCTGAAAGGATAGCCCTGCCGACAGCAGTGACTGCACCAGGATGCCCCGCAAAAAGGGCACTCTATCGCCTTCCGGTACCTTGATAACCACTATTTTTGCCACGGCAGATCCGTTTTATCCCTGTAAGTAAAATCTGGAAGCCTGCTCAAAACCCATTCCAAGTGTACCTCCACTTAGCCAGGCACAGAACCATGTACCCGGGAGCCTGTCGGACTCAGGCTGATTCTAATGCAGCTGACTCAAGGTCACGATATTTCGTAATTATTAACTGCTTCAAATGTCCGCCTGGGGCCGAATAGCGGACATCGGGAAATACCGACGAATGGCAGAATTCACGCATACCAGACATGCGGTGTTGTGTTTTGTTGGTCTTGGGGGACAAGTGTTTAGTAATGATGTAAAAGGCTATCATCAGGTGAGCGATGACAACACAACCGGCAAAGCGGCGCAGCTACAGGAAAAACTCCAGGCGGGATGCCGTAGCTTTGCTTACGGAGCAGGGTTACGCAATGGCCGAATGAGTGAACCGGTGCACACATCGCGCTCATCATGAAGCCGACAATAACTCATGCTGTAAAGCCAGTACCAGTAATATAAGACACGACGTCAACCTCTCTTTCCACTTCAATAAGTAGTGAGCAAGAGCCATGCCTGTTAGCGGGATTTCGAATTACTTTTCTAGTTTTTCAGCGTGTTGCAGGCCTGATCTGTGACACCTTGATTAAAGGCAGCGGCGGCCATTGTCTCAGATCAGCGACGGTCAACTACAACTTAATGCTACAGCATTGATTTTATATGCGATAACGGCGTCGCCATCCAGGTACAGGCGCTGATTACTGACACCTTGTCAGCGTTCTCCTTTCGCCTGCCTGGACACCGGTATCATACGTGTAGTCGAAACTGTCCGATTGTATGCTGAGCACTTTGGGAGACATGTACTGATAGTACTACCTTTTCTGATAAAAGGGATGTCCCCCGCCTCCGCCGGTGGGCGAAACCAGCAAATGCAGGGTCACCGTATCTTCGCCCAATTCCCAGAACCCTACGGCACCGAGCGTTTTGCTGTGACCCGCTTCCAGGATGCGGTTGTTATGAAAGATCACGTAACCGGCATGCCCGAAAGTGCAGCCCTGTTTTCCGCTTTCACTCCACTTTCCCTGCAGGTAGTCGCTGGAAAGTACCGCTTCGGCAGCAAATGATGTTACACCTTATAAAGTTAAAACGATCAAAAACAAAGCTGTCTTGATATGTGTCATTTCCGCACCCTTCTGTGTTGAACGTCTGAAGCATTGTTTTGCTGCTTTACCCGGCTGCCCCTCTGGACTCAAGCTCGCCAAGCCTGTCCTCGAGTCGTTTTACGTCCTGTCGCAACTCGCTGACAAGCTGCTCCAGTTGATCAAACCGCTCATTGTCCGGCCCGCAGGACTGCGACCGGGCAGCTGTGTGCTGCGAACTATCCGCTATCTGCACCTCACCGCTGAACAGATGCGCATAGCGCGACTCCCTTTTGCCCGCTTCATGAGGCAGCCTGACAACAAAAGGCCCGTCATCCCGTTCCATCAGCTGCACGAGTGTGGACTCGACCTCGGACACATCACTGAATTTGCACAGACGGTTGGTACGGGTACGTAATTCGCCGGGTGTCTGTGGACCGCGGAGCAACAGTACACAAATTATACCCAGTTCCTGTTGCGAAAATTTCAGCTTGCCGAATTCGCTATTGCAGAATCGGTGCTGGTACTTCACGACACGACTGCCAAACCCCGACTTATCGAGTACCAGTCGCTTTTTGATAAGCTCATCGACTGTTTGTTGGACAGTGATCTCATCCAGCGCCAGCACCGGCTCACGGTTGCTTTTCTGGTTACACGCGTTGGAAAGGGCATTCAATGACAGTGGATACTGGTCAGGCGTGGTGATTTCCTTTTCAATCAAACAGGCAATAATACGTGCTTCGTGAAGCGTGAGGGTCATATCCACAGCAAGCTTCCCCCTGTATTAACACGGGGTCGGCCGCCCGTGACACTGGTACACTGGCCGACCCCACACTTCTATTATTTGTCGAGCTTGGTGATTTTCGAACCCTCGATCGAGATACCGGCCATCAGTCCCTTGTTGCCGAATACGAATCCCACGATCGGATCCTTGAAGTTTTGCGTATTGATATCTTCGCCGGCACCCCACTTCGCAATTGCAACCGAGCCATCGACACCGGCTTCCCAGCCCTTGCTTTCACGGAATTTCTTCAGGGCATCATCATCCAGAAATACCATGACAATCGCGTACTGCTGGGCACCGATCTGAAAGCCGAAGGAAGCACTGGCAATATTGTAGTAATCCTCTGTTTTCCCACCGATACGCAGTGCGCCCTCACCGTATTCACCACCTACCACCAGGCCGGCTTTGGTGACTTTCGGAAAAACCAGGTAGCCCTTGGCTTTGTCAAGAAACTCCGCCCCACCGGCAATCTCTTTTTTGAATTCCTCGAGGCCACTATCGACCGCGATATCAATTTCCGTGGCGGAGGCTGCCGCGGCGTTACCGGCAAAGGCAGTGGCAGCCATAAAGGCCATGAAAACAAGGGAAAAAAGCAAGCGATATGTGATTTTCAATGGAAATCTCCTTGTCATTGATCTTTGTCAGTTGTTAGGAAGCGGAGTTTATAGCCAAATACCGATGGACGCCAGCGGCCCGAATTGCTCACCACCAAGGTCACGAGGGATATCAGTGATAGGAGATTCCCCCGATTATCCGCCGTGTTCCAGTGAATTTAACGCGAAGGATGCGCAGCATGCGAAAGAAACAATGACTGAATAAATGATAAATTTATCAATAACACAATGTGTAG